>Ga0209958_1001989_pt1 | contig 12839 bp, 11 predicted proteins | sample ThiBio_inoc_plan_FD_183942 | JGI IMG/M metagenome (GOLD analysis project Ga0209958, IMG submission 183942) | Wastewater bioreactor microbial communities from Cape Town, South Africa - Thiocy_inoc_plan (SPAdes) | ecosystem: Engineered > Bioremediation > Thiocyanate > Unclassified | place: South... | reverse complement strand
CCCGACGGCGAGCCGATCGACCAGGTCGCGAACGTGGTCGCCGGCATCCGCGCGGTGGTCGCGGATCCGACGGCCTCGGTGGGGAGGCGGCTGATCGTCTCGGCGTGGAACCCGGCCGAGATCGAGGCGATGGCCCTGCCGCCGTGCCACACGCTGTTCCAGTTCAACGTCACGGAGGGCCGGCTCTCCTGCCAGCTCTACCAGCGCTCGGCCGACCTGTTCCTGGGCGTGCCGTTCAACATCGCCAGCTACGCGCTCCTCACCTGCCTGATCGCCCGCGCGACCGGCCTGGAGCCGGGCGAGTTCGTCCACACGTTCGGCGACGCCCATATCTACACGAATCATCTCGACCAGGTCGACGAGCAGTTGACCCGCGAGCCGCTGGAGCTTCCCGCGGTCGAGATCCTGGGCGACGTGAGCGACCTCGGGCTCGTCACGCGGGATCAGATCCGGCTGGTCGGCTACAAGTGCTGGCCGGCGCTCCGGGGCGAGGTGGCGGTGTGAGCGGCTCAAGGAGGAGCCGGAAAATGGACGTCTCAGCGATCGTCGCCATGACGCGCGACCGCGTCATCGGCCTGGAAGGCCGGATGCCGTGGAGGTTGCCGCGCGATCTCAAGCATTTCCGAAAGGTCACCTGGGGAAAGCCGATCATCATGGGCCGGAAGACCTATGAGTCGCTCGGCCGCCCCCTCCCGGGGCGTCGGAACATCGTCCTGTCGCGAGCTACCTTCGCGACGTCTCCCGAAGTCCTGGTCGCCCACTCCGTGGAGGAGGCCCTGGCCCTGGCTCGTCGGGAGGCGACCGGGGAGGCCATGGTCGTCGGAGGCGGCCAGGTTTATGAAGCGTTCCTCGATCGGTGTCGCACCATTCACTTGACCATCGTCGAGCGTCGATTCGACGGCGATACATATTTCCCGATCGACCCCCTCACCTCCTCGGAATGGCGCAGCGTCCGCAAGGAGTATTGGGAAGCGGACGACGACAATCCTGTCGACGCTACATATGTCGTTCTGGAGCGTTGTCGAGAGCAGCAGCCCGCCGCATGAGGGATGCTTCGTCGAAAACATGAGAGAGGTGATGACGAGCATCCTTCTCCCCTCGTGGTGCTGCGTCGAAAACACTCGGGATGAGAGTGATGAACGGCCTTCCCCCCTCGCGGGGGAAGGTGGCCCGAAGGGCCGGATGAGGGGGAGACGAGCGAGAAGGCCGTCGGATCTCGCACCGGCCGGCATGGGCCGGCCTTCGAATGCCGGCGGCACCCGTGCTTCGCGTCCCCCTCATCTGACGCCTTCGGCGTCTGTCTTCCCCCGCGAGGGGGGAAGACCATCCTCGAACCGCATCGGCATGTTTTCGACGCAGCACCCTCGTGGGAGAAGGTGGCCGAAGGCCGGATGAGGGGGCGACCGCCTTCGCATCCCGCGGCCGGCGTGGGATTTGAATCCCACGCCTCGCGGTCGCGCCCCCCTCATCCGCCCCTCCGGGGCACCCTCTCCCACCAGGGGAGAAGGGGGGGCGAGTTCGCGTCCTGAACGATTTCGGCGGGAAGCCGGCCGGGCTGAGGAAGTTCAGGGCGTTGTACTTATTCCCCTGCTCCAGGTAGGGCATGATGGAGTTGGACCAAGTGCGCCCCCAGTTCTGGGTGCATTTGCCGGCCCGCCCTTGCGCCGTGAACGTCGGCGGGAAGACCCCCATCGCGCTCTGGTAGTTGAACAGCGCCAGGTCCATCTGCTTCATGTTGTTCGTACACCGGATCCGCCGCCTTGCGCGCCGACGGCAGCAGGGCGATCGGGACCGCGATGATCGCGATCACCCCAGCAGATCGATCAACGTGAAGCCTCGCCTGCCGTCGCTCGACATCTCGCGCCCTCCCCATCGCCCTTGGAATCCGGCCGCCCCGCGTCCCCGTCGACCGAGGCTGTTCATGGGAAGGGCTTGTCAACTGAGGCTCAGTCTCGTCAGACGAAACATACGACCTGGGGCCGCTTCGGGGGAGGGGCTTGATTATCGATTATCGAGGATCTACCATTCCGCCGCGGAGGGACGGCCATGGGGTTCGAGCGGAGCTGCCTGAGCGACCACATCCGGCGCGAGCTGGCGGGGCGGATCCTGGACGGGACGCTGAAGCCGGGGGAGCGGCTGGTGGAGATGAGGATCGCGGCCGAGTTCGATTCGAGCCAGGCGCCGGTGCGGGAGGCGATCCGCGAGCTGGAGTCGATGCGGCTGGTGGAGTGCTCGCCGTACCGGGGGGCGCGGGTCCGCGAGGTCGGCGAGCGCGAGACGGCCGAGGCGTATCGGGTGCGCGGGGCCCTGGAGCGGCTGGCGGCCGAGACGGCCGCGGCCGGCTGCGACGCGGGGGCCCTGCGCGCCGTCGTGGCGGCCATGACGGCCGCGGCGCTCGCCGACGACCGCGAGGGCTACGCCCGCCGCGACCTGGAGTTCCACCGCGCGATCGTCGCGGCCTCGGGCGACGCGACGCTGGCGCGGGTGTGGGAGTCGCTGGCGTTCGAGGCCCGCACCCGGCGGACCGTCCTGCGGGGCGACCTGGACTGGCCGGCGATCGCCGCGTGGCACCTGCGGGTCGTCGACGCGCTGGAGGCGGGCGACGGCGCGACCGCCGGCCGCCTGCTGGAGGAGCACGCCCGGTCGTTCGCGACGCCGACGCCGGGGGACGACGCATCGAGAGATCCCAAACCGAAAGGATGATCGCGCGATGGAATATCGAAGGCTCGGCGCGTCGGGGTTCAGCGTCCCGGCGCTGACGTTCGGCACGGGGACGTTCGGCGGCGGCACGGAGATGTTCAAGGCGTGGGGCGAGACCGACGTCGCGGAGGCCACGCGCCTCGTCGATATCTGCCTCGAAGCCGGCCTGACCATGTTCGACTCGGCCGACGTCTACTCCAAGGGCGCGGCGGAGGAGATCCTGGGCCAGGCCATCGAAGGCCGCCGCGACCGGGTGCTGATCTCCACCAAGGCCACCTTCCGCCGCGGGACCGGCCCCAACGACGTCGGCTCGTCGCGGTTCCACCTGACCGAGGCGGTCCACAAGGCGCTGAAGCGGCTGAAGACGGATTACATCGACCTGTTCCAGCTCCACGCCTACGACGCCTGGACGCCGCACGAGGAGGTCCTCTCCACGCTCGACCAGCTCGTGCGCGAGGGGAAGATCCGCTACGTCGGCTGCTCGAACTTCTCGGGCTGGCACCTGATGAAGGCGCTGGCGACGGCCGACCGCCACGGCTGGCCGCGGTACGTCGCGCACCAGGCGTACTACTCGCTCGTGGGCCGCGACTACGAGTGGGAGCTGATGCCGCTGGGGCTCGACCAGGGCGTCGGCGCGGTGGTCTGGAGCCCGCTGGGCTGGGGACGCCTGACGGGCAAGATCCGCCGCGGCCGGCCCCGGCCGGAGGTCAGCCGGCTCAACTCCAAGGCGGCCGTCGACTCCGGCCCGCAGGTCGACGACGAGTACCTTTACAAGGTCGTCGAAGCGCTCGACGAGGTCGCGGCCGAGGTCGGCAAGACGGTGCCGCAGGTGGCGCTCAACTGGCTCCTCCAGCGGCCGACGGTCGCCACCGTGGTCATCGGCGCCCGCAACGAGGAGCAACTCCGGCAGAACCTCGGGGCCGTCGGCTGGGACCTGACGAAGGAGCAGGTGGCGAAGCTCGACGCCGCCAGCGCCCGGCCGCTGGCGTACCCCTACTGGCACCAGAAGGCCGCGTTCCCCGAGCGCAACCCGTTTCCCGTGGAGGTTTGATCTCATCGGAGCGAGGCCGCGCCGCCGGCGCGGCCTCGCGACGTCGTCGCCGGGGCGAGGAGAGGAGGTTGGACGTGATCGACGCGGAACGATATCTGCGGCGGGCTATCGAGCTGGCCCGCGCGAACGCCGAAGGGGGCGGGCGTCCCTTCGGTGCGGTGGTCGTGAAGGACGGGGAGGTCGTCGCGACCGGGGTGAACGAGATCGTCGCCACCGGCGACCCGACGGCGCACGCCGAGCTGACCGCCCTCCGCGCCGCCGGGCGGGCGCTCGGGTCGCCCGACCTGTCGGGGTGTTCGGTCTACGCCAGCGGCCATCCCTGCCCCATGTGCATGGCGGCCATGCGGATGGCCGGGGTGGTCGAGGTGGCCTTCGCCTACTCCAACGAGGACGCGGAGCCCTACGGCCTGTCGACCGCCGCCGTCTACGCCGACCTGGCGCGCCCCTTCGCCGAGCAATCCATGAAGATCCGCCACGTCCCGGCCCGCCTCGAATCGCACCCGGACCTCTACGGCGGGTGGAAGCGGCGGGGGGACGGGCGGGGCTGACGGCCGGGCCCCGTCGCGCCTCAGCCGACCGCGGCGACGGCCTCTCGGGCGCGTTGCATCAGGGGGCTGTCGGGCTTCCGGGCGGAGGGGAGGTTGTACATGGCGGCGGCGGCGAGCCGCGGCCGCCACTTCGGGTCGGTGACGACCAGGGATTCCTCCCAGATGGCCGCGCCGTACTTGTAGTCGTGGCTGTCGGTCCCCTTGCGGAAGATCAGCTTCGCGCCGAGGTCGAAGAGGGGGCCGATCGAACCGCCCTTGGCGAGGTAGGCGACCGTCTCGGCGGCGGCCCGCGCGCGGTCGCGACCGGCGGCGTCGAAGAGGCGTTCGACGGCCTCGGGGCCGGGCGGCACGTCGGCGTCCTCCGGGATGGCGTCGATGACGACGGCGTCCGGCGACTTGATCCGCTCGCGGTAGAGGGGCTGCCAGCCGACGGCCTGGAGCAGCGCCAGCTTGCGCGTGGCGTCGTCGCCGCTGGCGCCGAAGATGAAGTGCAGGGCGTTGGCCGACGTGGTGGCGTGCAGGGCGATGATGCCGGGGTTGCGCATCATCAGCTCGCTGGAGAACAGGAGCACGGCGTCCCAGATCGAGCCCGGCGCGACCCCCGCGGCCAGCAGCTTGACGACCTCGGCCGAGGCGGCCTCGGGCGTCGCCTCGCGGAGCGTGGCCAGCAGGGCGACGGTGGCGGCGGGGTCGGGGCGGCCGGCCTGCCAGTCGGGGCCGATCTTCGCGGCGTTGGCCAGGTTCGCCTCATACGGGCCGACCGGCGTGGGGCGGTCGGAGCCGTGGTCGAGCAGGGCGTAGGCCAGGCAGCGCAGGACGGGCTCGGCGTGCTCCCAGCCGATGGCCTGGAGCGTGCGCCAGCTCTGGGCGGCGAAGATGGCCTTGTGGCCGATGTCGCGCTGGTCGCGCACGGCCATACGCCACAGCGGCTCCATCGTCTCGGCCGCGCCGGCGGAGCGGCAGAGGCCGGCGATCGCGGCGTCGGCGCCTTCGACGTCCCACGCCTCCATCGCGCGGACGAAATCGGCCTTCGCCCGCGACGGCGGCGGCACCTTCGGCTCGTCGACGGGGCCGAGCGCCCAGTCGCCTTCCGCCACGTCGCGCGCCTGCGAGTTCTTGAAGTTGTCGAGCGCCCAGAACAGCGGCAGCAGCCGCTCCGACGCCGGCGCCGACTGGCCCAGGTAGTGGGCCGAGTTGATGACCATCACCGCGTGGAACTTGAACCCCACCGGCCGGGGCTGGATGTTCCGCACGCCCGCCAGGAACAGCCCGGCGAGCAGGTGGCGGTACGAGAGCCCGCCTTTCAGCTCGGCGACGGCCTTCTCGAACGCCGCCTCGCGCGGGGTCTCCTCGATCCAGCGGACGACGGGCTCGATCTCGGGCCGGAGCCGGACCAGTTCGGGCCCGACCTTCGCCTCCTCGGCCTTCGCGAGCCCCCCCAGACGCTCCCAGCCGCCGATCGCCGCCCCCGCGACCGTCGCCGAGCGCAAGAAGTCGCGACGAGGGAATCCCCGGTCCATGATCGCCTCCCTTCCGTCCGCACGAGGTTTGAGACGTGTTGCACACGTCATCGTAGGCGTGCGGCGGGCCGAAGGGAACCGTCGGCCGCCGCGGGGGCGACGGCCGACGAGGTCCCTCGGGGCGGGATCAGGTGGCGCGACGCGACCGTCGCGCCGCCATCCCGGCGGCGAGGCCGCCCAGGGCCAGCATGGCGAGCGAGGCGGGCTCGGGGACGGCGGTCGCGCCGGAGAGGCGGGCGATCCAGGCCTGGTCCCGTCCATAGGCGTCGACCCCGTTGCCTACGATTGTGGTCCCGTCGGCCGAGATGCCGGTGGCACCGGTGAGCGTCCAGCCGGTCAGATCCGCTCCTCGACTCGTGAGGAAGGACTTCAGGTCGACCATGCCGAGGTCGGAGGTCCAGAGGAAGGCTCGGCCGTCGGCCTGTCCGAGTTCGATCCCCGCGGCGGAGCTCCCGACGACCATCGTGCCGAAGAGCCCGGAGGTCGTCAGGGCGCTGGCCCCACTCGTCCCCACGTCTCCCAGACGACCGAGGCCGATGAAGCCGTCGTCGGCCGTCCAGAGGAATGCCTCGCCATTGCGCAGATAGTTTTCCGAGCTGTCGCGGCCGACGATCGTCGAACCATCCGCCGAAATGGCCGTCCCCAACGTCTTCCCCATGCCGGCACGATGGCCGATGCTGGTCAGGCCGCCCGACTTCGTCCAGGTGTAGGTGTCATGAAACGTGTAGCCGCCGACGGCACCCCACTGCTCGGTCACGAGCGCCGTCGCCCCGTCGGCCGTCAGGCCGGCGACGTTGTTGCCCCCGGTGGAGATCGCCCCGGTCGATGTGAAGATGACGCCGCCGTTGCCGTCGTAACCGCCGTAGGCCGAGCCGTCGGCGCTGACGGCCGACAGGCCCCAACCGATTCGGTTCTGATATCCGCCCGCGTCACTCCATACGAACCCGCCGAGCCCGCTGTTGAGGATCTCGCTGCCGACGATCGTCGAGCCATTCGCCGAGACGGCGCTCGGAGCGGGCCAACTGAAAGTGGATTGGCTGACCCTGGTCGCGACCCCCGCAGCATCCCAGCGGACCACGTCGCTGCCGTTGAGCCCCACGCCGTCGCTCGTGCCGATGATGGTGCCGCCGTCGGCCGAGATGCCATACGCACGGCTCTCCCCACCACCGGCGAGAAAGCCGAGCCCGGCGAACGAGTCGGCCTGGGATGGTGAATTCCAGAGCGTTGCAATCAGGATGAGGAGTGCGAATCGAGAGGCATTGTTCATGTCGTTGGCGTCCTTCATTGGGGTGTTGTGGGCTTGGATGGTCAATTCGCGAGAAGTCGACGGACTTCGACGGCGGTCCTTTTCTCGATACAGACCCCGCCGCGACGCACGTATTCAACACGGTTCCCATGAGGGCGTCGATTCCCTTAAATTGGGGATAGGGCGGCTTGGGTGAGGTTTGGGGCTCGTCGTTCAGGTGTGTCATGTCGCGATCGGGAAGGCTGAGGGCGAGCGATTGGCGGGCGATCCGGGACATGACCGGGGAGGCGCGCGAGCTGGGGGACGATTCGTTCGCCTGGCGCGACCACTGGCTGAAGCGGCTGGCGAGGCTGACGGACTCGTCGATGGGGCATTTCGGCGAGATCGCGGTCGGCGAGGGATATCAGCCCCGGGACCTCGGCGTGGCGGTGTGGGGCTATCAGGAGGGATTCATCGACCTGAAGACGATCGAGCGACAACTCGTGGAGTTCCGCACCGAGCCGGACTTCTTCGAATCGCTCCGCGACTATTTCCGCATCCAGGCGAAGGACGACGGCGTCTGCCTGGGGCGTCGGGAGTTCATCGAGGACCGCCGCTGGTACGGCTCGACCGATCACCAGGTCGTCCAGGCCGTCTTCGGCGTCGACCCGGTCCTGTATTGCCATCGCTCGATCGCCGGGGCGGCCCCGGGCGAGGTCTCGGGGATGATCCTGCACCGGGCGCGGGGGATGCGGGACTTCGCCCCGCGAGAACGCGCCATCGTCCGCGAGGCCCACGACGCCCTCGTCCCGCTGATCGGCCGGGCGCTGGCCCGGTTCCACGAGCCGTCGCCGGCCGACCTGGCGCCGCGGGCGCGGCAGGCGCTGGCCTGCATGCTGGAGGGGGATTCCGACAAGCAGGTCGCCGCGCGGCTGGGGCTGAAGCCGTACACGGTGAACGACTACGCGAAGGTGATCTACCGGCACTTCGGCGTGGAGAGTCGGCCCGAGCTGCTCGCCCGCTGGCTGCGCCGGGGCTGGGGCCTGCGGTTCGCCTGGAACGAGCCGGACGCCCGCGCCCCGTATGCGGTGCGGAACGAACTCCGCGGGGTGACGGGATGAATTCGACCGAAATCCGGGGATCCGCGGCGAATCCTGAAATCCGGACGCCACGGCCGCGGACCCTATCCGGTGGACGATCGATCTTTGACAACTTGATGGTCAGGCCGAAAGGATCCCGGGCGGATGCGAAGCCTTCGGGCTCCGGGCGGTATGGGGCGAGATCGGTCAAGGGCTCGCGAGACCGACGTCCCCTCAGGCCCGGCATGCCCTCTGCGCAGCGGCGGGTGAGGGTCGCCAGGCCCCGGAGGCCCCGGGGGGAGTGACACGTCCTCGACCTCGGGGGCGATCGGCGAGAAAGACACTTCGAAAACGACGATCGAAGCCACGCTTTGGCGGGGCGAAATTCCTTGTCTGAAAAGGCTTTGCGTCCGACGGTCGGGAGGCCGGCCTCCTGCGAACGGACCCAGCCGTCGGCGACGTGCCGTCACATCTGCTGGAGCTGGTTGATCTTGTTGTACAGGGTCTTGAGGCTGATCCCCAGCTCCTTGGAGGCGGCGGGCTTGTTGCCGTTGTGCTTCTCCAGGACGACCTGGATGTAGCTCATCTCGATGTCGCGGAGGGTGGGGTTGCCGTCGGGGATGGTGAAGTGGGGGCCGCCGGCGGCCTGGCCGACGCCGGGCTGAGGGCGGTTCTTGGCCGGGAGCTGGGTCGGCAGGTGCTCGGGGCGGATCGGGCCGTTGCCGGCGAGGATCAGGGCCCGCTCGACCGCGTTGGCCAGCTCGCGGATGTTGCCCGGCCAGTTGTGGGCCGCGAGCACCTCGACCGCCTCGGGCGAGATGGAGGTCTCGGTCAGGCCGCGGCGGGCGGCGTAGCGCGAGATCATGTGCCGGGCCAGCTCCGGGATGTCGTAGCGGCGGTCGCGCAGCGGGGGCAGGACGATCTCGAAGGTGTTGAGGCGGAAGAAGAGGTCCTCGCGGAACTGGTCGTTGGCGACCATGTCGCGGAGGTCGCGGTTGGTGGCGCAGACGACCCGGACGTCGACGCGGAACGGCTCGTTCTCGCCGACGCGGCGGATCTCGCCGCACTCCAGGAAGCGGAGCAGCTTCACCTGCACGGACTTGTCCAGCTCGCCGACCTCGTCGAGGAACAGGGTGCCGCCGTTGGCGACCTCGAACAGGCCCTTGCGGTTGGTCTCGGCGCCGGTGAAGGCGCCCTTGCGGTGGCCGAACAGCTCGCTCTCGACGAGGTTCTCGGGCAGGGCGCCGCAGTTGACCGGGATGAAGACGCGCTGGGCGCGCTCGCTGCGCTCGTGGACGTTGCGGGCGACCAGCTCCTTGCCGGTGCCGGTCTCGCCCAGGATCATGACCGTGGCGTCGGTGGGGGCGATGGTGTCGATGAGCCGCTTGACCTGCTGCATGGCCGGCGTGTCGCCGATGATCAGCGGGGCGCCCTCGGCGGCCTTGAGCCGGCTCTCCAGCGCGACGGTCTTGTTGGCCAGGTCGCGGCGCTCGGCGACGCGGTTGAGGATGACCTCCAGCTCGGCCCACTTGCAGGGCTTGGTGAGGTAGTCGAACGCGCCGAGGCGGAGGGCCTGGACGGCGGTGTCGACGGTGGCGTGGCCGGTGAGCAGGATGACCTGGGTCTCCGGGCTCGTCTGCTTGATCTGGGTGAGGACGTCGATGCCGGTGATGCCGGGCATGCGGATGTCCAGCAGGGCGGCGTCGTAGCTGCCGCGCTCGATGGCCTTCAGCGCGGCGGTGCCGTCGGGGAAGACGCTGACCTCGTGGCCGAGGCGGGGCAGCTCCATCTGCATCAGGTCGCGGAGGTGCGCCTCGTCGTCGGCGAACAGGATCCGCAGGCCTCCCCGGTGCGACTTGTCGATCATCGATTCCTCCCTGACTTCGGGCAATTCCGTTTGTGGCGTCGCGTCGCGGGGGTCAAGCGGCGTGGACCTGGGGGGCCGTCGGGTCGCGGCGGCGGGCGTCGGCCTTCTCGGACGGGTGGATCGGCAGCCGGACGCGGAACGTCGAGCCCTTCCCGGGCCCGGCGCTGGCGGCGGTGATCTCGCCGTGGTGCTGGTTGACGATCCGGTGGGTGATGGAGAGGCCCAGGCCGGTCCCCTTGCCGTCGCGGCGGCGGGTGAAGAAGGGTTCGAAGATGTTCTCCAGCACCTCGGCCTCCATGCCGCAGCCGTCGTCGACGAAGCCGATCTCGGCCATCCCCTGGTCGTAGCGGGCCTCGATCCGCAGCGTCCCGCCGGCGTCCATGGACTCCAGCGCGTTGACGGCCAGGTTGAGGACGACCTGCTTGATCTCCTGGCCGTCGACGTGGGCGAGGACGGCCTCCTTGGGCTGGAACACGATCGACTTGCCGCGATACTTGCCGATGTGGCGGATCATGTCGACCACCCCCTGGATCAGGCTGGGGAGGTCGGCCCGCTCGCGCTTGATGTCGCCGCAGCGGGCGAAGTCGAGCAGCTTCTCGGTGATGCTCTTACACCGGAAGGCTTCCTCCTGGATCATCTTCAGGTAGTTGGCGACCACCCGGCGGTCGGGGTCGTCGGCCGGGCCGGGGAGGCCGCCGATGCGGCTCTCCAGGGCCTCGGAGCAGAAGGCGATGGAGGCCAGCGGGTTGTTGATCTCGTGGGCGACGCCCGCCGCCAGGAACCCCACGCCCGCCAGCCGCTCCGACCTCACCAACTGCCGGCTGCGCTCCTGGACCTGCTGCTCCAGGTCGGCGTAGGTCAGGCTGATCCGCGCCGTCATCTCGTTGAAGGCCGCGGCGAGGTCCTGCATCTCGTCGCCGGAGCGCAGGTCGATCTTGTAGTCGAACGAGCCCTTGGCCACCCGCCGCACCCCGCGCTGGAGGAGGCGGACCGGGTTGAGCACCCAGCGGTGGAACAGGGCCATCAGGCCGCAGAGCATCGCCAGGACCATCAGGGCCGACGTCCAGACGATGACCCGGCTGGCCTGGTACTGCGTCTTGGACATCGAGAGGATCTCGAAGAAGTCCTCGTGCAGCTCCTTGGGGAGCAGCATGACGATGTGCTTCAGCCGCTCGACGCGCGAGGCCAGGTCGGACGCCGGTTCGAGCTGCGGCAGCATCTCCGGGCGCTGATTGACGTAGTACGCCGTGCCGTGCAGGGCCGGCTCGACGGCCGGGCCCTCGGGCCGAAGCTCGTTCAGGACCGCCGTCAGTCCGTCGTCCATCAGGAACGAGAGCCCCAACTCGTCCAGGCCGCTGTTGGCCCGGTTCCCCCGGAGCGTGTTCTGCTTCAGCTCCTGGAAATAGCCCGTGAGCGACTCCCTCGCCGCCTCGGCCGTGGCGATCAGCCCCCGACGCTCCTCCTCCGACCCGTCGCGCGGGGCGTGGAGCCGGAAGACGGCCTCGATCAGGTCCTTGGACGCCCCCAACTCGCGGAGCTGGTCGGTGAGCGACAGGTTGCTCATGTGGAAGGCGTGCAGCCCGAAGATGGAGCCCCCCATCAGGATGAGCATCATCCCCACGACCACGCACAGGCCGACCATCAACTTGAGCCGTATCGGCCAACGCACCATGACGACCTCCATGTCGCGCACCCGCCGAGGGCCCCTCGGCCGCCGCCCCCTCATCCTTACGGGGGCGGGCCGAGACCTTATACCAGAACTCGCCGATTCGCTCAAAGCCGACTCAAGAATCCCGGCGGCGAGGTCGATCGGGGATCCGCGCCATCACGCATCCGCGCCACGACGACGGGCGAAGGCCAGCGCCGAGAGGCCGCCGGCCGCCAGCATCGCCAGCGACGCCGGCTCGGGGACGGCGCTCACGGCCGTCGTCCGGACGTACCAGACTTCGCTCGTGTACGTCGTGTCGCCGAGGTTCAGGCCGTTGGAGAGGTGGCCGGTGGCCGCATCGTTCACGTCGACGTAGGTGTAGTTGCTCCAGTATTCCGACGTGTAGCGGTAGGAGTCGTGATTGGCACCGTAATCGATGGGGAGCCCGCCCTCGCTCCCCGGCTTGATGAAGTCGACCCAGGTCGGCCGTTGGGCCCACTCGGCGGTGGTGGCGAACCGCCAGCCTTCGGCCGCGCGGAAGCTCGGCGCCTCGATCTGCCCGGTCCCCATGGCGTCGGGCATCACCGGGCCCGCATAGGCCCAGTCCAGCCCGGTGCCGTTGAAATCGATCAGCACCGCGGAGTCCGGGATGGCGACCGTGTTCGGGATCACCGCGGCCCCCCCCCGCCCGGCCGCCGTCGCGATCAGGCCGCACACCGCCATCGCCCGGATCCCTCGCCGCATTGCGCCCATCGTCATCGATTCGCTCCTGTTCGTCCGGCCCGACGGCGCACGCCGTGGACACGCCGACAGGCGCCGGGACGCCGTCGGGCCTCGTGGACGGGAGCAGGATGGCGGGGCGTGACCCTCGGGGTCAAATTGATCTGAAAACGTGTTCTTGGAGATCGACTTTGATGCTTGAGGGGAGCGTCCCGGGCGGCGCGCCGTGGCGAAAGCGCCTCGCGCGCAGCCGAAACGCCACGCGCCGGCCTACCCGATCGCGCCGATCCACGACGCCGCGCCGGCGACGCCCAGCGCGGCGATCAGGCCGGCGGCCAGGCCGAGGCGGAACCGGCGCACCTGGCGCTGGAAGGCGGGCTCGCGGGCGGGGGACTCGGCGAGGTCGGCGAGGAACCCGATCCGGGAGGCGATGCTCCCGTGCCGCCACGAGCGGGCGTCGGCGGGGATGCCGTTGAGGCGG
>Ga0209958_1001985_pt1 | contig 12859 bp, 13 predicted proteins | sample ThiBio_inoc_plan_FD_183942 | JGI IMG/M metagenome (GOLD analysis project Ga0209958, IMG submission 183942) | Wastewater bioreactor microbial communities from Cape Town, South Africa - Thiocy_inoc_plan (SPAdes) | ecosystem: Engineered > Bioremediation > Thiocyanate > Unclassified | place: South... | reverse complement strand
CATCTTGGTGAAGGTGCCCTTCAGGCCCTTCGGGATGGCGCGCTCAGGGAAGCGCATGCGGGTGAGCTGAGCGATGTGCTCGGCGATGTCGCCCATACGCTCCAAGGAGGCGCTGACGCGCAGGGCCGCGACGACGATGCGCAGATCGCGGGCGACCGGCTGCTGACGAGCGAGGATCTGGATCGCCAGCTCATCCAGTGCGATCGCCTTGTCGTCGATCGTCTGGTCGGCTTCGATGACCTCTTCGGCAAGGGCGACGTCGCTGGTGCCGAAGGCGCGGGTGGCCTTGTCGATCGCCTCCGTGACCAGCTCGGCGATCTCGACGAGACGCGACTGCACGTCCTCGAGCGACTGGTGGAACACTTCGCGCATGAGAGGGCCTCTCTTCCGGCAAGCAGGCAGGCACGGTGCCGCCTCCTGACCCGGCGATCATCGCGGGCCAAGGTTAACGATCGGTGCCGCAGCGATGAACGTTGCCGACGCGGTTTCCGGCGTTGATCCGTATCGTGAATCTGCGGTGTCCAACCACCCTACGCTGGGACCCATGGAGTCCCTGCAGCCGGTGATCGCGCTGATCCTCGGCCTCGTGCTCGGCGGCGGAGTGGCCACGCTCGTCCTCATCGCGTTGCGGGCGCGTGACCGCGCGCGTGTCGCGGCATCCACCGCCCTGCCGGACGGGACGGCGGCCGTGCTCCAGGGGATGGACGAGGTCGCGGTCGTCGTCGACACCTCGCTGCAGATCGTCGCCGTCTCGGCGCCCGCGGAGTTGTTCGGCATGCACGAGGACTACGCGCTTCCCGGCGATGAGCTGCGCGCCCTCGCCCGGACGGTCCGCCGCACCGAGGCGCCGGAGACGCAGACGATGCGCCTCAAGCGCGGCGTCGAGCCGCGACTGGTCTCGGCTCGGGCGAGCGTGATCACGCCGCGGCTGATCCTCATCGTCATCCGTGACATCACGGAGCGGGAGCGCGTCGAGGAGATGCGCCGTGACTTCGTCGCCAACACCAGTCATGAGCTGAAGACGCCGGTGGGCGCGGTGAGCCTGCTCGCGGAGGCGGTCGAGTCGGCCGCAGACGATCCCGACCAGGTGCGTCATTTCGCCAGTCGCCTCAGCGCCGAGGCGGCGCGGCTCAGCCAGCTCACGTCGCGCATCATGAACCTGTCGCGGCTGCAGTCTGCCGACGATCTGACGGAACTGCGCGACGTGTCCGTCGACGAGGTCGTCGCCGCCGCCATCGAGTCGCAGTCGGTGGCCGCGGACTCCGCCGCCATCACCGTCGCCCGCGGGGGTGAACGGCACGCATACGTGCGCGGTGACGTCCAGGTGCTCACCGAGGCCGTCGCCAACCTGGTCGCCAACGCGATCGCGTACTCGCCGCAGGGCGGTCAGGTCGGCGTCGGCGTGAAACTCGACGGCGGCGTCGTCGAGATCGCGGTCACCGATCGGGGAATCGGCATTCCCGAAGACGAGCAGGAGCGCGTGTTCGAACGGTTCTACCGTGCCGACCAGGCGCGCTCGCGCCGCACCGGCGGCACGGGGCTGGGGCTGTCGATCGTCAAGCACGCGGTGCAGCGGCACGGGGGAGAGGTCGAGGTCTGGTCGCGTCCGGGGCGGGGCTCGACCTTCACCGTGCGACTGCCCGCCGTCCCTGCGCCCGACGACCTTCCCATTCCCAAGAAACGCAAGAAGAAGAAGGCCGCCCGCGATGGTGCGCGGGCGAAAGGAGAGAAGAAGCGATGACCCGCGTCCTGATCGTCGAGGATGAGCCCGATCTGGCCGATCCGCTCGCCTATCTGCTGCGCCGTGAGGGATTCGAGGTCGAGATCGCCGAGGACGGCCCCGCGGCCCTCGATGCGTTCGCCTCGCGCGGCGCCGACATCATCCTGCTCGACCTCATGCTCCCGGGGATGCCGGGAACCGAGGTGTGCCGTGTGGTGCGCTCGACCTCCAAAGTGCCCATCATCATGCTGACAGCGAAGGACTCCGAGGTCGATATCGTCGTCGGTCTCGAGCTGGGCGCTGACGACTACGTGACGAAGCCCTACTCGTCGCGCGAGCTGCTCGCGCGGATGCGGGCGGTGCTGCGACGCAGCGAAGGACCCGAGCTGGGGCTGGACGACAGCGTCGTCGACGGCGGAAGGGTCGTGCTGGACATCGACCGGCACACCGTCGCCGTCGACGGTGAGACCATCCCGATGCCGCTGAAGGAGTTCGAGCTGCTCGAGGTGCTCATGCGCAACGCGGGGCGCGTGCTGACGCGCGGCCAGCTGATCGACCGGGTCTGGGGGAGCGACTACTTCGGCGACACCAAGACGCTCGACGTGCACATCAAGCGCATCCGGTCACGGATCGAACGCAATCCGAGCGAGCCGGTCATGCTCCTGACCGTACGCGGGCTCGGCTACCGCTTCGAAGCCTGACGCGTCCGTCCCCCGCGACACGAAGATCGGCGGCGCCCCTCGTGAGGAGGGACGCCGCCGATATCCGTGAGCGCGATCAGCTCGCGGGAATGAAGTCCTTCAGGTACGACAGGGTGCCGTCCAGGACGGGAACGCGGTCTTCGACGGCCTCGCCGGTGCCGGACTGGAACGTCGTACGAACGTCGGTGCCGGGCTTGGCGGACAGGCCGGTGAACAGCAGCGGCTCCGCACCGTCGAAGCCGAGGCTGACGGTTGAGTGTGCGGGAACCCGCACCCGCTGCGTGTCGCCTTCGACGCCGACCAGCAGCGTCTCGTCGGTGTCGGTGTCGTTGACGATCGCCGCGAGGAAGTTGGCTTCGGTGCCCTTCTCGTTGGCGACGAAGAGCGCGTTGCGCACCTTCAGCGGTGCCGAGTGCACGATGTTGACACCTTCGGCGGCCGAGTAGCTGATGGTCGTGGCTTGCGGCGAGATCATGCTGCAGCCGGCGGTGGAGAGGACCACAACGGCGGCGAGGGCGACGGACGCGAGACGGCGCGTGTTCACGGATCCTCCTGGACGAGTCGGTGTGTGCTCATTCTATGCCGGGACGGGATACCGCCCCGTCGCCCATCGCCGCAGGTGCTCAGCCGGCGAACCTTAGCGTATGTCGCCTGTGGTATTCTGGACTTTGCCGAAAGGACATAACTGCATGCTTTTTGAGGTTGGCGAGACGGTCGTCTATCCGCACCACGGGGCCGCGACGATCATCGAGGTCAAGGACCGGATCATCAAGGGCGAGACCAAGAAGTACCTGAAGCTGAACGTCACGCAGGGAGACCTCATCATCGAGGTCCCTGCCGACAACGTCGACTTGGTCGGCGTCCGTGACGTGATCGGCAAGGACGGTCTCGAGAAGGTGTTCGATGTGCTGCGCGCACCGTTCACCGAAGAGCCCACCAACTGGTCGCGCCGTTACAAGGCCAACCTCGAGAAGCTCGCCTCCGGCGATGTCATCAAGGTGAGCGAGGTCGTTCGCGACCTGTGGCGTCGTGACCAGGACCGCGGCCTGTCCGCCGGTGAGAAGCGCATGCTTGCCAAGGCGCGCCAGATCCTCGTGTCCGAGATCGCTCTGGCGCTGAAGGCCGATGAGGATCACGCCTCGGGGGTCCTCGACGAGGTTCTCGCGAGCTGATCCCGGCATCCGCCGGAAGACGGCGCGCCACGTCGGTAGTGTCGGGTACATGAGCGACCCGTTGGTTCCCGTGCCCCACACCGCCGTGATCGTCGTCGCAGCTGGATCCGGTCAGCGGTTGGGCGCGGGTGTTCCGAAGGCGTTCGTGGGTCTCGACACCCACACGGTTCTGCGCCACGCGCTGGAGGGTGTGTTCGCCGCCCCGGCCGCGCAGGTCGTGATCGTCGCTCCCTCAGACCGCGTCGGTGATGCCCTGACCGAGGCGCGCGCCGTCGCCGGCGAACGGCACGACCTGGTCACGGTCGTCGCCGGCGGGCTCAGCCGGCAGGAGTCGGTGGCTGCCGGACTGCGGGCCGTGTGGCCCGACGTCGAGCGCGTGCTGGTCCATGACGCCGCGCGGGCTCTGACTCCGCCCGAGGTCTTCGCGCGCGTCATCGACGCGCTCACAGACGGCAAAGATGCGGTGCTTCCGGTGCTTCCTGTGGTCGACACCGTCAAACGGGTGTCCGGCGATCGCGTGCGCGAGCCGATCGATCGTTCCGAACTGGCGGCCGCGCAGACCCCGCAGGGATTCCGCCGCACGATTCTCGACGCGGCGTATGCCGCGGCATCCGCCGAGCACACCGACGACGCCGCACTCGTGCAGAGCATGGGAACACCGGTGTGGACGGTGCCCGGCGATGAGCGGAGCTTCAAGATCACCACTCCGGGCGATCTCGACCGCGCGCGAGCCCTCCTGGCTGTCGCGCCGGTGAGGCGCACCGCGCCGGTGCCGCGCGTCGGCGTCGGCACCGACGTGCATGCCGTCGGCGGTAGCGGCGATCTCTGGCTGGCCGGACTGCACTGGCCCGGTGAACCCCCGCTGCACGGTCATTCGGACGGGGATGCCGTCGCGCACGCCATCGTGGACGCCGTGCTCGCCGCCGCGGGACTCGGCGACATCGGCACCCATTTCGGAACCGATCAACCGCAGTACGCCGGCGCCCACGCCGAGGCGTTCCTGGCCCGCACGCGGGAGCTGGTCGAGGCCGCCGGCTTCTCGATCGGCAACGTCTCGGTGCAGGTGCAGGCGCGCCGCCCGCGCTTTGCCGCGCGCCGCGCGGAAGCCGAACATGCCCTGTCTGCGGCGCTCGGTGCGCCCGTCGCCGTATCGGCGACCACGACCGATGGGCTCGGCTATACGGGAACGGGCGACGGCGTCGCCGCCTTCGCCGTCGCGCTCGTCTACTCTGTGTGAGCCCCCACGCCCGCGCCGCTGTCGCGTCTCGCGCGCGCGGGTAGGCTGGAGCGGTGACGGTCCGGCTCTACGACACCCAGGTGCAGGCGTTGCGCGACTTCGCGCCGCAGGATCCGGCGAACGTCACGATGTACGTGTGCGGTCCGACGGTGCAGTCGGGTCCCGGCATCCATCATCTGCGTGCGGCGCTCGCGTTCGACCTGCTGCGTCGCTGGCTCACCCGCCGTTTCGGACGCGTGACGTTCGTGCGCAACGTCACCGACATCGACGACAAAGTCCTGCAGAACGCCACCGCTGATGAGCCCTGGTGGGCGCTGGCGTATCGCGTGGAGCGCGAGTTCGCGTACGCGTATGCCGCGATCGGCATCCTCGCGCCGACCTACGAGCCGCGCGCCACCGGATCGATCCCGCAGATGCAGGAGCTGATCGCCACCCTCATCGAACGCGGTCATGCCTACGCCGCGGCCGGTGACGTCTACTTCGAGGTGCGTTCGTGGTCCGCCTACGGAGAGTTGACCCATCAGAGCATCGACGCGATGGAGCCGGCGACCGATGCGGACCCGCGCGGTAAGCGCGACCCGCGGGATTTCGCCCTCTGGAAGAGCGCGAAGAGCGATGAGCCGGCGGATGCCGTGTGGGAGAGCCCCTGGGGGCCGGGCAGACCCGGCTGGCACATCGAGTGCTCCGCCATGAGCCGCCGCTACCTCGGCGACTCCTTCGACATTCACGGCGGCGGCATCGACCTGCGCTTCCCGCACCACGAGAACGAGTTGGCGCAGTCGCGTGCGGCGGGTGACGCGTTCGCGCGCTACTGGGTGCACAACGGCCTGGTCACGGTCGGCGACCAGAAGATGTCGAAGTCGCTCGGCAATCATCTGCTCGCGCTGGACGTGCTGGCCGACCGCGACCCGCTCGTCGTGCGCTACGCCCTCGGCGCGGCGCACTACCGGTCCACGCTCGATCTCACCGCGGCATCCTTCGACGAGGCCGAGGCGGCCCTCGAGCGCATCCGAACGTTCCAGCAGCGGGCCGCGCGGGTGCTCGGCACTGCGGTGCCGCTGGTGGCCGCCGACATTCCCGAGGCGTTCGCTGCCGCGATGGACGATGACCTCGGCGTTCCGCAGGCGCTCGCGGTCGTCCACGAGACCGTGCGCGCTGGAAACGCGGCGTTGGATGCGGGTGATCGGGATGCCGCGGCCCGCGCTTTCGTCGAAGTGGGCCGCATGACCGGCGTTCTCGGTATGAATCCGGCCGACCCGAAATGGCGACCCGAAGCAGGTGCTGCCGAGGCGCGCGCCCTGGACGCGCTGCTGCAAGCAATGATCACCCAGCGTGCGCAGGCGCGCGCGAACAAGGACTGGGCGGCCGCCGACCGTCTTCGCGACGCGATCGCGGCGGCCGGCGTCGTCCTCGAGGACGGTCCCGACGGGACCCATTGGAGTCTGAATGATGGCTAAGCCGGGCAACCCCTCCGCGGGCAAGGGCAAGAAGAAGGGCCCACTCACGGGCACGGGCGGCAACGGACGCAAGGCGCTCGAGGGCAAGGGGCCGACTCCCAAGGCCGAGGACCGCAGCTGGCACGTCGCCGGCAAGCGCAAGGCCGCCATGGAGCGCTACGCCGCCGCCGGCGGCAAGGGGCGCCCCGGTCAGAAGCCGGCGCCGTCCCGCGCGCCGAAGGCCAAGGCCGGCGACGACACCGAGAACGTGACCGGGCGCAACTCCGTGCTCGAAGCTCTGCGTGCACGCATCCCGGCGACGGCGTTCTACATCGCCCAGCGCGTCGAGATGGACGATCGCGTCAAGGAGATGCTGTCGATCGTGACCCAGCGCGGTATCCCCGTGATGGAGGTCACCCGCCCCGAGCTCGACCGTATGGCCGGCTTCGACGGCGTGCACCAGGGTGTCGCGCTCAAGGTGCCGCCGTACGAGTACGCGCACCCCCAGGACCTGCTGGAGGAGATCATCGGAAAGGGGCAGACGCCGCTGATGGTCGCGTTGGACGGCATCACCGATCCGCGCAACCTCGGCGCGATCATCCGCTCCACCGCCGCCTTCGGCGGTCAGGGACTCATCATTCCCCAGCGCCGTTCGGCCGGCGTCAACTCGGCCGCGTGGAAGACGAGCGCCGGCGCCGCGGCCCGGGTTCCGGTCGCGATGGCACCGAATCTGACCACGACGCTCAAAGAGTTCAAGAAGCAGGGCGTGTTCGTGCTCGGTCTCGATGGCGGCGGCGACGTCGCGCTGCCCCAGCTCGAACTGGCAGATCGGCCCGTCGTCATCGTCGTCGGCTCGGAGGGCAAGGGGCTGTCACGGCTGGTCACCGAGACGTGCGACCAGGTCGTGTCGATCCCGATCTCCTCCGCCGCAGAGTCGCTCAACGCCGGCATCGCGGCATCCGTCGCGCTCTACCAGGTCTCCACCATCCGCGCCGCGTCCGGGTGACGCCCGCTCCACCTGCACGCCGATCCGAAAGGAAGCACTGAGATGGCCATCATCGCCGTTCTGGGAGGCACCGGCTTCGCCGGTCGCCACATCGTCTCCGAGGCTGTGGACCGCGGGCACACCGTGCTGTCGGTGTCACGGTCGGTGGCCGCAGACCGCGTGCCCGGTGCGACCTACGTCGAGGGGACGCTGCTGGACATCCCCGGGCTGGTGACGCAGCTGGAGGGCGCGGACGTGGTGATCAGCGCCGTCGCGCCGCGCGGTGCGATGGAGGGCCTCGTCCGGCCCAACCTGGAGGCGCTGAACACCGTGCTGCCCGAGAGCGTGCGGCTGGGCGTCATCGGCGGCGCCGGCGGGAGCCTCGTCGCTCCCGAGGGCCCTCGCGTCGTCGACGTCGACTTCCCCGACGCCTTCAAGGCCGAGGCGCTGGAGATGATCGGTGTTCTGGAGGACCTTCAGGGCGAACAGACCGGTCGCGACTGGTTCTTCGTCCACCCCGCCGGCGGCTTCGGCGGCTTCAACCCGGGCGAGCGGACGGGCACCTACCGGGTCGGTGGCGATGTCATCGTCACGGATGCCGAGGGGCAGTCCTACATCTCCGGCGCCGACCTCGCGGTGGCGGTGCTCGACGAGATCGAGAACCCGCAGCACTCGCGCCGGCGCTTCACCGTCGGGTACTGACGCGCTCTCTCGTCGGGTTCAGACCAGGTCGCGCCAGTCGACGTCCTCGTCGTCGTCGTCGATCGTCGAGATCGCCGAGGTGATCACCGGAATCGCCATCGTCTCGGTGGGGGGACCCATCACCGTGGCCTCGTCCCGGCGGTGACGCAGCACGTCATCGATGTAGGACGAGACGACCTCGGCGATCGGCACCGACTGTCCTCGCGCTTGCGACATGTACCAGCGGTGTTCGAGGACCTGGTGGAACACCTCGGCGGGTTCGAGTTTGGCGCGCAGATCCCAGGGGATCGCCTTCACGACCGGTTCGAACACGCGGGTGAGCCACTCGTGCGCCACCATCTCCTCGTCGGAGCCGAGTCGTGAGACGCGGGCACGGAACGCGTCCATGTCGTTGAGCAGGCGCCGGGCCTGGTTCTCCTCGACGTCCAGTCCCGTCAGACGCAGAAGGCGCCGCTGGTGGTGGCCGGCGTCGACGACCTTGGGCTGAATCGACACCGTGGTGCCGTCCGGCGTGGTGCGGATCGACATCTCGCCGATGTCGAAGCCGAGATCGTTCAGGCGTTTGACCCGCTCGGTGATGTGCCAGGCCTCACCGGCGGCGAAGGTCTCCTTGTCGGTCAGCGCCGCCCAGAGCGAGCGGTACGACGACATGATGCCGTCGGCGATCGCGACGGCATCCACGCCGCCTTCGAGACGGCCGCCGGCTTCGAGGTCCATGATCTCGCCGGCGATGTTCGTGCGGGCGACGTCGAGGTCGTGCTCGCGCTGACCGCGCGTCAGGCCGCTCTCGTGCAGCTCGCCGGTCTCGGCGTCGACCAGGTAGGCGGCGAAGGCCCCCGCATCCCGTCGGAAGAGCGTGTTCGACAGCGACACGTCACCCCAGAAGAAGCCGACGGTATGCAGGCGCACGAGCAGCGCGGCGAGGGCGTCGACGAGCCGGCCGGCGGTGTCGGGTCGCAGCACCTGTGTGAACAGGGCGCGGTAGGGGAGCGAGAACTTCAGATGCGCCGTCACGAGCGCGGCCGGCAGCGGGTCGCCCTTGGGTGTGCGACGACCGTCGATCACCGCGACCCGTTCCACGCACGGCACGTCGAGGCGGCCGAGGGAGCCCAGCATGTCGTACTCGCGGCGGGCCATCTCGCCGGTCGTCTCTTTGACGGCGACCACGCGGCCCGACAGGTCCGCGAAGCGGACGAGGTGTCGTGACAGGCCCTTCGGCAGCGAGACGATCGTGTCTTTGCCCCACTCGTCGAGCGGGGTGGACCAGGGCAGGGACAGCAGGCCTGCGTCGACACTGCTCGCGGTGATCGTGAGGGAGTGGGCCACGCGGGTCTTCGCTTTCGTGGGGGATACGCCGCGGCGCGGGGGTCCGGTCCGTGGAACCGGGCCCCCGCGCCGCGTCTGGTCGGATCAGGCCGAGGCGATCGCCTTCTTGGTGAGGCGCTCGCCCGACTCGATGTCGAACGCGTGCACGTGGTGCGGCACGGGGGCGAGGACGACCGTCTCGCCGGCGTTCGGGTGGTTGCGGCCGTCCACGCGCGCGACGATGTCGGTGCGCTTTCCGGCGATCTCGGTGTGGCCGTAGAGGTAGCCGTCCGCGCCGAGCTCCTCGACGAGGTCGACGGTCACCGACAGGCCCTGGCCGTCGGCCGGGTTCACGATGATGTCCTCGGGGCGGATGCCGGCGGTGACCTGGGTCGCGCTGGTGGGACGGTCGATGTCGGCGTCGACGACGGCGGTACCGAACTGGATGCCGCCGGCGCTCGCGAGGTCGACCTGGAACAGGTTCATCGCGGGCGAGCCGATGAAGCCGGCGACGAAGACGTTGTTCGGCTTCTCGTACAGGTCACGCGGCGTGCCGACCTGCTGGAGCAGACCGTCCTTGAGCACCGCGATGCGGTCGCCCATGGTCAGAGCCTCGGTCTGGTCGTGGGTGACGTAGACGGTCGTGACGCCGAGGTTGCGCTGCAGCGACGCGATCTGGGTGCGCGTCTGCACGCGCAGCTTCGCGTCGAGGTTCGACAGGGGCTCGTCCATGAGGAACACCTGGGGCTTGCGCACGATCGCGCGGCCCATCGCGACACGCTGACGCTGACCGCCCGAGAGGGCCTTCGGCTTGCGGGTCAGGTAGTCCTCGAGGTCGAGGAGCTTCGCGGCCTCGAGCACGCGCTGGGCGCGCTCTTCCTTGCCGACGCCGGCGATCTTCAGCGCGAAGCCCATGTTCTCGGCGACCGTCATGTGCGGGTACAGCGCGTAGTTCTGGAACACCATCGCGATGTCGCGGTCCTTCGGCGGGATGTCGGTGACATCGCGATCGCCGATCAGGATGCGGCCGGAGTTGACCTCTTCGAGGCCGGCCAGCATGCGCAGCGACGTCGACTTTCCACAACCGGACGGGCCGACGAGGACGAGGAACTCGCCGTCACCGACCTCGAGGTTGAGCTTGTCGACGGCCGGGCGGGTGCCGCCCGGGTACAGACGGGTTGCGTTGTCAAAGGTGACGGACGCCATGTTTTCTTCTCCTTCACCGGCAGGTACGTGCCGGACGATCCGTAGTGATGGAATGAGCGGGGGCTTGGCCCGCACGTCCCGCGATGGACGCGTTCTCAGTATCGCACGTTCTCCTCCGCGAGGAAGAGGCCTCGTCTGGGCATTTCACAGGCTCGCTGGCTAGCATCGACACATCGCCCTGCTCCGTCCGCGACGCTGGACCCGATCCGAATCGTGACGACCGGGATGCACCGCGATGTGCCCTCGAGCTGCCTCCCACAGAAGGTCCCATGTCCCACGACGCCGCCCCGAACGAGCCCACGCCTGCTGGCCGCCGCGATGCGGTGCGCGAGAAGGCGCAGCTCGTCCACGCGAAGCAGTCGCGGGCACGCGTGCTGCGCCGCTCGGCGCTCGCCGTCGTCGCCGCCGCCGCCGTCGTCGCGGTCGCGGTCGCGGTGTCGTGGGCGGTGCGCTCCAACAGCGATCGGCCGCAGCTGCAGCCGGCCGACGCCACCGCCGACGGCTTCCGGGTGACGTCGGTGTCTTCGGTCTCGCCGGGAACGCCGATCGACGGCGCGAGCCCGGCGCCCACGGCTGCGGCCGAGCCGCAGGCGACACCCTCGCCGTCCACCTCGGCATCCGTCGTCGACATCCACGTCTACGTCGATTACCTCTCGCCGGCGGCGCGACAGTGGCAGCTCGCCAACGCGAAGCAGCTGGCGTCGTGGGTGTCGGACGGGGCGGCGACCCTGACCTACCACCCGGTCTCGATGCTCACCGCCAAGTCGAACGGAACGAAGTACTCGTTGCGCGCGGCGAGCGCAGCCGCGTGTGTCGCGACTCTCGATCCGTCGAAGTTCTTCAGCTTCAACAACGACCTCCTCACCCGTCAGCCGGCTGTCGACTCCGACGGCTTCTCCGACAAGGAACTCGCCGACATCGCCCAGGCGAACGGCTCTGACGATCCGAAGCGCCTTCGCGACTGCATCGAGACCGAGTCGTACTCGTCGTGGGTGAAGGGTGCCACCGAGCGGGCGATCAGCGGCATCCCAGGCACGAACGGGCTCACCCTGACGGGAACGCCCATGGTCGTGGTGAACGGCCAGCAGTACGTGGGCGACATGACGGATGCCGCCGAGTTCTCGCAGTTCGTGCTCACGAGCGCGAGCGGGGCGTACTACAAGTCGCAGACCGCGACGCCCACGCCCACCGTGAAGCCGACGGCCGCGCCGTAAGTCGGGCCCCGTGTCCGCGTCGCGCATGACGTGAGCGGCGACCCGTCACGACGGACACGTCGACCGCGGAACGCGGATCATAAGCCGCTGAGGGACGTGTACCAGTCCCCGGCGCGGATGCCTATGATCACTCCCTGGTCCGCGTCTGGGATGACGACGTTGGTTCCCTCCGTCGTCGAGTTGATGAGCGAAGGATCCTCGGGGTCCGATGCGAGCGGAAGATCGGGCGTGGGCTGCGCTCCTCGCTTCTTGGCTTCATCGACGGTCTGGCCCACGACGATGCCGGAGGCGGTGTGGATAGGCAGTGTTCCAACCCGTGGCGCGGTGACGTATAGGAACGTCCCCCGACACCCGGCATCGCACTCGTCGGGGCTGAAGACCGTGGTGATCGTCAGGCTGTCCCACGTGAACGTGGATGTGAACTTCGCGCCTTCCGGCCCGCCGGGCTTTGTTTCCTCAATGCCGGCCGACCCGGCTGCGGCACTGATCGCCTGAGCGAACGGCGTGGGACGCGGCACGTCGATGTCGGGCTGGGTGTAAAGGTAGGTGTGGGAGTTGGGGTGGTGATCGGAGCTGGTGACGTCGGCGGCTGGGTGTGTGAAGCGGTCGGAAGCGGCGAGGGCTGCGCCGTTGTACATCCTGCGAGGATGACCGCGACGACGCCCAAGACAACTGCCTGCGTCAATGTGCGTGTGACGCGGCGCATCACGTACGCTCATAGGCGCGGGGTATCCCGTGGTCGTCCGGACTTCCGGGCCCGCCGGCTTGGCGCAATTGGTAGCGCACCGTACTTGTAATACGGGGGTTGCAGGTTCAAGTCCTGTAGCCGGCACCGTTTTCTTGCAATGCCCGCCGTCGCGACCTCCGTTCAGCCGAGGCTGACCGACTGATAGTAGGCGACGGCTGCCCAGACGAGCACGCCCACGCCGATCATCAGAGTGCCGACGCCGACGAACTGCCAGATGACGAGTCGGCGCTCGGGGGCGAGGAGGTCGCGAAAGGCCATGCGGTGATCGTAGCGAGTCCGCTGTGTCCATCGCGTGTCCAGCGCGTTATCCGGCTCTTCGGACATTCGGTGGGGGTCATGGGGTGAGTCCGCCGGCGGCGAGGAGCATGCGGAGGCGGTAGTTGTGGCGGTTGCGGTAGCCGCGGGCGAGGCGGCGGTGCAGCTCGATGATCCC
>Ga0209958_1001984_pt1 | contig 12860 bp, 11 predicted proteins | sample ThiBio_inoc_plan_FD_183942 | JGI IMG/M metagenome (GOLD analysis project Ga0209958, IMG submission 183942) | Wastewater bioreactor microbial communities from Cape Town, South Africa - Thiocy_inoc_plan (SPAdes) | ecosystem: Engineered > Bioremediation > Thiocyanate > Unclassified | place: South... | reverse complement strand
CGATGTCCTTCGGATGCAGGCCGTCGGTGTTCAGACCCGCATCCTTCAGCGCGGCGATCGCGCCGTCGGCCACCTTGGGCTGCGGCCGGGTGCCGGCGGACAGCGCGCGCACCTGGCCGGCGAGATCGTGGTTCAGCAGCACTTCGGCCATTTGCGAGCGGCAGGAATTGCCGGTGCACAGCACCAGCACGGTGTAAGGGTGGGTCACGAGAGTTCCTTTTCGGTGGTATCTGGTTCGCATGCCGGTGAACACACCGGCGTGCAGGGATTGCCGCCGCAGCAGTTGTCGGTGAGAAAACCGAGCAGCGCATTCATGGTGGTGAAATTGGCGGTGTAGATGACGAAGCGCCCCGCCTGCTGCGAATCGACCATGCCTGCGTGCGCAAGCTCCTTCAGGTGGAAGGACAGCGAGGACGGTGCGATGCCGGTGAGTTCGCCGATCCGTCCCGCCGCGAGTCCCACTGGACCCGCCTGGACCAGGGCGCGGAAGATCGCCAGACGGGAATCCTGGGCGAGTGCGGCGAGCGCGGCGACGGCGGCTTTCGTTTCCATAATTCAAATATTATTTAAATGTTGAACCCAAAGCAAATGAAATTTTTGTGACTGCCCGCGGAGCCGCGGGACTCACGAACGCATCTCAGTAGTCGCAGCCCGGCCCCGAACGGGCGCCGGACTTGGCCGCTTCGAGCCCCAGCATGTCACGCGCCACCGCCTCGGCGACCTTGATGCCGTCCACACCCGCCGAAAGGATACCGCCGGCATAGCCTGCGCCCTCGCCCGCCGGATACAGGCCGCGGACGTTGACGCTCTGGAAATCGTCGCTGCGGGTGATGCGTAGCGGCGACGAGGTGCGCGTCTCGACGCCGGTGAGCACCGCGTCCTTCATGGCGAAGCCCTTGATCTGCCGGTCGAACGCCGGCAGCGCCTCGCGGATCGCCTCGATGGCGTAATCCGGCAGCGCCGTGGCGAGGTCGGTGAGATGGACGCCGGGCTTGTACGAGGGTTCGACGCTGCCGAGCCGGGTGGACGGCCTGCCGTCGAGAAAGTCGCCGACCAGCTGGCCCGGCGCGTCGTAATTGCCGCCGCCGAGTTCGAATGCGCGCGCTTCCAGCTTTCGCTGCAGTTCGATGCCTGCCAGCGGGTCGTCGCCGGGGAAATCCGCGGGCGTGATGCCGACGACAATGCCGGCGTTGGCGTTGCGCTCGTTGCGCGAATACTGGCTCATGCCGTTGGTCACCACGCAGTTCGGCTCGGACGCGGCCGCCACCACCGTGCCGCCGGGGCACATGCAGAAGCTGTACACCGCACGGCCGTTCTTCGCATGATGCACCAGCTTGTAGTCGGCCGCGCCAAGCAAGGGGTTGCCCGCATTCGGCCCCAGCCGCGCGCGGTCGATCAGCGACTGCGGATGCTCGATGCGAAAACCAACCGAGAATGGCTTCGCTTCCATGTGGATGCCGCGCGCGTGCAGCATCTCGAAGGTGTCGCGGGCGCTATGGCCGAGCGCGAGGATGACGTGATTGCTGGCGAGCGTTTCGCCGCTCGCCAGCGTCACCCCGCGGATACGCTTACCATCGGGTCCGTCCTCGACCAGTACGTCGCTGACGCGCTGGCCGAAGCGGATCTCGCCGCCGAGTGCCTCGATCTGGTGGCGCATGGCCTCGACCATGCCTACCAGGCGGAAGGTGCCGATGTGCGGCTTGGCGACGTAGAGGATTTCCTCCGGTGCGCCCGCCTTGACGAACTCGGTCAGCACCTTGCGCCCGAGAAAGCGCGGATCCTTGATCTGGCTGTAGAGCTTGCCGTCGGAGAAGGTGCCCGCCCCGCCCTCGCCGAACTGCACGTTGGATTCGGGATTGAGCACGTGCTTGCGCCACAGGCCCCAGGTGTCCTGGGTGCGCTCGCGCACCGCCTTGCCGCGCTCCAGCACGATGGGCTTGAATCCCATCTGCGCCAGCACCAGCGCGGCGAAAATGCCGCAGGGGCCGAAGCCGATAACGAGCGGGCGTTCGCGCAGACCCTCCGGCGCATGGCCGACGAACCGGTAGTCCATGTCCGGCGCCGGCGCGAGGTGGCGGTCGTTGCGGAATTTCTTCAGCAGCGCCGCCTCGTTCTTGACCTCGACGTCAACCGCGTAGACCAGCAGCAGCGCGTGCTTCTTGCGCGCGTCGTAGCTGCGCTTGAAGATGCTGAAGCCGACGAGCGCGTCATCCGCCAGTTCCAGGCGCTGCAGGATCGCCGCGCGCAGCGCCGCGGGCGGATGGTCGAGCGGCAGTTTGAGTTCAGTCAGTCGCAGCATGTGTTTTAAACGTATCGGTTGAAACGGTCGGCGCGAAGCCCGCAGCGCCATGGCGAGCCATCGCCCCAGGGGCGGGGCTCCTTACAATGAAACCACCGCCCGATCGCTGCAGCAGCGGCTCCCGGCCCTCAGTTCATGGCTCTCACGAACTCCAGCGCCCCCATTCCGGCGGCGCGCCCGCTGGCGAAGCAGGCCGTCAGCAGATAGCCGCCGGTGGGCGCTTCCCAGTCGAGCATCTCGCCGGCGCAAAAAACACCGGGCAAGTCGCGCAGCATCAGGCGCTTGTCGAGCGCCGCGAAGCGCACGCCGCCGGCACTGCTGATCGCTTCGTCGATGGGCCGGGTCGCGACGAGCGTGAGCGGCAGCGATTTTATCGCGTGGGCGAGTGCGACCGGGTCGTTCAATTGGTCGGCCGGCAGAATTTCGCGCAGCAACGCCATTTTCGCGCCCCTGATTCCGGCGCGGCTTTGCAGATGGCTGGACAGCGAACGCGCGCCGCGCGGATGGGCGACCTCGGCGACGACCCGCGCCAGCGTCTTGTCGGGTGCCAGATCGAGTTGCACCGTCGCCGCGCCGTCCGCCGCAATGGTGTCGCGCAGCGGCGCCGCCAGCGCATACACCAGGCTGCCCTCGATGCCGCTGTCGGACAGCATCAGCTCGCCACGCCGCTCATGCGTCTGCCCGGCTGCATCGGTGAAACGCAGCGCCACGGTTTTCAGCGGCTGCCCGGCGAAGCGGCTGCGCAGGTGCGTGCTCCAGCCACCCGCCACATCGAAGCCGCAATTCGACGGCAGCAAGGGCGCCACCGCGATCCCGCGCTGTGCAAGCAGCGGCGCCCACGCACCGTCCGATCCCAGCTTCGCCCAGCTGCCGCCGCCGAGCGCCAGCACCACCGCATCCGCCTGAGCGAGATGCTCTCCTTCGGGGACGGCAAAGCGCAGCGTGCCCGTTTCGCTCCATCCCAGCCAGCGATGCCGCACATGGAGCCGCACCCCGGCTTCGCGCAGCCGGTGCAGCCACGCGCGCAGCAGCGGCGCGGCCTTCATGTCGCGGGGAAACACGCGCCCCGACGAGCCGACAAAGGTCTCGACCCCCAAGCCGTGTATCCACTCACGCAGCGCGGCAGGGAGAAAGTCCTGCAGCAGCGGCTTGACGGCAGCAGCACGCGCGCCGTAACGCGACAGAAAAACGTCGAAGGGCTCGGAATGGGTGATGTTCATCCCGCCCACCCCGGCCAGCAGGAACTTGCGGCCAACCGACGGCATGGCGTCGTAAACATCGACCTGGGCACCGCCCTGCGACAGCACTTCGGCCGCCATCAGCCCGGCGGGGCCACCGCCAATAACGGCAACTATTCGATCATTCCCACTCAATTGTTTCCGAGCACAGAAGACCCGCATAAATACTGGATTTCTTTGTCTTTGTCATCGCGCTTTACCGTCACTTCTACCGTCAAAAAACGAACGCTTTTGCCAGCGCAGGAGATGGACTCGGTTTGACGGGCGGCTACTCCAGCCCATCAATCGTCAACTATCGCAGAGAAGCAGAGAACCGGCAAGCCAGATTCTTTGAATTATTAGGCATTATCGTAGTACAACTACGACTAACGCGTTCAAACAAAGCTTGGCAATCACTTATAAAAGTGGTACATATCGTAACATGGCTACGACTGAAAGAACCAAGTTAAATTCACTCTACCGGCAGTGGGCACCTGGAACTCCCCTGACATCGGAGGACTTGGCGGCATTGGGAGTCTCCGCGGACCTGGCCGTACACTACGCGCGCGCCGGTTGGCTTTCCCGGTTGGCGCGCGGGGTGTACCGCCGCCCCAACGATACGCTCAATCTTCATGCCTGTCTGGTACTGATGCAGCGCTCCATCGAAGGCCTGCATGTTGGCGGCAAGTCGGCTCTCGACTGGTATGGCGTGCGGCAGTATCTGTCGCAGCAATCTGTTCTGCATCTCTACGGCTGGACAACCGCCCGCCTCCCCAACTGGTTCACCGAGCGCTTTCCGGCGGAGTACCACCGCAAGCGCCTGTTCGATGAGCCCCCAAACGATCCGCTACATGCCGGGCCGTTCGAGAAGCGTGACGGCGCGCCACGGGTCTCGGTGCCAGAACGGGCGCTGCTGGAAATGCTCAGCGAAGTGGGCGTGCGTCAGCCGCTGCAGGAGGCGCGCGAACTCACCGAGGGCGCCTACAGCCTGCGCGCCGACGTACTGCGCGATTTGCTTCAGCGCTGCAACAGCGTCAAGACGGTGCGTCTGTGCTTGCAGCTCGGACGGGAACTCGCCCTGCCTTGGGCCTCCAAGCTGGATACCGCGCATCTGCCGACCGGCAGCGATCGCGCCTGGGTTTCCCGCTCGTCGGAAGGGCTGCTGATACTCAAACCATGAACCAGATATACCTCGATACCGCGCGTCTGCTGACCCAGGTCGCCCCGCTCGTCATTGCGGATGGCACGTTCGCACTCAAGGGTGGCACCGCGATCAATTTGTTTATCCGCGACATGCCGCGCCTCTCAGTCGATCTGGACTTGGTGTTTCCCGACTACAGTCTGCCACGCGACCAGGCACTGGCGCGCATAGGCGATGCCATCCGGCACGCGGCCGAGCGCCTGCAAGCGCGTGGATTTCAGACGCACACCATCGCTTCAGCCGATGCCGGCGAAACCAAACTGCTGGTGCGGCGCGATGGCATCGAGGTCAAGATCGAAGTCAATTTTGTAATGCGCGGCACTGTCTACCCGGTTCGTACTGCGGCGTTGACGCCCACAGCGCGTGATGTGTTGCTGGCCGATTTGGAGATTCCGGTGGTATCGCTGGAGGACGTGTACGGTGGCAAGCTGGTCGCAGCCATGGACCGGCAGCATCCCCGCGACCTGTTCGACGTGATGCAGCTCTTCGCGCACGAAGGCATCACCGCCGACATTCGGCGTGCCTTCGTCGTCTACCTGGCCAGTCACAACCGGCCTGTCCATGAGGTCCTATTCCCGACCCTGCGCGACATTGGCCAAGAGTACGAACGCAACTTCATCGGTATGACCACGGAACCCGTGGAACTGGCGGCCCTGCTGACGACGCGGGAACGCATGGTGCAAGAACTGCAAGGCGGCCTGGACGCGCAGGAGCGCCGCTTCCTCCGCTCGCTCGTGGCTAACAAACCCGAATGGTCCTTGCTCGGTATTGCCCATCTTGACCAGTTGCCGGGCATCCGCTGGAAGCTCCACAACCTCGGACAGCTGGAACTAAAGAATCCCAAGAAATTCGCCGAACAGGCCGAAGCGCTTGCGAAACGGCTAGGATAGGCGAACTACGCCTGGATGGTACATGCGATCGGCGAGGAAGAGGGCTCGTGGCCGAAGACTTCTTTGAACTCAGCCGAGAGGATCAGCGAGAAACTCTGGCGCGGGTCTGTGCGAAGACGGAATCGCCCGACCCACCCCTGCTTGAAAAAGAGGTCTGGGTGTGTAGAGCCGACTTGGCGCACATGCGAATATTTATGACGCCGTCTGACGGTTAAGGTACGGTCTTCGCCGCTGCGGCAGCTGGACCAGTCTTCCGTTTCTCGGCTGTGTCCTTGCTGCGCTTTTCGGTTTGCTCACGCCAGGTTTCCAGCACCATGATGTCGGCAAGCAGTTCATCGGGGTCAGGCACAGCAACACCGCCCATTAGCGCTTTATCGTGCGCGTAGTTCGAGCACTTCGTCATGCCTGCATCCACTTGGGCATAGTCGTTGTCATCGACTATAACTCCAGCCAAGCGCTGTGTTTCCACACCTTTACGAAAGCGAAGGATCACCTTGCGCAGCAGGACTTCCTCCACAGCACGCTCCCAAGCCATGCGCAGCCGGAAGTAGGCATCGATCGTCTGTTTCCGGTGCTCCTGTTCGTCGCCATCCTTATGGAGCTTGGCAATGATCTGCTGCTGGGCCTTCAGTGCGCCGATACGCTTGCTCGCGTTCTTGCCCTCGAAGGGCAGTTCGGGATCGGCAACGCCGAAGCCCTGGGTATGCCGGATCAGGCTTTGTGTGGTTATCGGCATGCCAGCAGCTTCGGCTTCCTCTGCCAGGATGCAGAGAAAGTAAATGTCATGGGTGAAAACAATGACTTGGCGGTGAGCGGCCTCGGCCGCCAACCGTTTCGCGACACGCTCGCGACGGCGATGGTCGAGAGAAGACACTGGGTCGTCGAACACGATGCCGCCTTTGCCACCACTGAGACCGACTTCGGCGAGGAAGGAACCGAGGGCGATGGCGCGCTGCTCGCCCTCGCTGAGAATATCGCCGGGGCTGCGGCTTTGCGGCAATTCCAGCTTCAGCTTGTGCAAGGCTTTGCCTCTGTCCGAACGGCTCTGCAAGGAGACACTGAGAGTACCGACGCCCAGCAGTTTGAATTCCCGGTTTAGCGCATCAGCCAATTCCTTCGAGACAACTTTCTCGGCCAACTCCGAAGATTTCAGGGAAATGGCATTGGTCTTCACGGCCGATATGCATTTCGCGAGCTTGGCTTGGTGGCTGAGCCGAGACACAGCCGTGATAATGGCGTCCTTGACCTGGCTCATCCGGACCCGAGCATCAAGTTCGTCAAACTGTTTCTGCAACGCAGCGCGAGCTTTTTCGTCCGACGCCTTCTCCAGGGTCTGGGCTTCGGCGTTCAGCTTGTCAGCCAGTGCCTGCAGCCGTCCTGCCGGACTGACCAAGGCTTGGTCGGTACCGTCCCATTGATGGGACAGCACCGCTGCTTTAATGGCTTCCTGGCGAGTGGACAGCGCCTGCTCGAACGCGCGCGCGTCAACGGCGAGCTGCGGATCAATGATCTCGATCTCACCATAGGTCACATCATCCAGATTCAGGGTCAAGACCTGCGCGGCAAACGGCTTGTACTCCCCATACAGGGCAGTGCGGCGCGCTTGGGCTGACTTCTCCGCTTCCTGCTGGATGAATGCCTCGAACCGCAGCAAGCGCGCAGCGCCCTCGGCCAAAGGTTGCTGGCACAACGGGCACGGCGCATCGGCACCTAGTTCGGGAAACATCTGGCCGGGATGAGATTCGACCGAGAACTTACGGGCCGCATCGAACAGCTCCCGCCACGCTTCGCCACCGGTGCCCGGCAGCAGGTTTTCGCCTTCATTGAATTGCTTCGCGGCAAGCTCTGCCGCAACCTGCGCGACACGGTAACTATCCGCCAATCCCCGCAGCTTGGCGACGACTGCCTGGTCGACCAGCGTGCCATTGCTGGTGGCGTTCATGGCAATGGTGGCAATGCGACGGGAGAGCAACCGCAGCTGATTAGCTTTTTCCTTCGGATTATTCTCCTTCAGGCTCTTATCCAGTTCGGCATGCTGGGCCAATTCTTCCGGTGTTAGTGTGACCAACGCCACGATCTGGGCTGTCGTGGTCTTAGCAGACAGCGCCGCGATCAATTTGCCAACAGCGGTATCGCCCTGCAATGGCGCGAATGCTGTCAGGTCGGCCGTAGACTGCGCATGCTCGGTGTCGAGCAAGGCCTTCAATTGCTTGCAGACCTTCGCCAATCCCTCGAAGACATCAAGCCCGTAGGGAACGTAGGAGAAGTCGTCCTCGCTGTCGAGGTAAGCTCGTGCGCAGCGTGAGTCGAAGATGGCCATCGACGATAGCTCGGGAGGCGGTGTCTTGCCGTTGGTCCAATGCACGTCCTGCACAACACCATCGACGACAACCTCAAAGGCGGCTTCGGCAACACCAGCCTTGCCGGCCGGCAGGTTGGCGTTCGGATGAATCGCCTCCATCTGATCGCGTGCCCGGCACGCGCGCTTGAGCACGCGCGAATAACCGGATTTTCCCGAACCGTTGTCGCCGTAGATCACGGTCAGTCCGGAAGTGCCGAATGACAGGCGCTGGTTTTCTGCAATCGCGTTAACGTGCTTCATGTTCTTCATGGCATGCAGTTCAACATGCGTCGAAACCTTCACCGGCGCCGGGATCTGATCGGCGGCGAGCGGCTTCGGGGTACGGCCTTTCGGATCAGGAATGCCATGCGAAAGCTTGAGCAAGGCGAAGAGATCATCCAAATCTTCCGCTGTCAGTGCCTGCTTCGCCAGCAATCGGGCAATGGCATCGCTTTGCCATGCGGGCAATCCTTGTGCCCAACTCAGTATCTCCTGCAGAATCGACATGGCGTTCCAGTTCAACCAAACCGAATACCAAACAGACCGCCATCTTCGGTGGCGTCAGTCAGGCGCGTGGGAAGGACGTAGTCGTTGAGGTCGAAACCATCGATTGTTTCCTTGAAGGCATCGTCCTCGTTCATCGTCACGATGTACTGGAAGCCCAGTTCCTTCGAAATCTCCGCACCGAGGCGCAGCGCGCTGATTACCTGCCGACCGTCAACGCCATCGAACAGGTGGCTGTCATGGATCAGGAATCCAGGTCCCATCTGACGCTTGACGCACAAGCGCATGAGCATCATGTCGAAGCAGAATATCTGCATGTTCTTGATGCCCTTGCTGCGTTGGCCCTGCATCTGAAACTTGAACGAAGGCCCGTTGGAGGTTTCGTCGATCGTCATGCTGCCAGCCGCCTCGTAGAGCCGCTGCGACGTTTCCTCGAAAGCGACGATCGCTTCGGACAGCCGGTCTTTCTGCTCAGCAAAGTCGCGCCGCAGCCGGATCGTGAGCCGGTTGCGCTCAATCTCCAATTCGTTTTTCGTGCCCTCCAACTGCTCGGCGGCTTCAAAGCGCTGCCGCACGGATTCCACCTCGGACTCAAGCCGTCCCAGTTCCCCCTGTAGTTTGAGGAATTGGTCCAGTGCGCCATGGCTCTTGAGGATGCCCATGATTTCGGCGCGTCGCTGGTCGAGCTGGGCTTTCTTTCCATCGCGAATCTCGATGCGCAGCTTTGCCGCTTCAAGTTCGCTGGACAAATAGTCCTTCCGATTGCGCACCACAGATTCGTGAAAGCTCTTCACGTCCTCATAGCGCCGCTTCACCAAGCCGGGGAGCGCGACACCCGCCTCCTGATAGATCGTTTGCAGGTCTTCCAAGTCGGGGGGGATTTCGGAGGTCAGCGCGCCTTCCAAGTCACGAATGGCGGCGAAGTCGATGGTGTTGGCATTGGCCAGTTCATTGAGTTGGCGGGTCAGGTTGGCGCTTTCGACTTCCAGCTCCCGGTACTCCGGCAGTACCTGGAAGCTTTCAATTTCTGCGTAGAGTTTTTTGACGCGGGCTTCCTGCAGGGTCAACTGCGTGCGCAAGTCGGCCGCTTTGCCGATGATCGAACCGAACGCCCCTGTCCCGGCCGCCTTCTTCAGCTCCTCCAATGTCTTTTCCCGGTCGCGGACGGCTTGCCAGTCGCGCGCGATCTGCCAGTCCAGCCCGAGCAAAAACATCAGCGCCATCTGCATGTCGCCGGTTTGCTGCATGCCTGCCTGCTTCTCCGGCGTAGTGAAGGCGCCACTCAACTGCCGACGCACGAAGTAAGCGAACAGCGATCGGAACGACGGTGGCTTGCTGCCTGCCGCTTCCAAGCTGCTCAAGCCAAACATGCGTTCGCCGAGGAGACCGCCCCACTCCGTTGCCGATAACTTGATCTTGGCGGCTGGCGGGCTGGTCACGTAGATCTTGGACTTGGCACCGCCGCTGCGCTCAACAACCGTGCGGACATCCTTCAAATCAAAGTCCATGCCGAAGGTGTATTCAGCCAGTTCTGGCGTGCGGAAAATGGAGTCCGTACCGGCATCCGATCCCATCAAGAAATGCACGACTTCGATGAAGCTGGTCTTGCCGGCGCGATTGCGTGTTTGCTTGCTGGTCGCACCCTCGGTCTTTTGGGCCAGCAGCACGTTCAGACCCGGCTTCAGATCACTGAGATTCTTGAACGTGGGCAGCGTGCTGAAAATGCTGTGAATCAAGCTGTCCTCCGTGCCACCAGGCCACTTTCGAGTTCAATGGTTCCAAGGGCGTACAGAAGATCAAGCGCGAGCAAAAACCAGTCGTAGGTGACTTTCCGAGGGCGTGCGGCAGCCAAGCCCTCGTCATGTCGGTTCAATTCCTCCCACAGGGCGGAGACGGTCTTGGGGTGCGTCAGGATCGTGAGAACGTGACTGCCGACGGTCAGCAACGCGCGATCCTGCGGGAGGTGCTTGGATGGCAGGATCATGCTGGCCTCACCGTCTGCGCGTCTTCGAAAATCTCGCACTTATCGAACAGGTAGGCCATGACAGCCAGCACCGCCGCCTTGTGGGTGGGCTTCGTATTTGCCATCCCCCCGGCCCACGCTTCGAGTCGGCCAAAAATTTCGTCGGGATGGAGCTGTGGCGTTGCATCCCTCAAGGCCATATATTCGTTCTTGAATGCCGAGGCGATTTGCTCGCCGTAGACCGGATTCTTCCAAGTATCGAAGAACTGCATAACGAGCGGAGACTTCTGCATGCCGATTTTCAGGAAATCAGCGACGGCCTGCGATAAAAGGTTTGCTTCGATCTTCCCGCGCGATACATCTTTGACTTCACTCGCCGCCGGCGCGGGGGCGACGCTGATGTGCGTGAGCACCGCCATCAAATCTCTATACCCCAGATTGACGTTTGCCTCCATGGTCAGCGAGGGGCCGAACCAGGACTCAAGGTCTTGCAGGCTCAGCTCGCGAAACTTCGCCAGCATTTCTTCATATCCGAAATGGCCAATCTTGATCTTCGGATTTTCTTGCCCGAGCTTGGCCAGCACTTCGATGATGTGGGGTCCCAGGCGACCATCGGGCGCGTTATGGACGAACGTCCATTCATCGAAGTATTTTTCCCAGTGCCCTTTTGCGCCCTCGAAATCCTCGTTGATCTTCTTGATGGCTTCTGCGGCCGTCAATTCGTTCGGGGCGTAGCTCTGGAACAGGGTGCGCGCCGAAGGCAGGTACCCATCGTTCTTCCGGTCGCCGACGTTGCCCCATGGTCGGCAGGCCATGAAATCGTTGGGGTGGGCCTTCGACATCAGCTTCTCGAACAAGCGTTGAAATCCGTCGCCCTTGGATTCCAAGAAGGCGAGGCGGAAATCTTTCTCGTAGTTGAGTTGCTGGATGCGATCCATGAGGTTCAGGGCCGTAACCGGGTGACGTTGCTCGACGTCTTCGCAGTGGTAAGGGGTGAACGCAATGTCATGGCTTCTTGCGATCCGGTTGGATGATGGCGCGGTTGACGTCAAATGGAAGCGCCTTGTCGGCTGCGACCCGGGTGAGCAGCATTCGGATGGCATCCGAAACGGACAAACCCATTTGGGCCAGGACGTTGGTGGCTTCCTCTTTGATATGCCCGTCAATCCGGGCACGAACGACATCGGTACTCGCCATTAGCTACGCTCAAGGTGGTTGTAGCTACATTGTGTCTCATTTGTGCCATCGGGTCACTTACTTTCTGTCACTGACGATTTGACGTCCCGGCGTTGCCGCCGTCGGGCTCGCGGGCAGTGCCCCGCGCCTCGTGCCGAATCGCGGCCATTCGGCTTTGATCCCTGACACCTCCGGCCCTTTGGGCCTGCGCGCTCCGCTTGCCGTTGAGGCAGTGGAGTGTGTGGAGGGGCGGCCTTGCTGTTCCCTTCAACGTACCACGCCGTTCTCGCCGTCAAGGGCTGCGCGTGCTCTGCACGCTGGCGTCCATGCGGCCGTCTGCGACCCCTGACCGCTGCGCTGCGACGTGTTTCGCCGGTTCCAGGCAATTCCGCCTGATACGAACCGGAGCACGATCATGTCGCAACTTTCTCTTTCTCTCGATTCTTCCCTTCTCGTTCGCGATGTCACGGGCGACTACCGTCCGGCCAATGCCGATGAGGTGTTGCAGGCGGCGCGGCGTGTGCTCGCCGGGCAGATGCGCGGCTGCGAAGCGCTGACCTCGCCGCAGGTGGTACGCGACTTCCTGCGGGTCAAACTGGGGACGCTGGAGCACGAGGTGTTCGCCGTCATCCATCTGGACGCGCAGAACCGTGTCATCGACTACGTCGAGATGTTCCGGGGCACGGTGAGCCAGACATCGGTGTATCCGCGCGAGGTGGTCAAGGAGGCACTGGCCAGGAACAGCGCTGCGCTGCTGCTGGTGCACAACCACCCATCGGGTGCGGCGGAACCATCGCGCGCCGACGAGATGCTGACGCAGACGCTGAAGTCGGCGCTGGCGCTGGTGGACGTGCGGGTGCTGGATCACCTGATCGTCGCCGGCAGCGCCATCCTGTCGTTTGCCGAACGCGGGCTGTTGTAGCCCGAGGGGGCCTTGCCCCCTTTTTGCTGTGCCCTTGGTTTCGAGAAAGAACTGCGCGCTGCGCTTGCCTCCAGGGGTCGGCTGACGCCCACCCCGCCGCGCAGGCTTGGCGCCCCGCAAGACCGCCGAACAGGCGGCGCCTGATCGGCCTGCGCACATTGCCGTTTTCGCGCTGCGCGCTTCGTTCACTTCCATCAAGGCGTGCCTATGGCACGCAGCCGCGCTCGCCGCGCGGCGTTGGTCCGTCGATCATCTGGCCGTAAGCCGGTCATCCGTCTTTCCCTCTCCTTCATCGCTGATCCCGCGACCGTAGCCAGCGGTGCCTGTCCGTCAAGGCGCGCAGGGCC
>Ga0209958_1001982_pt1 | contig 12865 bp, 6 predicted proteins | sample ThiBio_inoc_plan_FD_183942 | JGI IMG/M metagenome (GOLD analysis project Ga0209958, IMG submission 183942) | Wastewater bioreactor microbial communities from Cape Town, South Africa - Thiocy_inoc_plan (SPAdes) | ecosystem: Engineered > Bioremediation > Thiocyanate > Unclassified | place: South... | reverse complement strand
CCCCAACCCCAACCCCAACCCCAACCCCAACCCCTTTGATTAGTTTATTTGTAAAATAAAGAATTTTTAAAATAAAGGTAAAAAAATAGTTAGGAAAATATTGATATTAAATTGATCAAAACTGCTTAAGAATAGATTATGAAACTTAATTACTGGCTCTTTCAACGATATTAGAAAATCCTTAAAATACTCTGTTTTGGGTTTAGTCAGCTCTTTGTTGTATTGTAAAGGGTTGTTCTTGAGATCGAGGAGGAGTTTGGCCTAAATATAAGATTAAAAAATACTTTCAGATTTTGGTTTTGATTCGGGTGAGCCTTGAGAACCTGTTTGAATATTATTTGGAGTTAGTTGAGGAGCGACTATACCAGTATTGATGTTACCAAGATTTTGTTGTAAAGAAGGACTCAAAAGACTGCTAAAGGCCTACCCATATTTTCCTTAAATTTGTAAAGTTTGTGCCACAGGAACTGAGGGCTCATATTTAGTTAGGGTATTTGAGTATCCCGTCCCATTGTATGCTGTTCCAAACTGAGGTTCTTGGTGCAGTTTGCTTCCAAAACTAAACGTAGAGATGGTTTCTGAGCTTGGATTTGGTAAAGAATGACTGTAATTCGATGAGCTGGCATATTTATATGCTTCAATAGTTTAATTTGGAATAGAAGAAGTCCATTTATTCGTAATGATTTAATTTTTTTGAACCCCATAAGTTTTATTGGGCTATGTAAATAATTCAGGATTTTGATAATTTGTTTGGGGCCCGATATTTCTTGCACTCAAAGGTCTTATGGTGGTCTGAACTATTTTTTAACCTGTCTTACCGTCGATTTGAATACAATTATCAGCGATTTTTCTGAATTCTTACAATGTTTTAGGGTCCTTACTTTATTAATTTGTTTTTAAAATTTTTTAATCAAAATTGTAAGTTTTCGTCTGATATGTTAAGGGCTGGAAGCTTGATTGAATGTTGGGCTGATTAATGTTGTTTGTAGTTGACGATGGAGTCAAAGATGATTGATAGGCTGTACCAGTAGGCTGATTGTAATTGTTCGAAAAAGAGCCAGTCATAAAAGAAGGTGATACAGCATAATTACTAGAAAAAATTGAGTTATCATTCTTTTCTGCTGTCCCATTATAAGAGCTTGAATAGTTGTAAGAGTATTGACTACCTTGAGTCTGATTATTTGCTAAATTTGAAGTATTAAAAGGTGATTAATATTTTAAGGGCTGGAAAGATGATTAAAATGTTGAAGGTTGATACGATGGCTGATAATTTGAAGAACTGTAAAATTCATACTTCGATTCCGCATTTGAACCTTTGTTTGTATTTAAATTGCTCAAGCCATAATTGTTATCATTTACTTGATAACTGGAAGATGAAAAGGTTCCATCTGTCTTACTGGGCCATTGAAAGTTAGTGAATTTATTATCCCCAGTATAAATCCTGTTAGCCTCTGAGAAGGTAACTCTGCCCAACGCATCAGAAGCTGGCGATTATTTGTTAGTATCAGAGACTGAAATTGGCGCCTTCAAATTATCAATATGACTGCTAAATTGATAACCGTTCGAATATTGTGTATTTTCCTGCATGTACTTTGTAAGATCGCCATTGAGATTATTTGCATTCGAAAATGAATACTGACCCTGGCTTGATTGGTAATTATTGTTTACAACATTTGCCGTGTTTTTATTCTGCGATCGATAATTTAGTTGGTACTCAAATCTCTTATGATAGTTTACCTGTAATAAGTTTTCATAGTCAATTCTTTAAGGTACGTAAATATCGTTGTATTCGATAAAGTCTTTCAAGTAAAGTAGTAATTTTTTGAATGAGTTCGATTGATTTTAAACCTATTACTTGAAAGCCTGAGGGAATCGGCCTTATTAACATTTTTATTAAACAACTGAAATTATGTTTCTTACCATCTCTTATTAGTCCATATACTCCCCTCGGTAGGATAAATATTGAGAACGAGTCAAATCTGCTAGCTTAGTTTCACTTATATTGCTATATTAATGCCCTCGATGATTTAAGGCCCAATTTTCATTAAGCCAGCTCTTAATTTGGCCTAAATAATTGATTCCTATCAACTACTTTGTGACACTAACAGGTCCATAATCTCTGTAAATTCTCTCAAATCCTTTCAATGCTTCTCTCAAAAAAAGCAGACATTAAGGAAATGTTAATTGTGGACATTCCGACAGTCTGTGTGGCATTTTTTAAGTATAAACAAAAATCTTTCTTTGCCCTGCACACAATAAACTTGATTTACTGTCATCATCAAGATTTTATGTACCTAAAGTTCTTACGAGAGCATCATTATTACGTTATCTCATGGTATAAACTTTTATTTATTCTCCAATGTCAGCTTACTAATCAAGAGTAATAATTCTTTTTTATGCGAGTTAATTATTGGCTCTATTTCTGTAGATTTCGATTCCATTGTCAGTATCAATTTTTTCCCATTAAATTTTAGGAAGGCGAGGCCTGTCATTATTATTTCCCATGCTCTCAAATCAATCTAAAAGCTTGTTATTTGAGTTAAAAATTTATATAACCCTTCTTATTTAGTTTTATTGAATTTATTTATTAAAATTTAAAACAATAAAAGATATTCTTAAATTTACAACTTTTAAACAATTTGTTAGATTTTTCTGTTTAAACTATCTGATTGATTTACTTTTAAAACTGGTTTAATTTTTATTGGTCTTTTTATTTATTTCTTCCTGAATACTCTAGAATCACCAACTACTTTATGCTATTTTGATTAGACTCGACTCTTTCTTTAATTTGATCCATGACCACATTTTGCTTTACTTTTCCTTACATAAGAATTTTTATTTTTTCTGATCATTTTTATACAGATAATTTGTTTAAGATTGCGCATCTCTTTCATGAGTCCTGTATTTTAACGCAGCTTTAATATTTTTCACTCGAATCTAGTTTGGCCTAGCCTTATGCTTTCAGTGCTCGATTCGAATAAAATCTATACCTTTAGAGATAGACAAAGGGCTATCCTATTTGTAAAAAATAAATTCTGGAAATGATCACAATTAATATCAGGAACAGATAAACCCAATATAAATGTTGATAAAATTTTAATTTGAGGCCATAATAATAAATCTTTCTAAATCAACAAAATGATGAGAACTATCTTCAGAAATACTCTTTCTTCAGCCTTCTCAACCAAAAAAGGTGACACTATCATTGGTATCGATCTCGGAACCACCAACTCCTGTGTTGCCCTTATGGAAGGTCAAACTCCAAAGGTTATTTAAAACGCCGAAGGTGTCAGAACCACACCCTCAGTTATTGCCTTCACCAAAGAAGGAGAAAGATTGGTCGGTTCAGCTGCTAAAAGACAAGCCGTCACCAATTCTGAAAATACCGTTTTCGCCACTAAGAGATTGATCGGTAGAAGATTCGACGATAAATCCGTCCAACACGATGCTAAGAACATGCCTTACAAAATCGTCAAGCACAGCTCCGGTGATGCTTGGGTTGAAGTTATGGGTAAGACTTACTCACCATCTCAAATGGGAGCCTTCGTTTTAATGAAAATGAAATAAACAGCTGAATCATATTTGGGTAAGAACGTTAACAGAGCCGTCATCACTGTTCCAGCTTATTTCAACGACTCACAAAGACAAGCCACCAAGGATGCTGGTAAGATTGCCGGTCTTGAAGTCGAAAGAATTATTAACGAACCAACTGCCGCTGCCCTTGCTTACGGTATGTAAAAGAAAGAAGATAAAATTATTGCCGTTTATGATTTGGGAGGAGGAACATTCGATATCTCAATTCTGGAAATCAGTCAAGGTGTTATTGAAGTTAAAGCCACTAACGGAGATACCGCTTGTGGTGGTGAGGATCTTGATGGTATTGTCCAAAGACACTTACTCGAATAATTCAAAAAGCAATCAGGTATTGATGTATCAAAGGATAAAACTGCCATTCAAAGACTCAGAGAAGCTGCTGAAAAAGCTAAAATCGAACTTTCTCAATCAACCCAAACTGAAGTAAACTTGCCATTCTTGACTGCTGATGCTTCAGGACCAAAGCATTTCATCTACAAAGTCACCAGAGCTAAACTCGAAGCCCTTTGTGACGAATTCTTGAAAAGAACTGTTAAGCCATGCGAAAACTGTATTAAAGATTCAGGTCTTCCAAAGGAAAAGATCGATTAAGTAATTCTCGTCGGAGGTATGAGCAGAATGCCAAAAGTCCAAGAAATCGTTAAGAACATCTTCGGTAAAACACCAAACAAATCAGTCAACCCTGATGAAGCCGTCGCCATCGGTGCTGCCATTCAAGGAGGTGTCTTGAAGGGTGACATGAAAGACTTGTTATTGTTGGACGTTACCCCATTGTCTTTGGGTATTGAAACTTTGGGTGGAGTCATGACTAAGATGATCCCAAGAAACACCACCATTCCAACCAAGAAATCTCAAGTTTACTCAACTGCCGCTGATAACCAAACCACCGTCAGTATTAGAGTCTTCCAAGGTGAAAGAGAAATGGTTGCCGATAACAAACTTTTGGGTCAATTCGACTTGTCTGGTATTCCACCAGCCCCAAGAGGTGTTCCTCAAATTGAAGTCACTTTCGATATTGATGCCAACGGTATTGTCCACGTCAACGCCAAGGATAAAGCCACCGGAAAGGATCACTCAGTTACCATTCAAAGCTCAGGAGGTCTTTCTAAGACAGAAATCGATGATATGATCAAAAAGGCCGAACAATTCAAGGAAGAAGATGCCAAGAGAAGAGAAATGGTTGACTTGAAAAATGAAGCCCACAACGTCTATGAAACCACAAAGAGACAACTTGATGAGTTCAGAAGCAGAATTCCAAATGATGTCATTGAAGCTATTGAAACTTCATTGAAGAACTTGGAAGAATGGAAAGATAAAGACCTCCAAGTCAGTGATAGATAAAACGTTAAAAAGGCCATTGATGATGCCAGAAACTCAGCTATGAAGATCGGTCAATCAATGTCCCAAGGTGGATCATCCTCATCATCAAGCAGCGAAGGAAGCTCAGATTCTTCAAGCGAAAATAAAGAAAACAAGAACTGAGAAAATAAATTTGAATGATTTATTTTGAACATTTTATATACTTATCTTTTTTATTCATAACTTACACTATAAAACTTATTATGATTTATAAAAAAATCCTCGTAAAATAAAAAATATAAAATAAAAATTTATTTGTTTTCTTTTAACTGTTATTTCAGTATTGATTGATAATTTTAGTTATTCAAATCAACATGGAGATTGAAACTAATGGGGATATTTTGATTAAATCATCGATTGCTTTTACTTCATAACGATAAGTAATTCAAAGATTATAAGAAATCGCAATCGACACTCTCAGCGAAGAAGAAGACTGTGCTGTTGAATAAAGTTAGAAAAAAAATTAAAGTTAAAAGGGCGCAACATCTGAAATCAGCACAGAACCTTAAAATTTCGTCTAAAATCTTTCTCTTAAAAATATAAAAAGCAAGGAATAAATAGAAATTGAGTCCAAATAAAATTAGTAAATACTTCACAATCTTAACTTCAATATTGATGATCTTTTTAAAAAAATATCCTCCTTAACCGAAGAAATCACAACTGATTTTCAGCCTCGACCATTAAAGTAAAGACAAACTTCAATTGTTTAAAAACAGACCAAGAGTTTTTAGAAACCATAGTTTGTTGACTGGTAAAAAATACAATCAACTCCTTTGTTTTAATTCAAATCTTCACTTACATTAACTGAAAATAAGTCAGATTACAAGCCAATATTTTTCCAGTCAATCCAAAAAAAAAGAAAGTAATTTTCCATTGCAATGAAACTTTTCCAGACTGGAAAAAGCTTGGGATGTGGAAAATTTGGATAGGTCGTTCAATGCAGGTAATTTTTGATTTTATTTTTAGAAATACAAAAACTAAATGTATTTATGCCCTTAAAAAAATATTCAAGTCAGTAATCGATGATTATTGCATGTAAGACCAACTATTGACATAATTGAAAATCTTAAAGCAAATTGACCATCCAAATATCGTAAAAGCTTATTAATCTTTTACAGACGATTTTCACATATTTATTCTCATGTAGTATGTACATGGAGAAATGTTGGTTAAAAAATTAAAATGCGGAGAAAATTAATGCAAAGTTATTATAAAGCAAGTATTATAGGCACTCAAATATTTGCATGAAAAAAATATTTCCCATCGAGACATTAAACCGTAAAACATCATAATGACGGCTGATAATGTTGTAAAAATTTGTGACTTTGGATGGGCAGCTCAAAGCTAATAACCAATGAATATTTTATGTGGAACTTTAGATTATATCTCGCCAGAAATGGCAAAATAATAACCTTACACCCTAAAAGTTGATCTTTGGAATGTAGGTGTACTTACCTATGAACTTATCCATGGATATCCTCCATTTAAGGCAAGCTCTAAGTCAAGAATATTCTAAAAGGTCAAAAATTTAGAATTCTCTTTTTCAGATTAAATTTAAATCAGTTAATAATGCAGATCTTTTATAAATGGATTTTTGAAATGTGAAAGCTAAAGAGAATCATTGGATTGGGGCCTCAATCACGAATTCTTAAAAATTTAAGAACATAATAACGAACTTTCAATTTTTAGAGATGAAGATTTCAGAAAAGAAATTTGTTAAATTCTCGAATGAACATAAGTATTTTTCTTTATGTTCTTTAATTAAATTGATTTCAATGAATTTTGGTGTAATTTTTTATTAACTTTAATTTTAATTCAATAAAAAAAGCATTTAAAATTGTATTTGGTTTAATAATTTGCCAAATTTCGTTTTTATAAAAAAACATAGAGAAAAGTGGAATAAGAAAAAATGGACTTTACATCAATATTAACAGTGGCTTTTGTATGGTTTCTAATGTTTTGTCTCAGTTTAAGTTATGGTAGTCTATTTTTACCAGCATTGTACAAATAAGTAAAGATATTGAAATATTAGAATTTTGTCGCATTTTGTATTATTACACCTACGATGATTATTTGTCTATCGATAGGATTCTATAGTTATTTTAAAGCAATATGGACATCACCTGGATATCCTGATAAAAATCTCGTATTCTTTATATTTAGATAAAGAAAATTCACTATTCATAAACTATTGATGACATGAAAAGAAGAGCCGCTCAATAACATTAGTTCAAGAAACTTAGAAGAGATTAAAGACTGCCTCACGATATTAAATTGTATAAAATATTTAAATAAAAGGAGGGAAATAAAATGTCTTGTTGAAAACAGCTACTGTGAAAAATGTGACAACGTTAAACTTTCAAGAGTTCATCATTGTAAAATTTGCAAAAGATGCATCGAAAGAATGGATCATCATTGTCCATGGGTAGGAAATTGCATAGGAAAGTACAATCACAAATATTTTTACCTTTTCTTGCTTTATACTACGGTATATTTTATTTTGATGTAGATCGCCCTAATAATAGTCTCTTTCAGCCTTATAGCTGATTACATATCTGCTGAAAAATCTATATTAACCCGGATAGAGAATATCGATGACCTTTATTACATCGTAATTTTGGTAACTGGAGTTATGTGCCTATTGTTATTATTTTCTATTGGTTTTTTATTAATAGGACAGACAACCTTAATCTTGCAAAATCTAACTACGTTAGAATCTTTTTATGACGAAATTTTTCAAAACGTATATTTTATCATATCAAGAACCCATTTGAAAAATAATCTGTTAAAGATCACATAAAATAAATTTTTGGAAACTGTAATTGGCTCTATTGGCTCTTACCAACAAATCCTTTTCCAGGGTATGACAAAAAAAATGTAGCTTTTTCTGAATGATGCCTTAATATTTATTTTCACTTACTCATTGACATATCTTTTCAAGACTTTTTTGAATTTAAACTAAGCTTTCTAGGCTTCCTATTTATAAATGAACAAATCTTTCTGGATTCGACTTTGAATTATCTTATTTTTCTGGATTGATCCTTATATACTTCGAATTTTTATTCTGATAGTAATTTTTTTCTAACATGGCACGTACTGTAGGAATAGCAGTACCCGCTACGATTTAAATAAGACATAATGTTTTATTTTTTTCCCTAACTTCTTTTACAAACTTTAAGTAATTTTATTATTGCTTGTCACTTCTTTCACTCATCCACGTATAGTCATTGAACATTAAAACATTTGGCCTTGTAATTTATTTGCATTTTGTACATTAAGGTAAATTTTCGCAACTCATTTTTTCGTAATTTATTTTTGGCTCAAAATTGTTTTCTTTTAATTACAAACATTGATCGCATTGAAGATAATGGATATTTCCATGGACTTCATAAATCTTTTCCTAAGAATATCCTGCTTTTTTAAACTGTCCGTCAACATTAGATGTAAGGGCGAAAACTTATTTTCCTTGCTTTCGATCAAAATCCAATAAAATTTGGAATCCTTTATGAGGATTTACCTTACGATACATTTCCAAGCGAGATCCATAAAAGCCCCAAAAGAGATTTGGTTCTTTTTATAAAAAAGAAGGATTGGCGCACTAATAAAAGTTAAATTTATTTTTGTAGGGAGGATAATGGTTCCAAAATCCTTAATTACCTCTAAAATCTGGCAAACCTGAGTCTTTCCCAATACCAGCGCCAGCTCCAATCAAAATACAATCAGCATGTTTAATGAACTAAGCAGCCTTCTGAATATTATTTTTGATCATTTGAACAGCTATAATAAAAATTAAATAAAATTTAATATCCAAAAACCTAGTTAAAAATCATAAATAATTTCATCTTCTTTTAAGAGAATAAGCTTGAGTTCTAAGTTTTCTTTTAGGTTTAGTCTTTATTTTCTTTGATTCTTCTAATAAATTTTCTACAGAGTGAGATTGAGCTAACTGAGGGAATTTGCTATTTTATTTTTAGGTTTTTTGTAAGAACTCTTTCCATTCGAGCATATTTTATCTGCTGAATTTCCCCTTGCCATGAAGATATTCTTCAACGGAGGCCATTTTTTGAAGTTAAAATCTCTTTTGAGTATCCTCGTCAAATGTAATTTCTTACTTTAAGAACTGCTGTTGATTGTTACTTTTTTTTATTCTAACCTCTACGAAAGCATCACATTATTTTTTATAAGTTTGAGCATAGTATACTTTAAATCGATCAACAACCCATTTAATATTGCTTCCTTTTGTACCGATTAACATTCTTTGTTGGTTTTCAGATTAGACTGAAAACTTGAATCTTAACTCTTATTTTCCATCTGATTTCAATGCTACTGAGATACATTCAACGACACAATTGTAGGGGACTTATTTGTAGCTTCGATGATAGAGGCATTATTTCATCATTTCTTCGTAAATTTATACTTCTGTTAGTGTGGTTAATGCCTCTTTTGGCTGTTCCCATTATCTCTTTTTAGCTTGCTTGAGAAGATAACTTTCTAGCTCTTCAATTCCGTATCCAGTTGATGCAGAAACATAGAAAATTTTATCAAACTTTCCGTATTTTTCGATTTCTCCAATAAGAGAATGGAATTTTCTTCTGTTATCGACTAAATCTATTTTATTTAAAACAAGGGCTTTCATAAAGTTTTCATAGTTCCTATGCATTTACAATCTTTTTATTGACTGCTTTGTCATTTCATCAAATCTTTTGGTTGAATCAATGACCAAAAGTGAGAAATCAATTTATGAAAGGACCTTCCACCCTTTTGATATGAAGCCTGTCTTGTTGTACATCATTCCTGCAGTATCGTAAAATTTTAATTGAATATTTTTTAAGCCTTACTCTTCAGACTCGATTTAATATGACTTAAAAGCTTCAATCGTTTATTAAGTTGTGTTGGCCTTTGGTGAAACTGCACTAATTTTTCTACCTATAATTTTTCCCATCAATTATGATTTTCCAGAATTTACTGGGCCAATTAATCCAACATTTAAAGAAAATGCATTTTAAGGACTTTTCCACTTTCCATTATATTTTTCGTTGATTATAAGTTCTGCATTTTACACAAATTTATTTTATGGAATTTAATGCTGAGGAGTAACGTATCTGACTGGTCTTCCACGCCTTATGGCCGGAGCTGTATCAGTAAGATCTTTAGGATATTGGGATGGCAAGATAGCTGTTTATTTAACTTATTTGCCTTACTGCACTTTAAAGAAATACTTTTTTCTAGATTGATGAGAGAAGAAAAAAGTGATTTGTCGATTTATAATTAAGGCTGGAAATTTCATTTCACTTTTGCATATTATAACAACTCTGCATTTTTTATTTAAAGTATAGGTTTGTTTATAAATTTTAAAGTAAGATTTTTAATTTTGATTATGAATAAAAGTTATGAACTTTTTACATTGAAAAAATTAAAATAAATCAGTAAAAATTTAATTTACACCTGACAACAATAACAAAGGATAAATTTCAATAAAATTTATATTTCAAATATTTAACTTTTGAAGATGATGTAAGACAAACAAAACATTCTAAAATCTTTTTAAGGTAAAAAGATTGATGAATCAGTTCATGTAGCTAGATGGGGCACTATCAATAATTAAGACTCAAGTAGAATGATTTTCCAAAAATATGCAATGGGCTCTGCAAGCTCTCCACATTAAAGCATTTCACAAGTACTCCCAAATTAAAATATTTACGCCACACAATAATCACAAGTTCATTAAATCGACACTGGTTTCAAAAAACTTAAAACCAACCAAATTTAAAAACTCAAATAACTTAAACAAGAATATGAAGTTTTGAGAAATCTTAACATTTAAGAAAAACCCTCCCGTGCAAACCTTCATCATTCCTAAACTTCATCGATCCATCAATCTCATTCTGAAGAACTTATTTCATCATCAAGCCGTCATAAAAAATCAAGCGTGAGAAAAGAAAATATGAGTCGAGAGGCGCAAATTTTAACTTTATAGAAAAAACAACTTTAAATGGTCATAAACAATTCAATGAGAAAAATTTAAGAGCTTCTTCACAATTAAATGGAGTACAAAAAGCAAATACATGAATTAAAGCTTCAAGTTAGTGGAAGGCAAAACGTTGACGTCGAATACGAAACAATGATAAAGACATTAAAGAAAAATGAAATGAATCAACAATAAAATGTTTAGGCATTAAAAAAGTAAAACTAAAAAAGTCGATTCCAAATAAGGCAATTAAACGAAAAAGTGTCAGCCTTATAAAGTGAGATCATGCTAAAAGATCAATAAATCAGACTTTTGTTAGGCGAAAAAAGAAAATCATAGGATTTGATCCGTTTATAAAAAGATCGTTACTTTAATCTTGATATAGATTACAAAAAGACAAAGATGGAATACTAATTGTTGGAAAAAGATAAAAACAATGAAATCACAAGATTAACAAGACAATTAGATTATGTAGGAGTGAATAGAACAAGAGATTTGTAACAAAAACTTAAAAGATATGAGGATGATCTCTAAATCAAAGACAGAAGATATAATGTTTTACTCAATCAACTTGAAGATCTCAAGTCTAGATATCAACTACAGTAGCTCGAACTTCAATAAATGAGAACAAATCCAGCTGGAAAGCTTGACAGTTAAAAAATTTAATAAATTCTTGTCAATTTCAGAGAAAAAAATGATTCTGTTACATTTACTCGTCAAATTAACGAAGTCATTGACAAAATTCATGAGGTTGAAAATCATCAAAATGACTACTTAAAACAATAAATTGAAATTTTAAAATAAGAACTTTCTAACATGAAAGAAAGTTAAAAACCATAATTTTCCAATACACAGTAATATATCGATAAAATCACTGAACTTGAAAACGTAATTTTTTTTGTTTATTTTAGCTTTTAAGACATTAAACTTGGTAAAAAGATGACTTGGCAAACCGGCTCAAAAGATATTAAAGGGAATTTTAATAAGTTTCAAGAAAAGGTTCATCCTACCAATAGGAATTGAAGTACTATGAAGAACTTTAAGCAAATCTCAAAAATGAAATCAAGAGCTTAAGAGATGAAGTGAGAACATTAAAACTTCGGGCTCCTGAAGCATCAAGTCGAAGTGGCGAAACAAAATAAGTCGCTAAATATCGACAACAAATCGATCAACTTTAAAGTTAATTGAGATCTTTAAAAAGATTGGCCGATTAAAATTAATTCAAAGCATCCAAAGTTTCTGTCGAATCCTAATTCAGATTCAAAATGCAACAAGGATAACATGATTCTACGTTAACCAGAATTCGCTAAGATTACGAGAGACAATCAAGAGATTTCACAAAAATAAAACAAGAATATGAACATTTCAAATCTGTTACAGAGAAAAAACTTTATGAAAGATAACAATAACTTACTTTGTTAAAAAGCAAACTTAGTTTGACCAGTGATGGAACACAATCCAACATTAACAATCTGAAACTCGAGTATGAAAGCTTATTGAAATCAGAAAGGGAAAGATTTAAAATGGAAATTGATCAGTTATCAACTCAACTTACATCTTTGAGCAAAATAAATGAAAAATATCTTCAGGAATCAACCAAATATGTACAAATTGAAAATGAACTTTCATGTTTGAGATAAATTATGAGAAGATCAATTCATTTATCGTAAGGCGTCGATCATTTATGGAGGATTAAAGAAACTGAATATCAGAACGTCAATGAAATCATGAGACAAATATCAGCTTGGGGACGATGATAAGCTTAAAAAAAGGGATCTTCATATTTTTTGTTAAAATTTTATCCTTTAAATATATTTATGGGCTAATATTTTTTTAATTTTTTAACTATAAAAACGGTTGAAAAAAAATCAGGCTTCACTCTTTTGAGTTTGCCACTTTATATTAAGTACATCGAACAAGCTTCCACCCCTTGATGAATTGAGA
>Ga0209958_1001973_pt1 | contig 12978 bp, 11 predicted proteins | sample ThiBio_inoc_plan_FD_183942 | JGI IMG/M metagenome (GOLD analysis project Ga0209958, IMG submission 183942) | Wastewater bioreactor microbial communities from Cape Town, South Africa - Thiocy_inoc_plan (SPAdes) | ecosystem: Engineered > Bioremediation > Thiocyanate > Unclassified | place: South... | reverse complement strand
TGGTAGTCGTCCCCTATGCTGACCTCCAGCCTGCCGCCGTTGCCTTCGCCATACTTTTCCCACCAGGTATCGGGGTTGGCGCCGTCGTAAAAGGGTGTCGTCGCCCCCAGCCTGCTGTTCCGATGCCAGGCCATGATGGTCGGGTCTTTCATCTGATTGTCCTTGGCGGCGTCCTTGGCAAGCAGGCTGGCGGCCTGGAAGCCGGGGTCGGGGCCGTGATAGTCGATATGTACGTTTCTCATGATGCGATCCTTTCGAGTGATCGGGAATTGCGCCGGACAGCCGGAAACAGCGCACGATCAATGTTATTTGTAGGCCAATACCAGACAAAAACAATCAGGTATTCAGCGCCGTGCCGGCTGGCGTTACGCGCGACCCCTGCCCGCAGGACCAGGCCGCAAATCCGAGTGCGGTCAGATGCGGTCAGAAGGGCCGCCAGAACAGAATCCGAAAATGCGGGTCGAACCTGACAGACAAGGCGCATCCGCGGTGGATGGGCCGACATTCATTCTGTCTTCGCCGCATTTTCATGATTTCCGCAAACCTGCCCGCCGCCTTGCCCGGGCCTCATGCCATCCCTTCCGGGCACAGGGAATTGCGGCGGAGAAAGATGATAGGCTCAGCCACGGGCGGCGTTTTCCGTTCCCTCCGTTCAAGGCCGGAAAACGCAATGGTTTGCTGGAAGCCGGGGATTGTGCGCGACCGGACGGACGCCTGCAGCGCACGGCAATGAAAAAGGAGACACGAGCATGAAAATACAACTGACAGGAATTGCCATCGCGGCGGCCGTTGCCATGCTGCCGGTACAACCGGTCATTGCGGAGACGTTCGCTCCTTACGGCACGGCCAAGGTCGACATGCACAAGATGCCGGTTACCAATACGGTATTCGACGTCAATTACGAGGACCCGCAGAAACTGAACATCCTTTACAACTTCGTCAAAAACACCAAGAAAGAAACCCGCGGCAAGGTGGTGGTGGTGACGCACGGGCCTGAGAGGGCAAGGGCTACGAATACATCAACCCACTGCCGCTCTCGGTGAAGGACGTCCGCTATATCGATCAGCCCCAGCTGAAAAAATGACCCCGCCACGATAGCGGCCGGCATCTGGCGGGAAACGCCAGATGCCTTTGCTCGAGCCTGATCGTACCCCCTCTTCGTGCCGGCCTTTCCCGGGCACCTCCCGCAAGGCCTGCCCGCCCAAAGCCTTGCCGTCCGGATCGATTTTCAGGCAGGCACGCAGGCCGTCGCCGAACGCCGGTCGCTGCGTCCCACGCGACGCCGTGTGCGCCCGGAAATGCCGGGCGGTTTTCCCGCGGCCCATCATCGGGCGGCGGAGTTCGACCGCGCCCTCCCGAATGGCAGCCCCCCGGAAGCAGGGTCTGCTGGCCTGCAGGCTGCCGAACCACACCCGCTTTACGGGCACCCGAACGCCATGCGGCAAGCGATCCACAGCGCGCTGTTTTGATATGATCCGCAACCAGGCTTGCACGATCGTGGTCTCGCGTTGAGGGTCGCCGGTCGCCTTGAGAAGAGGGGACGCGGCAGGCTCCGCCGTTCAGGAAGACACTCTGCTCCTGCAGGAAATTTCGCGACAACCACCGCAATAAGCGCAACTATTCGAAGGAGAATCCAATGCACATCAAGACCCTGCCCGCCCTCATCGCCCTTGGCCTGGCCAGCGCCGCGCCGCACGCGCACGCCATGGACGATCGCCTGTACATCGCCCCCTCGCTGAGCTACACCTTCGCCGACAGCGACCGCCGCTCCGACGACGGCTGGGGGGGCGGCCTGGCCCTGGGCAAGCCCATCAATCCGGACTGGAACCTGGAACTGGCGCTGACCGGCAGTTCTCTCGACCGTGACGCCGGCGGCCACTACAAGCTGTGGGGGCTGGGCGTGGATGGCCTGTATTTCTTCGACCGCGATGCCGGCTTCGCCCCCTACGCGGTTGTTGGCCTGGGTGCGCTGCGCACCGACATTGCCGGCCGCGACGACACCGGCCTGATGGCCAATGCCGGCCTCGGCGTCATGAAGCAGCTGAGCGAAAACGTCGCTTTGCGCGCCGATGCCCGCTACCGCTGGGACGACAACAGCACCGACGCCTTCAACAAAAACGGCTTCGGCGACTGGCTGATCAACGTCGGCCTGAACATCGCCCTGGGCAAGAAGGCGCAGCCTGCGCCCGCGCCGCAACCCGCGCCGGCGCCCCAACTGGAGCCCTCGCCGCAACCGGCACCGGCACCGGCGGCACAAGTGGAGCCCAAGCCGCAGCCCGCGCCCGAGCCGGCGGCACAAGCGGAACCCGTGCCGGTTGCCCCGGTGCTCAAGACAAAGCCGGCGGTCGAACTGGACAAGGCGCAGGCCGGCGACGTGATCGTCATCCTCGAAGGCGTGAACTTCGAATTCGACTCCGCCAAACTGCGTCCGGACGCCATCGAAATCCTGGCCGAGGCCACCACCGTGCTCAACCACCGCAAGGACATCAACGTGGACGTCGTCGGCCATACCTGCAACATCGGTACCGACCAATACAACCAGAGCCTGTCCGAGCGCCGCGCCAAGTCCGTATACGACTATCTCGTCTCTCACGGCATCGCTGCCGAGCGGCTCACCTCCAAGGGCATGGGCGAGACTCAGCCCGCCTTCAGCAACGCCTCCCGCGAAGGCCGCGCCAAGAACCGCCGCGTCGAACTGCACGTGAAGTAAGCGCGCGCCGCCGCGCCGACAGAAAGCCGCCCCGAGGGGGCGGCTTTCTGTTTCACCGCGCCATCGGGCTTTGCCCGCAAACCCGGCCGTTTCCTGCGCAAGCTGTTTTTGCTGGGTGAAGTCGGCCGGGTCGGGTATCGTCTCCATACGACCACCGAAAGGAGCCAAAGCTTGAAGCCGAACTATCAGTACGAAAAGCGACAAAGGGAACTGGAAAAGAAGAAAAAGAAGGCCGAAAAGGAGTTGAAGAAAGCAGCGTCGGCGGGGGCGCCGCCGGCTACGGAAGACACTGCCGTCCCGCCGGAAAACAAGTGAAGCGGGACGGCGCCTGGCCATGCATTGCGCGGGCTCCCGGGCCAGGCGGGGTTCGTTGACGGCATAAGGCGATTGGCCGATGATTCCCTAATCGGGCTTGCCTGTCCGAAATTCAGCGATCGTTCAAAAAAAAGGGAGACTGCCGTGCCGCAAACCAAGTTCCTGCTCGACGAATCCGAGATTCCCACCCACTGGTACAACGTCGTCGCCGACATGCCCAACCGGCCGGCTCCGCCGCTCGGTCCGGACGGCAAGCCGATCGGTCCCGAGGCGCTGACGGCGATCTTTCCGATGAGCCTGATCGAGCAGGAAATGTCGGCCGAGCGGTGGATTCCGATCCCCGACAAGGTGCGCGAAATCTATCAGCTGTGGCGTCCCTCGCCGCTGTTCCGCGCCCACCGCCTGGAAGCGGCGCTCGGCACCCCGGCGAAGATCTACTACAAGTACGAAGGCGTCTCCCCGGCCGGCTCGCACAAGGTCAACACCTCGGTGGCGCAGGCCTATTACAACGCCGAAGCCGGCATCAAGCGCATCGCCACCGAGACCGGCGCCGGGCAGTGGGGCTGCTCGATGGCGCTGGCAGGCCAGATGTTCGGGCTGGAGGTGCGGGTGTACATGGTCAAGGTGAGCTACGGGCAGAAACCCTACCGCCGCTCGATGATGCAGACCTGGGGTGCCGAGGTGTTCGCCAGCCCCAGCATGGAGACGAATTCCGGCCGCGCCGCGCTGGCCGAGGATCCGGACAATCCGGGCTCGCTCGGCCTGGCGATTTCCGAGGCGGTGGAAGATGCCGCCTCGCGCGCCGACACCAATTACACGCTCGGCTCGGTGCTGAACCACGTGCTGCTGCACCAGACCGTGATCGGGCTGGAGGCGAAGAAGCAGTTCGAGAAGGCCGGCGACTATCCCGACATGATCTTCGCGCCCTGCGGCGGCGGCTCCAACTTCGGCGGCGCGGCCTTCCCCTTCTTCGCCGACAAGGCGGCCGGCAAGAACGTGCGCCTGGTCGCGGTCGAGCCCGCCTCCTGCCCGACGCTGACGCGCGGCCACTACGCCTACGACTTCGGCGACACCGCCAAGCTCACCCCGATGATGCTGATGTACACCCTCGGCCACGACTTCATGCCGCCCGGCATCCACGCCGGCGGCCTGCGCTATCACGGCGACTCGGCGCTGGTGTCGCAGCTGTATCACGAGAAGCTGCTCGAAGCGGTGGCCGTGCACCAGCTCGCCACCTTCCAGGCCGGCGTCACCTTCGCCCGCGCCGAAGGCATCGTCCCCGCGCCCGAATCCAACCACGCCATCGCCGCCTGCATCGACGAAGCCCTGCGCTGCAAGGCAAGCGGCGAGCCGAAGACGCTGTTCTTCAACCTGTCCGGCCACGGCCACTTCGACATGGCCGCCTACGACAGCTACTTCAGCGGCAAGCTGGAAGACTTCGCCTACCCGGAAGAAGCGATCCAGGCCGCGCTGGAGCGTCTGCCTAAGGTGGGCTGATGGCCGCCCGCGCCGCGCGTTGACGGCGCGGCAGTCCTCCCCGGGGCCGAATAGCCGGCGCGGCTGAACGCACAATCGCGCCGCCCCCGCGACAAGGCGCCGAGCCTTGAAACCGAACTATCCGCTTGAAAAAATGACTAACAACACAGGAAGGAAATAGAAGACAAGCCTGCACAAGGGCAAAAACGATGTTTTCTGCGGAAGCCGGGACGCTCGTCCTGCGGTAAAAGAAGCGAATGTCCGGCAAGAGACTGCGCCTCTCGCGGTGGAGGCGATCAAGGAGCCGACATGCACAGCAGCAGACTCATTCCGCCCGGTATCGCGCTGGCGCTCTGTCTCGCGGCCGGCACAACCGGCGCCCGGGCTGCCGACGACCCTTACCGGGTTCCCGTGGACAGCGACGGCATCCAGCGCGTCGCCATCGTCGGCGGCAGCTATTTCTTCAAGCCAGACCACCTCGTCGTCAAGGCGGGCACGCCGGTCGAACTGGTGCTGCGCGCCGAACCGGGGATCGTTCCGCATCGCTTCGTGCTCAAGCTGCCGCCCGACCAGGTTGCCATCGACACCCGGCTTGGCGAGGAGCCGCGCGTTTTCCGCTTCACCCCCGGCAGCGCCGGCCGCTACCCCTACTATTGCCCGAACAAGCTGCTCTTCTTCGACAGCCACCGCGACAAGGGCATGGCGGGCATGCTGGAGGTGGTGGAGTAAGCCATGCTCTGGCCCCTGCTCGCCGCCCTGCTCGTTCCGGCCGGCGGAACCGCGCTCGACCCGGTCGCCGCCGCGCGGCAGCAGTTCGAACAGCTCGACAGCTACCGGGTCACGCTTCGTTCGTCCGCGGCGCAGCGCCCGACGCAGATCATCCGCTACGCCTACCGCAAACCCGGCTTCGTCCGCATGGAATTCATCGCCCCCCATCCGGGCGCGCTGCTGATCTACAGCCCGCACAGCGGCAAGGTGCGCCTGTGGCCATTCGGCCAGCGCGCCCGCGCGGCGCTGACGCTGGCCCCGGACAATCCGCTGATCCGCGGACCCTACGGCCGCAGCGTGGAGCGTTCCGACGTCGGGGCGCTGCTGCGCAATGTCGAGGCATTGCAGGCGGGTGGCGACACCGAGCTGCACGGCGTGGAGACGGTCGGACGCTGGAACGCCCGGCAGCTGGTCGTCACCGGCGCCCCCGGCAAGGCGGTGGACGGCGTGCACCGCTTCCAGCTCTGGCTGGCGGAGGGCTCGCTGTTCCCGGTCAAGGTCGCCAGTTTCGGCCTCGACGGTGAGGCACTGGAAACCGTGTTGATGGACGACGTTGAAATCGGTGTGCCGTTCGCCGCGGACTTTTTCCAGCCCTGACCTCAAGCCCGGGACTTCGAACGGCCATGGCGGAATACCGGTTCTCCACCCTGTGGTACCTGGAGGCCCCGGTGGAACCGGTGTGGGACGCCATCTATCGCTCCCGCCGCTGGCCGAACTGGTGGCGCGGGGTCGAACAGGTGCTGGATCTGGAGGCCGGCGACGACACCGGGCTGGGAGCGCTGCAGCGCTACACCTGGAAAAGCGTTCTGCCGTACCGGCTGACCTTCGACGTGCAGGTCACCCGCATCGAACCGCTGGTCTGCCTGGAAGGCCGGGCAAGCGGGGAAGTCGAGGGGTGCGGCGGCTGGTATTTTTCGCGCGAAGGCACGCTCACCGTGGTCCGCTACGACTGGCAGGTGCGCACCACCAAGCGCTGGATGAATCTGCTCGCCCCCCTCGCCCAGCCGCTGTTCAAGTGGAACCACAACGCCGTGATGCGTGCCGGCGGGCACGACCTGGCCCGTCTGCTCGGCACCCGGCTGGTCGCCATCGCCCATCGCCGCCCGGCAAGGCCGCAACGCACCTAGCTGCTAAACGAGCAGCAGCGCTGCCGCACGGCCATCCGGTCAGCGACGCTCGAACCGGTAGTACTGGCTGTCGAGGTGGCGAACCACCTCCTCGACCTCGTCCCCGCTCCAGCGCAGCTGCGAATAATCCGCCCAGCGCCGCACCTGATCCCGCAGTTGCGGCAGCGACCTGACCTGCTGCCGGCTGCGGATGTGAACCACGCTTTCGTGGCAGGCCGTGCAGTGATTCTCGTAAAGCATCTGGCCGCGCGCCGCCGCCGGGGGCAGGACGGGCGGCGGCCGCGATGCGTGGCCGGGCGGCGCGTCCTGCTCCGGGGCGGGCAATGGCGGCAGGGCGCGCGGACCCGCCCAAGCCGGAAAAGCCAGCCCCAGCGAAAGCAGCACGGCATGAACGATACTCTGTGTCCGCATGATGTTTCCCCTTCGTTGTCGGCTTGCGACAAAGCCGGTCCCGCAAACCGGGACCCTACTCGACCCGGTTGCGCCCGTTGCGCTTGGCACGGTAAAGCGCATCGTCGGCACGGCCGAGCAATACCGCACCGGATTCGCCCGCCTGGTGCACGGCGACGCCGAAGCTGGCCGTCACGCGCCCGACCTGATCGAATTCGGTATGCGCCAAAGACTTGCAGATTCTTTCCGCAATCCCGCGTGCAGCCGCCAGATCGGTTTGCGGCAGCAGCACGGCGAACTCTTCCCCGCCCCATCTCGCCAGGACGTCGATCTGGCGCAAATGGCTCTGGGCGTGCTGTGCAACCGCCTTCAGCACGACGTCGCCCCGGTTGTGTCCCCAGGTATCGTTGATCCGCTTGAAATGGTCGATATCGAAGAGCAGAACCGAGAAGGGCGTGGCGGGCGACCGCTCGTGCCGTTGCTGCTCGTCGAGCAGCAGGGCTTCGAAACGCGTGCGATTGGCCACCCCGGTCAGCGGATCGGTCGCGGCGATGCGCTCCAGCCGCACCGTCTTGCGTTCCAGCACATCGATGATCTCGCGCAATTCCTGCGCATGGTGGCGCATCAGGTCGGCCCAACGGCTGTAGGCGACGCCGATCAGATCCTGCTGGGTGATGATGCCGATCACGTCCCTGCTTGCGGGATCCTGCACCACCAGCCGCTTGAAATGCTTTTCGCGCAAGGTCGAGACCGCTTCGGCCACGGTCAGGTCGTAGGTCACGGCATGGAGCGGGGACGACATGTGCAGGTGCAGCGGGTCGGTCAGCGCCACGCCGTCGTGCAGCAGACGAATCGCATCCTGCGTCGTCACGATGCCCGCCGCGGCTCCCCGATCGAGCACGATCACCGCGTCGTCCGAATCCACCAGCAGCGCCAGCGCCTGGCCAAGCGGCGCATCGTGCGGCAATTTCTTGATCGCATGCCGGCGCAGCAGATCGCGCAACTGCTGGCGCTGGAGCATCAACTGCGGGTCGAGGCTGCCGAGAATGTCGGTATTGGACACGATGCCGAACAGGCTGCCCGCCGCGTCGACCACGGCGGCATAGCCGTGCGGGCCGTCGAACAGATCGAGTACGTCCAGGAGACTGCTTCCCTTCGCTATGCCGGGAAGCGGGTGATAGCCGGCCTCGCTGATGGCGATGTCGAGATTCGGCATCGAGAACCGAAGCCGGACCACATCGGACGCGGTCAGCAGGCCGAAACCGCCGGACGCCTCCTCGACCACGATATTGCGCACCGCGCGCTGCGACATCTGCCGCAGCGCGTCGCGCACGGCGAGCCGCGCCGGCACGCTCACGATGTCGGTCGTGGCCAATTCATCGACAAGAGGAAAAAACATGGATGCCTTCGCTCGCTGCCCGCCGGCTACGCCGCGCGGATTCCGTCATCCGCTTCGGTCTTCCCGGCCCGCCTAGAATCTTTGTCTGAAACCAACCACACTGTAGCGCAAGTGCGCCACCGCCGGGAATCCGCTGGATGCCGTCATGCTGGCCGCCCCCCGTTCAGCCCGGGCCGGCGCTCGGCTGCAGGCCCAGCTTCCCGCAGAGCGCCCGCCGCAGCGCCGCGTTCGCCGTCTCCCGCAAGCTTTCCAGCCGGGCATGAATGCGGTCCAGCTTGCTTGCGGTGATTCTGCCGATGTCTTCGACGACCAGCATATGCTGTCCCGCGAAGGCATCGGCATAGAGCGTTTTGAACGCCCGCGACAGTTGCCTCGCCTGAGTCCGCTGCTGCGCTTCGAATCTTTCGCAAAAGTACTCGTAGCACACCAGCGGCCTGCCGTAGCCGAGCCGGCATCCCGAGCCCGGCACATGCCATCCGGCGTCAACGCTGTATCCCTCGACCAGGGGGCCCAGCAGGAAGCGCAGAAAATCACTCTCCAGGCTTTCCCGGCACATCACTTCCCTGCAGCAGACGCTCGCGCAGCTGGCGCAGGGGATGTCGTCCTGCAAGGCGGCCAGGCTTTGCAGTATGGATTCCACTTCGATGTGAACCTCCCTGATCCCGTACAGCCGTTCGCTGAACGTCCTGCCATCCGGGGCCGCAACCCGCGAACCTGCCTGTGGCTTTTCCATGCACGCACCCGCCCTTTCCTGGCTGTCCCGTCGATTCGGCCGGGAGCCCGGCTGCCGACACCCCCGCGCCCGTTCGGCCTGTCCCTTATTGTTGTCCATGGCGCGAAGGACAGGAGGCTGAGGCCCCATTCATTATCCGCCCTGCGAGAATCCGGAGCCCGTTCAACGGCCGGCTTCCCCTGCTGCGTGTTCACCCCGGCCGGAATGAACTGATATGCTATTGCCGACAACAACATAAACAAGTCTATCGAGGAGCCCTGGATGGGCAAGGAAACCTTTCTCGCACGGCAACCCATAGTCGATGCCGAACATCGCCTGTTCGCCTACGAACTCCTGTTCAGGCAATCGATGGCCTCCGTCTCGGCCCAGATCACCAACCAGCTGCAGGCCGGCGTCGAGGTCATCGGCAACACCCTGGACGAAGCCACCCTGATGAGCGACTTCGTCTGCCTGCTCCCGCCCCGCCACGTGGTCTACGAAATCCTCGAGACCGTTCCGGTCACGCCGGTGCTGATCGCCCGCATCCAGGAACTCCGGCAGCTCGGCTACCGCTTCGCCCTGGACGATTTCGTCTGCCTCGACGAGTACCGTCCGCTGCTGCCGATGGTCGACTTCGTGAAGCTCGACGTGCTCGAACAGCCTCCCGAAAAGACCGTGGAAATCATCGCCCACATCCGGCTCAACTTCACCGGCCAGTTCATCGCCGAAAAGGTCGAAACCCGCGGGATGTTCGACCTCTGCCGCAACTGCGGCATCCAGTATTTCCAGGGCTATTATTTCGCCCGTCCGGAGAATCTCGCCAACAAGGCCATCCAGCCGGGCCAGCTGGCCGTTCTCGAACTGATGAACAAGGCTCGCTCCTGCGAAGACCTGGGCGAAATCGAGGAACCGCTGCGCCGCAATGCCGCCCTGACCCTGCGCCTGTTGCGCTATGCCAACTCCGCCGCCACGGGCCTCCAGCAGCAAGTCCACACGGTGCGCCAGGCGCTGACCCAGGTCGGTCTGCAGACGCTTTATCGCTGGCTGGCCCTGCTGCTGATCACCGCCAATCCGATGCCGACCAATGCCCTGACGGCGCGGACCGCGGTGACGCGTGGACGCCTGTGCGAACTGCTCGGGCGATCCAGGCTCGACCGCGGGGCGCAGGACGAGCTGTTCATCACCGGGCTGTTTTCCCTGGCCGAACCGCTGCTGGAAATCCCGCTCGCCCATCTGCTCGAACAGCTCTCCATGCCCGCCCCCATCGTCCAGGCCCTGGTCCACCAAACCGGCCCCTATGCACCCTTCCTGAAACTCGCCGAGGCTTCGGAACGCAGCGATTTCGGGCAGATCGCCCGTTACGCCGGCGATATCGGCTGCAGCCCGGAAGAGATCAATCTCGCCCAGCTGCAATCGCTTGCCTGGACCGAGGAAATGACCGGCGAGGCGAGTGCGGCGGCAGTCGAGCCCGCCACCCCCAAAGCCGGGCGGCGATAACCCCACCTGGAAACGGGGCGCGCGTTCCGTCCCGAATGAATCAAGGCGCAGGAGACTGCGCCTTGATTCATTCTGCCGCTCGATTCCATCTCAAGCCCGGTTGTTTCCGGGCCGCCGGAAAATCGGCTTCAGCCCTTTCGCAGCTGCTGCCGGTACACCAGCGCCATGATGGCCAGGCTGGCCGATTTGCTCAGATCCTTGAACTGCACGCCCATAGTGTGCACGGTCGCCCCCTTCTCCGTGCGCGACTCGGCGCCGCGCATCACCACGTCCGCCCGGATCTCCTCCTCGAGGTCGTCGCCCATCCTTACCTTGAAACCGATCAGAAACCGGGCATTCTGGGGACATGCGACGGGTTCGGGCAGCACGAGCTTGGCGCCGCCTGCGCTCAGGTCTTGCAGAACGACATCCAGGCTGGTGCCGCTCACCGGATCCTGCAGGCTTGCCGGCAGATCGACGAGCGCGCGCAGCGTCCTCCTGATCTTGGTCGCATACACCAGCCCGGGATACTCCAGGTGCAGGTGCGGCAGCGGCTGCGTGTGCGAGATCAGTACCCGGGTCCGGAAGGTGAACAGGCTGGTGCCGGAAAACGTCTTGACGTTGAAGAGCGCACCGTCCTTGACCAGCAGCGGCTTGCCGGAAACCATCGGAGTGGCCACCACGATGGCGCGACGCTTCAGATAACCGATCAGCACCGCGAGCATATCGGCCCCCACCACTTCAAGGGCGGAGTGCAGCTGCAGGATCTCGCCTGGCTGCAGCGCGAGATCGTCGAACTGGACGGGGTCGCCCGCCGGCTTGGCCTTGCCGTCGTCGCGCGGCCCAAGGCCCATGGGCGGAATGTCCGGCCTGGGGACGTTTTGCTTGGCAGTGGGGTCGGCCTGCCGGAACAGCCCGCGCTCGATCATGGTGGCGATTTGCGCCTGGGTAGCGGGGGCCATGCCCTCCTTCAGCAGCAGCACGCCGTTGCCGTCATACACGGCCCAGCGCAGGGGCTTGCCGGCCTCGATTTCGGAAGCGTGTACTGGGACGGTGTTTTTCCTCGGATCGCTCATGGGCATGAAATTTGTTTTTATGAAATTCCGGCGTCTGTTCTTGTGGTTTTTCGCCCCCTGTTCAATTCTTAACGGCTAAGTCGATGAGACTTTTAGGTTTTTTTCTTGCCGGACAGAATTCCATGGCAACAAGCGGGGTTGCAGCCCAAGCGGGCCTGGCGTCGCAAGAGGCGGCGCCGGGTTTGAGGATATTCGGCATAATGCGCAACCTGACCCCTTCCCCCGGCCTCGCGACGCGGCGGCCGATTCATTCAGCAGATCGAACCATGCTTCCTTCCATCGAACAACGACTCGCCGCCGAGATCGCGGCCAAACCCGCGCAAGTCGCCGCTGCCATCGCCTTGCTGGACGAGGGGGCGACGGTGCCTTTCATCTCGCGCTATCGCAAGGAAGCGACGGGGGGGCTGGACGACGCCCAGCTGCGCCTGCTGGAAGACCGGCTGCGCTACCTGCGCGAGCTGGAAGACCGCCGCGCAGCCATCATCCAGTCGGTCACCGAGCAGAACAAGATGACGCCGGCGCTGCTGCAGGCCATTTCGCTGGCCCCCGACAAGACGCAGCTGGAAGACCTCTATCTGCCGTACAAGCCGAAGCGCCGCACTAAGGCGCAGATCGCGCTGGAAGCCGGGCTGGAGCCGCTGGCGGATGCCTTGCTGGCGAACCCGACGCTGAATCCGGACGAGGCGGCGGCCCGGTATCTGCGCGATCCCTTCACCACCGAGCAGGGCGACAACCCCGGCGTTGCGGATGCCAAGGCCGCGCTCGACGGCGCGCGGCAGATCCTGATGGAGCGCTTCGCCGAGGATGCGGGCCTGCTGCAATCCCTGCGCGAATACGTGCAGGAACACGGCGTCGTCGAATCCAGGGTGCGCGAGGGCAAGGAAGCAGCAGCGGAAAAGTACGCCGACTACTTCGACTATTCGGAAACGCTCGGCACCATCCCGTCGCACCGCGCGCTGGCGCTGTTCCGCGGGCGGCGCGAGGACATGCTGGACGTGCGGCTGCGCCTCGACAGCGAAGAAGAGCGGCCGGCCTGGAGCGCGCCGCACAATCCCTGCGAGACGCGCATCGCCAGCCGCTTCGGCATCCAGGACCTGAACCGCCCCGCCGACCGCTGGCTGATGGACACGGTGCGCTTCACCTGGCGCGCGAAGAGCTTCATGCATCTGGAGCTGGAGTTGATGGGTGCGCTGCGCGCCCGCGCCGAGAGCGAAGCGATCAACGTGTTCGCACGCAACCTCAAGGATCTGCTGCTCGCCGCCCCCGCCGGGCCGCGCGCCGCCATGGGGCTGGACCCCGGCATCCGCACCGGCGTGAAAGTGGCGGTGGTGGACGAGACCGGCAAGGCGGTCGACACCGCGGTGATCTATCCGCACCCGCCGAAGAACGACTGGGACGGTGCGCTGCACACGCTGGCGAAACTCGCCGAAAAGCACCGCGTGGCGGTGATCGCCATCGGCAACGGCACCGCATCAAGAGAAACCGACAAGCTGGCGCGCGACCTGATCCGGCTGCGCCCCGAATTGAAG
>Ga0209958_1001971_pt1 | contig 12980 bp, 10 predicted proteins | sample ThiBio_inoc_plan_FD_183942 | JGI IMG/M metagenome (GOLD analysis project Ga0209958, IMG submission 183942) | Wastewater bioreactor microbial communities from Cape Town, South Africa - Thiocy_inoc_plan (SPAdes) | ecosystem: Engineered > Bioremediation > Thiocyanate > Unclassified | place: South... | reverse complement strand
GTAGGCACAAGTCGTGGCACTTGGTTCGAGAGAACGAAAGCCGCCTGCCAGGAGTGGTAGTTCAGTTGGTTAGAATACCGGCCTGTCACGCCGGGGGTCGCGGGTTCGAGCCCCGTCCACTCCGCCAGACACATCAACGGGTTACGTGAGAAATCGCGTAACCCGTTTTCATTTTTGCGGCCCATCAGTGCCTGACACCGATCAACCGGTCGGCTCGCCCAGGCGCGCTCACGCATCAGGCCGACCAGAACGGCCTTGCCGCCACTCCCGATGCAGCCTTGCCCGCCCATAGGCCCGAGCAAGACGGTGAATGCTGGGCCTGCACGCCACTCGTGACATCCGGGACCCGGATGTTCGGGTGCGCTGCCATCGGTGCAGTCTTCACCGCGTTGTCACCATTGATCCACCTGTGAGGGGTCAGATTTGACCGCTCAAGCGGAATCATCCAACTGGCCGAATTGAGTGTTGTGCATGTCTGGATTACTGTCTCTCCCAGACGAGTTCTTTGGGCATTCCGCTCGGTTGGCGGGAGTCCCACGGTATCAGGGAGTTGCTGGGAACGTGTCGACCATTTGCAATGGGCATTGCTATTGGATGGCCAGATGCACTCTTTTCTTTTTTAAAGGTGCTGTTATGAATATCCGTCAATCAAGGCTTCTGAAGCTGGTTTTAAGTGGTGTTTTGGCGCTGTCTGCGTTGTTGGGAACGGGTTCGGCGTTGGCGTATAGCGGTAGTTGGACGTCGGTTGCGATCGAGGGTCAACCGTTTTCATACCAAGATGGCGATTTTGTTCGTTATGGGAGGACTGACAGCGCTGGCTGCCCAAACTCTGGTTGTCCGGGCCTTTGGTCCTATAAGGGATTTACAGGCTCAGGCACGGCTACTTGTAGCAATCAGTATTGGGGTGGGGATCCTTATCCCAATCAACCGAAAAATTGCGAAAAATTGACCTACCTCGGGGGGCTTGGCGCTCCCTCGGTAGGTATCCCCCTCAAGTTTGTCGCGGTAGAGGGCAACCCCAACCCGCTCGCGGGCATGGTGACCAACAGCAATTTGGGCTGCCAAACCGCTACTGTCGGCTCATGCGATCGGGCACAGTACATCGGTTGGACGAGCAACGGCAGTGCGTATAACAAGAGTGCAATTCTCAACAATACAATGACCTGCAACTCTGCATCTTTTGGGGGTGACCCAATCAATGGGGCCCTGAAATATTGTTTCTTCCCCAGATGAATGCTACTGCCTCAGAGGGCGGTTGAGGGATTCTCTGTCTTTAATGCCTCCTCGCTGGCAGAACGAATGCAGACCGGTCGTGCAGCCGCAGGGTTGCCGGCCGGCTGGTTTTTTGTTCCCGCGAATGTGGAGCCGCTTGCTGTTCGCCGGTGAGGGGTTTTCGAACCGCAACCAGTGGCGCAGCGGCTACTGCCTGATCACCATTAACCAAACTGTTGTTAGAGCGATTCGATCGCTTGGGTGAATTTGGGGGAATTCTCTGCTTCCGGGTGGTTCAGGTTTTCGAGGGGACTTCAGCGAGGCTCAGCTCACAAGAATCGATTAAGGATCCGCTTGGAGATCCGGTCCAGCGCAAAACGGTCGGCAACGAGGAACTGCAGGCCATTGCCGTCCTGGATCAACAGACGCTTTCCGTCGAGCCGGCGGATGTCGTCCTCGGCCTTGAGCACCAGTTGCGCGGGGCCGCGCTCGGTTTCCACCGTCCAGGTGCTGGGCGTGGCGTAGCCCGAGACACCCAGGATGCGCTGGATGCGGGGCATGAACTCGCGCGGCGCCAGTTCTTCCTCGATCAGCGTCCGCGTGGCGGCGTCGAGCGCCGACAGGCGCTCTATCCACACGAGCTCGTGCCCGTCGCTGCCCACCAGCGACAGGCCCTCGTCGGGCGCGGCCAGGGGGAAGGCGCGCACGGGCAGCACGCCGGCGTGCACCCGCCCATCGGCGGTGGTGAGCTGCAGCGGGCCTTGCGGGTCTCGGCGCAGTGTCCAGTCGATCGTCGTCATGCTGATCTCCGCGTTCAGTCGGTTCCCGCCGTGGCGCCATGCGCCGTGGGGTTGGTGTGGGGTGGGGCGAGGCTTGGCTCGTCTTCCACGTCCACGTTGCGCAGCTGCGCCATGTAGAGCCGCCAGTAGGCGCCCTCGCGCGCCATCAGCTCGTCGTGCGGGCCCACCTCCACCACCTCTCCCCGGTCCATCACCACCAGCCGGTCGGCGCGGCGCAATGTGGAGAGGCGGTGCGCGATGGCGATGGTGGTGCGCCCGGCCACGAGGTTGTCGAGCGCCTTCTGGATTTCCTTCTCGGTCTCGGTGTCCACGCTGGAGGTGGCCTCGTCGAGGATCAGGATGCGCGGGTCGATCAGCAGCGCGCGCGCGATGGAGATGCGCTGGCGCTCGCCGCCCGACAGGCCCTGGCCGCGTTCGCCCACCAATGAGTCGTAGCCGTGCGGCAGGCGCAGGATGAACTCGTGCGCGTGCGCGGCGCGCGCGGCGGCCACGATCTCGGCGCGTGTGGCGTCCGGTTTGCCGTAGGCGATGTTCTCGGCGATGGTGCCGAAGAACAGGAAGGGCTCCTGCAGCACCAGGCCGATGTGGCGGCGGTAGTCGGCCACGGCGAACTGGCGCACGTCGATGCCGTCGACGCGGATGCTGCCGCCGCTGACGTCGTAAAAGCGGCAGATGAGGTTGACCAGCGTGCTCTTGCCCGAGCCGCTGTGGCCCACCAGGCCGATCATCTCGCCGGGCCGTATGGCCAGGTTCATGCCGCGGATGACCGAGCGGTTGCCGTAGCGGAAGTGCACGTCGCTCAGTTCGATGCCACCGTCGATGCGCGGCCGGCGCACGGGCTGCGCGGGCTCCGGCACGTTGGAGACGTGGTCGAGGATGTCGAAGATGCGCTTGGCGCCGGCGGCGGCCTTCTGCGTGACCGAGACGATGCGGCTCATGGAGTCGAGCCGGCTGTAGAAGCGGCCGATGTAGGCCAGGAAGGCGGTGAGCACGCCCACCGTGATGTCGCCGCGCGAGACCTGCCAGATGCCGAAGGCCCAGACCACCAGCAGGCCGAGTTCGGTGAGCAGCGTGACCGTGGGCGTGAACAGCGACCAGGTCTTGTTCAGCTTGTCGTTGACCTCCAGGTTGTGGCGGTTGGCCTCGCGAAAGCGGGCGGCTTCGCGCTTCTCCTGCGCGAAGGCCTTCACCACGCGGATGCCGGGGATGGTGTCGGCCAAGACGTTGGTCACGTCCGACCAGACGCGGTCGATCTTCTCGAAGCCGGTGCGCAGGCGGTCGCGCACGAGGTGGATCATCCAGGCGATGAAGGGCAGGGGCAGCAGCGTCACCAGCGCCAGCCAGGGGTTGATGCTGAAGAGGATGACCGCGGTCATCACGATCATCAGCACGTCGGTGGCGAAGTCCAGGGCGTGCAAGGAGAGGAACACGCAGATGCGGTCGGTCTCCGAGCCAATGCGGGCCATGAGGTCGCCGGTGCGCTTGCCGCCGAAGTACTCGAGCGAGAGCGCCAGCAGGTGCTCGAAGGTGGTGGTGCGCAGGTCGGCGCCGATGCGCTCGGACACCAGCGAGAGCACATAGGTGCGCGCCCAGCCCAGGCCCCAGGCCGTCAGCGCCGCCAGCAGCAGGCCGCCGAGCAGCATGGCCACCTGCCAGGGATCGATGCGCTGGCCGTTCTGGAAGGGGATCAGCACCTCGTCCATGAGCGGCATGGTCAGGTAGGGCGGCACCAGCGTGGCGGCTGTGGCGGCCAGCGTCAGGCCAAAACCCAGGGCCAATTGCGCGCGGTACGGTTTGGCGAATCGTCCGAGCCGCAATAGCACCCAGGTGGACGGCGGCCGGTGCAATTCCGGGGCGTCGATTAATTCGTCGCCAATCGGCGACAAATCACTTTCGTGATTTGGCGACAGCGGTATTGCGCTGGTCGATGACGGGGTGGATTTTTGCACTGCATCATTTAATCCAGTGCTGTGGCGAAGGGCTTGCAGGCGGTCGAATTCTGCAATGAACCGCAGCGCGCGTGTGTTGTGCGTCGCAGTAAAACGCCAAATAGCCAGCCGCTGTTGGGCGCCGTGCACACTGAGCTGCGCGAGGCCTGCATGGTCGTTGTGCTTCAAGCACAATACGCCTCCCAGGGGCCACTCACGCCAGCCGGCATCGGCCCCGCCGGGCTCCCAGCTCAACAGCCGTTGGGTGGTCAGCACCAGCCAGCCGGCGGAAAAATTCAATTGCGAATCGAGGTCAAGCTGCAGCCAACTTGAAACCTGCTCGTTGTCCAGCAAGCGCGCCCGCAGACCGTCTTGAAACGGTTGTGGCAAGGCACTGAACGGCGACGTAAGTTCGGCTAAAGGTGAATTCATTAGAAGTGGACCCATCCGGAAAATGACCGGCGCCCGCGGGCGTATCCGATATTGTCCTAGATGAAACGCCGAGTAAGTCCACAGCGCCCCCACGGCGTTATGCCGTTGAATCGACAACCATGAAACAACCCATTCGTTTTCTGCGCGTCAGCTACCTCGGCGGACCGAACATCTGGACCTACCGCCCGGTGCTCGAGAGCTGGATCGACATCGGGGAGCTCGAGGACTACCCCTCGCACCTGCTGCCCGGCCTGTACGAGCGCCTGACGGCCTGGCTGCCTGGCTTGATCGAGCACCAGTGCGGCGTGGGCGAGCGCGGGGGCTTCCTGCAGCGCCTGCAGGAAGGCACCTGGGCCGGCCACATCCTCGAACACGTGGTGATCGAGCTGCAGAACCTGGCGGGCCTGCAGACCGGCTTCGGCCAGACCCGCAGCACACCGGTGCGCGCCGTCTACAAGATGGTGTTTCGCGCCCGCGACGAGCGGGTGGCGCGGCGCGCGCTCACGCTGGGGCATGAACTGCTGATGGCCGCCATCAACGACAGCCCCTTCGACGTGGCCGCCGCGGTGCACGAACTGCGCGAGCTGGTCGACGACCACTGCCTGGGCCCCAGCACCGCGAGCATCGTCGACGCCGCGACCGGCCGCCGCATCCCGCACATCCGCCTGAACGACGGCAACCTGGTGCAGCTCGGCTATGGCGCGCGCCAGCGCCGCATCTGGACGGCCGAGACCGACCGCACCAGCGCGATCGCCGAGAGCATCGCCAGCGACAAGGACCTGTCCAAGCGCATGCTCGCCGCCTGCGGCGTGCCGGTGCCCGAGGGCCAGGTGGTCGAGAGCCCGCAGGCGGCCTGGGAGGCCGCGCGCGACATCGGTCTGCCGGTGGTGGTGAAGCCCACCGACGCGAACCACGGCCGGGGCGTATCGCTGGAGCTGATGCGCCAGGAAGACGTGGAGGCGGCGTTCGCCGTGGCCGACGCCGAAGGCAGTGGCGTCATGGTCGAGCGCTTCGTGCGCGGCCTGGAACACCGCCTGCTGGTGGTGGGCGGGCGCGTGGTGGCCGCCACGCGCGGCGATGAAGCCTGGGTGACGGGCGACGGCCGCAGCACCGTGGGGCAGCTCATCGACAGCCAGATCAACAGCGACCCGCGCCGCGGCCTGAGCGAGGAATTCCCGCTCAACGCCATCCACCTCGACGAGTACCCCGCCATGGCCGTCGAGCTGCAGCGCCAGGGCCACACCATCGACAGCGTGCCGGCCGCCGGCCAGCGCGTGCTGATCATGCGCAACGGCAACCTCTCGGTGGACTGCACCGACGAGGTCCATCCGGACGTGGCCCGCGTGGTGGCGCTGGCCGCGCGCGTCATCGGGCTGGACATCGCCGGCGTCGACCTGGTGGCGCAGGACATCTCGCGCCCCTTGGCCGATCAGGGCGGCGCCATCGTCGAGGTCAACGCCGGTCCCGGCCTGCTGATGCACCTCAAGCCCGCCGTGGGCCAGCCGCGGCCGGTGGGGCGCGCCATCGTCGACCACCTCTTCGTGCCCGGCGATTCAGGCCGTGTGCCAGTGGTGGGCGTGGCGGGCAGCCGCGGCACCACCGGTATCGCGCGCCTGGTGGCCTGGCTCGCCTCGCTGAGCGGACCCCAGGTGGGCCTGGCGTGCAAGGCGGGCCTGTTCCTGGGCCGCCGGGCGCTGCAGCACGGCGACTTTTCCAAGGCCGGCGCGGCGCGCCGCCTGCTGATGAACCGCGGCGTGCAGACGGCGGTGTTCGAGAACGACCCGCTGACCATCGTCAACGAAGGCCTGGCCTACGACCGCTGCCAGGTGGGCGTGGTGACCGACGCCTCGGGCAGCCCCGCGCTGGCGGCCTGCCACATCCGCGAGGTGGAGCAGCTCTTCAAGGTCATGCGTACCCAGGTGGACGTGGTGCTGCCCGATGGCGCGGCTGTGCTCAACGCCGCCGACCCGGTGGTGGCCGAGATGGCGCCGCTGTGCGACGGCGATGTCATCTTCTACGCCGAGGACCCCGAGCTGCCGGTGCTGGTGGAGCACCTGGCGCAGTACCGCCGCGCGGTCTTCCTGCGCCAGGGCGACATCGTGCTCAGCGACGGCCAGCAGGAGCATGTGGTGGCGTCGCTGGCCCAGGTGTCGCTGGGCGAGGGCGTGGCCCCCGAAGACAAGACGGCCGTGCTGCTCGCCTCGCTGGCGGCGGCCTGGGCCCTGGACATTTCGCCCGCGCTCATGGCCGCCGGCCTGCGCACCTTCGCCCGCGAAGCCCCGATCGCCCACGCCCCCGTCCGCCGCGTGCCGGCGGCGCAGCCGTCCCCCGAATCCCTTGCCGAGAAGAGCCTCTGATGGAACTCACCCGCATTCGGGCCCTGCGCGGCCCCAACCTCTGGACCCGCCACACCGCGATCGAAACCGTGGTGCACTGCGGCGACAACGAACGCGCCCTGGCCAGCCTGCCGGGCTTCGAGGCGCGCCTGCGCGAGCAGTTTCCGCACCCGGGCGCGCTGCACAGCGCCGGCGGCTCGCTCTCGCTGGCCCACGTGCTGGAGGTGGCCACGCTGTCGCTGCAGGCCCAGGCGGGCTGCCCGGTCACCTTCAGCCGCACCTCGGCCACCCTTGAATCGGGCGTCTACCAGGTGGTGGTGCAGTACAGCGAAGAGGCCGTGGGCCGCCGCGCGCTGGCGCTGGCGCATGGGCTGATCGAGGCCGTGCTGCGCGGCGAATCTTTTGATCTGGCCGCCGCCGTGGCCGAGCTGCGCGAACTCGACGAGGACGAGCGCCTGGGCCCGAGCACGGGCTCCATCGTCAACGCGGCGGTGGCGCGCGGCATTCCCTACCGGCGCCTCACCACCGGCAGCCTGGTGCAGTTCGGCTGGGGCAGCCGCGCGCGCCGCATCCAGGCGGCCGAGGTGGACCGCACCAGCGCCGTGTCCGAATCCATCGCCCAGGACAAGGAGCTCACCAAGCGGCTGCTGCAGGCGGCCGGCGTGCCCGTGCCGCTGGGCCGTCCCGTGAGCGACGCCGATGACGCCTGGGCCGCCGCGCTCGAGATCGGTCTGCCGGTGGTGCTCAAGCCGCGCGACGGCAACCAGGGCAAGGGGGTCACCGTGAACGTGACGGCGCGCGAGCAGCTCGACGCCGCGTTCCAGACGGCGGCCAACTATGGCGAGGTGCTGGTCGAACGCTACCTGCCGGGCAGCGACTACCGCCTGCTGGTGGTGGGCGATCGCCTGGTGGCGGCCGCGCGCCGCGACCCGCCGCAGGTGGCCGGCGACGGCGTGCACACGGTGCGCGAACTGGTGAACATCGTCAACGCCGACCCGCGCCGCGGCGAGGGCCACGCCACCGCGCTCACCAAGATCCGCTTCGACGACATCGCCCTGGGCTGCCTGGCCGTGCAGGGCCTGCAGGCCGACAGCGTGCCGGCCAAGGGCCGCCGCGTGGTGCTGCGCAACAACGCCAACCTGAGCACCGGCGGCACCGCGACCGACGTCACCGACGACGTGCACCCCGAGATCGCCGCGCGCGCCGTGGCGGCGGCGCAGATGATCGGCCTGGACATCTGCGGCGTGGACGTGGTCTGCGAGACCATGCTCAAGCCGCTGGAAGACCAGGCCGGCGGCATCGTCGAGGTGAACGCGGCGCCCGGTCTGCGCATGCACCTCTCGCCCTCCTACGGCCATGCGCGCGACGTTGGCCAGGCGGTGATCGAGGACATGTACCCCGATGGCGGCGACGGCCGCATCCCCGTGGTGGCCGTCACCGGCACCAACGGCAAGACCACCACCGTGCGCCTGATCGCCCACCTGTTCGCGTCCAGCGGCCTGCGCGTGGGCATGACCAACACCGACGGCGTCTACGTCAACGGCCATCAGACCGACAGCGGCGACTGCGCCGGCCCGCGCAGCGCGCGCAACGTGCTGGCCCACCCCGACGTCGACGCCGCCGTGTTCGAGACCGCGCGCGGCGGCGTGCTGCGCGAGGGCCTGGGCTTCGACCGCTGCCAGGTGGCGGTGGTCACCAACGTGGGCGCGGGCGACCACCTGGGCCTGAACTACATCACCACGGTCGAGGACCTGGCGGTGCTCAAGCGCGTCATCGTGCAGAACGTGGCCGAGACCGGCTACGCCGTGCTCAACGCGGCCGACCCCATCGTGGCCGACATGATCCACAACTGCCCCGGCGAGGTGATCTATTTTGCGCAGGACCGCCAGCAGCCCGTGATGGCCACGCACCGCGCCCAGGGCCGCCGCGTGGTCTACGTGGACAACGGCGCGGTGGTGGCCGAGCAGGGCGGGTTCAGCGAGCGCTTCGAGCTCTCGGGTATCCCCATCACGCGCAACGGCCAGATCGGCTTCCAGGTCGAGAACGCCATGGCCGCCATCGCGGCCGCCTGGGGCGCGGGCCTGGCCTGGGACACGGTCCGCCGTGGCCTGGCCAGCTTCCACAACGACGCCCACAACGCGCCCGGCCGCTTCAACGTGATGGAGTACCGCGGCGCCACCGTGATCGCCGACTACGGTCACAACCCCGACGCCATGCGCGCGTTGGTGCAGGCGGTGGAGGCGCTGCCGGCGCAGCGCCGCTCGGTGGTCATCAGCGGTGCCGGCGACCGGCGCGACCAGGACATCCGCGAGCAAACGCAGATCCTGGGCAAGGCCTTCGACGAGGTCGTGCTGTACCAGGACGTCTGCCAGCGCGGCCGCGCCGACGGCGAGGTGATCGGCCTGCTGCGCGAAGGCCTGGCGGGCGCCCCGCGCGTGCGCGAGGTGCTGGAAATCCGGGGCGAGTTCAACGCCATCGACGCCGCGCTGGAGCGCCTGCAGCCCGGCGACCTGTGCCTGGTGCTGGTGGACCAGGTGGAGGCGGCGCTGGCCCACCTGCAGATGCGCACGCGACAGGAAGCGGTCGTGCCGGCCTGACACCCCGGGTTCTGAACAGATCGCGCACCCGAGCGGCGCCGCGCACAAGGCCTCCACACCGTGGAGGCCTTTTTTATGTTTGCCTGATGGGGGCACCGTGCCCCGAACCACGGCAGGCGCGGCGCCACTCAGACGCCGTTCGCCCGGCTGCCGGCGAGCGCGCCGTGGCACCGTGCTTCGGCGAAGGCTGTCACACCTTCAGGAGGGTTTCATGCAGGCGTTCACCAACGCGGTCAAGGGGGCCTTCGGGTATGGCCCGGTCGCCACCGATAAGTCGCTCACGGCGCTGGTCGTGGCCGGCGCCGACAGCCATCCACCACCCCGCCATGTTCCGGGCACCGAGCCTCAGGCGGGTGAAGAGCCGGAGGCAGACGCCGTGCTGCGGGCCCAAGCCGGTTTGACCGGTTCGCTCTGCGGACTGAACTGGGACCAGCTGCCACCCGGCCTGAAGGGGGGTCTGGGTGGGGCGGCCATGGCCACCAGCACCATGGCAACCGTCCTGGTGAAGGAAGGCTCCGTGCCGCTGGGGGCCGTCGTTGGCTGGGTCGCCGCGGCCGGCGCTGGTGGTCTGGTCATCGGCGGGTTTCTGGACATGGCCTACCGGGCGTCCACAACCGACGGCTCGGCGGAGCAACAGCCATGATCGATTCGCTCCCCGTCCACCCCGATCCCGTCATCGAAGGCGCCATCGCCGCTTCATGTCAGTCCCTCGCCGGCATGGGGACCTTGCTTGAGCAGTGCGCAGACGCGCTGCGGTCCGGCCACAGCCCGGGTGACCTGCGTGGCATGAACCATGAAGACTACGAGGCCTTGTATGCGGTGGCGATGCAGCTCTACGAGGCAGGCGATCACGAGCGCGCCCTGCCCGTGAGCCTGGCCCTGGTGGCGCATGAGGCGCGCTCGGTCAAGTACAGCTACCTCGCGGGCCTGTGCCTGCAGAAGCGCCAGCGCTACCGCGAAGCGGCGGTGATGTATCTGCTGGCGCTGGGCCAGGACGCCACCCACGCGCCATCGGCCTTTCGCATGGGCGAGTGCTGCGCCGCGCTGGGCGAGACCGAAGAAGCGCAACAGGCCTACGAGCACGCCGTGGCCCTGGGGCGCGGCGACGAGCGCTACCACCATCTGCAGACCGAGGCGATGGCGCGGGTGGTGCGTCTGAGTTAGCGGCGCGTGTCGCCACATCGAAATTGCGTCGTTTCAGGAGAGATTCATGCAACGGACCAGCCCGTCAAACCACCTGTCCACCGGACCATTGCCCGCGGTGGTCGCGGCCCAGGGCGCCACCGCCAAGCCAACCGGCTTGGACAACGAGCACCAAGTCCCCCTGGACGCCGATGTTCCGGGGACACAGCCACAAGGCGCGCCGGCGCCTCAACCAGGGCTGCTGATGCAGGTCCTGAGCAAGCTGAACTGTTGCCCCTCGCTGCCAGAGGCACGGCCTTGCCCGGACGGCAAGGCTGTGCGCCAATGTTTGGGCAAGGGCGGGGTGGCCGGGATCACGGCGGGCGTCGCGACAACCATCTTCTTGGGCGTGCCCTTCATGCTGACGGGTCATACGGATGAGTATCTTGGCCGGGCCGTCCTCGCCGTCCTCGGTGGCTGCCTTGCCGGCACGGTGACCTGGGCCATGGGGCACTACGTTGAGCCCCATTGCGCATAACCGCTTCACGCCCGGAGGGCATCGATGGGCCAGAAAAATTCCCTGGGGCACCGCTTCACCCCGCCAGCCAGGACCACGCCGCCGCAGAGCCGCAGCGGCACGGTGGACGTGTCATCGAGCTCGGATGAGCCACCAGCAGAGGACGGCATTGGCGGAACTTCTCCCGACGCGTCCAGCCAACCCGCAACGCGGGAGCGGGTTGAAGCCGCTCAGAACAAGCTGCTGATCGTCCCCGCTTTCCCGTTGTCGATGACCCAGGAACGAATCACTGTTCGAGAGGATGCCACCGGCGAACGCCGGTACCCCAAGTGGCTGCCTTCGGTTGTGGCCTGGGGGTGCTGCGGTGCGGCATTGCTGGCACCTGTGGTCTATGCGGCTGCGTATCTCGACCAGGACGTGGACAGCCTGCCCATCGAACGGCATCCGGCCATGGTCATTCCCTTGACCGGTGTGGCCGGTGGATTGCTTACCGGCGCGATGCGCTATCTCCACCTGCGGCTGTTCGGCTGAGCCGGCAGGCCCCGAGGTTCAGCGCGCCGCCTTTTCCAGCGCGCGCACCTTCACCAAGCCCGTCGACAGCGCCGTGCCACACACGATGACCAGGCCGCAGCCCACCATCCATGCGCTCACCATTTCGCCCAGGAACACCGCGCCGTAGACCAGGGCGAACACCGGGATCAGGAAGGTCACGGTGAGGGCCTTGGCCGGCCCGGCGCGTTCGATGAGGTGGAAGTAAAGGATGTAAGCAATGGAGGTGCACAGCACGGCCAGTGCCACCACGGCCGTCCAGGCACCCGCGCTCACTGGCTGCGCGGGCCACAGCCAGGCCATGGGCAGGGCCAGCGCCAGCGCCGCGCCGATCTGGCTGCCGCTGGCCGAGGCCAGCGGGTCCACGCCCGACAGGTAACGTTTGGTGAAGCTGGCGGCAATGCCGTAGCAGAGCGTGGCCAGCAGGCAGGCGCCCATGGCCACCAGCGACATGACGGAGCCTTGCGCGTTGGTCGCGCCGCGTGCGTCCACGCCCGACTTGCCCAACACCAGCAGCGTGACGCCGACGAATCCGATCACCAGCCCCAGGATACGCGAGCCACCCGGGCGGTCCTTCAGCCAGAGCCAGGCCACCAGCGCGCCGGTGAGCGGCACCGTGGCGTTCAGGATGGCCGAGACCCCCGTGGGGATGTGCAGCACCGCGAACGAAAACAGCAGGAAGGGCAGGCCCGAATTGAGAAGGCCCACCACCAGGATGGGCCGCCAGCGCGCGCGGAAGTCGGTCCAGACGGCGGCCTTCAGGAACATGGGCAGCAGGCACAAGGCCGCGATGCCCACGCGAAGCCCCGCCGTGGGCACAGGCCCGAACTCGGCAGCGCCCAGGCGCATGAACAGGAAGGACGCGCCCCAGAGGGCGGCGAGCGCGACGAATTCGAGCAGCAGCAGGGGTGTCATGCGGGCATGGGGGTGGGTAGGGGGGCTGGCCGCCCGGTGGCTTCGAGCCGCAGCAGGGCCTGTTTGCGCGGCAGCCCGCCAGCATAGCCGGTGAGCCCGCCGCGCGCGCCCAGCACGCGGTGGCAGGGCACCACGACGCTGAGCGGGTTGCGGCCCACGGCCGCGCCGACGGCGCGCACGGCGTTGGGTGCGTCCAGCCGGCGGGCGAGTTCGCCATAGCTCAGCGTGTGCCCGGCTGGGATGGCGCACAGCGCCCGCCAGACGGCGGTCTGGAAGGGCGTGCCGAAGGACAGGTCGAGTGGCAGGTCGAAGGCCTGCCGCCGCGCGGCGAAGTGGTCGGCGAGCTGACGGGCCGTTTCGCGCAGCACGGGATGGTGCGGATCGGGTCGCCACGACGCGACCAGGGCGGGCTCGGGCGCGTAGCGCTGGTCGTGGAACCAGGCACCGGCCAAGGCGCACTCGGTGGCGGCCAGTCGCATGGGGCCCAGGGGGGTGGCGATGGTGGCCTGGGTGAGGGTGTGGGGCAGTTTCATGGCGAATCCGTGGCGGGGGGGGGGGGAGGGGCCGCGCGG
>Ga0209958_1001967_pt1 | contig 13020 bp, 8 predicted proteins | sample ThiBio_inoc_plan_FD_183942 | JGI IMG/M metagenome (GOLD analysis project Ga0209958, IMG submission 183942) | Wastewater bioreactor microbial communities from Cape Town, South Africa - Thiocy_inoc_plan (SPAdes) | ecosystem: Engineered > Bioremediation > Thiocyanate > Unclassified | place: South... | reverse complement strand
AGATGATCGGGATCGCCTCGGTGACCGAGGCCTGATCGGCGACCAGTCCCGCCAGTCCGCCCGCGGTCTGCACGACGCGGTCACCGCGGTGGGGGGCGTCGCCGCCGACGATCCAGGTGTCCTTCGAGCCGCCACCCTGTGAGGAGTTGACGACGAGCTGCCCCTCCGGCAGAGCCACGCGCGTCAGGCCCCCGGGCAGCACCCAGACCTCGTCTCCGTTGTTGACCGCGAACGGACGGAGGTCCGCATGGCGCGGGCGCATCCCGTCCTCGACGAGGGTCGGGATGGTCGAGAGCATCACGACCGGTTGAGCGATCCACCCACGCGGGTCGCGGATGAGCTTCTTGCGCAGCTTCTCGAGCTCCGCGGGCGACGCGTCGGGGCCCACCACGAGGCCCTTTCCGCCCGAGCCGTCGACCGGCTTCACGACGAGCTCGTCCAGCCGGTCGAGCACCTCTTCGAGGGCGGCCGGCTCCTCGAGCCGCCACGTGTCGACGTTCTTGAGGATCGGCTCCTCCGCGAGGTAGTAGCGGATGAGGTCGGGCACGTACGTGTAGAGCAGCTTGTCGTCGGCCACCCCGTTGCCCACGGCATTGGCGATCGTCACGTTGCCCAGCCGCGCGGCGAGCATGAGGCCGGGCGCTCCCAGCATCGAATCGGCGCGGAACTGCAGCGGGTCGAGGAAGTCGTCGTCCACACGGCGGTAGATGACGTCGACGCGGCGCGGCCCGCGAGTGGTGCGCATGAAGACCTTGCCTCCGACGCACTGCAGGTCGCGCCCCTCGACGAGCTCGACGCCCATGAGCCGCGCCAGCAGCGTGTGCTCGAAATAGGCCGAGTTGTACACACCCGGCGTCAGCACGACGACGTTCGGGTCGTCGATGCCGGGCGGGGCCGAGGCGCGGAGGGCCTGCAACAGCTTGTTGGGGTAGTCGCCGACGGGACGCACCCGCATCGAGACGAACAGCTCGGGGAGCGTCTGGGCCATCACCCGACGGTTGGAGATGACGTAGCTGACGCCGGACGGCACCCGCACGTTGTCCTCCAAGACCCGCATCTCGCCGTTCTCGTCGCGGATGAGGTCGATGCCGGCCACCTGGATACGCACGCCGTTGGCCGAGTGGATGCCGGCGGCCTGGCGGTAGAAGTACTGGCTGGAGGCGATCAGCGCAGCCGGCAGCACGCCGTCGCGCACGCAGTGCTGGTGGCCGTAGGCGTCGTCGAGGAACGCCTCGAGGGCGCGCACGCGCTGCTGCACGCCCTTCTCGATGTTCGACCACTCGTCGTACTGGATCACACGGGGCACGGCGTCCAGCGGGAACGGACGCTCCTCTCCGGCGAAGTCGAAGGTCACGCCCTGCGCGAGGTACGAGCTGGCGAGCGACTCGGTGCGTCCGCGCAGCTCCTCCTGAGTCATCTTGGCGAGCGCCTGATACAGCTCGCGGTACGCCGGACGGGAGGTCGCTGCGGCGCCGGCGGGGGCGGGCGCCGCGAACATCTCGTCGAAGGCCGCGACGCCGGAGACGGTCTTGCGCGGAGCCAGCGTCGAGCCGTATCCGTCGAACAGGTCACCCATGCCATGAGCCTAGCCCGGGCCGTGTTTCCTGAGTGTGACGACGGATGCCGCGGCATCCGCCCGCGCGCCGTCCGCGGCGACTTAGGATCAGCGCATGCGTACGCGAGCACGGGCAGCCGCCGCCGGCGCGGCCTCCACCGCCTTCGGTGCCGGGCTCGGCGAGCTTGCCGGCGCCCTCGTGGGGGCGAGTCCCATCGCCGCCGTCGGCGGGGCACTGATCGACCTCGCCCCGCCGTGGGGAAAGGACCTCGCGATCGCCCTGTTCGGCACCGGCGACAAGGCGGCGCTCGTCACCGCGGTCGCCATCGCGCTGCTGCTGATCGGAGCCGGCGCCGGTCTGCTCGCCCGCCGCTCGATGGGCGCCGCGCAGGCTCTCGTCGTCGTGCTGGGGTTGGTGGGCGCGGTGGCCGCCGTGTCACGGGCCGATGCCGCCGCGCTGGCCGTCGTGGCCCCCGCCGTGGGCGCCGGCGCCACGCTCCTCGCCCTGAGCCTGCTCGCGCCGCGCGCCGTGACCGCGCCCTCCGCCGACGATGCCGCGGGCACCTCCCGCCGCACCTTCCTCCTGTGGACCGCCGGCGCGGCGGCGACGGGCGCTCTGGCCGCCGTCGGCGGGTGGGCGCTGCAGACGGGGGCCCGTGCCGCGACCGCGGTTCGCGCGGCGATCACGCTTCCGCGCGCCACGAAGACGGTGAGCGTGCCGGCCGGCGCCGACCTCGGCATCCCGCAGCTCGCGCCGGTCATCACGCCCACGGGCGATTTCTACCGGATCGACACGGCGCTCGCGGTGCCGCAGATCGACCCGGCGACCTGGCGACTGCGTATCCACGGCAAGGTCGACACCGAGGTGGAGATCGGCTGGGACGAGTTGCTCGCCCTTCCCCTGGAAGAGAGCGTGACCACCCTCACGTGCGTCTCGAACGAGGTGGGCGGCGATCTGATCGGCACTGCGCGCTGGCTCGGCTACCCGATCCGACACCTGCTGTCGCGGGCCGGCGTGCAGGCGGATGCCGACATGGTGCTCTCGACGTCGATCGACGGCTTCACGGCCGGCACCCCGCTGGAGGCGCTCACCGACGAGCGCAATGCGATCCTCGCCGTCGGGATGAACGGTGAGCCGCTTCCGCTCGCCCACGGCTTCCCCGTGCGGATGGTCGTGCCGGGCTTGTACGGCTATGTGTCGGCGACGAAGTGGGTGACCGACCTGGAGGTCACCCGTTTCTCCGATGCGCAGGGGTACTGGACGCCGCGCGGGTGGTCGGAGCGGGGCCCGATCAAGCTCGCCAGCCGCATCGACGTCCCCCGGCGCGGCGACACGGTCGCGGCCGGCGACACGGTGATCGCCGGCGTCGCCTGGCAGCAGCACGTGGGCGTTCGCGGTGTGCAGGTGCAGATCGACGGCGGCGAGTGGCAGGACGCGACGCTCGCGACCGCCATCTCGGCCGACACCTGGGTGCAGTGGTCGCTCCCGTGGCGGGCGACGGCGGGACCGCACACGATCGTGGCCCGCGCGATCGGCATCGACGGGCAGCCGCAGACGCCGACGGTCGCCCCACCGGCGCCGGACGGCGCGACCGGGTGGCCGCGGGTCTCGGTCTCCGTGACCTGAGGCCGGGCGGGGCTCAGCCCTCGAGGACGAGCCGCAGCTGCTCGATCGCCCAGTCCAGCTCGGTCGCACGGACCACGAGCGGCGGCGCGATGCGGATCGTCTGGCCGTGCGTGTCTTTCACGAGAACCCCCCGCGCGAGCAGCCGCTCGGCGATCTCGCGTCCCGTTCCGCGCGCCGGGTCGATGTCGACGCCGGCCCAGAGCCCGGCGACGCGGATCGCGGTGACACCGTTGCCGACGAGCGGTGCCAGCGTGGCCTCCAGGTGCTCACCGAGCGCGGTGGCGCGCGCCTGGAACTCGCCCGATGCCAGCATCTGCACCACCTGGGCACCGATGGCCGCCGCGAGCGGGTTGCCCCCGAACGTGGACCCGTGCTCGCCGGGACGGATGACCCCGAGGACGTCGCGGTCGGCGACCACCGCCGACAGGGGCACGATCCCGCCGCCGAGCGCCTTGCCCAGCAGGTACACGTCGGGCACGACCTGCTCCCGGTCGCAGGCGAACGTCGTACCCACCCGCGCGAGCCCGGACTGGATCTCGTCCGCGATGAACAGCACGCCTTCGCGGTCGCACACCTCCCGGATGGCGCGGAGGTAACCGTCGGGCGGGATGACGACGCCCGCCTCACCCTGGATCGGCTCGACCAGCACCGCGGCGGTGTTCTCGTCGATCGCGGCGGCGATGGCGTCGGCATCCCCGTACGGCACGCGGACGAATCCGGGCGTGAAGGGGCCGAAGCCGGCGCGAGCCTGCTCGTCGTCGCTGAAGCCGACGATCGTCGTGGTGCGACCGTGGAAGTTGCCGTCGGCGACGATGATGGTCGCGGCATCCGCGGCGACGCCCTTCGTGCGGTACGCCCACGCGCGGGCGACCTTGATCCCCGTCTCGACGGCCTCCGCACCGGTGTTCATCGGCAGCACGAGGTCCTTGCCGCACAGCTCCGCGAGCGCCGCGGCGAAGGTGCCGAGCTGATCGTTGTGGAACGCTCGGCTCGTCAGCGTGACCCGGCCCAGCTGCGCGGTGGCCGCGGCCACCAGGGCGGGGTGGCGGTGACCGAAGTTGAGGGCGGAGTAGGCGGCCAGCAGATCGAGGTAGCGCTTGCCCTCGACGTCGGTCACCCAGGCCCCCTCACCGCGGGCGATGACGACCGGCAGCGGGTGATAGTTGTGCGCGACGTGCTCGTCCTCGGCCGCGATGAGGGCGGCGGAGGATTCGTCGATGGAGATGGCGGAGCTCATTTCATTCCTCGCAGTTCGAGCGTGCAGCATTTGATGCCTCCGCCGCCGAGCAGCAGCTCCGACAGGTCGACGGGAACGGGAACGTAGCCCCGATCGCGCAGCTGGGCATCGAACCCGGTGGCGCGCGGGGAGAGGAAGACGTGACGGCCATCGGATGCCGCGTTCAGGCCGAACACGGCGCCGTCCTCGTCCGACACGAGGATCGCGTCGGGGTAACGCTCTTCCAGCAGCCGCAGCGACGCCTCGTCGAACGCCGAGGGCAGGTAGGCGATGTTCGCGGCATCCACCCCGCCCTCACCTTCGACCGGGTCGAGCACGCAGATCGCGGTGTCGAGGTGGTAGAACCGAGGATCGATCAGGCGGAGGGAGACGACCTCGCGGCCGAAGACATCGGCGACCTCGCGATGACTGTCACCGACGGAGCGGAATCCGGTGCCGGCGAGGATCGTGTCGCCGACGAGAAGGAAGTCCCCCTCACCCTCCTGCACCTCGACCGGTTCGATCACCTCGAAGCCGGCGGCGGCGAACCAGTCCATGAACGGACGCTCCTCCCCTCGCCGTTCCGGAACACGAAAGCGGACTCCAAGCGCTCGGCCGTCGACGACGAAACCGCCGTTGGCCGTGTAGACCATGTCGGGAAGTCCCGGCAGCGGGTCGATCAGTTCGACCTCGTGTCCGAGGGCGAGGTACGTGTCGTACAGCGTCTGCCACTGACGCACGGCCTTGGCCGTGTCGGTCGGTCGCGCCGGCTCCATCCACGGATTGATCGAATAACGCACCGTGAAGTGCTCGGGTCGGCACATCAGGTAGCGGCGGTGATGGGCGATACGGTCGGGCATTCGAGATCCTCGTTCCTCGCCATCCCCATTCTGCCAGAGCACCCTCGGCATCCGCCGAGACTGTCAAGACCGTTGCGGGTTTCATTCCCCTGAGTAGATTCGTCCCATGGTCCGCCGCACGGGAGAGGAAACGCGCGCACTGTTGTTGCGCGTCGGCATGCAGATGCTGCTGGAGCGCGGGGTGGCGGCCGGTGTGCAGCACATCCGTCTGCAGGAAGTACTGCGACGGGCGGGGCTGACCACCGGAGCGGCGTATCGGTTGTGGGCCGATCAGAGCGACTATCAGCGTGACCTCGCAGTGGCGATGGTGCGGCTGCGCATCCGCAGCGACCCCGCCGAGTATCCGCGTGCCGCGATCGAGGATCTCGTCGCGGCGGCGGCCGACGGTGACGAGGTGATCCGCACGGCGGCTGCCGCGCATGTGCAGAGCATCACACTCGACACCGACGATCCGACCCACGATCTGGACGCGCAGCAGTTCCTCGTGACCCTGGCGCTGCGGGCGACGGCCGAGACCTGGCCCGAGCTGCAGGAGGCGACCCGAGAGCGCCATCAGGGATCCATCGCGGCGTTCGCGCAGTTCTACGTCTACCTCATGGAGGCGTACGGGCTGCGTCTGCGCTCTCCGCTCACCATCGAAGACTTCACCGAGCTGCTGGCCGCGATGTCGGAGGGGTTCGCGTTGCGGGCGATCGAGGGCATTCCGCACCCGATCGTCGCGGCGAGCGCATCGGACGAATTCCCCGAAGGCGCGTGGACGCTTCTCGGTCTCGGAGTGCGCGCACTGGTGTATGGGCTGATGGTTCCGGTCGAGACGGACGAGCGCGACTGCGAATCGGGCGGGAGCTCTGGAGTCGAGTGAATCCCCCGGCCCCAGAGCGACACTCCCCCCGGCGTGTCACAAGACGGTCCGATCGGACGCGCAACCGCGCGTGAGCCGATCCCCGTCTGGCGCTCCCCAGATGCGCCAGAATCATGCTCGCTCGCGCGACCTTCCATCGCCAGAAAGATAACTTGTTTCTCTCGCTGGGGCGTCGGCGACGGTTGCGTTCCACACCTCCACGAGGCGCTCGTCGGTCTCGGTCGCCGTGCGCGCCAGGCCCTCGGCATCCACGTAGTCATAGGTGACCGTGGACATCTCACCCGTTGCGACGTAGCCCAGGCGCTCGATCGACGTCGGATGCCGAGAGCTCACGGACCTCGACGAACGCCGGCCGCATCAGATGACCTCCGCGCTCCAGTCGTCGGGGTTGCCGAAGCGGTGCGCAGTGATCGACACGGCCTGCTCGCGCAGGAACGGCAGCAGTTCGATGCGGCCGGCGGTGGTGACCTCTCCGGCGTAAACGGCGATGTCGACGTCACCGTCGGTCGCACTGACGAGGGCATCGTGGACGCGGGCGACGGATGCCGCCGGCCCGACCAGCCGCACGCGCGGTGCGTCACCATCTTCGCGTGCCGCCTGCAGGCGCTCGATCCACTGCTCGTCGGTCTCGACGAACACCGCGATGTCGAGATCACCGAGCGCGCGACGCACGCCGGCCGGAAGCCCCACCGGTGCACTGATCGTCATCCCGCCACCCGCGCGAACGCCCGCGACCACGACGCGCAGCAGGGCCTGCCACGTGGCATCCTTCGTCGCGCGCACCGCCACCTCGACGGGCCGATACCGGAAGAGATTGCGCTCCACACCGAGCCGTGACACGTCCTTGACGCGGCCGAACTCCCTATCCCAGGCGACCGCATCGGACAGCGCGCCGCGACGCAGCCACTCGAAGGCCTCGTAGTCCAGCGAGGGCTGGGCGGACTCGATGAGCGTCGTGATGCGCGCATCCAGCCCACGCAGGTGCAGCGTCGATGACGGCGCGCCACCCGCCGAGGGCCGCCACGAGCCGAGTCCGATCAGATAGTTCGGGCCGCCGGCCTTCGTGCCGGTGCCGACCGACGAGCGCTTCCAGCCGCCGAACGGCTGACGCTGCACGATCGCCCCGGTGATGCCGCGGTTGACGTAGAGGTTGCCCGCCTCGACCCGATCGAGCCACAGTTCGAGGTCGGCCGGGTCCTGCGTGTACAGCCCCGCCGTCAGGCCGTACGCGACGGCGTTCTGCAGCTCGACCGCCTCCGACAGCGAGGAGGCGTGCATGATGCCGAGCATCGGGCCGAAGAACTCCTCGAGGTGCGTGCGCGACCCCGGCCGCACCCCGACGCGGATGCCGGGCCGCCACAGGCGCCCGGCCAGAGCAGCATCGGCGTCGGCCGAACCCTCGATGAGTTCGGGAGCGACCAGCCAGCTCTCACCCTCCTCGAGGGTCGTGAGGGCCCACTCGAGCTTGCCGCGCGGCGTCTCGATCACCGGCCCGACCTCGCTCGACGGGTCGGAGGGCGCTCCCACGCGCAGTGAGCGGACGGCATCGACGAGCTGGCGCGCGAACCGCTCGGAGCGCGCCACCGGTCCCACCAGGATCGCGAGCGAGGCGGCGGAGCACTTCTGCCCGGCGTGACCGAAGGCGCTCTTCACCAGATCGGATGCCGCGAGATCCAGGTCGGCGGAGGGCATGACGATCATGGCGTTCTTGCCGCTCGTCTCGGCGAGCAGCGGCAGGTCGCGCCGCCACGAGCGGAACAGCTGCGCGGTCTCCCACGAGCCGGTGAGAATCACACGATCCACGTCGGGGTGCGCGATCAGCTGCTGGCCGTGCTCCTCCTCGTCGACGTCGACCAGCGCGAGGATGTCGCGGTCGACGCCCTCGAGGTCCAACGCCGCCCAGACGGCCTCGGCGACCACGGCCGCGCAGCGGCGCGCCTGAGGAGCCGGCTTGAACACGACACCCGAGCCCGCCGCGAGCGCAGCGAGCACTCCGCCGGCAGGGATCGCGACGGGGAAGTTCCAGGGCGGCGCGACCACCGTGAGCGCCGCAGGCACGAAGACCGCGCCGCTCACCCGATCGAGCTCGCGCGCCGTCGCGGCGTAGTAGTTGGCGAAGTCGACGGCTTCGCTGACTTCGACATCGGCTTCGGCGAACACCTTGCCGGTCTCGCTCGCGGCCACCTCGATGAGCTCGCCGCGCCGAGCCTCGAGCGCACGCGCGACCGCACGCAGAACCTTCGCTCGATCGTCCGCGGGCACGGCGCCCCACCGTGTGCCGGCGGCCCGAACGCGCGCGACCGTCTCTTCGAGCGACGCCGAATCGTCGATGCGCGCAGCGGCGATGGTCGACTCTCCGGCGCTCGACCCGGCGATCCGCGCCAGAATCTCGTCGGCCCAGGCACGGTTGGCCGGCAGCGCGGGGTCCGTGTCGGGCGCGTTCGCGAACCCCGGCGCACCCTCGGCGCGGACGGATTCACGAAGGTCGAAGACCGCGGTGTCGACGAACGACCCGCCGTCACCCCGACCGTCGGCGATACCGAGAACCACCTGCGTCAGATCGCCGTCGGCGGCTCCCTCCGCCGTTTCGGCTGCGGGCTCCGGACGGGTGAGGGCGGGGGTCGCTGCGCCGCTCGCCGCGTCGTCCCGCCGGGTCTGCGTCCGCTGAGGCCCCACGGGAAGCGCCGGGTCGGCCGCCCGCAGCAGCGAGGCGAGGAAGCGGTCGCGCTCCCGCGCGAACATCGCCGGATCTTCGGCAAGATCGAAAGCGGCCGAGAGGAAGTTGTCGCTCGACGCGTTCTCCTCCAATCGGCGCACGAGGTAGCTGATGGCCACATCGAACTCGTCGGGCCGCACGACCGGCACGTACAGCAGCACGTGGCCGACCTCGCGCGAGACCGCCGCCACCTGTCCCTGTGCCATGCCGAGGAGCATCTCGAACTCGACGTCGTCCCGGACGCCGCGCTCCCCCGCGAGCAACCACGCGTACGCGATGTCGAAGAGGTTGTGGCCGGCGACGCCGAGGCGCACCGCGCGCGAGTTCTCCGGCCGCAGCGCCTCGTCGAGGCACCGGAGGTAGCTGGCGTCGGCGTCGAGCTTGCTCGCATGGGTGGCCAGCGGCCAGCCGTGCATGACGGCATCCACCCGTTCCATCGCGAGGTTCGCGCCCTTGACGAGTCGCACCTTGATGCGGGCGCCCCCGCCGTCGACCCGCTGCTGAGCCCAGGCGGTGAGCTGCCGCAGGGCCGGCAACGCATCGGGAAGGTAGGCCTGCAGGACGATGCCCGCCTCCAGGTCACGCAGCCGCGGATCCTCCAGCAGCCGGGTGAACACCGCGATCGTCAGGTCGAGGTCGCGGTACTCCTCCATGTCCAGATTGATGAACGTCTGAGCGGACTCGGGCCCCGCCGAGGAGGCGGCCGTCAGGTACAGCGGGAGCAGGCGGTCGACCACCCGGTCGACGACCTGGTCGAAGGCCCACATCGAGATGTGGCTCGCGATAGCCGACACCTTCACCGAGACGTAGTCGACGTCGTCGCGACGGATGAGATCGTGGATGCCCTCCAGGCGACGCAGCGCTTCGGCTTCGCCCAGCACGGCTTCGCCCAGGAGGTTCAGATTGAGACGCGCACCGGATTCCCGGATGGCCGTCAGGGCGGGGCCCAGCTTGTCGGGCCGGGCATCGACGATGAGGTGCCCGACCATCTCGCGCAGCGCTTTGCGCGCGATCGGCACCGTCGGCGCCGGAAGAATCGGCCCGACGGCACCCGCCGTGCGCACCGCCGCACGCAGGTACCAGGGCAAGAACTGCGGAACCAGAGGCGCCACGCGCTGCAGGTTCGCCGCGGCGGCGCTCAACGACTCGGGACGCATAACACCGTCGACGAAGCCGATCGTGAACGGCAGCCCGTGCGGATCCTTGAGCACGCCCGCCAGCCGTTCGGCGGCGGGATCGACGTCGGCAGCCGCAGACTCGTCCACCCAGCGTCGCGCCAGCGAGATGGCGCTGTCGGCGAGCGCGGATGCCGAAGGAGGCGTGGTGGTGTCGTCGGTCACGTCTCCAGAGTGCACTGTGTCCATGCGTCCAGCGTGAGGCACGCATATGATTCGGCAAAAGCGATGATCTTTGACGGATATCGTTCGATGACAGCGATGTTTTCTCCGGCGCGACCACGACGCAGCCGAGACGACGGCGACGGGTGACGGAAGGAGCGCGCGTGTTCGAGTTGAGACGCCTCCGACTGCTGCACGAACTCGCCCAGCGCGGCACGATCGCCGCCGTCGCACAGGCCTTGGCGTACAGCCCGTCCACGATCTCGCAGCAGTTGTCGCAGTTGGAGCGCGAGGCGGGAGTGGCGCTGCTCGCTCCGGATGGACGCCGCGTGCGGCTGACCGCGCACGGCGAGACGCTGGCCGCCTACGCGGCGCGCGCCCTCGATGCCGACGAGGAGATCCGCGGCGAACTCGAAGACACCCGCCTCGGGATCGCGCCGGTGCGTCTCGCCGTGCTGCAGACGGCCGCCCGCGCTCTCGTGCCCGCAGCCCTGACCCTGCTCGCCGAGCGGACGCCGGGCCTGCGCGTGGAGATCTCCGAGCTGCCGCCCGAAGAGGGGTTGTTCGAGCTCGGAGCGCGCGGCTTCGACCTCGCGATCGCCGAGCAGTACCCGGGGCTCACTCGCCCGCACCGATCGGCGCTCGATCGGGATCTGCTCGGCGTCGACCCGATCCGGCTGGCGACGGCGCGCGCCATCGGGCCGCTGGCCGACCTGGCCGAACACGCCTGGGTGATGGAGCCGCGCGGCACGGCGGCGCGCGAGTGGGCGATGCAGCAGTGCCGCGCCGCCGGGTTCGAGCCGGATGTCCGCTTCGAGCTCGCCGACCTCAGCGGACATGCCGAGCTGATCGCCGCCGGTCACGCCGTCGGACTGCTCCCGGATCTGCTGTGGGCCGGCGGCGCACCCCCGGTGCACCTGAGCGCGCTTCCGGGCGACCCGGCGCGCGAGATCTTCACGGCCGCGCGCCGATCCAGCCGCAGCCTTCCCGGCATCCGCAGCGTCCGCGACGCTCTCGCCGACGCGTTCGTCGCGCGTCGGGTCTGACGCCGGCATCCCTGCGGGATCAGTCCCACTCGCTCGGCGCGGGGGCCTTCGTCGAGGGCAGCGCGCTGTCGCGAGCCCAGTCGGCCACCCACTGCGGCAGCGGTGGGAGATCATCCGGCCGCTCGAGCGCCTCGAACAGCTCGTCGGTGTTCACCACGCCGCCGGTGCGGCGCAGGAAGCGCGCGCGGACGATCATCTCGGCATAGACCTCGCCGTCCACGACCGCGCGGTGCATCTGGTAGACGGCCTTGTCATCGTGGGCGTACAGGCGGGATTCGACCGTGAAGCGCTGCCAGAGCTGCAGCGACTTGCGGAAGGTGACCGTCTCGCTGGCGACCACCGCGTACCAGCCCTGCGCGTTCATCGCATCCCAGATGCCGGTGCGGATGAGCAGGTCGAAGCGGCCGAGGTCGAACAGCGAGGCGTAGCGGCCGTTGTTCATGTGACCGAGGAGGTCGATGTCGGTCGGGAGCGTCCGCAGCCTGATGCGCCCCACGGTGCGCGGCGGCAACGGGCCGCGCCGATGCAGCAGCACCTTCGCGCGCCAGATGGTCAAGAGGGTCCGCCACCATACGTTCACGAAGCGCGATGCTAGCGGATTCCCCGATGGGCTCCTGGCATCTCTTGTGGGGTTCCCACAGTCCTCGTGGTGCCGCCGCGACGAGGGTGGAGCGCGGCATCCATCGATTTCGTGAATCGGAAGGGCCGCCGTAGAGTCTGGCCATGGAAGCCCCCACCGACATCACCGCGCAGACCGACACCGTCGTCCGTCCCGTTCGTGACGTGGATGCCGAGGCCCTCGGACGTGTCCACGCCACGTGCTGGCACGAGACCTACGACCACCTCATCAGCAAGGCTGCTCTGGAAAACGTCTCACCCAAGCGCCTCGCCGAGCTGTGGACGCACTGGGCCCAGCAGGGCCCCGAGTTCAAGATGTTCGCCGCCCTCGTCGGCGGCGAGATCGTCGGATTCGCCGGCTCGGGCCCGGCGCGCGACCGCGACGCTCCGCGCACGCGTGAGCTCTACTTCATCTACCTGCTCGACCAGTTCCACGGCACCGGCATCGGGCAGCAGCTGTTCGACGCGACGGTCGACGCCGACGAGGAGCTCTACCTCTGGGTCGCCGAGGACAACCCGCGGGCGCACCGCTTCTACGCGCGCAACGGTTTCACGCTCGACGGCGCCACGCACACCGAGCCGTTCCTCGGCGAGACGCTCACCGAGGTCCGCTTCGTGCGCTGATCGCGCCTGCCGCGTCGCGGGTTCCGCCGGCCCCACCGCGCTGACGAACTCCGCAGATTCTGACGAACTCCGCATCCAGATCGCCGATCGGATGCGGAGTTCGTCGCATTCTGCGGAGATGCTCGGCTGAGCGGCGGCCACTGTCGGGACGCTGATCGCGCGCGTCAGCGCCCGCTGACCGTGCCGAACAGGCGGGCGATCGGGGCGAGCACGAGCGGGCGGGCGGCGACCCACGCGGCGGCGATGACCACGAGAGAGACCACGAACAGCCAGAAGCCGGTCCAGTTGTCCGCAGAGGCCGTCGGGTCGACCGAGCCCTGCGCGGCGTACATGTGGTTGAGGTTGCGCAGCGCCCCGGTCGCGAGCACGAGAACGACGTGGATGACGATGAACACGACGAAGAACAGCATCACCGGGAAGTGCACCTTGCGCGCCCACTCGATCGGGTAGGCGGCGCTGAGCTTCAGGTTCTTCTTCGGCCACATCCCGCTCATCCGGAAGCCGGTGATCGCGGCGAGCGGGGCGGCGATGAAGACGGTCGAGAAGTAGGCGAGCTGCT
>Ga0209958_1001950_pt1 | contig 13112 bp, 17 predicted proteins | sample ThiBio_inoc_plan_FD_183942 | JGI IMG/M metagenome (GOLD analysis project Ga0209958, IMG submission 183942) | Wastewater bioreactor microbial communities from Cape Town, South Africa - Thiocy_inoc_plan (SPAdes) | ecosystem: Engineered > Bioremediation > Thiocyanate > Unclassified | place: South... | reverse complement strand
GGCCTTGCGCACTTGGGTATTGACGGAGCGCGTGCGCGCTGGTCAAGCACATCACAAGACATCACCCTGCCTGAAGGACGGGCGGGAGAGGACCCACAGCCCCCGCCCTGGGTTGAGATGCACGCTCACATCACGTTGCCTCACCAAATGCACGTCTGAGCTTGCGCTAAGCCACCGTTGACACATCCATAGCCGCTGCTCCAGGCAGCGGTCTGGGCGGAGCCTTGCCCGACTCAGGCCCTTCGCCGTGTCATCGCCCACCTCATTCACCTTCCGTCTTTCATCGACAGGAAATCATGAACCCCATCACTGTGCGCCGATATCCCCGAGCCCCATATTCCAAGAGCTGCTACGTACCACCGGCACCAGCGGCTTCACAAAACAGGTCGTTGACCTCCAGAGTCGAGCAAATTCGTGCAGTCATAAACCCGCTCGATCACCTGCAAGCCTGCGCCAACAAGAGTCTGCGCCGCTTTATCGCCGATGTGTTCGACAAGGCACTTCTTGCGGCGTACTCCAAACCGGCGAGGGGCGCCTGGGCACCCGAGTGTTGCCAATCTGCAGAACATTCCCTGCTCGACTGGAGCCTTCAGATGTCCAAACGCGCCAGACGGTATCCGACCCTGCACGCATGGGAGCGGGATGTGGCAGTCGCAGCCGCTTTGGTCGCTCCGTGTGGACTGGCGGGCTACCTGCATGACCATCCCGACCGAGACCCTGCGCTCAGCCTGAACAGCGAGGAACGCGAAGAAATTGTCGCGCGGCGCCTTGTGATCCTCGACGCCCCCTTGCGCCGCTTGCGATCACGTGATGCCGAATGCGGCAGCACGTTGGGCGCAGTGCTCGACGTCAGTGGAGACGAAGAGCTCGACCGCCAGCAAGTCGCGCGCATCACCGCCGCCATCGGCTTCATGGCAATCCTCTGACTATGCGCCCCACACGCTGAACAACTAGACCCCAACATCCGTGAAACCCACATCCAATCCAATATCCAAGAACGCCTCTTCCGCTGGCTCCACCCCTACCCACTTTGTGCAGGAGCACAAGGGCCTGTGCATCTTGGCGTTACCAGCAAGCTTTCGCAAAGCGGTCCCCGCAGAGCGCTGGAATGAGATCCATCGTGAACTGCATGCCCAAGTGCTGGAACTCATTGAGCGACTGTCCGCCGCAGTGCACTTCGTCGAGCTGCCCCTGTGCGTAGCCCAGATCACCGGCGACATAGACCCGGCAGAGATCGGTCATCGGTTGACTCAAGAGGACTTCATCCTCGAGCCCCGCGGGCGGACGGGAGAAACCAGCAGCGGTGCGACCACCCGCAGGGCAGCCTCCAAGAAAGGAGCCTCCCGTGCGTAATCACCGTGCCCGACAAGGAACTCAGGACATGTTCGGAGCCCCCCAGAGTCAGCGTGCTGTGCAGGTCCAGGCTGAGCAACGTGCCCAGTTGCTCGGGCAACTACCGCTGCTTTCTAACCAGGCGCTGGTGCCCTTCGTCACCGCGGTCTTTGCGTCCGATGAACTGGTGAGCGCCTATCTCATGCCTCTGCGCTCTGCGCCACGAGAAACGGGCGAAGGGGATCCAACGGCGCTGTCGCAGTGTCTGGCTGCCATGGGGCGTGCCCGCCGTTGCAGAACCTTGGTCCTCAAATCCAGCTGGGAGCCCGTTGCCGTGGCGCTGTTGGTCAACCCCTGTGGCTACTACCTCTGCCTGCGCGAGCTCATGTTTGGACGTCACTACCTATCGACGCCTGACTTGTACCAGCGGATCAGCCGTGTCAGGGCAGAGGTGCTGAGCAAGCCCCTGCAGGCGCTGTGTGAAGCCGACCCCCAGGTCGGACGTTATCTCGCCTGGATCTTGGGGTTTGGTTCCTACAAGGGGCTGGATGTCCGGCGGGCGGTCGATATGCAGCGGGCGGTGTATCGCCAGACGCTATGGATGAACTGACTCACTGGCATGGCCACGAAAGGAATCAACGATGCACTGGGTCATTCACCTGACGCTCCTGGCGTTGAGCGCCATCAACGCGTATCTCATCTTCCGCAGGGATTGGGATCCCATGGACGCCTGGCTCTTTGTGGCGGGTGCTGCGGTGGCGCTACTCCTCGCGTTACTCCTGCATCTGCTCTTGAAGGCCAGGTCCGAGGAGCGCATCGCGCTCCTGCGCGAAGTGGCCAAGACGGCTAAAGCCGATCTGGTCGCCTTTCTGAAACTGCTTCGCTTCTGGCGTTGATAGCGATCTCCATTCCATGTCGGTCACGCGAGATGTGACCGCTGCAGAACCCAAACAGAAATTTCCATCACCATGAGAACAACGAACATTCAATTGCGCGCGCATATCAGTGAACGCAGCGCTCAGCTACGACAAGTCGCCGCAGAACTCAAGACCGAGCTCTTTGGGATTGATGACATCATCGATCGCGTGATCGACACAATACGGGCGTGGTACGTCCTGCCCGAGATCATCAACCGGCCGGTCATCGTGAACCTATGGGGGCTCACCGGTACGGGCAAGACCCAACTTATTCGCAGCCTGTCCAAGAAGCTCGGGTTCTATGACCGCCTGATCGAAGTTCAGATGGACGGCTATTCCAACGGAGGAGGGACGTCGATCGGTTCGATGCTGTCGGACTCCGCGATCGCCGAGGGGACGCCCGGCATTCTCGTGCTCGATGAATTCCAGCGTTTCAGGACCATTGACCGTGATGGGCGCGAGCGCAAGGTCGAGCACTACATGGACGTGTGGGGTTTGCTCTCCGACGGCAAACTGCCGCCCAACATCAGCTTCCTGGGCGACATGGAGCGCAGGTTGGCCGAGGCGGCTTATCGTGAAGAATACAAACGGCTGGGCGCGAAGTCGGCTGCCGATGATGAGGATGTGGTCGTGGAGCGGCTGTTCGCTCGACAACCCGGCAATGATCAATCGAAGTTCGCACTGGCGCCCTACCAGGCCCAGGAATTTAAGACGACGTTGAAGCTCAGGGAGTCCATCATGGAGATCATGACCTGGTCTCCGCAGGATCTGCATGGTCGCCTGCTGGCCTTCATGCAGGACCCCCATGCCTGGGAGACGGACTACTCGAAACTGCTGATATTTGTCTGTGGCAATCTCGATGAGATGTACGTGGACGCAGCCAGTCGTGTGGAGGACTGCGACACGGATGCGGACGTGTTCCATGCCATGACCCGCAAGCTTTCGCTCATTGATGTGAAGCGGGCGCTGAGTGAGCGTTTCAAGCCCGAGCAAATTGCCCGCCTGGGCAACAACCATGTGGTCTATCCCAGCCTCAACCGCTCGACCTACCAAAAGCTCATCGAGGTCGCCGTGCGCGGCTACCTTGAGGAAATCGAAGCATCCAGTGGACTGCGCTTTGAAGTAACCGATGCGGTCAGGGAGCAGATCTACGCCAATTCGGTGTTTCCCACCCAGGGCACCCGTCCGGTACTTTCTTCCGTGCACAGTCTGATGAGTGCACCTCTGGTGGACTTCACACTCTGGGCGCTGGAGCAGGGCGCCACGCCCGGCCAGCTGCTGACCATCGATGTGGACTCGGACGCCGGGCTTCTGATCGCGCGCTGGGCCCACAGGACACATACCGTACCCGTAGCGTTTGAGATCAGCAGGCTTCGCCAGCGACCCGATCCAGACATGCGCGCAATCCTGGCGGTGCACGAAGCGGGGCATGGATTGATCTACACCTTGCTGTTCAAGCAGGCACCGCTGGAGATCCGCATCAACATGGCGACCTTCTCCGGGGGCTACAACAGTTTTAATGCGCTCAAAGTCAAAACCCGCGGCAATCTGCTCGATGCAGTGTGTGTTGCACTCGCGGGTCGGGCTGCCGAGGAGATGGTGTTTGGCAAGGAGTCCCTGAGCTCAGGTAGTGAGAGCGATCTCAAGCTGGCCACACAGCAAATGGCAGCCTTCATTCGACACGCCGCGTTTGGGGAGCGCATCAGCCATGTGGATGTCAGCACGGAGGCCGGGGAAAACATCAACACGGATGTGGCCAGCACCAACGCTGAAATTGAGGCCGGTCTGCAGACCCAGTACGAGCGTGCGCAGACCCTGCTCGCTGGAAACCGAGCGATCTATCTCCGGATGGTCAATGAGCTCATCAACGAAGGTCAGCTGGCGCCGCAGAAGATTCGAGATTGGCTGGGACTGTCGCAGTCGGAGGTGCCCAAGGATGCGTCGGAGCCATTTGAGTCGAAGCTGATGGAGTTCGAGCGCAGGGCTGCGTAAGAGGGTGTTGAATCACTCGCCCACCTCCAACATATCGTTCCAGGAAGTCGTGTATGCCGGTGACCTGCGCTCTTGCCGCATGGCCCAGCTTGCACGCTCTCCCTTAGCCTCGATCCCAGCGCTGGCGAGCTTCAGCGTCCCTCGCCCATAGCGCTGGTTGAGTTCATCGAGCGCCTCCATCAGCCGTTCACGGGCGCAGTCTTGTGCTTCCAGGGGTTCCAGATCGAGCTCACCCTGCCGCAGCTTTGCACTGTGCAAGTCCAGCAGCATGACTCCTGCCTTGATGAAGGCATAGCCGGATCGGTAGATGCGGCGCAGCCCAGCCAATGCCGCATGGACAATGGACACCGTGTCACTGGTGGCCCGGAGCAGCGGAACAGTGATGGACCTGGCGTACTGCGGCCCCTTGCGATACGGGCTGGTGTGAATGAACACCAGCACGTGGGCCGTGTGGCTGGCCTGCCTTCGCAGCTTCTGCGCTGCCATGCTGGCAAACGTGCTGACGGCCTGTTCCAGCGCAGGGAGGTCACTGATGGGTTGCCCAAACGACCTGGTGCAGGCGATCTCCTTCTTGGGTGGTGGTTGATCGTCCAGTCCAATGCAGGGCATGCCTTGCAGCTCCCGCACCGTGCGCTCCAGCACCACCGACCAGCGCCTGCGCACAGTGGCCGGATCAAGGCGTGCCAAATCCAGGACGGTCTCAATGCCTGCGTCCTTGAGCTGGGCCGCGATCTTGCGCCCGACACCCCAAACCTCTCCCACTTCGGTCGCTTCCAGCACCGCATCCAGTTCCTCTCGCGGCAACTGCGCGAGGTTGCAAACCTGGGCCAGTGCTGCAGGGTAGGAGCCAGGTTTGCGTTCAGCCGTCTTGGCGACATGGTTGGCCAGCTTGGCCAGGGTCTTGGTCGGGGCAATACCCACGCCGCAGGGAATACCTACCCACTGCAGCACGCGGGCACGGATGGCATGGGCTCGTTCGGTCATGTCGCCCGGAATGCCACCGAGGTCCACAAAGCTCTCATCAATCGAATACACCTCATGGCGGTGACCCAGCGCAGCCACCAGGCTGGCCATGCGGTCAGACATATCGCCATAGAGCGCAAAGTTGGCCGAGAGGGCCACAAGACCGGCCTCCTTCTCCAGGTGCCGGATCTCATGCCAGGGGTGTCCCATTCGCACCCCCAGTTCCTTGGCCTCGTTCGATCGGGCAATGGCGCAGCCGTCGTTGTTGCTTAGAACGATCACCGGGCGATGCTGCAGATCCGGCCGAAACACCCGTTCACAGCTGACGTAGAAATTGTTGCCGTCCACCAGCGCGTACAAAGAAACCTCCAACAGTGCTTAGAGCGCGTGTTCGGAACGCTTGTCGAGCCGTGTCATTGAACCAGGCGCCATGAGTTTCAGTTCTGGAATCGCTTGACGCTGGCGAGGACGACACCCCAGACCTCGATGGTCTGGCCCTCCTGGGGAATGATGTCCGGGTAGCCTGGATTGGCCGACAGCAGCCTGAGCTTGCCGCCGCGCAGCCACAGCTTCTTGCAGGTGAAGGCCCCATCGACCACTGCCACCACGATATGACCATGGCGCGGCTTGATAGCCCGGTCCACCAGGATCACATCGCCGTCGAAGATGCCGTCGTCGCGCATAGAGTCCCCTCGCACGCGCAAGGTGTAGGTGGCCTGGGGATGCACGATGATGTGCTTCAGAACATCAATCCGCTCTGCCTGAAAATCCTCTGCCGGTGACGGAAACCCCGCGCGCACGCTCGTGTCTATCTCCAGAGCCGTCAGTCCGGAAACATAGGGCACGGGAGTGGAGCAGGAAGAATGGAGAACCGGGTGCATGGGGGAAGCCAGGATCGGCAAAGGCGCCGCAAAGACAAATACTGTTGTTATGTCCAGTATATTCTCTGCTGCGGTTCCCAGGCCATACCCGACTGCGGCGTCTGCCCATCTTTTAAGCATCGTGCTGCAAGCCAGTACTGGCGCAGGATGGGCGGGTTATCCCAGGAGCTATCCACAGCATTGACCCCGTGCAGTGGGGACAACAACACACCACACAACGACAGGACTTGGCATGTGCAGCCACTACCAGGGCATCCAACGACCCGAGACGTACCGGGAGATCTTCAAGGCCGAGCCTCCTTACGCCCCATGCAAGGAGGACATGTGGCCCTGCTACCAGGGCAGTTTCATCCGCAGGCATCCGCATGCTGATGTGGGTGATGAAGCCGTCCCAGCCCATGAAGCCCTGATAGGACAGTTCGGGCTGGTGCCGCATTGGGCCGACGATTTAAAGCTGGGCCGCCACACGTTCAACGCTCGATCCGAGACAGTGGCCACCAAGCCCAGCTTCAGGGATGCATGGCGCCAAGCCCGCCACTGCATCATCCCAGCCATGGCCATCTATGAACCGGACTGGCGGTCAGGCAAAGCAATTGCCACCCGGATCAGCCGTGCGGATGATCAGCCTATGGGAATCGCCGGACTGTGGGACCAGTGGAAGTCGCCGGGTGGAGACACCGTGCACAGCTTCACCATGCTGACCATCAATGCGGATCAGCATCCCTTGATGAACCTGTTCCACAAGCCCACCGATGAAAAACGCATGGTGGTGATTCTGGAACCGGAACAGTTCGAAGACTGGCTACAAGCACCCGCGACCCGCAGCATGGAGTTCCTGCGGCCCTTTCCTGCTGAGGGCCTGCGGGCTGGCTAGGTCAGGCGATCCTTTCGAAGCCTCGGGTATCTCGATCTTCCCTTCAACTCAGCAATGAACCAACCGTTAGAAATGAAACAGACCGCGCTGTGGTCGCGCATGTTGCGCCTGACCGCAATCCTGGCACTGACCGTTGCCAGTGCAGCCCATGCCCGTCTCTCCGTCTTTGAAGCCCTGGACAGTGCGTCAGGACATCCGACCCGATTTGCCCAATGTCCGCAGTTCTTCGTGGATGGCAAACCACCCGCCATACCGGCACGTCCCAAGCTGCGCGAGCTGTGCTACGAAGCCTTTGCAATCTTGCACAGCGGGGAGACCAGGACGCCGGTCTATGTGGCGCAGCGCCTGAACCGCCAAACCATTGAGGATGCCGACGAGAAGAGAGCGACCAAGTTCTTTGCTGACGCGCGCCTTCCCCGTGGCGAGCGGGCCGAACTGGAGGACTACAAGCGCTCGGGCTACTCACGTGGCCACATGGCCCCGGCAGGAGACATGCCGACGCCGACAGCCATGGCCCAGAGCTTCAGCCTGGCCAACATGGTGCCGCAGGATATCCAGCACAACGGTGGCGCCTGGGCCAAGATCGAGCCTCACCCCGGAGAGTGCAGCATTGCAGGAGCAGGTCGGGGGTGAGAGGTGGCGTCCCCACAGGAGGCGCGGGTGACGGCGGGACTGAAGGCGGTATAGGTTGGCAAGCTGCTCTCTACAGGGTGCAGCAGCTCCTTTCCGTATTGGGTCAGCAGTGCAATCTTCGATTCTGTAATTGGAATGCTCAGGCGGCAACGCGTACCGCCGTAACCGTTGTGTGTTCGGGGTTGATCTTGTAGACGCAAGGAACTATAAAAACGGACATAAAGCTCTTCTTTGGTCAACACCTGATGGAGAACCCGTACGACTGTACTATTTGCAGCTTGCAAGGCACTTCAAGACCGTCTCATCTATCTCCAAAGGCCCCACGCTTACTCTGACTGGCTCCTGGCGCGCGCTTCGGCGTCGCCCATAGCTTCACGCCTGCGCTCCCACTTCAGCCCCAGCGCGCCAGCATTGACAAAAACCGCAAAGAGGATCACCCCCACCAGGATGGGATCGGCGAGGAATTGGTTCACGACTTCGAGCATGCCGACCTTATAGGGCGAACCCACCACTAGGTCAAGAAATCCCAGTGACCAGTAAGCGAATAGGCAGGCTTGGCTAGTGGGCCAAGGCGCCTTCCGCAGTGGAGCCATCATCCCACTTATACCGGTACGTGGGCTACTCTCACGCCGCCCGGCGCTCGAACTCCCTCAGCCTCGCCTCAAACGGCTCCAGGGCATCCTTGTGCGCCTGCTGCTGCGGTAGTCCAAACCATTCCCGGATCTGCTGTGGCTCCAACTGCCCCATCTTGATGAGCTCGTTGACCACCGAACCTACCTTTGTGCGTCTTCTTGTCCATTCCATTCCGGATGTTGCCGCCAGCGTCGGCCACCACCTCGTGGTATTCGCGGCCGAGGTGCTCGGCCTGCTCGGCGTCAAGCACCCGCTCGCCCAGCAGCGTGGGCAGTTCCTTGAGCAGGCCGTTCTCGCCAATCAGGTCCTCGGGCGACTTGAATGTCATTGCGTTTCCGGACAAGCCGACTTACGTCGGCGATGGATTGTGAAGTTACCCCTGAGAAGTGGAGTTCTTGGTCTTGTTGAAAATATCGACAAGGAGTCAAGAGATGACAGCAAGGCAGGTGCGTGCGCAGTACACGCAGGAGTTCAAGAGGTACGCCATAAAGCGGGACTGACTGCTCGGCGAGTTCCCTAGAACAGGCTGGAAATGCTTTCCGCGAACGCCTTCTCAAGCCTTTTGCTCGCATTCCTCGCGTCGGGAAACTCAACCAACCTTGCCGAGAATGCAACACCGCCTCGGGGGTCGAACTTCGCGTTAAAGATCAGCTTCATCTCGAGCGGTTGGTTGAGCGAAGCAGCCAGGGACGCGAGCAACCAGCCCACGTCGTCGTCGAGCGATATTTCGAACACCCTGACACCGATGTCCTTTTCCGTGAAAATCGGGGAGGGCTCAGGCAGTGACGCGAGCCGTACACGGCATGAGCGCGTTCCCTGATCGACGCTGCAAACCTGCCCGACCACCCGATGAACTTGGTCACCATGAACTTGGACAGATCGTTTGGGCTGGTCATTCGTCCCCGAGTAGATAATTTCGGCCCCATCGGTGATTGGGTCCGCGCTGCCTGCTAAGGAAACAAAGGCGGCTCGGGCACGAGCCGGATCAGCTTCTGCAGAAAGCGCAGTGCACAGTTGTTCGGTTGACAGCCGCTTCTCCTGCAGTAGATTGACCAGTGGAGATATCCGATGAACCATGGCCTTGGCAGCCTCACGCTCAGCTTGAGTCTCGTCTGCAAGGTCTTCATCCAGACGCCGCTGGCGGCTCGCCTTACGCGCTACAAGCAACGTAAGTGCCTCAGCATCTTCTGTTCGCACTCCTACAATGGTCAGGTCGCGCGGGTGAGCGTGCACCCCCTGCAGTTTGCGATCTGCATCCTTTAAGAGCTGGATAAGGTGCTGAACCGGAAGCAGGCGGGTGGTCCCTTCCTTGAGGGCAAGTTTTCCGCGTCCAAGAGAATCATGCTCCAGTACCTCGACATCTGACTCTATATGTATCTGGGTTTCGAATGACGTGCAGAAGTCGCCGTGGGTAGGACAGATTTCAGTTCGCATAGCTACTCTTCTTCTTTCAGGTTGGAGATGACAAATAGAGCGACCCTCAGCACCGCCGTAAACCTCGCGGTGAGGACCTGGTTTTCTTTTGCTCGGGGTGCCAAAGAGACAACCGGGCGTTCACCAATGCTTTCATCGACCTTCAGCTTTAACTGATCATCGAAACTGCGGAGGAAGCGAAATTCCTCAGTAGTCAGGTGCGCCTTTCCCCTTCTGAGCAGAAGTGAAAAGCTCAGTGGCATCGACTCCAGGATGGGCTGCCAAATGGGGTATTGGTAGAACTTTGTCGGTGCTGCGCTCTCCCGCAACACGCACAGTCGAAAAAACTCGAGGGTGTCTCGATCCAGACCGAGGACCCACTCGACGATCTGAAGTCCATCGCCCGATCGAGCAACATTGATGTTTGCGTCGACCCCTCGCTGCCGCGCGGAGTTCCGGACACGCCGGGCGAGTTCGGCCTTCGTATCGTCATCGGGCACGACGCCCTCCAGTTCAAGCGCCGCCGAAACAGGGATTCCCGTGCTCTCGATGGCGCGATGTTTGGTCAGTCCGAGCGTTCGCACGATCAGATATCGCACGGAATCGAGGCGCGACACACGCCGTGATTGGGAGTGCTGCAGTGTCGTTGGCGCTACTGTTCTGGTTGGTTTTTGCGGATGCTTCACCATGCGGCGCACCAAGCCTTGCCGCAACCATGACCACTCGTCGAACGGCTGATGTGCCACTGCTCCAGAAAATGCATTGCGATTGCGGGACCGCGCTTTCCTCACCGCAGCTGCGTTTAGACTAACCCCGCCTGATCTCCGGCCAGCTGCGCCTGCCCGAAGCCCAGGCCGCCACCGAGGCCGCCCTGGGCGGTGCGCTGTAAGTATGAATGCTTTGTTTTTGATAGCTGCTTGCGCTTGCTCCATAAGCGCTAGAGCCGTTTTTTACTTCAAGTGTCTTGTCGGCCTGGCCCGCTGGGGGCAGCTCTGCGCACGGCCTGCCGGTGCCGCTTGGGGGGCTGGCCCACAATGCAGCCAGCGCCGCACGCGTGCGGCGGCGTCCCTGACCCTGGAGCCTGCGTATGCAAATTGAGTCCATCGAAATCAAGAACTACCGGCTGTTTCGCCACGCCAAGCTCAGCACCATTCCGCGCTTGTGCGTGCTGGTAGGGGCCAATGGCACGGGCAAGTCCACCTTGTTTGATGTCTTCTCTTTCCTCAAGGACGCGCTGGCCATGAACGTGGGCAAGGCGGTGAGCAAGCGTGGCGGCTTCAAGGAGTTGGCGAGCCGGGGCTTTGCCCATGAGCCGATTGAGCTGACGCTGCAGTTTCGGCTGGAGATCACGGGCAAGGAGCGGCTGGTGACCTACCAGTTGCGCGTGGAGCCCGACATGATGGGCCGCGCCGTGGTGGCGCGCGAGGTGCTGCGCTACAAGCGCGGGCCGCACGGCAAGCCGTTCCATTTTTTGGACTTTGCGCTGGGCCAGGGCTATGCCATCACCAACGAGGAAGACTTCTCCAAAAAAGACGAAGACCTGACCCGCGAGGTGCAGGCGCTGGACGCGCCTGACATTCTGGCCGTGAAGGGTCTGGGGCAGTTTGACCGTTTCAAGGCGGCCAGTGCGCTGCGGCTGATGATTGAGAACTGGCACATTTCTGACTTTCATGTGTCAGAGGCGCGGCCCAGCCAGGAGGATGGCTTTGCCGAGCATCTTTCGACCCGGGGTGACAACCTGCCGCTGGTGGCGAACTTTCTGTTTGAGCACCACCCGGATGCTTTTGCGCGCATTTTGGAGGCGATGAAGGCCCGTGTGCCCGGCGTATCCCTGGTGGAGCCCCGCCAGACGGAGGATGGGAGGCTGGTGCTCCGGTTTCAGGACGGCAGCTTCAAAGACCCTTTTGTGGCACGCCATGTGTCCGACGGCACCATCAAGATGTTTGCCTATTTGGTGCTGCTCAATGACCCGCAGCCCTACCCACTGCTGGCAGTAGAGGAGCCCGAGAATCAGCTCTACCCCGAGTTGCTGCCGGAGTTGGCGGAAGAGTTTCGCAGCTATGCCCAGCGCGGCGGGCAGGTGTTTATCTCTTCACATTCTCCCGACTTTTTGAATGCGCTGAAGCTGGAAGAGATTTACTGCCTGCGCAAGGTACAGGGCTTCACGCAGATCAGCCGCGCGGCGGAGTCAGCCAACTTGCAGGCGCTGGTGGATGCGGGTGATTTGCCGGGCGCACTGTGGAAACAGGGCCTGCTGGAGGGCTTGAACTGATGGCGGGGCGGCTGGTGTTTTTGCTGGAAGAGCCCTCGATGAAGCTGTTGCTGGAAGGGCTGCTGCCCCGCCTGATGCCCGGCTGGGTGGCTGGACATCACTTTGTGTGTGTGCCGCACGAGGGCAAATCGGATTTGGACAGAAGCATTCCGCGCAAGCTCAGTGCGTGGCAGATTCCGGGGGATCGCTTTGTGGTGGTGCGTGACAACGACGGGGCAGATTGCGCCGCAGTGCTGAGCAAGCTCCACGCCATGTGCCGCGCCGCAGGTCGCCCAGACACGTTGGTGCGGCTGGCCTGCCAGGAGCTGGAGGCTTGGTATCTGGGCGATCTGCAAGCCGTGGCCGCAGCCTTCGCCAACCCCAAGGCCGACAGCCCCGCACACCGCAAAAAGTTTGTGGACCCCGATGCATGGCGAAAGCCGTCGGTGGAGCTGGAGCGTTTGGTGCCGCGCTTTCAAAAAGGAGCTGGCGCCCGTGCCATGGCCCAGCACCTGCGTGAGCCAGAGCACAACCAATCACACAGCTACGGCAAGTTTGTGGGCGGGGTGCGCCGAGTTGCGGGGGAGATGGGGCTGTGATGGAAACGCGGATCGAACCGGAGGAGGCGGGGCTGATCAAGACCGACGAGTCGGACACGACCTCCACGCGCTACGCGCGCTATCTGCCGTTCTGGGCCTGAAAAGTGCTTAAACGCAAACCTTTTATCAGCGGTGGGTGCTTGAAAAATTCATACGTATCAAGGGTTTACGTGTTTAAACGCAAACTCGCTTGCGCCACCTTCTGCGACACCCTGCTCCCCCGCATGATCTCCGGCCAGCTGCGCCTGCCCGAAGCCCAGGCCGCCACCGAGGCCGCCCTGGGCGGTACGCTGTCAGTATGAATGCTTTGTTTTTGATAGCTGCTAGCGCTTATCCATAAAGCGCTAGCGTCCAATTTGGCTTAAAAATCTGCTCCAAGGCCCGTGTGATGTTTTCACTCACCTCCCTCGAAGACCTGGCCCTGCTGCGCGAAACGTGTCATTTTCAGAAGACGACTGCACCATTCAGCGCGGTTTGAAGCCTGTTGTGCATACGGATCCTGATAACCCGATATCAGGATTCCTCTGCACAAAACTCGTCTATGCTCAATACTCGTGTGCACCAAAGCGAGGTGAGCATGGCGACCGATACCGCACCGATTACCGAGCACGGCGTGGCCACCCT
>Ga0209958_1001948_pt1 | contig 13135 bp, 11 predicted proteins | sample ThiBio_inoc_plan_FD_183942 | JGI IMG/M metagenome (GOLD analysis project Ga0209958, IMG submission 183942) | Wastewater bioreactor microbial communities from Cape Town, South Africa - Thiocy_inoc_plan (SPAdes) | ecosystem: Engineered > Bioremediation > Thiocyanate > Unclassified | place: South... | reverse complement strand
AATACCACGAACTATCGACGAAAGTGTCGAGCGTATCGGTTTCGCGTTCGGCGGCCCCGCCGCAAGCCGGGCAATCGACATGTTTCCAGGTCGGGTGGCGCACCAGCGGATTGCCGGGGATCGACATGTCGACATCTTCCGGCAGAGTGACGGGCAGTTGGCCCTTGGGAACCGGCACCACGCCGCAACTGGGGCAATGGATGAAGGGAATCGGCGTGCCCCAATAACGCTGGCGCGAAACGCCCCAGTCGCGCAGGCGCCACACGGTCTTTCCTTCGCCCCAGCCTTCGCCTTCTGCGCGGGCAATGACAGATGCCTTGGCATCGGCCACGCTCATCCCGTCAAGGAAACCGGAATTGACGCACACACCGTCGCCCGCCTCGGCTTCGCCTGCGAACGGCTTGTCCGCATCGGCAGCACTGGGGGCAACCACGCGTGTGATCGGCAGGCCGTATTTGGTGGCGAAATCGAAGTCGCGCTGATCATGCCCGGGCACGGCCATGATCGCGCCGGTACCGTAATCCATCAGCACGAAATTGGCGATGTAGAGCGGCAGATCGGCACCCGTGAACGGGTGCTTCGCCGTGAGGCCGGTATCGAAGCCTAGCTTCTCCGCCGTTTCCAGTTCGGCCGCGGTCGTTCCGCCTTCGCGGCACTTTTCGATGAAGGCCTGCGCGTCGGCATTCTCGGCCGCGACTTTCTGGGCCACGGGGTGATCCGCGGCCACGGCAACGAAGCTCGCGCCGAAGATCGTATCGGGCCGGGTGGTATAAACCTCCAGCTTCTCCCCGTCCGACAGGGTGAAGGCGAATTGCAGGCCCTGGCTCTTGCCGATCCAGTTCTCCTGCATCAGCTTCACCTTCTCAGGCCAATGCTCCAGCGAGCCAAGGCCATCGAGCAGTTCCTGTGCGAAATCGGTGATCTTGAGGAACCACTGGGAAAGCTTGCGCTTTTCCACCAGCGCACCGGAACGCCAGCCGCGCCCGTCGATCACCTGTTCATTGGCCAGCACGGTCTGGTCCACAGGATCCCAGTTGACTGCACTTTCCTTGCGGTAAACGAGGCCGCCTGCATAGAGATCGAGGAACAGCGCCTGTTCGTGGCCGTAATAGGAAGGATCGCAGGTCGCGACTTCCCGGCTCCAGTCAAGCGCAAAGCCCAGCCGCTGGAGCTGCGCTTTCATGTTGGCGATGTTCTGATAGGTCCAGGCGCCGGGATGGACACCCTTTTCGATTGCCGCATTTTCCGCCGGCATGCCGAAGGCGTCCCACCCCATCGGGTGCAACACTTCATGGCCGGTCATCGCCTTGTAGCGCGCCAGCACGTCGCCCATCGTGTAGTTGCGGACATGGCCGATATGGATGCGCCCCGAAGGATAGGGGAACATCTCCAGCACATAGGCGCGCGGCTTGGTGGAAGAATCGTCGGCCCGGAAGCACTGCGCGTCATTCCATGCGCGCTGCCAGCGCCCGTCGGCCTGCGACGGATCGAATCGTGTTTCGCTCATGATGTGCCCCTAGAGGCTGTATTGTCGAGTTGGAAGCACCGCGCTGTCAAAGCGCGGCTGCGTGCAGGGGGCCGTGGATCAGCCGATGGCCGATCGACGCAGATCGCGCGCCTTGGTGAGGATGATGTCCTCCAGCTTCTGCACGGTGGCTGCTTCAACAGGAGCTTCCACCCACACGCCGCCCTGCAGGATCTGGCGGCTGGCTGCGACACGCACAGCATCGGCGCGCAGATCCTGATCGAGAATCGTCACCGACACTTTCATCCGCTCATTGGGATTCGAAGGATTGGCATACCAATCGGTTACCACCACGCCCCCGGCGCTGTCGGCCTGGGTAAGGGGCATGAAGGAGAGCGTTTCGAGCGTGGCGCGCCACAGATAGGAATTAACGCCGATGGATGTGATCTGCGCGGAAGCGACATCGGCCGCGGGCCGTTCGTTGCGCCCGCCGCCACAGGCGGAGAGGGCCGCCAGCGCCGCGCCGACCAGCAGGACCCGGCCTGCGCGCTTCATCGAAGAATTTCCGTTTTCGCTGCTGACCGTCATCACAAATGTCATTCCCGTTGTTCGTCAAAGGCCGGCGCAGTGCCCGTGCCGGGCAAGCCCTGCTTTCGAGCCTCTATAGCCGCCGCACCGTGCGCGGCAAGAGCGCGCAAGTATGCCGTGCCTGCCTCATTCAGGCCTGCCAATGCGCAGTATGGGGGTGAATGCGTGCTTAACCGCAGGCCAGCAGGAAAACGCCATGCTGTGGGCGCGCTGCAACACTTTTGCAAAACAGTCGTCGTAAGGAGGATTCCGTGCTGGTCATCGGCTTGTGGAAAAACTATCGATGACGGATAAGAATGTAGTGGACTGATTCCTGTTTATTGTCAGGAAAGGTTCAGGGTCGGGGTTCTTTGATAGAATCGCGAAAATTGGGCAAGGTAAACGGGGTTATGGCACGGCAAGGCAAATCGGCAGGACGGGGCGGGCTTTCCGCGGCGCTGCTGTGTGCCGGTGCCGCGTTGCTCATCGGCGCGCCGAGCGCTGTTCTGGCTCTTGGCGGTCTTAACGAAACTGACGTAAGCCTGCATTCCGGGCCCAGCCTGGATTCTTTCACGCCTGCTTCGGTCGATCCCCAGCTCGCTGCGCTGATCGCGGAAAAGTCTGCTACCGGCAGCAAGCTGATGCGTTTCACTCCCGCTGGTGCTTCTGATCGCGCAGGTCGATCGGTTACCGTGGCGGTTCGGGTGGATGAGAATGCAGCCCGCGCGATTTCGGTCCGTCAGGCCCTGTCTTCGATTGGCGACGCGCAGGCCAGCCTCGCTGCGGCCCGTATTGCGCCGATGCGCTACAATCTTGGCATCTCGCGCGGATATCAGAGCTTTGCACGGACGCCTGAGCTTGTGTCGGATCTGAACGATGCGGCGATCCCCGATCTCGCCGCGTTCCAGCCCTCCGCCGGGGCGCAGGAAAAGCCGAGCCGCTTTGCAGCCCGCATCGCGCTTGATCAGGTAGACAAGACCGGGCGCGCGCCGCGCACTCGCGATTCGCTGGGCGATCAGACGGTGGATCTGGGCGGCAGCTATTCGCTTACACGTAATCTCAACGTCACCGCCGGTGTACGCTATTCGCAGGATCGTGACCGTCTGGAGCCGCTGACCAACGGCAAGCAGGACAGCCAGGCCGTCTATGTCGGGACGCAGTTCCGCTTCTGATCCGTCACTCCTGTCGCGATTTTGAAAGAACCCCGCAGCAATGCGGGGTTTTTCTTTGCCTGCACTCCCGAGTCACCTTAACGATGGAGGCTGAGGAGAGAGGCAAAAACATATCGGAAAAGGAGCATACATGGCACGCGTCGCAATCGTCACCGGCGGCACTCGCGGCATCGGCAAGGCAATCTGTCTTGCCCTCAAGGAGCAGGGCCGCACCGTGGTGGCAAACTATGCCGGCAATGAAGAAAAGGCCCGCGCCTTTACCGAGGAAACCGGAATCCCCGCCTATAAATGGGACGTAGGAGATCATGAAGCGACGCTGGCAGGCTGCGCAAAAGTGGAAGCCGAAGTGGGCGCCATTGAAATCGTGGTCAATAATGCCGGTATCACGCGCGATGCCACACTCCACAAGATGAGCTTCGAGGATTGGAACGAAGTCATGCGAATCAACCTGGGCGGTTGTTTCAACATGGCCAAGGCCTGTTTCCCCGGCATGCGGGAACGCGGTTGGGGCCGCATCGTCAATATCGGCTCCATCAACGGCCAGGCCGGGCAATATGGCCAGGTGAACTATGCGGCCGCCAAAAGCGGCATCCATGGCTTCACCAAGGCGCTGGCGCAGGAGGGCGCGCGCGTGGGCGTGACCGTGAATGCCATCGCTCCGGGCTATATCGATACCGACATGGTTGCCGCCGTGCCGGAAGCCGTACTGGAAAAGATCGTTGCCAAGATTCCCGTGGGCCGCCTGGGCCACGCGCAAGAGATCGCGCGCGGCGTTGCTTTCCTCACGGCGGAGGAAGCAGGCTTCGTGACCGGCTCCACCATGTCGCTCAACGGCGGCCAGCATATGTATTGAGGGGGATGCCCCTCTGGATCGGGAAACGGGATGGCGAACACCAGAATAGAAACGGATACTTTCGGCGAGATCGCCGTTCCGGCAGACCGGCTCTGGGGCGCACAAACGCAGCGCAGCCTTGAGAATTTCCGTATCGGCGGTGAACGTATTCCGCTTCCCGTGATTCATGCGCTGGGGGCGATCAAGCAGGCTGCGGCCCAGGTGAATGCCCGGCTTGGCCTGCTTGACCCATCCCTTGCCCAGGCCATTGCAACGGCAGCGGGCGAAGTGGCCGCGGGATCGCTTGACGATCATTTCCCGCTGGTCGTCTGGCAGACCGGCTCGGGCACTCAGAGCAACATGAATGCCAATGAAGTGATCGCCAACAGGGCCAATCTCGCGCTGGGCGGGCAGCTTGGCGCGAAGAGCCCGGTTCACCCCAACGATCACGTCAATCTGGGCCAATCGTCCAACGATACATTCCCCAGCGCGATCCACATTGCTGCCGCGCGCGAAGTAACCAGCCGCCTGCTGCCCGCGCTGAGGCTGATGCATGTTTCCCTTTCCGCCATGGCGGAAGCATGGGGCGGCATCGTCAAAATCGGGCGGACTCATACGCAGGACGCTACCCCGCTGACGCTGGGGCAGGAGTTTTCCGGCTATGCGCGCCAGGTTGCGGCAGGAATCGAGCGGATCGAACTGACCTTGCCCGGCGTATATGCGCTGGCCCAGGGCGGCACGGCCGTGGGAACCGGGCTTAATGCTCCCCAGGGGTTTGGCGAAGCAATGGCGCAGGAAATAGCTGCCATTACCGGCCTGCCCTTCACCAGTGCGCCCAATAAATTCGAAGCATTGGCGGGCGAGGATGCTCTCGTCTTTGCGCATGGGGCGCTTAATGCGCTTGCCGCCGGGCTTTACAAGATCGCCAGCGACATCCGCCTGCTCGGCTCCGGTCCCCGCGCCGGTCTGGGAGAACTGGCGCTGCCCGCGAATGAACCGGGCTCTTCCATCATGCCGGGCAAGGTGAATCCCACTCAGTGCGAAGCGATGACACAGGTCTGCGCGCAGGTGTATGGCAATAATGCGGCCCTCACCTTCGCGGGCAGCCAGGGACAGTTCGAACTGAATGTCTATCGCCCGGTAATTGCCCAGAATTTCCTGCAATCGGTGCGATTGCTGGGGGATGCGGCAGAGAGCTTTACCGAGCATTTGCTGGACGGGCTGGAACCGCGGGAAGACAATATAACCGCCGGGGTAGAACGCTCGCTGATGCTGGTTACCGCGCTCGCTCCGACGATCGGTTATGACAAGGCTGCTGCCATCGCCAAGGAAGCCCATGCGCGGGGTGTGACCCTGCGCGAAGCGGCGCTGTCCAGCGGTGCGGTCACGCCCGAGGATTACGACCGGATCGTGCGCCCTGAAAAGATGCTGGGTCCGGATCACGCCTGAGCGGATGGCCGAAATCTATCATCCCCCAGTCAAGCGCTCAGTGGAGATCGCCGGGCACAAGACCTCAATCAGCCTCGAACCCTTGTTCTGGGATTTACTGCGCAACGCCGCCGCGCGCGAAGGCGTCCCGCTCAACGCGCTCGTGGCACGAATCGACGCGGAACGGATCGCTGCCGAAACCCCGCCGGGGCTGGCGGGGGCGATCAGACTGTGGCTGGCCGCGCGGGCGGGAGATTAATAAGTCGCGGGGGGATCGCTGGCCGGAAAGCTCTCGTCGCTTGCCTCGTCTTCCTTGGTCCAGCCTTCACGCGTGTCGTCCCGCGTGGCGTCTGGTCCTGCATCGCGAACCTGGGTCTGATTGCCGGGGGCGTGTTGCCCATCCGCGAAAGCAGCGGGCGGCGTCTCCTGCTTGTTCTTGCGGAAGGCACTGTAAACAAGGGCGCCCAGTGCCGCGAAAACGCCAAGCCTCACGATACCCATATGCGTCGCTCCTTTGCTGTTTCAGTCAATCAACGCGCGGGGGCGGGCAAAAGGTCCAGTAGCGAACACTAGCCGTCGCCCACGCGTTCAATCTGCGCGCCGAGCAGCGCCAGCTTCTCTTCCAGCCGCTCATAACCGCGATCCAGGTGATAGAGGCGATGGACTTGGGTTTCGCCCTCCGCCGCGAGTCCGGCGATCACGAGGCTCATCGATGCGCGCAGATCGGTGGCCATCACTTCCGCGCCGGTCAGCTTCTTCACGCCGTGAACGATCGCGGTCCGGCCCGAGGTTTCGATATGCGCGCCCATGCGATTGAGTTCCGGCACGTGCATGTAGCGGTTCTCGAAGATTGTCTCGGTCAGAACGCTGGTGCCTTCAGCGCGGCAAAGCAAGGCCATCAATTGAGCCTGCATGTCAGTGGCGAAACCGGGATAGGGCGCAGTGGACAAGGTGACGGCCTTCAGCGGCCCGTCGGCAGCGACATGGATGCCATCCTTCACCGCGTTCACCGATACGCCCGCATCGCGCAGGGCCTGCACCGTGGCTTCCATTTCCTCGAACTTGGCGCCCAGCAAGGTCACCTCGCCGCCGGTGATCGCAGCGGCGCAGGCATAGGAGCCGGCCTCGATCCGGTCGGCCATCACCTTGTAGGTCGCCCCATAAAGGCGCGGCACGCCGTGGATGGTTAGTTCCGAAGTGCCGATGCCTTCGATTTCAGCTCCCATGGCGACCAGGAGGTTGCACAAATCGACGATTTCCGGCTCGCGCGCGGCATTGTGCAGCGTGCTCTTCCCCGTGGCGAGGGCGGCGGCCATCAGTGCGTTTTCCGTCGCGCCGACCGACACGACAGGGAAGGAATAGCGCCCGCCGGGCAGGCCGCCATCCGGGGCGCGGGCGCGGACATAGCCGGCAGCCAATTCGATCTCCGCGCCCAGCGCTTCAAGCGCGCGCAGATGCAGGTCGATCGGGCGGTTGCCGATGGCGCACCCTCCGGGCAACGAGACGGTTGCCTCCCCGGCGCGGGCCAGCATCGGGCCGAGCACCAGAATCGAAGCGCGCATCTTGCGCACCAGATCGTAAGGCGCAGTGGTGGAGGTAACCCGCGTCGCCTCCAGCGTCATGACCCGGCCGAAATCCTCGGGTCGCGCCCCGGCGATGGAAGTGGAGACGCCAAATTGCGTCATGAGGTGCTGGAAGCCGTCAATATCTGCCAGACGCGGCAGATTTCTGAGGGTTACCGGCTCATCCGTAAGCAATGCGCAGGGGAGCAATGTAAGCGCGGCATTCTTTGCTCCGGAGACCGGAATCGTGCCTGAAAGGCGACGACCGCCCTCGATAATAATCTTGTCCATAATGCCGTTTAACGTGAATGGAGAAAGGGGCAAGCCGGGTATCGTCGATAGTTAATCGCGATAGGTTGACGCCCCGCAGGAGGTGTTCATACAAGCCGATCATGACCAGCCGTAAACCTATCAAGAAGGCCGTTTTCCCTGTCGCAGGACTGGGCACGCGCTTCCTCCCCGCGACCAAGGCCATACCCAAGGAAATGCTGCCGATCATTGACCGGCCGCTGATCCAATATGCCGTGGATGAGGCGCGGGAGGCGGGGATCGAACAGATGATCTTCGTAACCGGGCGCGGCAAATCGGCGATCGTCGAGCATTTCGACATCGCCTTTGAGCTTGAGGCTACGATGAGGGAACGAGGAAAGGATCTCTCCATCCTCGATTCGAGCCGCGCTACTCCGGGCGACATCATCACGGTGCGCCAGCAGGTGCCCATGGGTCTGGGCCACGCGATCTGGTGTGCCCGGGCCATTGTGGGCGACGATCCCTTTGCCATCTTCCTGCCCGACGAGTTGATGATTGGCGCACCGGGCTGCATGAAGCAGATGGTGGAGGCCTATAATGAAGTAGGCGGCAATCTGATCAGCGTGCTGGAAGTGCCGATGGAGGAGGTCTCTTCCTATGGCGTGATCGATCCGGGCGAGGCCAATGGCGCGCTCACTGAAGTGAAGGGGCTGGTTGAAAAGCCTCCGCGCGACAAGGCTCCTTCCAACAAGATCATTTCCGGTCGTTATATCCTGCAGCCCGAGGTCATGCGTACTCTGGAAGGCCAGGAAAAGGGTGCCGGCGGCGAAATCCAGCTGACCGATGCGATGGCGAAGATGATTGGCCAACAGCCGTTCCATGCCGTGACTTTTGCCGGTCGCCGGTTCGACTGCGGCAGCAAGATCGGTTTTGTCGAGGCCACCCTGGCGCTGGCGCTGGAACGTGAGGACATGGGCGAAGAAGTGCGCTCCATGGCAAAGCGCCTCCTCGACTGACGTTCGACCAAGCAGGCGGCCTCCTCTTCGGGGAGGCTGCCTCAATCCTTCAGTCGATAAGCATCGGCTTTGACCGTTAAGGCAATAAAAAAGGCGGCCGGGTTATCCCGCCGCCTTTATCTTTGGCTCCGCTTCCGCTGAGCGAGGAACTTATTCCTCGTCGTCGTCCGGTCCGCCCTGGGCGCCTTCGGCAACCTTCACATCGAGGTTGGCGAGCGAGACGTCACCGACGAGATAAGGGCTGGGATCAACCGCGATCCCGCCAACGCGCACTTCATAGTGCAGGTGCGGGCCGGTCGAGCGGCCGGTGCTGCCGACATAACCGATCAGATCGCCCTTCTGTACAGTCTGACCAGACTGCACCGCAAAGCCGGAAAGATGGCCATAGCGGGTCTGGATTTCGCCGCCATGCTCGATCTGGATGTAATTGCCGTAGCTGGAGAACCAGTCCGCCCGGGCGACAAGGCCATCGGCAGGAGCATAGACGGGAGTGCCCGAGGGTGCTGCGAGGTCCATGCCCTTATGATTGCGGCGGCCACCCAAAACAGGGTGAGTACGCATGCCGAAGCCGCTGGTGAGCGTCATCTTGGCTAGCGGCGAGCGCGAGGGGATGGAAACTGTGGGACGAGCGGCCGGCATCGCAACACCACTGCCGTTATCGAGCGATTTCCAGCTGTCGAACAGCTTGCTGAATTCTTCGTCACCCTTGCCCAGCTTGGAGTTGGGACCATCGGTGAGATTGTGGACCGTGGTGGTGATCTGGGCGGCGGTGGCTTCGGTCTGGGCGGAGGCCGGGCTTGCACCCATTAACGCAGCAGCAGCGAGTAGTGCCGCCGGAAGGGCACGAAGCGAGAGAGAAAATACCATGTGCGACCTGTTATCCCGTCCTAAAATCGTCGGGCGACTTATTGTCGTCCTTGATCCCCAAAGAGCGTGGCCAAAGGCCGCTGGTTGTTTTCGAGCAGAGGGAAATGACCCCGTGCCTCCCTGTTGACAGGGACGTAAACAAGGCAGGCGTCAGGAGGCAAGCTCGCCGTAGAAGCTCAGCGATAAACCGGCTGCGGAACGCGCTGAGTCGTTGAATGGTGGCTTAACCGTGCCGCGGAAGTGGCAGTTGACCAGTTCTTTCCAATGGATTTCCGGGCTTTTCATTGATTTCGCGCAACAGGCGGTGAAGTGTTTTGTCCCGGCCGAAACATGGCGGATTTCGTCGCTCAGGATTCGTTCGAGGATACGCGCACCGCCTTCATCCCCTTGCGCTCTAACACGGGCGAGCGTGCCCGGCGTTACGTCCAGCCCGCGGGCTTCCAGCACCATTGGCACTACGGCCAGCCGCGCGGCGACATCGTGCCGGGTGTTCTCCGCTGCTTCCCAGAGGCCGCCGTGGGCGGGCAATTCGCCGTAGAAACTGCCGAGAGAGCGGAGTTTGCGTTCCAGAAGGGCGAAATGCATCGCTTCGTCGGCGGCCACACCCAAGAAGTCCGAGACGAATTCCTCACCCATCTCGGCGCCGAACCGGCCGGCCATGTCGAGGGCGAGGTCGATTGCCACGAATTCTATGTGGCAAAGCGCATGCCACAGGGCGATGCGGGCCCGCTCCGACCCACCTTTTCCGCGCTTTGGCATGCGATTGGGCGGGAGCAGTTCGGGCGCGTCGGGCCACGCAGGGCGGTCCGGCATTTCGACGTCGAAGGCGAAGGCCAGCCGCCCCAAACGCCAGTTTCGCGCCACTTCCCGGGTCGCGAAGACTTTCTCGCGAGGGTCGGCGGTGAGCAAGGCGGCGCGAATGCAAGAGGCTGCTGAAAGGGACATAAACCTACGTCACATCGACCCGGGCAGCGTCAAAGCGCCCGGGCGGCGGCGAGAACTTCCGCCGCGTGCCCCTTCACTTTCACCTTGCGCCAGACGTGGGCGATCCTGCCTTCCGCATCAACCAGAAAGGTGGTGCGCTCCATCCCCATGTAGGTCCGGCCATACATGCTCTTCTCGGTCCAGATGCCCAGTGCATCGGCAAGGCCGTTCTCTTCCGGATCGGAAGCGAGGGGCGCGGTGAGGCTGTGCTTCTCGATGAATTTGGTATGCTTCTTCGGCGGGTCCTTGCTGATGCCCAGCAGGGCGACGCCCGCTTCCGCGAATTCCCCTGCCAACGCGGAGAAATCCTGGTTCTCCGTCGTGCAACCGGGCGTATCGTCCTTGGGGTAGAAGAACAGCACCAGCTTGCGCCCCTTGAAGTCCGAGGGCTTCACCGTGCCGCCTTCGGGAGTGGCAAGGGCGATGTCCGGCAAAGTATCGCCGATATCGGGACGAGTGCTCATCATTCCATCTCCAATGTTTCACCGAAAATCCGGGCCCAGGCCGCCGCAACGCCGTGGCGCGCCTCGGCCAGCATTTCAAGCAGGGCGGGGTAAGAGGAAGCGCCGCAGCTGCGCGCCAGCACGCCGCAGGCCGCCGCCGAAGGTTCCTGCGAATCGGGAGCCAGCAGGCGCGCGGAAACCAGCACGCGGATCAGCAGCTTCTGCGCCGCAAGCAGGTCTTCAGGCAGCAGGCCCGCTTCCACCAGCCCTGTCAGCGCGCCGACCATCTCGGGCGTAAGCGCGATGCGTTCGCGCAATTGCAGATAGTGGATCAGGAATTCCAGATCGACCAGCCCGCCGCGATGGAGCTTCACATCCAGCACGCCCTTGGGCGCCTTGTGCGAGGCCATTTCGCGGCGCATGGTCAGCACATCTTCCCTGAGCTTTTCCGGATCGCGCGGGCTGTGCAGCACCTCCGCCAGGATCGCCTCCAGCCTTGCCCTTGCTTCGGGCGGACCCGCCAGCACCCGCGCGCGGTTGAGCGCCATATGCTCCCAGGTCCAGGCGTCTTCTTTCTGATAGCGTTCAAAGCCATCCAGGCTGACCGAAAGCGGCCCCTGATTGCCCTGCGGCCGCAGGCGAGTGTCCACCTCGTAAAGCGGCCCTTCCGCCGTGGCGACGCTGAGCGCTGCCGTCACCCGCTGGGCCAGCCGGTTGAAATAGAGCGTCACGCCCAGGGGCCTTTCCCCGTCGGATTGCAGGCTGCTCTCATCGGCCTTGCCACCAGTGCTGAACAGATAGACCAGATCGAGATCGGAAGCATGGGTCAGCGCCCCGCCGCCCAGCCGCCCGAGGCCGAGCACCAGCAGGTCATGCCCGGCGATATGGCCATGGACGCGGGCGAATTCGGCCTCCGCCCCCTTGAGGCATGCCGCCAGGGCAGCCTCCGCCGTGCGGCACAGGGCCTCGGCTATTTCCAGCGGGTCCTGCGCGGCCTCGATCAGTTGCACGCCCAGCGCAAAGCGGGTTTCCCCCACCACGCGGCGCACCCGGTCGAGCAGTTCCTCATAACCCGCGCCGTCGGGCAGGCTCATCCGCGCGGCCAGTTCATCGACGCTGCCGGGCAGGTCCAGCGCAGTCGTATCGATCAGCGCATCGAGCAGATCGGGCCGCCGCGCCAGTTCATCCGCCAGCGGCGGCGCCAGGGTCAGCACCGCGACGAGCTGTTCCATCAGCCCCGGCCGGGCCTCCAGTAGCCTGAACAAATTCACCGCGCTGGGCAGATTGACTAGCAAGGTTTCCCAACGGGCCACGGCCCGGTCCGGGTCCGGCGCCTTGGCCAAGGCCTCCAGCAAGGTGGGGAACACTGCCTCGAAAGCGGCGCGGGCAGCCTCGCTGCGCAAAGCGCGCACTCGCCCGTCGCTCCACCCCTCGATCCGTTCGGCCAGATGGACGGGATCGGAAAAGCCCAGATCGCGCAACCGTTCAGCCACGACACCATCCTGCCCCAAAGGCAAGGGAGAGGCCGCGCTGTCCGGCCCGTCGAGCAGCGCGTCATAGCGGCTTGCCACAAGGTCGGTGATTTCGGTCAGCTCGATCAGCAGGGCGTCCCCATCGGGCAGCCCGTCCAGCCGCGCGACATTGTCCAGCGCATCGCGATCCGCAGGCAGGCTGTGCGTCTGCCGGTCGGCCACCATTTGCAGCCGGTGTTCGATCACGCGCAGCCGGTCATAGCTTTCGCCCAGCACCAGCGCGTCTTCCGCAGCGATGATCCCTTCTGCCGCCAGCGCATCCAGCGCCGCGCGCGTACCCCGCACCCTGAGCGAGGGGCGTCGCCCGCCATGGATCAATTGATGCGTCTGGGCGAAGAATTCCACCTCGCGAATGCCGCCGCGCCCGCGCTTCACGTCGAAGCCGGGCCCCGGCGCCTGCGGCCCGCCATGGTGGGAGCGGATGCGCGCAGTGAGGCGGCGGATTTCCTCGATCGCGCCGAAATCCAGATTGCGCCGCCAAACGAAGGACCGGATCTGGCGCAGGAATTCCTCCCCCGCCACAATGTCCCCCGCACAGGCCCGCGCGCGAATGAAGGCGGCGCGTTCCCACGCCAGCGCGAGCGATTCGTAATGGGTCAGCGCCGCATTGAAGGAAATCGCCAGCGGGGAGACTTCGGAGGCCGGACGCAGCCGCAGATCGACCCGGAAGACATAGCCATCCGCCGTCTGGCGAGAGAGGGTTTCCACCAGAGTGCGCGCCACGCGCTGCGCGGCCTCGCCCGGCTCGTCCCGCTCGCGCCGAGGCAGATGCTCCGGATCGTAGAGCAGGATCGGATCGATGTCGGAACTGTAATTGAGTTCGCCTGCACCATGCTTGCCCAGCGCCAGCGCGGTGAACCCGGCGGGTTCCGCATCTTCCACCCGCGCGCGGATCGCGGCGGCAATCGCCTGGTCCATCGCCCGGTCCGCAAAGGCGGATAGTTCGGCCATGACCCGGCTGAGCGGAAATGCGTCTGCCAGATCGCCAATGCCCAGCGCAACGGCCATGCCCCAGCGC
>Ga0209958_1001945_pt1 | contig 13168 bp, 11 predicted proteins | sample ThiBio_inoc_plan_FD_183942 | JGI IMG/M metagenome (GOLD analysis project Ga0209958, IMG submission 183942) | Wastewater bioreactor microbial communities from Cape Town, South Africa - Thiocy_inoc_plan (SPAdes) | ecosystem: Engineered > Bioremediation > Thiocyanate > Unclassified | place: South... | reverse complement strand
CCCCAGGACGGTCTGGCCACCATCAAACGCCATGTGGAGCGGCCGGCCACCCATCCGCAAGGGGCGGGAGTGCTCGACGCCGAACTGCTGTCGCGCGTACGGCCCGCGAAATGAGCGCAACGCACGCATGAAAAAAGCCGGCCCGAGGGCCGGCTTTTGCTGCGGCAGGCGGCTTACTTGCCGCCGCGCGCCTTGGCCACGGCGGCCTGGGTTTCTTTCCACAGGTCTTCGCCCACGTTGCTGGCGATGCCGGCGTTCACCGCGCTGAGCTTCTCGCGCATGCGGTTGGCCTCGGCCGGGCTGAGCTGGTTGATCTGCATGCCCTTGCCCTTGAGCTCGGCCAGGGCCTTGTCGGCCTCGGCGCGCGTGTCCTTGCGCTCGAAGTCGCGGCTCACTTTGGCGGCGTCCGCCAGCACCTTGCGCTCGGCCGCGCTCAGCTGGTCCCACCACTTCTTGCTCACGGTCACGATCCAGGGGCTGTAGACGTGGTTGGTCACGGTGAGGTACTTCTGCACCTCGTAGAACTTGCTGGAGAGGATGGTGTTGTACGGGTTCTCCTGGCCGTCCACGGTCTTGGTTTCCAGCGCGGTGAACAGCTCGGAGAACGGCAGCGGCACGGCGTTGGCGCCCAGGGTCTTGAAGCTGTCGATGAAGACGTTGTTCTGCATCACGCGCAGCTTGATGCCGTCCAGGTCTTCCAGCTTGGCCACGGCGTGCTTGTTGTTGGTGAGGTTGCGAAAGCCGTTCTCCCAGTAGGCCAGGCCCACCAGGCCCTTCTCCTGCAGCTTGTCCATCACCTTCTGGCCCACCGGGCCGTCGAGCACGGCGTCGGCTTCCTGGGCGTTGTTGAACAGGAAGGGCGTGTCCCAGATGGCCATTTCCTTGGTGATGCCCACCAGCGTGGCGGTGGAGCCCACCATCATTTCCTGCGCGCCGCCGATGAGGGCCTGCTGCATCTGCACGTCCGAGCCCAGCGCGGCGGCGCCGATGGCGCGCACGCGCATCTTGCCGCCCGAGGCCTTCTCCACCTCTTGCGCGAACAGCTTGACCGCGCGGCCCTGGTTGGAGTCTTCGTTGAGGCCGTAGCCGAAGCGGATGATGCGCGGCTTGAAGTCCTGCGCGTGGGCCAGGCCGCCGGCCACGGTGGCCAGGGCCACCGACAGCGTGATGGCGAGTTGCTTGAATTTCATGGTCATCTCCTGGGTTGTTGGCGGCGTGCGCCGTCGGGTGAAAACGGGAAGGGGTTCAGAACATCCACTTGAGTGGCTGCAACACGATCGCGGGGAAGCCGATCAGCAAGGCCAACATGGCGACATAGACCAGCAGGAAGGGCATCACCCCGCGGATCACCGGCTCCATGCGCAGGCCGCCCACGCCGGCCACCACGTTGAGCACCGTGCCCACGGGCGGCGTGAGCAGGCCCAGGCAGCCGATGAAGATGAAGACGAAGCCGAAGTACACCGGGTCGATGCCGGCCTTGGCGGCGAGCGGCGCGAGCACCGGCGCCAGGATCAGGATGGTGGGCGTGAGGTCCATCACCATGCCCACGGCGAGCAGGAACACGGCCACCACCGCCATGAAGAGGTAGGGGTTCTGCAGCAGGGGGCCCATCACGCCGGCCAGTTCGTTGGGCAGGTCGGCCAGGGTGATCATGTAGCTGGCTGCCGTGGCGGCGCCGCACAGGAACATCACCACGCCGGTGGTGCGGGCGGCGTCCACGAACACGCGGTACAGGCCCGCCACGCTGAGCTCGCGGTACACGAACATGGCCACGATGAGCGCGTACACGGCCGCCACCACCGCCGCCTCGGTGGGCGTGAACAGGCCCAGCCGAAGGCCGCCGATGATGATCACCGGCATGAACAGCGCCCAGATGCTGGAGCTCAGCACCGCGCGACGCTGCGCCCAGCTGGTCTTCTCGGCCACGGGCAGCTGTTCCTTGCGCGAGACGCGGCGCCACACCAGGACCAGGCTCACCGCCATCAGCAGGCCAGGCACGATGCCCGCGAGGAACAGCTTGCTGATCGAGGTGTTGGTGGTCACGCCGTAAATCACCATGGGCATGGACGGCGGGATGATGGGCGCGATGATGCCGCCCGAGGCGATGAGGCCGGCGCTGGTGCCCTCGGGGTAGCGCTGCTGGCGCATCATGGGCAGCAGCAGCGTGGCCAGCGCGGCGGTGTCGGCGATGGCCGAGCCGCTCATCGAGGCCAGCATGACGGAGGCCGCGATCGCCACGTAACCCAGGCCGCCCGGGATGTGCCCCACGAAGGCGCGGGCCAGGTCGATGATGCGCCGGCTCAGGCCGCCGGCGTTCATGAGCTCGCCAGCCAGGATGAAGAAGGGCACGGCGAGCAGGGGGAAGCTGTCGAAGCCGGCCTGCACGTTCTGCGCCAGCAGCTGGGCGTCGAAGAAGTCGAGCTGCACCATCAGCGCCAGCGCCGTGAGCATGAGCGCGAAGGCGATGGGCACGCCCACCGTCATGGCGGCGAACAGCACCAGCAGGAAGAGCGCGATGGTCATGCGGCACCTCCTTCGCGCCCGCCGCGCAGCTCGTTCACGGCCTGCAGCGCCAGCAGCAGGGCCATGCACACGCCCATCACGAAGATGGCGCCCGCCGCCAGCGACAGCGGGTAGTTCATCACCGGGCTGCGGCTGTTCATGCCCACCACCACCTGGGCCCAGGCGCCGGCGATGAGGTAGTACAGCGACAGGCCGATGAGCGCGCGCGTGAGCCAGCGCAGGGCCGCCGCGGGCTTGCCGCTCAGGCGCGTGGTCACCAGATCGAAGCCCAGGTGCTTGCCCTCGGCGAAGGTCAGCGTGGCCGCGACGGAGACCAGCCAGACGAACAGCAGGCGGGACAGCTCCTCGGACACCACCCAGCCCGTGCCCCACACGTAGCGCAGCACCACGTTGCCGAACACCGCCACCACCATGCCCAGCAGACACAGGGCCAGCAGGCCCTCGGCCAGGTGCTTGATCGCGTTCAGGGCTTTCATGCGCGCACCTCCTCGTCCGGCGCGGGCACGGCGCGCACCCAGTCCGCCACGGCGTTCACGAGTTCGGGCAGCGGGCGCATGGCATCCAGCGCCAGCACGCCGGGCTCCAGCGAAGGATCTTCCAGCGCCTCGAACTGGCTGTCGACCAGGCTCACCGGGAACAGGTGGCCGGGGCGCGTGGCCACGCGATCGCGCGCCTGCTCGCGGCTCAGTTGCAGGAACACGAAGCGCAGGCCCGGGGCCGCGGCGCGCAGGCGCTCGCGGTAGCGGCGCTTGAGCGAGGAGCAGGTGAGCACCACGCCGTCGGCGCGCGCGGCGAGCTGGGCGGCCAGGGTGTCGAGCCAGGCGGCGCGGTCCTCGTCGCTGAGGGCGATGCCGCCGCGCATCTTGGCCAGGTTGGCGGGCGGGTGGAAATCGTCGCCCTCCAGCAGCGGCAGGCCCAGCGCGGCAGCGCTTTGCTGGCCGAGGCTGGATTTGCCGCAACCGGCCACGCCCATGACGACGAGGCGGGTGGGAACAGGGTTCAAAGCCATTTGGTAGCGCTGTCCAATGAATCCGAAAGAAACGGCCCTGGGAACAGGACCGTCTGCGGGTGTCGCGTTCACTCGGGGATCGCTCTGAACTGTGTGATGATCAGGGCGAATCCGGATGCGAAGGCCGCTATGGTAGCGCTATCCTATTGCCGATCCGCACCACCCATCGACAGGGAAAACCCTTGCCCCCCACCCCGCCGCCGACCGAACGCCGCCGCCGCCCCAGCGGGCGCATCACCTTGCAGGACGTGGCCCGCGAGGCCGAGGTCAGCCCCATCACCGCCTCGCGCGCGCTGCGCGGCGAGCGCGGTGTGGCCGCCGAGCTGGTGGAGCGCGTGAAGACCGCCGCCGATCGCCTGGGCTACGTGCCCGACCCGGCCGCGCGCGCCCTGGCCTCGGCGCGCGGCACCCAGGTGCCGGTGCTGGTGCCGCTGCTGTCCAACGCCCTGTTCGTGGACGTGATCGAGGCCGTGCACCGCGTGCTGCTGCCGCACGGCTACCAGCCGCTGATCGGCGTGACGCACTACGACCCAATGGAGGAAGAGCAGCTGCTGCGCAGCTACCTCGCGCAGCGCCCGGCCGGCGTGCTGCTCACCGGCTTCGACCGCACCGAGGCCGCGCGCCAGATGGTGGCGGCCAGCGGCATGCCCTGCGTGTACCTGATGGAACTGACCGAGGCGCCCGGCGTGCACTGCGTGGGCTTCTCGCAGCAGGACGCGGGCCACGCCATCACCCAGCACCTGCTGGACCGGGGGCGCCGGCGCATCGCCTTCGTGGCCGCGCAGCTCGACCCGCGCGTGCTGCAGCGCGCCGAGGGCTACCGCCGCTGCCTGCGCGCGGCCGGCCTGTACGACGCCCGGCTCGAACTGCTGAGCCCCCAGCCCTCGTCCATGCGCCTGGGCGGCGAGCTGCTGGAGGACCTGCTGCGCACCCGGCCCGAGGTGGACGCGGTCTTCTTCTGCAACGACGACCTGGCGCAGGGCGGCCTGCTCGCGGCCTTGCGCCTGGGCGTGAGCGTGCCGCAGCGGCTGGCCGTGGCCGGCTTCAACGACCTGTCGGGCAGCGACCAGATGCTGCCGCCGCTGACCACCGTGCGCACGCCGCGCCGCGCCATCGGCGAGACGGGCGCGCGCATGCTGCTGTCGCTGCTGCGCGGGGAGGCGGTGCCCACCAACAGCGCCGACCTGGGGTTCGAGCTGGTGGTGCGCGGCAGCAGCTGAACCCGGCGCGGCCCGGCGGCCTTGTTACAGCTCGCAACCAGTGCCGCTGGCCGCCTTAACCCGTCTTAACCTGGGCATTGGACAATTCCGGCCCATGTTTTCGACCCTCCCCCGCCGGGCGACGCTCGCCCTGGCGCTCGTCGCCGCGATCGCCGCCGCGCTGCCAGCCAGCGCCCCCGCCTTCGAACTCCCCTCGCTCGACCCCATCGTCCACTACCAGCCCAAGCTGCCCCTGCAGGTGCTGACGGCCGATGGCGAAGAGATCGCGCAGTTCGGCGCCGAGCGGCGCGAGTACGTGCCGCTGGAGCGCATCCCCCTGCAGCTGCAGCAGGCCGTGCTGTCGGTGGAAGACGCGCGCTTTCGCGAGCATTCCGGCGTGGATCCCAAGGGCATGGCGCGCGCGCTGGTGGCCGCCATCACCGGCGGGCGCAAGCAGGGCGCCTCCACCATCACGCAGCAACTGGTGCGCACCATGCTGCTCACGCGCCAGTTCTCGGCCGAGCGCAAGGCCAAGGAGATCTGGCTGGCGCTCAAGCTGGAGAACGAGCTCTCCAAGGACCGCATCCTGGAGATCTACCTCAACGAGATCTTCCTGGGCCAGCGCGCCTACGGCTTCGCCGCCGCCGCACAAACCTACTTCGGCAAACCGCTGGACAAGCTCACGCTGGCCGAGAACGCCATGCTCGCGGGCCTGCCGCAGAACCCGTACTACGCCAACCCGGTGGCCAACCTGGAGCGCGCCACGCAGCGCCAGCGCGTGGTGCTGGAGCGCATGCGCGCCACCGACGCCATCACCGACGAACAGCTGGCCCAGGCCAAGGCCGAAAAGCTGCGCCTGCGCACGCCCGGCCAGCGCAGCGTGCACGCGGCGCACGTGGCCGAGATGGCGCGGCAGGCGGTGGTGGAGCGCTTCGGCACCGAGGCCTATTCCAAGGGCCTGCGGGTGACCACCTCGCTGCTGGCGGCCGATCAGCGCGCGGCACACGCGGCCGTGCAGCGCGGCGTGCTGGCCTTCGACCGGCGCGGCGCCTGGCGCGGGCCGGAAGACAAGGAAACCCTGCCCGCCGGCAATGGCGCCGAGCTGGAACGCGCCGCCGCCGAGGCCCTGAAGGACCACCGCGACGACGAGACCCTGCGCGTGGGCATCGTGCTCGAGGCCAGCCCCAAGGCCCTGCGGGTGCAGCTCGCCAACGGCGAACGCATCAGCGTGCAAGGCGAGGGCCTGCGCTGGGCGCAGCGCGGGCTCGACGCCAAGGCCAAGGCACCCCTCAAGATCGAACGCGGCGCCATCGTGCGTGTGGTGAGCACCGGCAAGACCAAGGACAGGAAGGGCGATGTCTGGGCCATTTCGCAATGGCCCGAGGCGGAGGCCGCGCTCGTCTCCATGGACCCGCGCACCGGCCGCATCCGCGCGCTGGTGGGCGGCTTCGACTTCACGCGCCAGCCCTTCAACCACGTGACGCAGGGCTGGCGCCAGCCGGGCTCGGCGCTCAAGCCGCTGCTGTACTCGGCCGCGCTGGAGTCGCGCGTGATGCCGGCCACGGTGGTGGACGACCTGCCCTTCACCGCCGCCAATGGCTGGAGCCCGTCCAACAGCAACGGCCAGCACCAGGGGCCGATCAGCGTGCGCGAGGCGCTGGCGCGCTCCAGCAACCTGGCCAGCGTGCGCGTGCTGCAGCACACCGGCACGCCGGCCGCGCGCGAGTGGCTCGCCCGCTTCGGACTGGACCCCGCGCGCCAGCCCGACGACCTGACCCTGGCCCTGGGCACCGGCAGCGTCACGCCGCTGCAGATGGCGCAGGCCTACGCCACGCTGGCCAATGGCGGCTGGCGCGTCTCGCCGGTGGTGATCGAGAAGATCACCGACGCGCAGGGCAAGCTGCTGTTCGAGGCGCCCCCCGCCGCGCCACTGGCCGAAGAAGACCGCGCCATCCCGGCGCGCAACGCCTACGTGATGGGCAGCCTGCTCAACGAGGTGACGCGCAGCGGCACCGCCGCGCGCGCGCAGGCCGTGCTCAAGCGCACCGACGTCTATGGCAAGACCGGCACCACCAACGACGCGGTGGACGCCTGGTTCGCGGGCTACCAGCCCACGCTGGCCGCCACCGTGTGGGTGGGCTACGACCAACCGCGCAGCCTGGGCCGCAGCGAATCGGGCGGGCGCGCGGCGCTGCCGATCTGGATCGACTACATGGGCGCGGCGCTCAAGGGCCAGCCGGTGGTGCCGGTGCCCGCGCCGCCCGAGGGACTGGTGCGCGAAGGCGATGACTGGCTGTACGCCGAGTGGCGCGACGGCGGCTGGGTGTCGCAGATCTCGGACACCGCCGGCACCCAGTACAAGACGAACTTCGGCGGCGAGATCGGCAAGCTCTTCGATTCCATCGGCAACTGGCTGCGCAGCGGCACGCGGCCGACGCCGCCCGGCGAGTGAGACCGGCCGCGGCCCCGCCACCGGGGCCTTGGCCGCTCAGCCAACGGTCGTGGCCTCGTCCAACAGGCGCCAGAGGTCGGGGTCTTCCCTCGCGTCACACAGCTGCAGGAACACCGCCAGCACCAGGTCGGGGTCGATCTCTTCCATCGGCCCCGTGAGCAGTTCGCGCAGGGTGGACGGGTCGAGCAGCCCCAGGCGCATCACCCGCACGATCTCCTGCGCATGGATTTCGCTGCGGTGCCCGATGGCCGCGCGGCGCGTGGCGAAGGACACCCCGCTCAGCGACACCTGATCGCTCATGGGCAGCCACTCCTGCTGCACGAAGCCGTCGGCGAGATCGGGATCGTTGTGCAGGTGGAAGAAGAAGAAGGCCCTGAGCCCGCCCACGCAGTGGGCCAGGAAGTAGTCGCCCCGGCCCAGGCCACGCCACAAGGGCTTGATGAACACGTCCCTGAGACCGGACCAAGGCGACGGTCCGCCGGAAACCAGGTGCGTGCTCCCCAGCAGCAGGTTCTGACAGACCACCGCGCGCAGGGCCTGCAGTGTCGCGCCCCCCGGCAAAGGATGGGGCAGGCTCATGTACACGGCGCGGACCCGGTCGAAGGTCTGGAGGAAGGTGATGAGTGTTTTCACCAGCCCCACATCGCGCGGCCCCGGCATGCCACCGCAGCAGACGATCCTCAGCTCGCGCAAGGTGTCATGCCGCTCCGGATTCATCAGGGCCTGGAGGAGCGCCACGGTGGTGTCCACCCGGTGGGTGCCCAGGGTGAGGTTCAGGGGGTGCAGCCATTCCACGAGCCAGGCCGCCAGCGGGGCCTCGTCCGCGCCGTCCACGCCCAGCCGGACCGTCGGCACACGGGCCATGGGCCGCAGGGGGAGCCCTTCGGGCGCCGCCCAGCCGTCCACCACCGCCTGGGGCTGGATCTCCACCTCGACGTGGCGCAGCGAGGGCTGCCCCACCACCCGGGTCCACAGCAGCATCCAGGCTTGCCCGTCCAGGCGCCCGCTCACCCGCAGTTCGATCGAATGCAGCAGGGGATGGGGCGTCGCCAGCCACTCGGCCAGCGGCCCGATGGTGGCGGGGGTGAGCGAGAGGTTCAGGCACAGGGGCACCTGGGCATTCGTCAGGCGCGTGTACGCCCCCGCATCGGGCAAGGCCGCGAGACGCCACTGGTGGCCGGGGCTGAGCACCGCCACGGCGCGCAGCAGCGCGTCTTCGCCGGGGGTCTTCATGGCGAGCGTCGACAGCACGCTGGCCGCCTGTATTTCCAGGGCACGGCCCCGCACGTCGCACAGCGCCATGTTCAAGAAGTCGGCGAGCGTCGGGTCGGGCGGGTTCCGGACCCAGGCCGGGTCGCCCACGATCAAGGGGCGCACGGAAGCGCCACTCAACACGAGGCAGGCCTTGGAGCCGGCGAGCGCCCAGCGCAGGGGCGCGGGGATCGGCCGCTGGATGTCGTGGTCCACCGTGACCGTGAGACCCACCAGCCGGCCTTGCGCCACCAGGGAGTCCAGGGTGGCCAGCAACGGCGCCAGCGCCGAGGCGTCGATATGGACCGACAGGTGCAGGTGCAGGGCCGGCACCTCGGCGTCGGCCCGCTGCAGGGACTGGACCAGCGCGTCGACCGCGCTCGGCCCGTCGATGCGGATCGGTTGCGCGCCGGGGTGGGAGGGACCGTCGCGGGAGGGCGCTCGGCGCTGCGGATCGGTGGTGCGCGTGAGGCGGTCGGACGAGAGCGATCGTTGAAAGCGGTGCATGGCGGTCGCAGGGGAACGGGCGTGGGGGGAATCGAACCCGCCCTGCGTTGCCGCGGTGGGCGGTTCGTTCCCCCGACACGCCCGGCTTGAGCGAACCCAAAGAACCCGTCCCCGCCTGCCGCACGCGCCACTCAGCCGGCCAGCCGCCGCGCGTACTCCGCCTCCAGCCGCGTGTGCAGTTCCCAGTAGCGCGGTCGGGCCTCGCCCCGCACCCGCGTCACCAGCAGGTCCAGGTGGGCGTGCCAGCCGGCCGAGACACTGAGCATGTCCTCCAGGCCGCGCAGGCGCTGGTGCGTGACCACCAGGCGCACGCCGCCGCCCGATTCGCTCAGCTCGTAGCGCACCTCGCCCTGGTCGCCCCAGGTGTGGGCCAGCAGGCGCGGCGGCTCGCAGGCCGTCACCACACCGGTCAACCGTGCGCTGTCGGCCATGTCCGCGTACCGGGGTGGCGCGGGGTCGTCGGCGTAGGTCAGCTCCTTGTGGCGGAACTCCAGGCGCACCGCGCCGCCCACGCGCAGCTCCAGCGTGCCGCGCGCCATCCATTGCTCGCGTTTGTCGTTCTCGGTGAGCCAGGCCCAGATGTCCTGGACCGAGCCGGGCAGCTGGCGTTCGATGCGCACGGTGTCGTTGGACAAGCGTTCGCCGTAGAGGGAATCCGTCGTCATGGTTTTCTCCGTTGGGGGGATGAAGGCGCGGCGCGCACCAGGCGCTCGAGGGTGTCGAGCCGCTCGGTCCAGAACCGCTCGTAGTGGCGCAACCACTCCATGCCCGCGTGCAGTGGCCCGGCCTCGAGGCGGCAGGTGTGCGTGCGCCCTTGCACCGTGCGCCGCACGAGGCCGGCGCGCTCCAGCACCTGGATGTGCTTGGAGGCGGCCGCCAGCGACATGTCCAGCGGCGCGGCCAGCTCGCTCACCGACAGCGCCTCGCCCGCCAGGCGCTGCAGCATGTCGCGGCGGGTGGGGTCGGCCAGGGCCTTGAAGACGGCGTCGAGATCGGCGGAGGAATGTTGTTCAACCATGTGATTGAATTTAATCGCGGCCCGATAAATACTCAACCACTCGGTTTATCTTTCTGACGAACGGCGACGCCAAAAAAAAGAAGCCGGCGCGAGGCCGGCTGTTCAGGGAGGGCGCGCCCGCTCAGGCCGCGCAGAGCCGTGCCTTCGCCTCGGCGTACTCGCGCTGCAAGCGCGCCACCAGCTCGCCCGCGCCCATCACCTCGCGGATGGCGCCGATGCCCTGGCCGCAGCCCCAGATGTCGCGCCAGGCCTTGGCGGCGTTGCTGCCCTCGCCGGTGGCGAAGTTCATCTTGCTCGGGTCGCTCTGCGGCAGATTGTCCGGGTCCATGCCGGCGTTGCGGATGGAGCCCTTGAGGTAGTTGCCGTGGATGCCGGTGTAGAAGTTGCTGTAGACGATGTCGTCGGAGTTGCTGTCCACGATCATCTGCTTGTAGCCCTCGACCGCGCGCGCCTCGTGGGTGGCGATGAAGGCCGAGCCGATGTAGGCCAGGTCCGCGCCCATGGCCTGCGCGGCCAGGATGGCGCCGCCCGAAGCGATCGCGCCCGACAGCGCCACCGGGCCGCCGAACCACTCGCGGATCTCCTGGACCATGGCGAAGGGGCTCTTCACGCTGGCGTGGCCGCCCGCGCCCGCGGCCACCGGGATCAGGCCGTCGGCGCCCTTCTCGATCGCCTTGTGCGCGAACACGTTGTTGATGACGTCGTGCATGACGATGCCGCCCCAGGCGTGCACGGCCTGGTTCACGTCCTCGCGCGCGCCCAGGCTGGTGATGACGATGGGCACCTGGTACTTGGCGCACAGCTGCATGTCGTGCTCGAGCCGGTCGTTGCTCTTGTGCACGATCTGGTTGATGGCGAAGGGCGCGGCCGGGTGGTCGGGGTGGGCCTTGTTGTGCGCGGCCAGGCCTTCGGTGATCTCGGCCAGCCACTCGTCCAGTTGCGAGGCCGGGCGCGCGTTGAGCGCCGGCATCGACCCCACCACGCCGGCCTTGCACTGCGCCAGCACGAGCTTGGGGTTGCTGATGATGAACAGCGGCGAGCCGATCACCGGGAACTTGAGGTTCTTGAGGACCGGGGGCAGGTAACGCTCGGGTGCAGGCATGTTGTCTCCGTGAAGGGGATCGGTCGGTGTCGCTCAGAAGGCTTCGATGGCCATCGCCGTCACGCCCTCGGCGCCGTCGACGATGGAGGCGGCCACGCCCGGCGCGCGGCTGAGGATGTGGTCGGCATAGAAACGCGCGGTGGTGATCTTCGCGTCCATGAAGGCCTTGTCCTGTCCCTTGGCCGACAGCGCCTCGGCCACCAGCAGCGCGCGCGCCATCTGCCAGCCCGCCACCAGGTTGCCAGCCAGCATGAGGTAGGGCACGCTGCCCGCGAAGGCGGCGTTGGGGTTGCCCTTGGTGTTGGCAACGATGAAGTCCACCGCCTGCTCGAAGGCCTCGCGCGCGGCCGCCAGGCGCTTGCCCACGGCCTGGGCGTTGCCACTGCCTTTGGCGAGCTCGGCCTCGGTCTGGCGGATCTGCGCGGCGATGGCCTTGGCCACGGTGCCGCCGTCGCGCGCGGTCTTGCGGCCCACCAGGTCGTTGGCCTGGATCGCCGTGGTGCCTTCGTAGATGGTGAGGATCTTGGCGTCGCGGTAGTGCTGGGCCGCGCCGGTCTCCTCGATGAAGCCCATGCCGCCGTGCACCTGCACGCCCAGGCTGGTGACTTCCAGGCTCATCTCGGTGCTGTAGCCCTTCACCAGCGGCACCAGGAACTCATAGAAGGCCTGGTTCTGCCGGCGCACCTCGGCGTCGGCGTGGTGGTGCGCGGCGTCGTAGGCGGCCGCGGCCACGCTGGCCATGGCGCGGCAGCCTTCGGTGGCGGCGCGCATGGTCATGAGCATGCGCTTCACATCGGGGTGGTGGATGATGGGCGCGGCGGTGTTCATGCTGCCGTCCACCGGGCGGCTCTGCACGCGCTCGCGCGCGTAGCCCACAGCCTGCTGGTAGGCGCGCTCGCTGATGGCGATGCCCTGCACGCCGACCGCGTAGCGCGCGGCGTTCATCATGATGAACATGTACTCGAGGCCACGGTTCTCCTGGCCCACCAGGGTGCCGATCGCGCCGCCGTTGTCGCCGTATTGCAAAACGGCCGTGGGGCTGGCCTTGATGCCCAGCTTGTGCTCGATGCTGACGCAGTGCACGTCGTTGCGCGCGCCCAGGCTGCCGTCCTGGTTGACCAGGAACTTGGGCACGGTGAACAGGCTGATGCCCTTGACGCCCTCGGGCGCGCCGGTCACGCGCGCCAGCACCAGGTGCACGATGTTGTCGGCCATGTCGTGCTCGCCGTAGGTAATGAAGATCTTGGTGCCGAAGATCTTGTAGGTGCCGTCGGGCTGCGGTTCGGCGCGCGTGCGCACGGCGGCCAGGTCCGAGCCGGCCTGCGGCTCGGTGAGGTTCATGGTGCCGGTCCACTCGCCGCTCACCAGCTTGTGCAGGTAGGTGGCCTTCTGCTCATCGCTGCCGGCGGTCAGCAGGGCCTCGATGGCGCCGTCGGTGAGCAGGGGGCACAGCGCGAAGCTCAGGTTGGCGCTGTTGAGCATTTCGCCGCAGGCCGAGCCGATGGTCTTGGGCAGGCCCTGGCCGCCGAAATCCACCGGGTGCTGCAGGCCCTGCCAGCCGCCCTCGGCGTACTGGCGGTAGGCGTCCTTGAAGCCGGGCGTGGTGGTGACCACGCCGTCCTTCACCGAGGACGGCTTGAGGTCGCCCTCGCGGTTGAGCGGCGCCACCACGCCTTCGTTGAGCTTGGCGCACTCCTCCAGCACGGCCTGGGCGGTCTCCAGGCCCGAGTCCTCGAAACCGGGCAGTTGAGCCACCTGGTCGATGCGCGCCAGGTGCTCGATGTTGAACAGCATGTCCTTGACGGGGGCGGTGTAGCTCATGGCTCAATGTCTCCAGGGGTGCGCCCACACGGAAAACGGTCGGCGCGATGCAAAAAAAGGGCATCGCACGCGATGCCCTTGGGGTGCTCTTCGGATCAGAGCGCCTTGACCAGCTCGGGCACGGCCTCGAACAGATCGGCCTCCAGGCCGTAGTCGGCTACGCTGAAGATCGGCGCCTCCGGGTCCTTGTTGATCGCCACGATCACCTTGGAGTCCTTCATGCCCGCCAGGTGCTGGATGGCGCCCGAGATGCCGGCGGCGATGTAGAGCTGCGGCGCCACGATCT
>Ga0209958_1001944_pt1 | contig 13170 bp, 8 predicted proteins | sample ThiBio_inoc_plan_FD_183942 | JGI IMG/M metagenome (GOLD analysis project Ga0209958, IMG submission 183942) | Wastewater bioreactor microbial communities from Cape Town, South Africa - Thiocy_inoc_plan (SPAdes) | ecosystem: Engineered > Bioremediation > Thiocyanate > Unclassified | place: South... | reverse complement strand
CTTGAGCGTTTCGTAGTAGGCCAGGCCTTCGGCGCCCGACCACCACTGCGACACCTGCTGCACCTCCTGTCCCAGGCGCTGGGCGCTCACCTCGCCGCGCGGCAGCACCTGGCTGACCTGCACCACCGCATAGCCCTGCTCGCCCAGGTTCACGCCCGCCCAGGCCGGCAGGGCCTTGGGATCGGCGCTGAGGGCAGCGTCGAGCACGCGCGGATCCAGGTCGAGCGGAGCGTCGCGCGACACCGTGACCGAGGCACCCAGCGCGGCCGCATCGGCCCCGCCCTTCCAGGCCGCCAGCTGCTTCTCGCCTTCCTGCTTGGCCAGCTCGGTGGCGCGCTGCGCGACCAGTCGGGCGCGCACATCGTCGCGCACCTCGGCCAGGCTCAGGGTGCGCGCGGGGTGATATTCCACGATGCGCGCCGACACCAGCTGGTTGCTGCCAGTGTCGATGGCCTCGGTATTGCGCTTGCTGGCCGTGGACTCGGGCGCGAACAGGGCCTCGAGCAGGCGGCGGTTGCTCAGCACGCCCTGCGCGCCAGGGGCGGGCACGCGGTGCAGGCCCTTGGCGGTCTGGATCGTGAGGTTCAGGCGCTCCGCGGCGGGTTTGAGCGAATCGGACTGCTCGTAGACGAGGTTGGTGAAGCTGTCGGCCGACTCGGCGTAGCGCTGCTGGGCCTGCTGCTTGCGCAGCGCGGCCTCGATCTGCGGGCGCAGTTCCTCGAACGAGCGCTTGGGCGGCGCCTTGATGTCCGTGAGCTGGATGATGTGCAGGCCGAAATCGCTCTCGACCAGGTTCGAGATCTCACCCTTCTTGAGCGAGAACACGGCCTGCTCGAACGGCGGCACCATCGCGCCGCGGCCAAAGAAGTCGAGGTCGCCGCCGTTGGCGGCCGAGCCCGGGTCCTGCGAGTTGGCCTTGGCCAGTTCGGCGAACTTGGAGGGATCGGCCTTGACCTTGGCGAGCAGTTCCTCGGCCTTTTTGCGAATCTCCGCCTTCTGCTCGGGCGTGGCGCCCTGGGGCACGCTCAGCAGGATGTGGCTGGCGCGGCGCTCCTCGGCTCCGCTGAGTTGCGCGGCGTTCTGCTCGTAGTAGGCGCGCAGGTCGGCCTCGTTGAGCTTGACCGATTGCTCCAGCGCCGCGGCGTCGAGCACGAGGTACTCGATGTCGGCCTGCTCGGTGGCCTGGAACAGCGCCTGGTTCTGGTTGTAGAAGGCCTCGATGTCGGCGTCGCTCGGCGCCACGCGCGAGGCAAAGTCTTTGGCCGCGAAGGTCTTGACGCGCACCTGGCGTTTCTGGAAGAAGGCATCGAGCGACATCCGCGCCATCGCGCTGCCGGCGAAACCGCTGTCCTGCACGCTCTGCAGCACCTGGCGCTGCGACAGGTCGGCGCGCACGGAGGCCTCGAACATCTCGGGCGTCATGCCTTGGCGAGAAAGCAGCTGCCGGTAGGCCTCGACGTCGAGGCTGCCGTCGGGGCGGCGCATGGCGGCGATGGTGGGGTTGGACTGCAACTCGCGCGCGAGGCGCTGGTCGCTGGTGTAGAGGTTCAGCTTCTGCGCAGCGGCGGCCAGCACGCGCTCGCGCACCATGCGCTCCAGCGTGCCGTAGCGCGCCTCGTCGGAGTCGAGCATGGCGGGGTCGATCGTCGGCATCATCTCGCGCAAGCGCTGCGACTCCTGGCGGTGCGCCTGCTCCCACTCGTTGCGCTTGATGCTCTTGCCATCGACCGTGGCCACCGTTTCGCCACCCTCGCTGAAGCGGGTGTAGCCCTCGACCCCGAAGAGCACGAAGGAAGGAATGATCAGGATCAGCAGGAAGCCCATGAGGTACTTCTTGTGATCGCGAATGGAATCGAACATGCGAACGTCCTTGAGGTGGCGGGTCGAGTGCCGGATTCTGATGGACAACAAAAAAGGCGAACCCGGGTTCGCCTTTTTTTGGTGGGTGCTGACGGGGTCGAACCGCCGACCTACTCCGTGTAAGAGAGCCGCTCTACCGACTGAGCTAAGCACCCATGTACTTGAATGGCCAGGTCAGTTGACCGCATCCTTCAGTGCCTTGCCGGGGCGGAACTTCGGCACCTTGGCGGCCTTGATTTTAATCTCGGCGCCGGTGCGCGGGTTGCGGCCCTTGCGAGCGGGACGTTTGCTCACGCCGAACGAGCCGAAGCCCACCAGGGAAACGGTGCCGCCCTTCTTGAGCGTGGTGCGGATGGCGGCGATGGTGGAGTCGAGAGCACGCGTCGCAGCGGCCTTGGAGATGTCGGCGTGCTTGGCGATGTGTTCGACGAGTTCGGTTTTGTTCACGAAGAGCCCCTCTTGAAATGGATTGGGTGAAGCGTGTATTGGGCCGGGTGCGACGGCCGCCGCGGGGGCCGGCCGGTGTCTGCCCGGGAGCGCAGGCCCTGGCGGAAGTGCCGGAATCCATGCGCCGAACGATTAGACCCATGTGCCGCGGCGCGTGTCAACAAGACATCGGGCGCCGAGGCCCATGGGCCACACGAGCGGCGATTCTAGACGCAGATGCCCCACACAGGCCTCCCTTGCCTGGGGCATCGGCGCGTCGGCGAGATCAGCGGTCAGAGGAGCGCGGCGATCGCGCGGCCCACGTCGGCCGTACCCGCGCGCCCGCCCAGATCGGCCGTGCGCGGCGCACCACTCTTGGGCTCCAGCGTGGCCTCAATGGCGCGCAGCACGGCGTCGTGAGCCTCGCGGTAGCCCAGGAAGTCCAGCATCATCGCGCCGCACCAGATCTGTCCGATGGGGTTGGCCACCCCCAAGCCCGCGATGTCCGGCGCCGAGCCGTGCACCGGCTCGAACAGCGACGGCTGGGTGCGGTCGGGGTTGAGGTTGGCGCTGGGCGCGATGCCAATGGTGCCGGTGCAGGCCGGCCCCAGGTCCGACAGGATGTCTCCGAACAGGTTGCTGCCGACGACCACGTCGAAGAAGTCGGGCCGCTGCACGAAATGCGCGGTGAGGATGTCGATGTGGAACTTGTCCACCGTCACATCTGGATACTCTTTCGCCATTTCGGCCACGCGCTCGTCCCAGTACGGCATGGTGATGGCGATGCCATTGCTCTTGGTGGCGCTGGTCAGGTGCTTCTTGGGCCGCGAACGCGCCACCTCGAAGGCGTAGCGCAGCACGCGGTCGACGCCGTGGCGCGACATCACGGTTTCCTGCATCACGATCTCGCGCGGCGTGCCGGCGTACATGCGCCCGCCGATGCTGCTGTACTCGCCCTCGGTGTTCTCGCGCACGATGACCATGTCGATCTCGCCCGGCTGGCGCGGACTGCCGTCGCGCCGCACGACCGGCGCGACCACGCCGGGCATCAGGCGCGCGGGCCGCAGGTTGATGTATTGGTCGAACTCGCGGCGGAACAGCAGCAGCGAGCCCCACAGGGACACGTGGTCGGGCACCTTGGCGGGCCAGCCCACGGCACCGAAGTAGATGGCCTCGTGCCCCCCGATGAGGTCCTTCCAGTTGTCGGGCAGCATCTGGCCGTGCTTCTCGAAGTAGTCGCAGCTGCTGAAGTCGAAGTGGTCGAACTGCAGGTCGATGCCGAAGCGCGTGGCCGCGGCCTCGAGCACGCGCAGGCCCTCGGGCATGACTTCGGTGCCGATGCCGTCGCCGGCGATGACCGCGATGCGGTGCTTGCTCATGGGGGGTCTCCTGGTGGTGCTGTCGAATCGGTGCGCCACTGTAGCGAATCCATTCGCAATAATCCGTGCATTGATTATTGAGCCAGGAGCAATTCATGGATCGCGCCGATCTGGAGATGGTGCAAGCCGTTCGCCAGCACGGCAGCCTGGCGCAGGCCGCCCAGGCCCTGGGGCTCACGCCATCGGCCATCACGCGGCGGCTGGCGGCGCTCGAGGCCTCGCTCGGTGTGCGCCTGTTCCAGCGCACCACGCGCCGCGTCAGCCCCACGGCCGAAGGCGAGACCCTGTCGCTGCGGGCGGCCGAGCTGCTGCGCGGCTTCGAGGCGGCGCAGGCCGAGCTGCGCGAGCGCCAGGCCGAGCCCGCCGGGCCGATCCGCCTGGCGGCCACCTTCGGCTTCGGGCGGCGCTGGTTGGGGCCGGCGCTGGCGGCCTTCCAGGCGAAGCACCCGGCGGTGTCCATCCAGCTGCAGCTCACCGAGCGCCTGCCCGATCTGGCCGCCGAAGGGCTGGACGGGGCCGTGTGGCTGTGGAGCGCGCCCGACCAGCGCGCGGGCGAGTGGGTGTCGCGCCGGCTGGCGCCCAACCGGCGCGTGCTGGTGGCCGCGCCCGCCTACCTCGCCGTGCACGGCGCGCCGCGCACGCTGGACGACCTGGCCATGCACCACTGCCTGGTGGTGCGCGAGCACACCGACGCCGACCCGAGGCGACAAGACCACTGGGCGCTGCAGCACGAGGGCGACGCCGCCCTGCGCCGCGTGGCCATCGCCGGGCCGCTGTCGAGCAACTCGGGCGAGCTGGTGCGCGACTGGTGCCTCGCGGGCCAGGGCATCATGCTGCGCAGCCTGTGGGACATCGCGCCGCGGATCGCCAGCGGCGAACTGGTGCACGTGCTGCCGGCCTGGAGCCACCGCGACGCGGACATCCACTGGTTGGCGCCCTGGCAGGCGCAGTCGCCCAAGCGCATCCGGCTGCTCGTGACCGCCCTGGCCGAGGCCTTCCGTGACGAGCCCTGGCGGCCCGCGCCGGCGCTCAGCGCGGCGAGCGCACGACCAGGCTCACGCCGAAGGCCGTGACCGCGATGCCCGCCACCGTGAGCGGCGTGATCGGCTCGCGAAACAGCAGCCAGGCGATGACGGCCGTGGTCGGCGGCACCAGGTACATCAGGCTGGCCACACTGGCCGCGGCCCCGCGCTGGATCAGCAGATAGAGCAGCGAGCTGCCGCCCAGCGTGAGCCCCAGCACCGACCACGCCATGGCGCCGATGAACTCGCCCGAGTAGTGCATGGGCTCGGGCTCCAGCAGGGCCAGGGGCAGCGTGACGATGAAGGCCGCGATCAGTTGCACCGTGTTGGCGGTGCGCACGTCGCAGGCCTGCACGAAGCGCTTCTGGTACAGGGTGCCGGCCGTGATGGCGAACAGCGCGAACACCGCGTACGACAGGTTCTCCGCATTGGCGTGGTCGCCCGGCGAGCCTTCGACCAGCTTGCGCGATACCACCAGCACCAGCCCCGCAAACCCCAGCAGCAGGCCCAGCCACTGCCGGCGCGACACCCGCCCCTGCGCGCCGCCCACGGCGCTGAGCCAGATGGCGGTGAGCACCGGCTGCAGGCCGACGATGAGCGAGGACAGGCCCGAGCCCATGCCGGCCTTCACCGCGGCCCACACGCCGCCCAGGTAGCCCGCGTGCATGAGCACACCGACCACCGACAGGTGCAGCCATTGCGTGCGGTTGGCCGGCCACTTCACGCCGGCCCAGACGATCCACGGCAGGAAGCACAGGATGGACAGCGCGTAGCGCATCGCCAGGAAGGACAGCGGCGGCGCGTGCGGCATGCCGTAGCGCGCGACGATGAAACCCGTGCTCCAGATCAGCACGAACACCCAGGGCATGGCGCGCAGCCAGGCGTTGTCGGACGCGGGAGAACTCACGGGCTCGCTTTCAACGGGAACGCGCGCGGATCTCGGGCAGCGCCTTCTGCAGGTAATAGACCATGGACCACACCGTGAGGACGGCCGACATCCACAGCAGCCAGGTGCCCCACAGGCGGGTGTCGATCAGGCCGAACAGGCGGCCGTCGAACAGCAGGAAAGGGATCGCGATCATCTGCACCATGGTCTTGACCTTGCCGATCATGTGCACCGCCACGCTCTTGGTGGCGCCGATGATGGCCATCCACTCGCGCAGCGAGGAGATCGCGATCTCGCGGCCGATGATGATGAGCGCCGCGAACACGTCGGCCCGGCCCATGTGCACCAGCACCAGCAGGCTGGCGCAGACCAGGAACTTGTCGGCCACCGGGTCGAGGAAGGCGCCGAAGGCCGAGGTTTGGTTGAGCTTGCGCGCCAGGTAGCCGTCGGCCCAGTCGGTGAGCGCGAAGACGATGAACATGGCGGTGGCCACCAGGTTCTGCTCGGCCGGGCTGAGATGCCCCACATAGAACACCCCCACGATCAGCGGAATGGCCACGATGCGGGCCCAGGTCAGCAGGGTGGGGAGGTTGAAGAACATGGCCGGATTATGCGGGCTGGCCCGCACGGGCCAGATCGATGGCTGCGGCCATCGTGCGCCACTGCATAATTGACGTTTACGTCAACGTCAAAGCCACCCCGGCACACCCATCCCCTCAGGAGCACAAGCATGGAGATTGCAGGCAAGGTATTCATCGTCACCGGCGGCGCCTCGGGCCTCGGCGAAGGCACGGCGCGCATGCTCGCGGCCAACGGCGGCAAGGTCGTCATCGCCGACATGCAGGCCGACAAGGGCGAGGCCGTGGCCAAGGACATCGGCGGCGTGTTCGTCAAGTGCGACGTGAGCAGCGAGGCCGATGGCCAGGCCGTGGTCGCGAAGGCGGTGTCGCTGGGCAAGCTGATGGGCCTGGTCAACTGCGCGGGCATCGCCCCGGCCGAGAAGACCGTGGGCAAGAACGGCCCGCACGCGCTGGCCGTGTACACCAAAACCATCATGGTCAATCTGGTGGGCAGCTTCAACATGATCCGCCTGGCCGCCGACGCGATGTGCAAGAACGAGCCCGAGTCGACCGGTGAGCGCGGCGTGCTCATCAGCACCGCCAGCGTGGCGGCCTACGACGGCCAGATCGGCCAGGCGGCCTACAGTGCCTCCAAGGGTGGCGTGGTCGGCATGACGCTGCCGATCGCGCGCGACCTGGCGCGCAACGGCATCCGCAACATGACGATCGCCCCCGGCATCTTCGGCACGCCCATGCTGTTCGGCATGCCGCAAGAGGTGCAGGACGCACTGGCCGCCAGCGTGCCCTTCCCCAGCCGCCTGGGCACGCCGCAGGACTACGCCAAACTGGCCAAGCACATCATCGAGAACGACATGCTCAACGGCGAGGTGATCCGCCTGGACGGCGCGATCCGCCTGGCGCCTCGGTAAGCCGGTGCTTCGGGCGTAGAGTCGCGCCATGAAGCGCTGGCTCTCGCCCCTCCTCCTGACCTTGCTGCTGGCGGCCTGCGCGCAGCCGCCCGCCACGCCCCCTCAGCCCGAAGCCGCCTCCGGCTACACCGCGAAGCCGGGCTGGTCTTTCGGGCGCTTGGCCGTCGCCGCCGCCAACCCGCTGGCCACCGAAGCGGGCGCGCGCGTCCTGCGCGAAGGAGGCAGCGCGGTGGACGCCGCGATTGCGGTGCAGATGGTGCTGACGCTCGTGGAGCCGCAGTCCAGCGGCATTGGCGGCGGCGCGTTCCTGCTGCATTGGGACGGCCGGCGCGTGCAGGCCTTCGATGGCCGCGAGACCGCGCCGGCCGCCGTCGACGAGCGCCTCTTCCTCGACGCACAGGGCCAGCCGATGCCCTTCGCGCAAGCCGTGGCCAGCGGCCGTTCGGTGGGCGTGCCGGGCACCGTGGCCATGCTGGCCCTGGCGCACCGGCAGCACGGGCGCCTGCCGTGGGCGCGGCTGTTTCAGCCCGCCATCGACCTGGCCGAGCGCGGCTTTCCCGTGAGCCCGCGGCTGCACACGCTGCTGGCCGCCGAGCAGGCACTGCCGGCCGACCCCGTGGCACGCGCCTACTTCTACCGCGCCGATGGCACGCCGCATCCCGTCGGCCACGCGCTGCGCAACCCCGAGCTCGCGGCGGTGCTGCGCGACATCGCGGCCATCGGGCCACGGGCCCTGGTCGACGGCCCGATCGCGCGCGCCATCGTCGACAAGGTTCGCCAGCACCCCAGCCTGCCCGGCGCGCTCACGCAGGACGACCTGCGCCGCTACCAGCCGCGCGAGCGTGAGGCCCTGTGCCACCCGCTGCGCACCGGCGGGCGCTGGGTGCGCCTGTGCGGCTTTCCGCCGCCCAGCTCGGGCGGCATCGCGGTCGGGCAGATCCTGGGCCTGCTCTCACGCACGCCGCAGGCCCTGGCCGGCCTGCGCGACGGCCGCCCCGGCGCCGACTGGCTGCACGCCTACACCGAGGCCTCGCGCCTGGCCTTCGCGGACCGCGCCCAGTACGTGGGCGACCCCGACTTCGTGCCCGCGCCCGGCGGGGACTGGAACAGCCTGCTGGCCCCCGAATACCTCAACGCGCGCGCCCAACTCATCGGCCCGCAGCGCATGCCCGAGGCCAGGCCGGGCCGGCCGGCCGGCGCGACGCTGGCCTTCGCGCCCATGCCCTCGCAACCCGAGGCCGGCACCAGCCACATCAGCATCGTCGATGGCCGCGGCAACGCGCTGGCCATGACCACCACCATCGAATCGGCCTTCGGCTCGCGCCTGATGGTCAGCACCGATCCCTCTCGCCCCGGCGGCTTCCTGCTCAACAACGAACTCACCGACTTCAGCTTCGCCCCCGCCGACAGCCAGGGCCGCCCCATCGCCAACCGCGTGCAGCCGGGCAAGCGGCCGCGCTCGTCCATGGCGCCCACGCTGGTGTTCGACGCCCAGAGCGGCGAACCCCTCATGAGCGCGGGCAGCCCGGGCGGCGCGCTCATCATCCACTACACCGCCAAGGCACTGCACGGCAGCTTGCACTGGGGCCTGCACCCGCAGGCCGCGCTGAACCTGCCCAACTTCGGCACCCTGGGCGGTCCGCTGATGCTGGAGCAAAACCGCTTCCCCGACGCCACCGTCCAGGCGCTGCGCGCCCTCGGCCACACGGTGCAAACGGTGGAGATGACCAGCGGCGCGCAGGCCCTGCTGCGGCGCGGCGGGCGCTGGCTGGGCGGTGCCGATCCGCGGCGCGAGGGCATCGTCGCAGGCGATTGACCGACACCCCCGTCGGCGCGGGAGATCCCGTCCAGACAGGCCACGGGTCCGGCTGTGCCGGTCCCTTGGCAGGGTCCCCTCGGGGGGGCGCGCGCGGCGCGGCGGGGGTGCTTCATACTCTCCCCCTTCCCCATGGCCATCCCCCAGAGCTTCATCCAGGAACTGCTCACCCGCGTCGACGTGGTCGACGTGGTGGGCCGCTACGTGCAGCTCAAGAAGGGCGGCGCCAACTTCATGGGGCTGTGCCCCTTCCACGGCGAGAAGTCGCCCTCGTTCAGCGTCAGCCCGTCCAAGCAGTTCTATCACTGCTTCGGCTGCGGGGCGAACGGCAACGCCATCGGCTTCCTCATGGAGCACACGGGCATGGGCTTCGTGGAAGCCGTGAAGGACCTGGCCGCCCAGGTCGGCCTGCAGGTGCCCGACGACGCCGCCTCGCCGCAGGACCGCGAACGCGCCGCGCAGCAACGCCAGCAACAGGCCACGCTGACCGACGTGCTGGAGAAGACCGCCCGCGACTACCAGAAGCAGCTGAAGGCCTCGCCGCGCGCCATCGGCTACCTCAAGGGCCGAGGCCTGTCGGGCCAGATCGCCAAGGTGTTCGGTCTGGGCTACGCGCCCGAGGGCTGGCGCCACCTGGCCGGCGTGTTCCCGGACTACCAGTCGCCGCTGCTCACCGAGTCGGGCCTGGTGATCGAACACGCCGACGAAAAAGGCCAGGACGGCCAGGCCAAGCGCTACGACCGCTTCCGCGACCGCGTGATGTTCCCCATCCGCAACGTCAAGGGCGAGTGCATCGGCTTTGGCGGGCGCGTGCTCGACAAGGGCGAGCCCAAGTACCTCAACTCGCCCGAGACGCCGGTCTTCAGCAAGGGCCGCGAGCTGTATGGACTGTTCGAAGCCCGCACCGCCATCCGCCAACACGGCTACGCCCTGGTCACCGAGGGCTATATGGACGTGGTGGCGCTCGCCCAGCTCGGTTTTGGCAACGCCGTGGCCACGCTGGGCACGGCCTGCACGGCCGACCACGTGCAGAAGCTGTTCCGTTTCACCGACGCCGTGGTGTTCAGCTTCGACGGCGACGCCGCCGGCCGGCGCGCCGCGCGCAAGGCGCTGGACGCCGCCCTGCCCTGGGCCAGCGACACGCGCAGCGTGAAGTTCCTCTTCCTGCCCGCCGAGCACGACCCCGACAGCTTCATCCGCGAGCACGGCACCGAGGCCTTCGCCGCGCGCGTGAAGGAAGCCATGCCGCTGTCGCGCTTCCTGCTGGAGGCCGCCGGCGCCGACTGCGAGCTCGACACCGCCGAAGGCCGCGCGCGCATGGCCAGCCAGGCCCGCCCGCTGTGGAGCGCCTTGCCCGACGGCGCGCTCAAGAGCCAGCTGCTGGCCGACATCGCCCACACCGCCGCCCTGGACGCCCAGGACCTGCTGCGCCTGTGGGCACCGGCGGGCGGCCGCGGCCAGCCGGGCGGCGCCGCGCCGCGCCCGGCCCGCGCCCGCCAGGAACCGCGCGACCCCGACGGGGGCCCGGAACACGATCATGGGTACGAACACGGTGGCGGGTACGGGTCCGGTGCCCCGCGCCGCCGCCAGGGGCAGGCCGCCACCCAGCACGCCTGGCACGGCCGCTCGTCGGCGTCGCGCCGCGGCCTCATGAGCCGCGAAGACCGGGCCCTGGGCCTGCTGCTGTCGCATACCCCGTCCTGGGACCAGCTCTCCGCCGACGACCACCACCTGCTGGCCGAGTTGCCCGCACCGCACGGCCCCCTGTTCGCCTGGCTGGAGGCGCAACTGCACGAGCACGGCCACCAACCCTGGGCCGCCCTGCGCGAGGCCCTGCGCGGCCACGAACACGAGGCGCTGGCTTGCCAGCAGGTGGAGCGCTGCGCCCTGACCCCCGGCGCCGAGGAAGACGCCGAGGAACTGGGCGGCGTCATGCTGCGCCTGCGCATCGAGCACCTGAAGGCCCTGGAGGTCGAGGCCATCGCCCGCGCCGGCAGCGACCCGGCCGAACTGCGGCGTTATGCCGACATTCAGGCCCAGCGCAAGGCGCTGGAGCACCAGATCGGCGCCGCGCCGGTATAATCCTCGGTTGCACCGCAAGCGCGACAGCAGCACCTCCGGCACCGGCCCGGCCCTCCTGCAAGGGCTACATGGCAACACCGCCTGGCCACCCCGCCCTCCCCGGGCGCGCGGAACCCCGCAAGGACTGCACACCAAATGATCGCCCCACAGCTTGCAGGCCCGCCCGCACCGGCCCGTGGCGGGTGCCGTGCTCTTCCAAAACCACCGGTTGACCCCAAGTAGGGTTTTCTGGCGGCTGTTGGGTGTTCTGCCGGTTCCATCGACGTTTTTTTGAGGTTCCCATGCCCGCGAAGAAAGCCAGTCCGTCCGCTGCCGCCACCAAGACCGCCGCCAAGAAGGCCGCTCCGGCCAAAGCCCAACCGGTGGCCGCTCCCAAGAAAGCCCCCGCAGTGACGACCAAGACCACCCCCACCAAAGCCGCCGCCAAGGCCGCGCCAGCCAAGAAGGCTGCCGCCAAGACGACCGCCAGCAGCACCGCGAAAAAATCCAAGCCCGAGGCCCTGGCCGAGGAGTTGCTGGAAGGCGAAGCCCCCGCCAAGAAGAAACCTGGCCGTCCCGCCAAGGCTGCGGCCGACAAGCCCGCCGCCAAGCGCGGCCGCAAGCCCAAGGCCGACGCCAAGGGCAAGGGCGAGGACGATCTCGACGACGCCGACCTCGGTGACATCGACGAGGACCTGGTCGGCGACGACGTGCCCGAAGAGGCCAGCACCGAGGAAGCGCAGCCGGTCGAAAAGGCCAAGCCGCTGCGCATGAAGATCAGCAAGGCCAAGGAGCGTGCGCTGATGAAGGAATTCGGGCTGGACGAGACCGTCCTGTCCGAGGAGGAGGCGCGCGCCCGTCGCGAGCGTCTCAAGACCCTGATCAAGCTGGGCAAGACGCGCGGCTACCTCACGCACGGCGAGATCAACGACCACCTGCCCGACAAGCTGGTCGAGGCCGAGACCCTGGAAGTGGTGGTCTCGCTGCTCAACGACATGGGTGTGGCCGTCTACGAACAGACGCCCGATGCCGAGACCCTGCTGCTCAACAACACCGGCCCCACCGCCGCCACCGAAGAAGAGGCGGAAGAGGAAGCCGAAGCCGCCCTGTCCACGGTGGACAGCGAATTCGGTCGCACCACCGACCCGGTGCGCATGTACATGCGCGAAATGGGCACGGTGGAGCTGCTCACGCGCGAGGGCGAGATCGAGATCGCCAAGCGCATCGAAGGCGGCCTGCACAGCATGATGGAAGCGATCAGCGAATCGCCCGCCACCATCGCCGAGATCCTGGCCATGGCCGAGGAAATCCGCGAAGGCAAGGTCGTCATCTCCACCGTGGTGGACGGTTTCGCCGACGCCGACGAGGCCGACGACTACGTTGCCGAGGAAGACTTCGACGACTACGACGAGGCCGACGACGACGACGGCAAGGGCGGCTCCAAGGCCCTCACGCGCAAGCTCGAGGAACTCAAGCGCGAGGCGCTGGAGCGCTTCGACGCCATGCGCGGCATGTTCGAGAAGCTGCACAAGATCTACGACAAGGAAGGCTACGGCAGCCCCCACTACGCCAAGACGCAGCAGGCCATCACCGAGAAGCTGATGACCATCCGCTTCACGGCCAAGGCGATCGAGAAGCTGTGCAGCACGGTGCGCGGCCAGGTCGACGAGATCCGCAAGAAGGAGCGCGAACTGCGCCGCATCATCGTGGACAAGTGCGGCATGCCACAGGAGACCTTCATCAAGGACTTCCCGCCCAACCTGCTCAACCTCAAGTGGGTGGAGAAGCAGGCCGCCGCGGGCAAGCCCTGGAGCACGGTGCTCGAGCGCAACATCCCGCCGGTGCAGGAGCTGCAGCAGGGCCTGATCGACATCCAGAGCAGCGTGGTGGTGCCCATCGAGCACCTCAAGGACATCCACAAGCGGATGAACAACGGCGAGGCCTCCTCGCGCGACGCCAAGAAGGAAATGATCGAGGCCAACCTGCGCCTGGTGATCTCCATCGCGAAGAAGTACACCAACCGCGGCCTGCAGTTCCTGGACCTGATCCAGGAAGGCAACATCGGCCTCATGAAGGCGGTGGACAAGTTCGAATACCGCCGCGGCTACAAGTTCTCGACCTACGCCACCTGGTGGATCCGCCAGGCCATCACGCGCTCGATCGCCGACCAGGCGCGCACCATCCGCATCCCGGTGCACATGATCGAGACCATCAACAAGATGAACCGCATC
>Ga0209958_1001934_pt1 | contig 13239 bp, 13 predicted proteins | sample ThiBio_inoc_plan_FD_183942 | JGI IMG/M metagenome (GOLD analysis project Ga0209958, IMG submission 183942) | Wastewater bioreactor microbial communities from Cape Town, South Africa - Thiocy_inoc_plan (SPAdes) | ecosystem: Engineered > Bioremediation > Thiocyanate > Unclassified | place: South... | reverse complement strand
GCATGCCGGAGAGCGCAGACTGACCCGTGCCCACGAGAAGCAGCTTGCCGTTGAAGTGCTTGCTCAGCGTCTCGGTGACTTCTTGCACCTGGAACGCCTTCTCGGCGTCGGCGCCGATGTACTGCTGCACCTCGTCCAGCACGACCAGCGTCAGTGGAAACTTGCCGTCGTGCACCAGGGCGGCTTCGATGGCCGTCGTCATCTGCTCGCTGGTGACGTCGGTCACCTGCGGGAACTGCTCCTTGAGCAGCTTGCGAGCGTCCGCTTCGGTGTGCGCAAGGTCGGGACGAGCCTTCAGCAGCGCCTTGGCCAAGTGGCCCGAAACGTACATGTGGGGCAGCTCTTGGGCCAGCGAGCGGCCGGCCGCCTTGAGCTCCGCCTCGACGCTATCCAGAATGCCCTCACGCTTCATCCACAAGACGAGCTGCGCCTGGTTGTACTGCTCCGGTAGCCCCTTCGACTTGAACACGATGCCCAACAGAGCGAGTCGCACCTTGTCGCCAGCTCCAGCACCCAACTTGCCGGCAGCGGCATGCAACCCACCGTAGCGCCTGCCCTGGGTAGAAAGCTCTTTCAACTGCTCGAACACCCCCGTGGGAAGCTTGGCGATGCTTCGGGCGGTTGCACCGTCGGCGAACTGGTAGTCGGTCCACAGCGTACGCAGCATCTTGGCGAGGTGCGACTTGCCGCTGCCGTAGAAGCCGGAAATCCACACCCCCGGCTGCTCGGATTTGGAGTCCAGGTTGAGCAGGAACTTGTCGAGCATGGTCTCCAGCCCCTTCTCGTACTGGCCATCGCAGACGAAGGTCTCGAGCTCATAGCGCAGGATGGCCTGCGCGGCCTCGGAGTGGTCTTCGGAGACCTCCGCCACGCCGTTATTGACGAGTCGGTTCTCCTTCGGGGGCTTGTTGTAGATGTCCCTGTTCAGCATGGTGGTCCTAGCTTTGGTTGTTCAGGTGGTCTGTTGAATCATTCCTGGGCCAGCAATGGCACTGCCAGGTAGTTCCAACCGTCGCGGGCATCCAGCAGACGGTAGGTGTGGTTCTCCGGGTGATGCTCTCCTGGGAAGAAGACCAGGAGCCGGCCTTGGACGCTCTCTTTGATGCCTTCTACGACCGAGGACACGCGAGCAAGGCCAAACAAGGCACCAACGCCCAAGAGCGCGACGACCGTGTCAGGCCCAGCCTCGTCGGAAATCCTGACCTTGAGCTTCGCTGTCAGGTCAGCGACGAACTCGGTGAGCTCACCGGCTTGGTATCCAGCCATGTCCTCAGGCGACTCGAAGTAGGCGTCTCGGTACTCCTGCAAAGCCATCCACTCCGGGAAGGCGTTGGTCAGGTCCAACAGCAGCCACTGCTTGCCAGCTTGCTGGGTGGCGAGTTCGAACTCACCAACGTTAGCTCGCAGACGAAGCTCGTCGGCCTTGTCGTAAACCGCAAAGATGACGCGTTGAATGGCTGCGAGACCGGCTTGCCATGGCACCGACAAGTGCTCCCGGTAGACGGCAGCCAGTTTGGCGACCCTAGACGACATGTGAGACCTCCTGACGAATGCGCTCTTCTTCTGGCGAGAGAAACCCCGGGAAGCGAACCTCCTTGACGCCACCCGCATTCATGAACACGAGGAGGCCCCGGTGCGAAGCGGAGTTTGCGAGCGTCTCTAGCTCATCCGATGAGCCACCCAGCAAATTTGTCCATTCCGATGAGAAGAGGCGTTGTCCGGTACGCCCCCCGAGGTACCCGAGGAAGAGCAGCAGGGTCACGGATTCGGGGTGCGCCGGCGGCTGCGAGCGGGTCTTGTTGCGATGGCCCAAGAGAAGCCCGGCGGCGGTCCAGCTACCCGCAACGTTCTGGGCAAAGGACTTGAGCGACGCGGGGCTGAAGCGGTCAGGGTAAGCCTGCGCCAGATAGCGCTCGACCGCCTCGCGCGAAACCGAAGCGCCGATGGGCTGGCCGAGGATGAAGTCCTGCGTTGCGCGCAGCAGTGGGTCGCGCGCCAATGCTGCCGCCAGGGCCAGCATGGGTTGGGCGGCTTCGCTCAAAGGCCAGAGACGGCGAAGGGCCCGGAAGATAGGATTGGTAGTGTCCAGGCTGTAGAGCGCGCTCAGGTAGCGCAGGGTGAGCTCCCTGGCCTTGCGGGTCGGCTTGCCGAGGACGTTCTCGTCCACGATGGCTGTCGTGTAGTCGGCGCGACTGGCCTGGGGTTCGGTGTGGCCCAGCAGCAGGCGCAGTTCGTCCAACATCATCGTCCGCGCGGCGTGCGGGCCATTGATGCCGAACCGAAAACCCAAATCAGCGAGGAGCTCCTCGCGTGGCTCAAGCACGCGGTACCTCTCGAGGAATGGTCCCAGGCAAAGCATCCTCGGGAACCCCGGGCAGTGGGTAGCCCCTGGCGCGGCAGTACGCCACCACCATCACTTCCATCATGTTCGCGACGCTACGCATCTCCCTGTCGGCCGCCGACTGGAGAGCTGCCTTGATGTGCGGTTCAACGCGAACACTGACCACCTGCGACTTGGCAACAGCCATAGCGCGACTCCTGGAAGTAAAGCGCTAACTTTTGCTAGCGTTCTGCAATCATACCGCCGCAGGCAGTTGTTTGGAGCTGCGAATCCGGCGATTCCGAATACTCCCGAATCGCGGAATAGCCAACTACCCCATCAAGCTGAACAGTAACGTCAAAAAACTGGCCCGCTGGAAAGCGGGCCAGTGAATCACGCGACCAAACTCAGCCAACTGTCATCGACCGACGCCTCAATTGGCTCTCGAACCGAAGCCTCGGTATCGGGCTTTTCAATCGATGACGTCGGACCTTTCGCACTTCCGGTCCCACTGGAGTTCGTCGCCGGACTCGCGCCACCTTTGTCGTATTTCTTGACCTCGTAGCACATCAGCACCAAAACGCCCATGGGTTTTCCTTCGCGGCTCATGAACGTGTCGAGCTTTAGTTTGCCGACGATTCGTACGAAGTCTCCTTTGATGAATCCTGGGTCCTCTTCTTGAAACACGCGCACCGTGTACCAAGTTGCACTGGCCTTCTCTTCGTTTCGTGCGGACTCGGCAGCTCGAAACTCCCAATAAACCCGACCACCCGCCTGGGTAGTTCTCTGAACGGGCTGGGTAGCCACGTTTGCAAATGCCTGCATGAATATCTTTCCTTTATGTTTGACTAGCCTCGGAGGCTGACTCCAAAACACCGTGTAGTTACCTACCGCTAGCCGCCATCACCGAGATGGAGCGGCCGCCCCAACGCATGGCGACCATCCCTTTGGTTGATTCATGAAAGGCAAGAACCCGTCCGAGAGCCAACCGTCCTGCCTTGAACCAGGTCGATACGAAAAGCCTGGCAACCAGGTCGGCAACATCTGAAAGTGAACCCGTCCTGTAACCTCTCGCTGCAGTGCAACTCGACCATCGGGTAGTCGCTGCTCCACATCCGCCAGCACGTCGAAAACGCCAGGGGCCACTCGCCGCAGGGCCGATTGCCCACCAAGCAACCGAAGTCGGGGCAAACCGGCACCTGGGCTAGCGCCCGTTACGTGTGCAAGGTGTTTTCGATAAATGCGGTCTGTCTTGCACAGCACCACCACATGTCGCAATCGCAAGGTCGAACTGTCGCAAGCTGAGCCGAGGTTCACCTCCCGCCCGCAGCTCCGAACCAAGGCGACAAGGTCGGTCAGCCTTGCGCTTCCTCGCTCCGAACGGTCCAGCTCCACCCAGACGAGGTTCTGTCCATCGTGAGCAAGTGCGTCAGGCATCAACCCCTTGGGCTTGCCACGCTCATCAGACACGACTAGAACCTGGCTGCGACTCCGGAAATCGGCTCCGATGAGATGGGGCAAGAGCTCCTTTTCGCTCAGCGCCCAAAGGCCACGTGCCTCGCAGCAAAGGGTAATGAACGCTGCCCATAGGTCGTGCTCGGGATTGGTCTTTTCGCAGGCCCGACTCGCTGAAGCATTCACGTCGTTGTCCGACTCACTGCCGTTCTGCCGAAGCCACCTTGCACCTGGCTCACCAAGCCCATAGAAGGTCTGTCCTGATAGCGAGCGGTATCGCAGGAGCATCCTCTCGGCGACAAGCGCCTTGGTAAGCCGCTGAACAGCAGAAAGAGCGGCCTTGAATTCGCGCTCGGGGAATAGCCCCGCCGCGAGGTCGATGCTGCGGAGTTGACGAAACCGATTCACCAGCCGAAGAGCCCTGAGCCGATTCAGCCGTTGAGCCGTTCTTGGTGCGGGAGCCGCTGGGTTACGCGTTACAGGTCTGGTCGCCTTATCGCTGGCCACCGGCTCATTGACCTGACCCGATACGACAGGTACCAGCGGCGTAACCGTAACCGGACCCTCTTGGCCTCGACCGGGTTCGTCAACCAGGTTGAGAACTGAACGTCTCGCCGTTTCGTCAACCCGAGCCACGACCGCCGTCGTCGGTGTCGAGTCCGTCCGAGTGGTGCCCCCTTTACGCCCCGTGGCGCACTCCTTCCTTGCCTTCATTCGCTTCTCTCCGATGCCAGGGCCACCGTGGCCCGTTACAACGTGTAGGCATGGCCACAAAAGCAGGCGTGCACCTCGAAAAAGATGCGAAGCGATGACCTGAATCGGAGGTATCGGCGCCGCGCGCCGTCATCGGAAATCAGATGTGCCGCCCCTCTGACGTCGTCGTGCCGCGTGCTCGAGGGCGCGCGTGAACCGTTGAAGCCGAGAGCCGCGCACCTAACCGGTGCGCTCGCTGCGCTCGCCCTGCCGGGAATCCGTCGAGAACCGAGACCCGCTGGCGCTCTGCGGCTGACCTGCGCCGGTGACGACGACCCTGACCCACCAATGACCCGAGCCGTCCGTCACGCAACTGCGCGGAAGCGCAGCGAGCGCACCGCTTGCGCGGAAACACGCCCTGCAGATGGGACTCAGAAAGCCCTGAACCGTGCGACTGCCGTCGCGCAGATGCGCCCCCGAACACGCGCAAATGTTGTCGTTAAGTCAACTCGATTCAATACACAGACCTGCCGTCGGCTGGTAACTCGTGGAATGACCTCGCAAGCGCTCGAGGGTGACGACCCGTTGCTACACGTATTCATCAACCTTTCGAGGAGAAGAAATGCAGCAAGCGAGGAAGTCACGTTCACCAGGAACAGCCACGCTCAAACTGTCGAAGCGCACCGTCATGCTCTACAAGAGCAGATACGACAGCGAGGCCAAGGCAACGAGGCAGACCTATGTAGCTGGCTTCTCACGGTCAGCTACCGAGATTCCACCGGCATTCCTGACCGCACTACGTCAGTTGGTCAAGGACCCCGAGCGCAGGCAAGAGATGCTGGCGCGCATCGACACCGAGGTGCTTGTGCCCGCCAGAGAGGCATCGATGGAAGCCGAACGCCGTCGTAGACACCTCGTGTCACTGCAGCCGCTCTCGGAAGCGCGACGTGCGCTCGGCCGAGCCTCACGCTGCTTGAACGGTATCGAAAGCAGTGCCGAGCTTCAGGGGGAGTTCAGACGCCTGGACAGCGCCTACCGAGCGCTAAAAGGATTCGAAGGCCAAGGAGCCTCCGAGGAACTGGACATGGATGAGGCCATTGCCGCCTTTGCTTCGGCCTGCAAAGTTCTCAGCGCCTCCGTCGAGGCACTACCCAAGCGCTGTGCTCTGCGGCCTGAAACCGTGAACGCGTGGCAGCGCAGCTGGTACCTCCACCAGGACATGTTCGCCACGGTAACCAGCAGAACAGCGCTCAAGCGTCCTGCAGGCTGGTCAAGCCCCTCTGTGCGCAAGCAGGTAGAGGACGGTCTGGACGCCAACAGACAGAGCACCACCGAGGTAGTCCCCAAGCGAAGCCAAAGTAACTGACCCAGGACGGGGTCAGGCCAAGGTTGCAACGTTGCAACTTTCGCGCGGTCGGGAGGCGTCTTCCTGCAGGGCTCAATGCCTACACAGGGTTCCAGACCCCTTTTTGACAGGAACCCTCATGTCTCTACCCTACCTCCTCTCGCGCGTCCGCTTCGCAACCATCAACCTCGCTGATGAGCAACAACCCCGCGCTCCGCTGCCACGCACAGTCCCAGAATCGAAGGCCCCCTTTCTTCAGACAAGCTTGCCCAGTTGGGCGGCTACCACGCTCGAAAGGGCGAACCTGCCAAATTCGGCCGCCTCGTTTCTTGCAAAACGCCGCGACACCGGAGCCACGTATCTGGTTCATGGGCTTCAGTGCGGAGACCTGCAGTTAAGACTCGTCATTCCTGTCGCATGCGCCGGTGCGCCAGAACTCTTTGCTCACTTGGAGAAATTGGGCCGGGTCAGCGTCATCTGCGATATCGACGAGTCGACGCAGTCAATCGAACTTGCTATGACCCTCGACAAAGAGGCAGCTACTTGTGCACTCGCGGCACCCAGGGTACCGATGACGGAAGAGGTCTTTCGAGACGAGGCAGAAATGCTCCATGCCTTGGTGCATGCCGAATCCGTGCCATCGCTGATTCCAGGCCAGGACGTGCGTGACGTAATGGTCCTGTACTGCCGGGACCAAGCGTCGCTCGAAACCAGCAAGCCGTACTGGCCGGCCGATAGCACGCCGCAGTTCGGTACCGAGATTCACTGATTGCCGACCTCAATACCCAGGCCTCGTGAGCCATTTGATTTCTCTGGCCGCACCCGCAAGGTGCGGCCTTCTTCGTCTCACAAGCCTGACGGCCATTGATGACGCTCGTCGGGCAGGCGCGCCTCCCTCTGTCGAGTTTTCTCATCGATTTTGAGAACACTCATCTCCGATGCGACAACGTGAAACAACGGATTGCTGTCGTCGAGCTCAGGAGCGCATGGGCATGCTCGACGACTGTCACTGGTCAAACAGCCTCACGGTCGTGCGGACGCTCCAAAGGCAACTGCGCATCAAGATGCATTGATGGCTCGCAATCGGTCCGTCATTGCGCCTCCCTTCCGGCGTTGACGTACTCCATTCTCAGAGTGGCTGGCTGGACTCGGTTCGGGAGCCCTTGCTTCGGGTACAGCATTGACAGGCTCAACCTTCGATGCGGCTTGACTGCCCCTCAGCTTGTCGCTCAGGAAGCCGTAGAAATCATCTGGATGCCAGAGGTCTCTGCCAGCGAATCTGGCCGGTTGCGGCAGGAGCCCATCTCGGATGTAGTTGTCGATGCTCTTCGTACAGACACCAAGTACCTGGGCGGCATCAGCTTTGGTCAAAGGCTTGAACGGTGTGACAGACATCTTCAAAACATCGCAGGTGGTGATGTTTTGAGTAGTCAGCTCTTTTATCCGTCACTCGATTCAGGAAACGGTACCGCCACATGCGGCGTGCCTTCCCCGGAAAGACACACGACATCCTCCCGCCTCCCTCCTCGCAGCCGGACGCAGACCGTGTCGGTTTCCGGGATTCGACGACGGAACTCTGCTGCATCTTTTCCGATTTGGACGCGTCTGAGGTGACGGGGATAAAACGCCTGTCTATTCGTTGAGCGGCACTTCACCGCTCAACCCACCAGGAGATTCAGTGAAAGCAATCATCAACGGTCGTATCTACAACACCGAGACCGCCGACCTCGTCTGCGAAATCAGCCACAGCTCGAAGTCCAGCTTTGATTGGCATGAGACTGAGCTCTACCGAACCCGCAAGGGCGCGTTCTTTCTTGCCGGTGAGGGTGGACCTCGGTCGATGTGGGCCGAGCACGACGGCAACTGCAGTAGCAGCGGCAAAGGCCTGCAGGTCATTACGGTCCAGGAAGCACGGAGCTTTATGGAGAAGGCTGGCTGCGATGAGGAGACGTACGAGGAGTTTGGGCTGCCATTGGTAGAAGGCTGAGCCCGTTGCGGGAGCGTTGCATCAAGTTGCGTTGCTCCCGCTAGTCCATTTCGCGCTCCGCGCGCCTTGCAAGAAACCTCCCGAGCTCCACGAGCGTGGCACCGCCCATGTCAGGCGCAGCGTTCATGCGCGCGACCAGTGCGTCGTCGCTCACCTCGTCACGCGCCAGCATGTACGCGAGTTCATCGGGACAAGGCCCTGGCTCTTCGGCGAGCGCTCGAAGCTCTTCCTGCCAAGCCTGCGCCGTATCTCCCACGGTAGCTGGCTTGCCTTGTGCAATCGGCTCGTTGCTGTCCGCACCCATTCGTAGGCCTACAGGTCTTTGTCGCGTGGCTCCGGGAATGGCCCAGGAGCTGCCGCGACCTTCGAGAACTGCTCCTTCGACGGGCTGACAGTCCAAGGAGCGGCCACCTCCATCTTCGTATCGGCGAATGAGATGCGGTCGCCGCCATCTGGCTCCTCCACCACCCCTTTCGCCAACCGCTGGCGCATCATCGACTCAACGGCTCGCAGCGGTGCGGCCGGGAGCAACCCGGTGGTGCCGACCGAAAGCCCTCTCGCCTTCGGCTTGCTGGGCGATGGGGCCTTCTCGTCAGTGACTTTGGTTCTGTCCATCTGCACATGCTAGCCAGGCTCGCCCGTTCTCGATAGCCACGCGCTACTGCGGCTTCTGCGCCTTCAATGCCTGATGCACCGGCTCTCCCCAGACGAGTCGAGCGTAGGAGCGTTGCGGCTCAAGCAGCGGGCCCAAATGCCAGGTCCATCAACGGCGCCGCCCCGCATCTATCCATCGCTGCGTCATACCTCGTGCGAGGTTGTACCGGGCGCAGTTGTACTGCTCCAGCTGGTCGAGCTCGGTGTTCGCGATGAGGCGTAGCGCCGCGCTGTCAGCGGCATCGACTTGCACATCGGCGAATGCGGCGTCCAACGTTCGGCCATGGAAGACGACGAACTGCATCAGCTCGTTCAGGGCCTGTCGGTACTTGGTCCGAATCGGGTCGGGCGCTGACAGAGACGCGCGCAGCACGCTGTACTTCTGAATCGAGCGGCGGTAGATGAACTCGAACAAGTCCACCGCCGCAGCCACGTTGCGCTGCTCGTAGACACCGAGCATGGCGGTCGCGTAGTCCGAACGCTCCACGTCCAGAAATGACAGTGGTGCGCAGTTGTAGAGCATGAGCGGCATGTTGGCGCTCAGACGACTCGTGCGCTTGTTGCCGTCTGCAAAGGGCTGCAGGTAGGCCAGATTGACCCACAGGAAGAAGGCAGCCTCAACCGGATTGCGGATGTTGCGCACCTTATCGACGATGGCGTTCAGCGTCTCCTCAAGGAGCGACGGAATGCTGCTGGGGGTGTAGACCGAGCCGTCGATGTTCACCACGCGCCGGCGGATGCTACCGATGTCGCGTGAGTCGCGAAGCAGGTCCCGCATCAGCTTGGCCTGCAGGTCGACGATGACAGGCACGGTGATGCCCTCCGTCGGTACCGCGTCGACCATGAACTCGATGGCGTTCTTGTGATTGAGCAGCATCAGCGTGTCCTCATCGAGTGGGCCGCCTTGTTGGCCGAGCTCGAAGAACTCTTTGGTGTCCAGCAAGCTCTTGTTGTTGCCCTCGAGGCGGGATGACGACCAGGACAGGTCGATGAGCAACTGCTCGAGCACTTCGCGCGCGTAGGCTCCTGCGGGTTGCTGGTCCTGGCTGCGGCCGGCGTTGTAGAGGTCACTGGCCAGTTGAGGCGGCAGCAGGCTGGACTGGTTCGGGATGTAGCTGCTCACGAACCCGCTGTCGTAGCCCACGGGGGTGCGGGTGCCCAGGGGAGCGCGAAGCGCGTCAACGATGGGCTGTGCAGCCGCCGACCATCGGAGGGCCCCAGACCCGGCCGGCGTTTGGGCGCTCGAAGGCAAAGCGAGCAGCGCTGCCTGGGCCGCTGCGGTGACCAGGTAGCGGGTCGAACGGCCATCCCCGCGCTTCTCCAGAAGCCCAGCGGCAAGTAGGTCCCGCAAGTCTCGGTTGATGGTGGGCCGGGAAACCTCGAGGACTTGCTCCAGCGTGCTGGGCGCAACCGGCTCCCCCGCTGCCAGGACTCGGCGGAGCAGCGTCTCATGGCGGGGCGACAGTGAGGGAGTTGTCATGGGGGCAGCGAATCTTGTCAATCTCATCATTCTTGTCACTCGAGGAGATTTCGAGCTCAATCTCGTCAGATGACAAGAATAGGTCGTAATCTTATCTCTATGGCGACCTGATTGATAGGATTACTGACAAGATTACGCCCGGAATGACAAGAAATCTCCTGTGGGCGGTGGTCCAGCCAATTGACGCGCGCGGAGGCCAGGAAGCGGGTCACTGGCTCAGGCGAACACCGCGCGATACCGAACCGCCCTGCCGAGCGGATACCGAACCAGAGCTGCCTGAGGCTACTGACCTCGGCGGAAGGCTTGGGCTTCTACCGTCGCAAGAACCAGGCGGGCGTCCTGCAGGGTTTGCACGAATCCAGACGCGTGCACCTCGTCCACCACGGTCCGGACGTCCATCTCACTCATGCTCCCGACGAGCTCCGCGACGCCGATGCCTTCGAGCGCTCCTGGAAGGTCGCCAAGCCTGGCTTCTGCCCCCGCGCCGAGCAGGTCCTGCCCCGACGCTTCAGGGGCAACGCCTGGCCGGTCGGACGCACCAAGGTCGGCGCACTTTTGCAGCTGAGAAGGAGCGCGAGTCATGTTGCTAGACTAACCGAACTGGGTCGGTCTCAGCCCTCCTCCGCTGCGCTGAAACGGCGATGCGAACTGCCCCGGAAACGGGCCTGTCAAGCCCCCTTCCTTGATAGCCCATCGCGGCCACCAACGAACGCGAAATCTGCGGCAAATCTGCGGCAGCGGCAGCGTTTTGAAGGGGTTGGAAACGGATGGAAAAACTTGGAAAGCGCGTGCTAAGCTGTTGATTCTTCTAGGACGCCCTCAACCCTCGAGAGACTCCTGAAGCCAGAGGGCCGGATTCGGGACGTAGAGGCCGGAGGTTCGAATCCTCTCACCCCGACCATCATCTGGTCACATCAACGACCGCTGCGCGGCCCAGTAGCGCTCCAAGGCCCCCAGCTGGCGGCTCGCCCGACGCAACGCAGATACAACGTCAATCGACGTGAGTCCCTGTTTTCCGGATAACTGGCGTCAATTGTGACGTCCAAGTTGTTGATTTCCGTTAGATTACGGGCATATGGCGTCAGTTGATTCGGTGAACCAGGACAGTCCGTCCATGGCCCTTCCGGGGCTTGGGCGCGCGCTCGTGTCCGCGGGCAAGCTCAACCAGCGCGCGGCCGAGGACCTTTACCGCAAGGCCCAAAGCAGCCGAACCAGCTTCATTGCCGAGTTGACCGGCTCCGGCGCGGTGTCGCCCACGGACCTGGCGCACACCATGTCGGTGGCTTTCGCGGCCCCCCTGCTCGACCTCGATGCCATTGACGTGCAGCGGCTGCCTGCCGGCTTGCTGGACGCCAAGATCTGCGCCGACTTCCGCATCGTCGTCCTCAGCAAGCGCAACAACCGCCTGATCGTCGCGACGGCGGATCCGTCCGACCAGCAGGCGGCCGAAAAGATCAAGTTCGCCACGCAGATGGGCGTGGACTGGGTCATCGCGGAGTTCGACAAACTCAGCCGCCTGGTCGAAGCGCAGACCAAATCGGTCACCGAGGCGATGGAGAACATCGTCGGCGACGTCGAGTTCGATGAGCTGGCGGCCGAAACCACCACCGCCGATGCCGCCGAAAAGGCCAGCGAAGTCGACGATGCCCCGGTCGTCAAGTTCCTGCACAAGATGCTGATCGACGCGTTCAACATGCGCGCGTCCGACCTGCACTTCGAGCCCTACGAACACCAGTACCGCGTGCGCTTCCGCATCGACGGTGAACTGCGCGAGATTGCCTCACCCCCGGTCGCCATCAAGGAAAAGCTGGCCTCGCGCATCAAGGTCATCTCGCGGATGGATATTTCCGAGAAGCGCGTCCCGCAAGACGGCCGGATGAAGCTCAAGGTCGGGCCCGATCGCGTCATCGACTTCCGCGTCAGCACACTGCCCACGCTGTTTGGCGAGAAGATCGTGATCCGTATCCTCGACCCAAGCCAGGCCAAGATGGGTATCGACGCCCTGGGCTATGAGCCGGAAGAGAAAGAGCGTCTGCTGGAGGCCATCCAGCGCCCCTACGGCATGGTGCTGGTCACCGGTCCCACGGGCTCCGGCAAGACGGTCTCGCTCTACACCTGTCTGAACATCCTGAACAAGCCCGGCGTAAACATTTCGACGGCCGAAGACCCGTCCGAAATCAACCTGCCCGGCGTGAACCAGGTGAACATGAACGAGAAGGCGGGCCTGACCTTTGCCGTCGCGCTCAAGGCCTTCCTGCGCCAGGACCCGGACGTGATCATGGTCGGCGAGATCCGCGACCTGGAAACCGCCGACATCGCGATCAAGGCCGCGCAGACCGGTCACATGGTCATGTCGACGCTGCACACCAACGACGCGCCGACGACACTCACGCGGATGATGAACATGGGCATCCCCACGTTCAACATCGCCTCCAGCGTGATCCTCATCACCGCCCAGCGACTGGCGCGCCGCCTGTGCCCCAACTGCAAGGCGCCGCTGGACGTTCCCCGCAAGGCCTTGCTCGAGGCCGGCTACAAGCCCGAGGAGCTTGACGGCACCTGGACGCCCTACAAGCCGGTGGGCTGCTCGGCCTGCAACAACGGCTACAAGGGGCGCGTCGGCATCTACCAGGTGATGCCGATCTCCGAAGAGATCCAGCGCATCATCCTGCGCGGCGGCACCTCACTGGACATCGCGCAGCAGGCCAGCAAGGAAGGCGTTCGCTCGCTGCGGGAGTCCGGCTTGCTCAAGGTCAAGCTGGGACAGACCTCGCTCGAGGAAGTCCTCAGCGTGACGAACGAATGACCCACCGCTCACCCACAGCCCCCTGAGGAATTCCATGGCCACCGTCGCAAGCAAGAGCGTCAAGGACTTCGTGTTCGAATGGGAGGGCAAGGACCGCAACGGCAAGGCGGTGCGTGGAGAAACGCGCGCCCAGGGTGAGAACCAGGTGACGGCCACGCTGCGCCGGCAAGGCATCATCCCGGTCAAGATCAAGAAGCGCCGCACGTCGTCCGGCAAGCGCATCAAGCCGAAAGACATCGCGATCTTCACGCGCCAGCTGGCCACCATGATGAAGGCCGGCGTGCCGCTGCTGCAGTCCTTCGACATCGTGGGCCGCGGCAACCCCAACCCCAACGTCACGCGGCTGCTCAACGACATCCGCGCCGACGTGGAAACCGGTACCTCGCTGAGCGCGGCCTTCCGCAAGCACCCGATGTACTTCGACAGCCTCTACTGCAACCTGATCGAGGCGGGCGAAGCGGCCGGTATCCTGGAAGACCTGCTCGACCGCCTCGCCACG
>Ga0209958_1001932_pt1 | contig 13286 bp, 9 predicted proteins | sample ThiBio_inoc_plan_FD_183942 | JGI IMG/M metagenome (GOLD analysis project Ga0209958, IMG submission 183942) | Wastewater bioreactor microbial communities from Cape Town, South Africa - Thiocy_inoc_plan (SPAdes) | ecosystem: Engineered > Bioremediation > Thiocyanate > Unclassified | place: South... | reverse complement strand
TTCCGAAAACTCACACAGAAACCAGCCAAAATCCGCTACTTTGCTGCCAGCTCAGTGGCGTACTTTGCCCAGGAATAAGTGGCGTACTTTCGGAGGAATCGTGGCGTACTTTGGAGAGGAATATCCATTTGGCCAATATCAGGTATATATACACCATCTCTGACAAGCAAATCGTTGTCGCCTGCTAATGACAGTTCTATGTCACGTAAAATGTGACTTGCCCGAGTTCGTAGATAATCGCTGGGATTATTAAGAATGAAATGCTTATAACCTAAGAAATCAAAATATGCTATAAATCTTCTCATTATCTATGTTTTATTTAAGAAATTCTTAAAGGTCATTACCTGCAACCACCAAATATCAATCCCTCGATTCTTTTATATATAAAATCGAAAAGAAGTCGGCATTTTGACCTCTCCCTTTACGCTCAATTCAGCCATAATCCCTCCTACTTGTCTGGAAAAAAACAAAGTAACTGGATTTCCTCCTGTGATACTCGACGTATTCCAATTCATGCGCGCAAGTGCTAAGATATCTTCAGCCGCCTTTACGGCATCAAAAGATTCATTACTACGGATTTCAATTGGTCTCGGAATGTGTGCACCTGGATAGGTCCCTAACTCCTTGATAAAACCTGTATTAAACAAATAAAAGCTTGATTCATTTACAATACATAGAGTACCTCGATCTACGGGATATTTTCCATGCTTAACTAGACGAAAAGAGGTTGGTTGCAGATTAATTAATTCAACGATTGGAATACTACTAAATGCAGACCGAAAGCCCTTTTCTTCCTCTTCGTTAAATACTGACGTCTTATGAAGTACAACACGTTGCGGTGGCACGCCAGTCCTAAAGGCATACTCCTCTATAATTAAATTACCCAACTCCAAGGCTTGTTGCTGAGACAAATGAACATTTTTATTGACACGTGGATTATAGGGAACATCGCCACCCCTTAAAGCAAATCCCTCCCCATCAGAAGAAAATCCCTGAGCAATACAAGATTTGACGACTTGTCTAACATTTGTTTTTAAGTGATGAAATGTGATACCTACAAAACAGGTTTCAAGATCATCAGTGCGTAAACGCCATGGGATACCACCGGCTTTATAGTATAATGCGACGGAACTATGCCACGCACGAGTCGCAGCATCTTGATTATCTGGCAAGTCTAGAAAAAGTCGGTCTCGCCCAATTTGTATCGGAACATTAGCTATAATTGCTTTTGCTTTCAATGCTCTTCTGAAATCCCTATAAAGCAGATCTTCTTCGGTATCCTCAATAGGTTCGTCGAACAGCGATAGCTGTTTACCCGGTTTAACTAACTTCTTTAAATTGGCCTTCTGAGCTTTCGTAATGGTTTTCTCTACATGATGGCAAGCCTCCAATACTGATTCAGGCAGACAACAGATGATTACATTTGGGCGGCTAATTTCCAAACTCATTAACCGTTCGATTCCTTTCACATATAGATCAAGAACAGTCTCAAACCGATTAATATCTTCTTTAATATTTAATGAGCTTTCAAGATCTTCATCTGCAATTAAATGTGTCCAGTGTGAATTCGTCGTCAACGTAGCACGAAATATAGCTTCGAAGCCTAAAAAATCAGGGTACTGCTGGATATTTTTCATCGTTGTAGGAATCATCTCTTGGCAACGTTCCAGCCAGCCAACAGCCTTGATTGTCATGCTTCGGGGGCCAACCAAACCTACACGTACATCTTTCAGTTGAGCTGGGCCAAAACGCATGTCAAATGGCCCGGCTTGTGCTAAGCCATTTTTAGGGTCAGGGAAAACGGCTGTTCCGCCGAATTCCAGTTCAGTTGGTTTGATCTCAATTAGTTGAATATCCATGCGTTTTTGTTGTTAACATTATACTTCCTCGTCATCCCATTCATCAATATCCTCAATAATCCCTTGCCGCTGCTTTTCTGCTAATTGAGCCAATTCAGTATCTATATCACTATCGTCTTGTTCTTCATCCACTTCATAATCTTCGGTATCGACATTTTCAAAATTATTCATCTTTGCACCGCCGAAATCAGCTGATACGACAAGGTTATCACCTAAACCATCCGTATTTGATGATCGCAATGTAAAATGATCAGTTGCATCGCTAGCCAACATTCTCAGCCAAAAAGTCAAGTCATTCAAAACACTGGAATTGTAATCTCTGGACATCTTTTTAGTTGCCAACGAACCCACTCTCGCGGATGCTAATAAATCTTTCTCACCATTAAGTGTAAATACATATGTCGGTTCAATTATTATACCCCACACATTACCAAACTTCCTTACTGAATAATGAAAGGCCTTATGTTCCCAATAACGTATTTTTTCTTTATTAGCAGAAAAGCGAGGTCTGGCAACAGTTCTTTTCGCCTTTTTAAATCTCGCCTGATAAGCGATAACTCTTTCACCTTCGGCACTTTTTGGGTAATATGCCCTTTTCTTATGAACATCGACTATGAGCCCAACACGATGAAAATGACCTCTTAGGCTATCATTAAGTAAACGTACAAAACGCTTTTCACCTTCGGACCCAGCGAGATATTCGTCAATCGCAATTGATTCTATACTTTTTACATCTATTAAGTTACGTAGAGTATTATAAGCTATTTTAAGATTAGTTAATGAATACACGCGCTTCTCATAGAGCTCAAATGGAGGAAAAAATAACCCTGGATAGTCAGAAAACATAGCATTCCTGGTTTTGTAAGAAGTCGTTGCAAAAGTCACGTATTCAGGAAGGCGCTTAAATTCCAATATATTGGATGAGTATTTTGTTGTAATGACCGTGAAAGGAATAGCTGTTCGTGTAATTTCGTCAACAGCCTCTGGACGACATTCCAAGATCACCGTAAAATCTGTATTAGCCAGATTAGGTTCAAAATCAACTCTTCCGCCGTTCTGTCGCACTCGCTCAACTACGTCGAATAAACCTGATCCTCTTTTGTCCATTGCACCTGCTCCATAAAACAAATCAGCTAAAACAGGATTTCGATAACCTTTTATACCTCTTCTTCCTCTTCTTATTTCCTCTATCATTCCGTCATCCTCAAAAAAGTGACGAACCTCTTCCATTAAGCCCCCCGGATTCTTAATCAAGATCATACTGGGATGAACTTCGATTATATTTGGCTCCTCCAATTCATAATCTCTGTGAACTAATGAATTGACGATAACTTCTTTAAGAGCTATTGGATCATAAGGTGTTACATCAATTGATTCCGACTCTTTAAGTCGAAATGGCCGATTAACCATAACCAAGGCATCATTAATTGCATTCAATTGATCCCATAAATTACCGAAGACGTGATGTTCCACAACTTCATCTGTTATAGTGTCATCCTTTAATGTTTTCCGAAGCCAATCTATTGACCCGGAAAATCTAATTATTGTTTTAGCTGAGTTAATCTGAGCTTGTGGGTTTTTACTAAAAAGAAGAAGTCCGGCATTCGTTGTATAAACCTTTCCATCAACTCCTTTTCTGAGAAGATTAAGTAACAATAATTGATTGTCAAGCCAAGTTTCATCAATACGATTCGGAACATCAATATTTAGCCTCTCACAATATTTAGGTATTCGTATGCGCAGAAGGGTTTGATCTAAGTCATCATCCTCATTAACCTTTGCATTTTTGAGATCAAAATTTACGAAAATAGGTTGGGGACGATTGATATAAGGAATATTTTGGTCATAATTTATTTTAACTTTCTCCTCTTCAATGTAAGACCAGATAACTTTATCAAAGAGACTATCGAAGCTTTCAATTTCAACGAATTCAAAATTATTTCCTACCTGACCAATTAATGCTTTAACATAGTCAGATGAGTCTTCAGGTTTTTCACCAGGACGTAAACACCAATATATGCCGTTCTTATATTGATTTGCTCGCTTGGCATTACTCAACAAAAGATGTTCCATAACCGATGGCTCTGCTCCACGGTAGCCAACTACAATTAAAGGATGATCTTTTAACAGAGGGACAAGTGCTTCGACCAGATCATTATCCATTCTCTTTACTTCATCTATGACATTTTTATCTGAGTAATTATTGACATCGCCATGCAAAAAAACAGAAACAGGAAAACCTGGCGTCGCAGTAATTTTAACGTATTCAGGGGGAGTACGTACATAGTCAATCAATGCTGGTCGGTTGATTTCGTTCCTTGCCTTATTTATACATTCATCGAAATTAGTTGTCAAAATAGTATCAATTTTCCCTAGGTGCATCAGCTCTGCTAACCTAAGATATCCGATACTGGGTTTAACATCTGGATTTAAAATCTTTACCCAAAACTCTTTTCGTGCTTTTTGTGGTGTCAGGAGATTCTCCACCGCATAAGGGAATAAATCAGCCAAAGGCACATCCTTTCTAAACCAGCTTTGAGTCTGCTCTAGCCAAGGATACCAATCGCTTCGAGTAATTCTCGGATCGTCTGAATTTTTTCCATGGTCCCTAGCGTATGCCCATTTTGCCGCCTTACTGACGACTTCTCCGGCTAGAGGAATTCCGGAAGTAACAGATGCCCCAGCGCCCAATAAGAAAATAGGTTTAGGTTTTTCCTTCAATAGCGTAGCAATGATTGCCGAATTTTTTATGGAAAAGGCCATATTTTTAACTCAATTTATATATTTATGTGTCGAGAGAATACCCTGCTCCGAATCAAAAAAAGATAATCAAATACTACTAATGCAATCTATCACCCCATAAACTCCCTAGCAATCAACTCAGCTTGCTTCAAAACCGTCTCAGTTGCCAACAGCTGCATATCTGGCGGATAGCCATATCTCCGCAAAAGTCTCTTCACTGCAACTTTCAATTTAGACTTCACACTTTCCTTGATCGTCCAATCAATAGAAGCATTTTGCCTGATTGTTTCAGTGACTCTTCTCCCATCCAAACCAACAATCACTTACTGTACGATATCATCGCTTACACACCTTTTAAAATGCAACTCAATCCACGTTCACTTCTCTTAGAACCAATTAAAAGCACTAAGTGTAAGATTAACCCAACTTATCTCCCAAAGGATTCAATAATTTCTTTCTCAGATAATTATAACTCAATTCTGATTTTTCAATTATTCGCCCCTGATTATTTAAATAAAACATAAAGGATTCCGCGTAATTTTGGGAGGTCTCCCAATTAAGATTTTGGGAAGCTGATCTCACACTATTATGGTAATTTCTAAGCATATTATAGAACATATCCTTCTCACTTAAAATAAATTCGTGTAGGATCAGCGTATCAATATTGACTATAGTCAAAGGCGCAACTCTATCGACATTAAAATTATTTTTTTTCAATTCATCCAATTTTAATTTAAATAATCCTTGAAGATGATTATTCATACCATTAACGTCAAAATCACTTTTGTGAGTAATCAATATTGGATAAATTTGAACGGTATTTATATCATAACAAGAATCAAATGGATTTTTCTTCAGCAAGACTCTCTCAATATTTGAGATAATTTGAGTCAACCCCTCTTTTCTATTTAATATTTTATCTAGTTGCTCAGAGATAATTTCAAAATTGAAAGAAGATTTAATTGTTGAACTAAGGAGGTTGTCTTTACTTTCAAATAAAAAAATTGTGTTTCCACTCCTGGCATAATAATCAGGCTCACCCTGTAAATTAAATTTTTTTGAAAGAAATTCGCCAGACAGTGAGATATCCACACTATTGCTTAGCACTTTTTCTAAGGTGCGATAAACTAGGTATTTCTCAGAAAACTCAAAAGTATAAGAACTTCGAAATTTATTCCTTGAATTACTTGGACTGGCTACTGCTATATTTAAACCTACATATAACTCCCTTAGCTCGAAATAGATACTATTGAATATCTTCTGTATTGCAAAATATGGATGAATAATTTGATATTTCCCAGTCTCAATTTTCCGTAAAGGTTTTTTTCTAAAAACGTCAAAATCCTTCTTTTCCTCGTCAATTATATCCGCATCATAATCTGTCAGGGTGAAATTTTCTATAAAATTACAATTTGCCTCATAATCCTTGTTTACCGGAACATTGATATTAATTGTACCATCCTCAATCGTTGGTGAAAAAATAAAATGTATTATTCCTAAGTACCTCGCAAAGTAATGCGTTGGTGTTTCGGCATCAAACTTTTTCAAAAACTCAGATAAAAGTTCAGGAAACTTATCCTGTATAAACTCAAACAATATGAAAAATTTTATCATCTGAACGATCATGGACTGTGTCAACCAATATTTTCGATGGAAATTAGATAATTCCTGCTGACCTAACGCCCATGTCAGGATCAAAGAATTTATCTTAGGAGTCGCAGTGTAGGTAATTGGAATAGTGGAGCCTACTAAATCTGTTTTTTGATTTTCCATCTCATTCATTAACAACACAGCCTTAAAGATATCTAACTCATAAGAATTTGTTTTTCTCACCTCATAATCCCCTAGCGCATATGCCTGCTCAAGCAATCTCAACAATGAGACGCTGTCAAGAATAGTGAAATTAATTTCAGGAAACTGGGTTCGTTTCAGTTTCTCAGATTGGTTAATTCTTTCCCTCAAATGTTCTCTTAAATCTTTATTCTTATCAGATATCATAATATCCAATACATCGTATTTGGTATTTCCCGAATACTCCAAAGCTAAAAGATGAATGCAAAGTCCCTTCAATTCGTCCAGCGGTATTACTTTAAGAAGCTCACTTAGATTTGAATCTTGATTTGGAAAAATGTCTGTGAATGTGTGCCTATATACTGGATTCATAAATTTGAAAAGTGAGTTGACTGAAAAATGGCAATGGTTTTGAATATTTAGTTAACAACATATAAATGTGTAAGCGCATCCCAGGATGGCCAGTTACTATTTACAGCCCTTCTACCTAAAGTTTTAAAGATAAATTGAGTGGTTGAGTTTGTACTGAAAAGCTTTCTGCGAGTCCATGAATGAGAGAAACCAGTATCTTGTATAAATCTCGATCAACGGTAATTAAAACTTACACCCCAAATATTTTTGCATTTATTTGTCTAATAAGTTCCTGCCGTTCCGGATGCTCATCGACATAAAGATATTCCCTGTTGAGACCTCTGTCATTAAGTTCTTCCCTGATCGTTTTTTTGTAGAATGCCGGAATTCGGATCCTGTTCAAGTATGGGATGAGCTCTTCCTGCGCATTGAGAGGAACACTTGATTGAGACTTTGATGGAATAAAAAACCTTCCCTTTTGTTTAAACATGCGATATTCAAAAATTCGATTTTCAATGTTATCCATGAATGAAGCAGGATTTATTAGCATGGAGCTTTCAAGTTCAAATGGATTCTGCTCGTAGAACGACTCAGGCCCATCACTGTGCCCATGCATCAAGTAAGGAGGGTCCATTAGCCACCAGAGTTGGGCGTCATTAGTCTCAATTCCGTCATCCGAAGATTCTTCGGTCGCGAAAAATAGGGGCGCTAGGATATCGGCACTCCAATCTGTAAGGCTTGTTTTAATTCCTGCGTGTTGAGCTTGAAAAAGCAAATCCCAACTCCTGCCAAAAGTCATGTGGTTAAAAATGCTTCGCAAAGCGTTCTCGCCTACTTGATCCTTAATAACACGCTCAAATTCTGCCACGCCTTCGCTCTCCAGTACTTTACCCTCCTCACTGGACAGGGCGGCAAGAGGTGGGCGAAATAATCCAGATTTGATATCCCAGCCGTAATTTTGCTCACCTCTATAGTGAGGTTGAGTGTTATATTGGTACGTGATAAACAAGTGAGTTCTAAATTCTATAAATGCCTTATGTAATATCTCGGCATCTTCAACAGATTTTATTTCCAGCTCATTTGGAAACCAAGCATTCTTTTCTCTGACGTATAATTCTGCAGTCATTGCCTAAGTATAATCCTATCTTGAATAATTGTTTAAATACGGGCTGTAACGATTTTCATATTAGCTTAAATATCTTAAACTAAGTAGGTCCATTCGTAGTGTCTTTACCATTTCAATTTGGTAAACGGCAAACACAAGCGATAAAGATGGGGGCGCTCCCCTCAAGTTAAACAGAGGCCGTTAATGCCGGACCACATGCCCAAAATCGACGCTCCTAGCAATCATTTATTACTAATCCAATTCATAGGTATCAGTTTTTGACCATTGCGCCATTCCTCCGTAATTGAATCAGTAAAGTCGCCAAAGCTAAGCTTAGCATGATCCATTATAATTACCTGAAAGTCAGGAGATAATTCTTTTGTCACTTTGAAAATAAATTCGTACATCTGTTTAACTGCCGTCTCGTCTGAACTCGCCAGAATTTCACCGGATTGATTTAGATCCTTTTCGGGAGGGAAATATATTTGTGACGGTTGATCCAAAATTAAGAATCGCGGTACCGGTCTTTTCGCTTTGACGAAATGCCGATGTAACGCAAAATGAATTAATAAATGGTAGGCAACCCAATTTGCCCCACTTCCCATGTGGTTTAACGCAATAGATTTCGTCGGAGTATCAGCAAAAATATTCAGTTTTTTTATGTCAAATCGAATTGGCGCATCCTGATGTTCAAGGTCAAGCCCGGAAGCCCATTGGGTCATTTGATTATTAATTTGGTTCAAAACGGCATTCAGTCTGCTCTCCTTCTCCTCTAGGCTCACCAGCTCTTCCAAATTCTTAATCTGTTGACGAAGCAAATTAATTTTATTCTTTAAACTACCATCTTCCTGGACGATTTTATAACTTTCAAGAAAAAGTGAGATTTTACCAATAATCTTCCCCCTTCTCAGATTAATGTCCTTTAACTTTCTGGATTCGTCCTTTTCGCGAAAAATTGCTTTGATTCCATTTTGTCTGGTTTCTAAATCGCGCTTTATCCTCTCTTCTTCCAGTATTAGCTTCTCAACATGCTTGGAAAGTTTGGGTTTTTCAACAATCGTCGAGGATAAATTCTTTGAAAGCACAGTCAAAGAATTATTTATCGCTTGAATGGAAGGGATATTGCCGTGAATGGTTTGACTGCAGAGAGGGCAACTATGCATTTCAGACTCCGACTCTCCAAATAACTTTATAGATTCTAGTCTTACTTTTTGCTGGGAGGCTTCGACAGAATAATCTGTGGTCTGCCCTACAAACGCCTGAACTGCTTTAAGATGGTCGCTAGCGACACCGAGCTGTTTGGATAAGTCTTCGCTCTCATCCAAAAGTCTCTTTAAATTGGCATCTTGTTCCTGCACAACAACTTCCATATTCTCATCCCAGATCAAAACCTCTTTTAGCGCTTCAATAGCCTGGACTTCATCCGCTACTATTCTTCGGGAATACAAAAGGTTGAGCTGCTTGGCCTCTTCAATCAGTTCGAATGTCTTATTGCTGCCGTCTTCCAGTAAACGGTTATATTCCTTTAACTCCTTTTCTGTTCGGTTGAGCTCCCTTTTCTTTGAAGCAATTTCCTGCTCAATGCGAATAGTATCCTCTCGCAAAACACCTAAAAAGTAAGGAAGTGTGTCTTTGATTGCCTGCGCAATAAAACTGTCAGACTGGCTGTAAAACAGAAAGTTTCGCTGCGCAATCAGATCCTGAGGCTGAAAGGAGTAAAATCTGCTATGCTTAAAATTTACACTCAACGCATCGCGGGTTCCAGATTCAGGCTGATTTGTAAATTCTGCGATAAACAGTTTCTTAGTAAAAAAATCCTTAAGTGTTACGATGTCCGAGTTATTATTAATTTCAGCCAGAGGGGGAATATCTACAACATCTGCGTTTGAAAAGTAAACATATTGGGTGGAGATCTGGTTTAGTCTATTGGGGTTTTGTCGTGCGATAAAAACCTGTTCGGTCTCCAATTGGAGTTGTATGCCAAACCAAGCAACGGTGTCTCTGATGACACCCTCCGAGATCCGGCAGTCGTCGCTCCCAAGACAATAATTGACGATGTCGATCAGTGCCGTCTTTCCGGTTTTTGATTCCCCTGTTATGATATTGACCTTTCCGATTTCAAAAGGCAGGATTCTAATTTCCCCTTCGGTATTGTAAAATACTAAACTTTTAATTTGCATTGATAGACAGGTTATGGCTTAATACCTAAAATAGAATAAATAGTTAGTGGGTTACCTGACTTATGCAAAAGTTTACCTAAAAGAGCCGACTTGCTGATACAGTTTTTTATCTCCATATCGTCTGACTTGAGACGTCCTTTTCTTTGTTTTAATGCAAGGCCACCCATATCGTCTATACTTATGGCGTCGTGTACAATTCCAAACATGATGGATTCTCTTGTAAAGGGTAAGAAATTAGTAATTTGGGAGGATAAACCTATTTTCAAATCTTCATTTTCATTAATCCAACTATGGATTGTACTCGCCTTTGTTTTCGGCATACGAGACCGTATTTTGCTATTTAACAGTATCGGTAAAATAAGGACAGCAAGAGAAAAAGGAAGATTATTTCCAGATTCCTCTCTGTAAGCAATCATGCATTCCCTGATCAGTTCGCTGCAAAAAGCAGGATTAATTAAATTGGCTGTTATTTCAGGCCTGGTCTCCCAACTTGGTAGTGTCATCTGTTGCAATTTTATTAATGTAATCTGGATGCCAGCCAATTATTTTTTTATCAGAGAGCATATGGCAACAACCTAAAACCATGTATTGCTCTTTAAAACGGTCTTTTATATGAATTTGTGGGTAATGACTAATGTAATGAGTCTCGTAAAATGACCTACCCTTTTGTCCCTGCACGGCTTCGTCATCGTTGGTCAGACACTCTTCGAGAATCGAGAATTTTCTATCCCAGTCTTCTGTCAGCTTCTGATGGTAAGAGATTTCGTCTAAAGGACTGATCAAACCTTCCCTTATCCATTTAGATTTCTGACTAAAGGCCCTGTGATAATCGCTAATAGCATGATTGATCAGTTTCTGACTCATTCCAATGATTTCAACCTGCTTGACAAATATTTTGTCACGATAAGAAGCTAGCTGCGTTTCGTCTGAAACGATAGGTAAATTGAAATCGTTTGGCAAATTATCGCTCTTGAATGTATCGGAAATGTCAAGAATTTTATCAGCCACTTCCTTCGCACTAATTGCGTTTCTCTGATTTAGAAGCTGTGATATAATTTCCCCAACAAACCAACCCTCCAGTCGCTCATATAGGCTCTCTTTTTTCAAAGAAAAAAGCCGCAGTTCGTGAAGAATTTTTGTCCTCGTCTCGCTAATATCAATTGAGGCGTCTACAATTGTAATTTTTTGAATTAAGCATTTTTGCTGCTCTTCCGTCAGACGAAGAAAAGAGTTGTAAGCTTGTTTGTTCCCAATGTTTGCTGATGTCTTTGCGACATCGACAAGCGAGCTCAAAATCTGATTGATATTCCTTTCGTTTTCAGTACCCTGTCTTAACTGGTACGGAATTGAATCTGTTGACGTTTTTGCAGTGGTGACTAAATTGAAAAAATCTGTTTTCGGATTTAACAACCCTATCGAAATTCCTTCGCTCCATACTCGTAGTGTCTTCCAAAGATCACTGCTTGCGTCGGTCAGGTTTGCTACCGACTTGATATGCAACTTGGTTTGATATACGTTTTTTGCATCTGGAGTATCGATGCTAACATCATCAAACTTTTCTATAAAAAGTTTTGCCTCTCGATTCTCAGCGGATACGATTAACCAAAGACCGTACCTGATTTGATACAGATATCCAAGGCTTGGCTCATTGGCAGAAAATATGGATTCCATGTGAAGAGGGGTTTCAGATTGGCTATATTAAACATTTTGCTGGATAATTCCAATTTTGGATTGTGTCTAGCTTTCCGTACAGCTAAGATGTTTTAGTAATATTCCAATAGTGGGTTTTGTACTTCTTTGCCATTCCCCACTTATTTCGTATACTTATGCTTCTAGTCTCCTCAACAAAACGCATGGAAAACGAGATTTTAAAAAGAAAACCTGTGGATTCGCGATACGAAGTCTTCAAAGAACCCAATTGGTGGCAAAAATGGGGGTTGGAAGCATTTATTATTTTAGGAGGACTAGCTACTATAAATTTAATATTTTTTGCAAATGCTTACACAGAAACGGATACAGTTAACCCTGAGAATGCTGCGCAATTAGGAGATTTCGTTGGCGGGTACATAGGGACGATTTTTACATTAATTAGTGTAGTACTATTAGTTTCAACATTAAAAAACCAAATAGAAGCTTCTCGCATTGAAAAATTCGAAAATAAATATTTTGAACTTATAAAAATGCATCGCGAAAACGTTACAGAATTTGGGACTGATAAATATAATGGGAAAAAATTATTTGTCTTGATCATCAGAGAGTTTAGACTAATCCAAAAAATCGTAAAAGAAGTAGCAACGGATCTATCTTTGAGTTTTACAGACGAACAATTTTTTTCGATTTCTTATTACGTATTATTTATTGGAGTAGGACCTAACTCATCGAGAATGCTATTAAAAGCATTGTCAATATATGGCTCCAATTTTGCCAGTACAGTAGAAAAAAAATTGAATGACGAAGAAACGAAGGATAGGTACAAGAAAGAACGGAATTTGGAATATACTCCTTTTGAGGGACACCAGTCTAGATTAGGACATTATTTCCGGCACCTCTTTCAAGCTATCTCTTATGTTGATGATCAGAAAACATACATCAATAAGTATGATTACGTAAAAACAATTCGAGCCCAACTTACAACTCATGAACAAGCACTACTCTTTATCAATAGCCTAAGCCCAATTGGCAAATCTTGGAATGACATAAAACTAATCGCTAGATACAAGCTAGTTAAGAACATTCCAGAAGATTTTTTTGATCCTCAAAAGGAAATCAATTTGACAAGTTATTTCCCTTCTGACTACTTCGAATGGCAAGAAAATCAGACGGCAAGTTCTTGATATCGTTTTCAAAAGACCTCTATTTAAATCATTTAACGGAGGTTTTTATGTTTTGGAAATGTATGCTTTGGAAAGACAAAGATTATCGTTGAATATCAAATGTCACATCATTATTTCTTAATATACTCAAATCAAAGCTTCAAGATACTTCTTCATTTTTTCATCGTCAAACGACCCAAGATAGGCCTGAGTAGTCGAAATATTCTGATGCCCTAAAGACTGTGATATGAACGCGATTGGTGCCTCAGACTGCAAGAGTATAGTAGCGAATGAGTGTCTGGCTGCATAAGTTGTGATGGGTGCATTACATATTGTCGTTTGGGTGTCTTAACTTAGGGATTTTCCAGCACATATCCATCAGCCATGACCAAAGAGGAATATATAGCGTTAGCAATCCAAAAATATGACGAATTGCAAGCTCTAA
>Ga0209958_1001927_pt1 | contig 13326 bp, 7 predicted proteins | sample ThiBio_inoc_plan_FD_183942 | JGI IMG/M metagenome (GOLD analysis project Ga0209958, IMG submission 183942) | Wastewater bioreactor microbial communities from Cape Town, South Africa - Thiocy_inoc_plan (SPAdes) | ecosystem: Engineered > Bioremediation > Thiocyanate > Unclassified | place: South... | reverse complement strand
TGGATGTATACCGCTTGCAAGATTTACAAACTGTAGGTTAATTCTCTACCGATAAAGTCCCGTCACCTTATCGGTGGCGGGCTTTTTCTTTTTTTAATCCTGTATTTTCCCAACCAATTTAGAGGGGACCAGAATGCAACGTTATCCTATGACTCCCGAAGGCAAGGTTGCCTTAGAGAAAGAATTACAACAGCTCAAGACAGTGGATCGCCCACGTATTATCCAAGCGATTGCTGAAGCTCGTGAACACGGTGATTTAAAGGAAAATGCTGAATATCATGCTGCGCGTGAACAGCAAGGTTTCTGCGAAGGTCGTATTCAGGATATCGAAGGTAAACTGGGCGCAGTACAAGAAATTGATGTCAAAACACTTGAGCAAAATGGCCGTGTTGTCTTTGGCGTAACTGTAACGATTGAAAATCTTGATACCGAAGAACGTAAGACTTATAAAATCGTCGGTGATGATGAAGCAGATTTTAAAATCAATAAAATCTCAGTGAACTCACCGATTGCACGTGGTCTTTTAGGTAAAAACGAAGGCGACGAAGCAAAAATTCAAACACCGCAAGGTGAAGTTGAATACGAAATTGTGAGTGTGGAATATATCTAATTTATCCACCTGATTAAGCGATTAAAGAACTCTTCATCATTTGAAGAGTTCTTTTGTTTCAGACATTCTATTTCTAAATCCAATAAAAATGAAACATAGAATGCAAGATCGACTCATAAGTGCATTGATCTATGCGATTGCAGGAATTATTCTGGGTATTGGGATTGCCATCACATGAGGGTTTCATGTGAATTCTACGACCAGTTCTGCGCTCATTATGTTTTATACAGCTCTGCTTTGTGCAGTTCTAGGCTTTGTATTTCCCAATCAAATTCAACGTTTGTTTACTTGGCTTTGGAAATTTTTCTCCAACTAGCACTCTCTCCTGATATAAGAGCTATAATGCCACGGCTTTCTTTTAATATTTTGTCTAGATATGGATCCATTAATCAACTCCCCTGTTAAACATTGGTGTGAGTTCGAATTTATTGCTAAAACGGTAAACAATCCGAATATCCATATCAAAGGCAATTATTCTTATTATTCAGCTTATTGGGATCAGGGCTTTGAACGCTGTGTGGTACGTTATCTACACGACAAAGCCTCAACCTCTGAAAAGCCAATCGATCAGCTGCATATCGGTAACTTTGTCTGCTTTGGCGCGGAATGCGTGATTATGATGGGTGGCAACCAATTGCACCGCCCAGACTGGATCTCAACCTTCCCTTTTGATACACGTAGCTTTCAACCTGCGGGTGATACAATCATTGCCGATGGTTGCTGGATTGGTAGCCGTGCCATGATTATGCAAGGTGTGAAACTGGGTGAAGGTGCTGTGGTAGCAACTGGTGCTATCGTCACGCAAGATGTGCCCCCTTATGCCATTGTCGGTGGTGTCCCAGCTAAAGTCATCAAATATCGTTTTCCTGAACAAGACATTGAAAAACTGCTTGCTCTTAAACTTTATGATCTGGATGAAAAGCAGATTTTAAAAATGCGTGAACAATTGCAAACAGATGATGTGGATGCACTGATTCAATTCTTTGAGCGTAATTAAGACTGCTTTTATAGATAAATCATGATGATACGCGCCTTTTATTTTCATGGAAATTTCATCTATTCTTAAATACATCTAAGCTTAACCATAATGCTATAAATAATAACTATCCCTATAAAAATGCTAGGTTTTATTTTCATAACAACAGGTTTAATATAGAAATATAGTCTGTATTTTAAACAACTTTTTATTCTGAAATTAAATGCAAAATCATAAATATAAGGAGTATCCCTCATGGCTTATCAAAAAATCTTAGTGGCGATTGATGACTCTGAAATTGCACTAAATGTCATTCGAGAAGCAGCGCAACTGGCAAAAGCTTTAAACAGTGAACTGACGGTTGTCGAAGTAATGACCTTAGACCCCTATCTCGCCGATGCCTATGTTCGTATGGGACAAAGCAATGATTTGATAGAACGTGTCAGAGGCTATGTTCAAGAGAATCTAAGCAAAGCTGAGCAAAAGTTTGAAGAACACGGACTCACAGTTGCAACACAAATTTTGGAAGGCTTTTCTGTTCATCAAGAAATTATTGGCGCAGCGCAAAATCTAGGTGCAGACCTGATTATTATGGGTTCGCATGGGCGTACAGGTTTTAAACAATTTGTACTCGGTAGCGTGGCGCAGAAAGTTTTAGCGGAAAGCCACATTCCAGTATTGATTGTGCGCTAAACCATTAAAAGTCTAAGAACGTATAATTTTTATTGGTTGAATTATTCAATAACAGATTATGCGTTCTAAACTTAACTCCTGATTAAGGTTGCCAGCCAAAGATTTTTAAACTGACTTTACCATTTAATAAATAGATTCCCTCTTGCTCCAACAAATTCTGTTGAACATTTTCACCTTTCTCATTGATTCGGGTCACACTGATTCTTCCTTGTGAATTAATGACACGATACCAAGGAATCTCACTGTCTTTATCTAAATGCTTGAGTACATAACCCACTAAACGCGGATGTTTAGGTAAACCAGCCAACTTGGCAATTTGTCCATAACTTGCCACTTTTCCATAAGGAATTAAGGCAATCACTTCTAAAATTTGCCGATGTAGTTCATTGGTATCTTGCACCATACAAGCTCCAAAAATCTGCTAAGATAATCAAAATCATGCGAAAAGCTAGCTTTACAATAATTAAAACACGACCACTTGAGAGAACAAAAAAATGCGGTTAAAAATCACTGCCCTGACGCTATTATGTCTGATCTTTAGTGTATCTTGTACCACTCAAAAAGCCCCGATAAAAAAATTACCCTATCAGTATCCGCTAGATGCCGACCATTTACCTGTGGTCAATGTCAGTTTTATTGTGACCAGCAATCGCCCAGAAGTAAAAGATCTAGATCGTAAAGCACAAATGTACAAAGAATTGGCAATCTTGAACCAATACTTTGTCGATGAAAATAATCAAAAAATCTTTAAGTTTAAAATTCATCGTTACTATTCCTATCAAGATTTTAGTAAACGCAAATGTGATCTTGCCAATCAATTAAGCCAATCCAAAGCCATCGTTCCAGACAATTTACCTAGTGCGGTCAGAACCTGCTTCCCTCGCCGAAAGAGCAAGGAAGTGCTGTTTATTATTTATGATTCTTATGGTGAAAAATTAAAAGATGCCGATATCACCAGTTGGGGATTCCGCAATCAGGGACAACCATTTATTTTGATTGATTGGCAACGACTGAATTACCAAACTCAAGCTGCCAGTATCCATGAAATGGGACATGCTTTCGGTCTCAGTCATGTTTGCTCACCGAAAGCGACCAAGACCACACCAACCAATATTATGAGCAGTTATGATTGTCGCTTAGGCAGTGGTGGCTTACGCAATCTGGGATTTAACAAAGAACAACTGAACATCATGCTCAACAATTACAACCAATATCCTTAAAAGTTAAGCTGAAGATAATGACCTAAATCATCCTGCCCAACGATGTAATTTGCTGGATCTAATTGATGGGTCAATAATGATTTTGCCTGTTCAAATTGTAGTTCATCAACAATGTGAGGTTGCCAAAAGGTCTTCTGATTATGGGTATAAATTGGATACAGCTTTAATTGCGATTGGCTTAAATTGATGCGTACCACAGCCCCATAAGGCAAGGCCTGATATTTTTCAAAATGACCATTGCTATTAAATACCCCATTGCCAATGCCAAAAATAACGGGCTTTTGATGAATCGATTGAATCGGCTGAAGGGTATGAGCGCCATGACCAATCACCACATCTGCCCCAATCTGAGTCAGGACCTTAGCCAGTTTTTCTTGCTCAGGATGGATCAATTTAAAATCCACACCCCAATGACAAATCACCATAATTTTATGCATTGGATGTGCTAAACGGTATTGCATCAGCTGTTCGAATAAAATCGCATTGAGACAGGCCACCCCAGCACTGTTGCCTAGGGCATAAAAATCATACGCTTGATAGGCAGCTCTTCTATGCCAATAGCCATTAAAAATAGCCAAACATTGTCCCTGATTATTTTTAATTTCTAGACATTGATGTGCTTGTTGTTGATTCTCGCCTGCCCCGATAAAATCAATACTGGCATGCTCTAACTGAGTTAAAGTATGTTTTAGGCTGGCTTCACCATAGTCTTTTAAATGATTATTGGCCAAACACAAGGTATTGAGATGAACACGTTTAAATTCCGCTAAGGTTTCCTGAGCTTTTGCCCCCAAAATATAGTCTTTTCTTCCAGCTAAAATTGAGTTTTCTTCAAGATTGAAAACCGCTTCTAGGTTGACGATATTAATATCATCAGGACCAAAAAAATGTTTGATCGCTTCAAAAGAATGGCTGTAACCATAACGTTGCAAAGCATCATCTATGCCTTTATTTTTTCTTTTTTGGGTATAAAACTCACCCAAATAGGTATCACCAAGGATATTGATCCATTCAGTTTTGGTTTGTAGTTGTTTAGTTTGTAATAGGCCTTGTTGGAAATAATGATAATACGGGGCTAAATGATCAATTCGATGGAGCTGATCTAAGAGCTGAAAAATACCTAAGCTCTGATTTTCATGACGATAAGAAAAAAAACAGTCTCGACGTTGATCTGTCAGATAAATCACTGCATCCAGTTGTGTACAGCTTGATAATGAATGGATCGGAGCAATCTCCTGCCCGTTAATATTCAGTGCTTTGACAAAAACTTGCTTCAGCAATTCAATCGGTAGATTAAAGATGGATTCCGCCAAACCATAGAGTTTTTGCAAGGTATTAGATTGATGCTGAATGTTCAATCCAAACTGCTCTGCCTTACTGGCGATTTCAATTTCTGCCTGTTGCCAATTTTCAAACAGGAGGCAACCAAGCAACTGTTGGGCAAACTGGTTTTGAGTAAAGCTGAGATATTGCAATAACTGTAAAACGGAATTGCTTGAATTCCAGATCAAATCAGGCTGATCACTTTGCTTCGCTTGGAAATTCGCATCAACAATCATTCCATCTTCAAGTTGCAACTGCCCATCAACAACTGCCTCTAAAGCTAAATATAATAGAATCCAAGCTGAACAATCCCCTGCAATTTCTGTCTGCCAAATGGGATGCTGGAAGTCTTGATTGCCCACCTGGTTAATGATTTTGATTTCTTGAGGTGCACTCATTGATTACACCTTCAAGCTTCAGTTTCAAAATGCTGAACATAGGCGACATAACCTGAAAGATTATGCTCTTGATCATCAATCCGTACACGGAAACGATCATGCCGTACATAGAAGCTATTCAAGACTTTATCTGGCCGTGCCATATACATGGCGACTTCTGGATAGAAAAATCCTGTGCGCTGAAACTCAGCCCGAAACTCAATCAGCTTTTTTAAATCCTCAAATTGTGCCTTTTCAAACAAATGACCTAAACCCAGTGCTCGAATTCGGAGAACCATTTGATAAGCTGCCATCATCATTTCCAACAAAGTGGCATAGGCCGTTTTACGATTACGGATAAACACCATGTGTTTTAAATAATTATTCAGGCCAAACTGGAAATACTTTTCTTCGGGGCAAATTTTGGTTAGTTCATTGCTGCAGTAACTCAGCCAATGGTCGTGATAACGATCATATTTTTTTTCAATGAATCGTTCAAACATGCATTGGACGGTTTGCAGTAATTTTTGCTCTGCATCAAGTTGATAAAGACGTAATAAGGCCAAAGCAGCTTCACCATCATAATAAATGATGCGGAATTTTTCTTTAATCTCATAGCTTGGGTAATGCAATACATGCGTGGTTTCGCCCGCCGCATTGACCATGGATAAAATGCCATTGGCTAAGGCCTGCGCATAAACCAGATAGCGATCATCACCTGTGATTTCTTGGTATTTGCTCAACATTAAAATCGCTGCGGCATTGGCACCTAACTTGATTTCATCTAGACCTGTCGCTTCATTACCATCCAGCATATACGCCAATTTCGTCTGTTTCTCGATGTAAAAAAGCCGTAAGGCATAATCAATCGCCAACTGAATTTTTTCGATAAAAACGTGATGTGATTGAATTGCTAAAGTTTCGAGTAAGGCATACACCGACGTACAATGCCGAACCGTGTTGTAACTCCGAATTTCACGATCATAGGCAGGGAAAAAACCATAAGCGAATCGCCCATCACTTCGGATTTGCTGATAGAGAAATTGCGCATTCCCTTCAATCATTTTTTTAAAATGCTGTTTTTTAGGTTCCAGTAGATAACGCACGCCATTTTCAGTGAACTGACTCTGTAAAGGAATCAACTGCCCTGCTTCATAAATCACAGCATAAGTATCAAAAGTCCACAGCTGTTGAAGTTCTTTAATTTTGATGTTGTGTTGCTGATTCGGATATTTTCTTAAAAGGCTACTATTTAAGTTTTTCTCATCAAGAAAATTAGGGATGTTATAGCTCAGCGCACGAATAATGGCTTTACCGTATAACTCTTGCTCCAAGAAGGAACAGTTAAAATCTGCATCAAAACTGATTCCTTTACGGTAATGATTATTATGGAATTGGTTCTCTAAAGTCTGTTCAAGGCTTTGCCAACTTTCTTCTTGGATATTAAAAGCAACATCAAATTTCAGAAAGGCAGGCAGCTTTTCAGTTACAGCGATGCGTTGCTCTAGAAAATTAAATAATTGCTGTTGAATATCAGCAAAATCTGAGCAGGCTGAATTCCAGACTTGGCAACGTTGTGTGTGTTCTCCATAGGAACAGAAAATCACTGCTTTAGACACATCAATATGCGACTGTACCTGCTTAAAAAAGTGTTCACTCAGCAAATGTGTCAATTGTTCGAGTGCTGAAATCGTAGTAATGCTCATATCTTCAATTTTTAGAATTTTTAAGTGTTTTACACACCATATCACATATTTTTATGATCTTCTCAAAATGAAAAAGAGAACCCGAAGGTTCTCTTTTTTTAAAGTGGAGGATTTTGATTAGTAAATGATTTGTCCATTATTCAACAAATCATTCAGTGTTAATGATGCTGTCGGTTCATCCACATGCAATGTCAACAACTGTGTACTTGAATAAGTGAGACCTAAACCATCACGATCTACACTAATCGTGGCACTTTGAGTTGCCGCATCATAGTTAACCGAAACATATAAACCTATGGTTAAGCTGTTTGGATCACCAAGTAACAAGTTACTTAGATCAATCTTATCAGCTTGACTATCAGTCGCCACATTACCCACATGGAAGTCAGTCCATGTATCGAAACCATTACCACCCGTTGCACTGTTAACGTTTGCAGCCGTCAAGGTGTTATAAATCAAGGTATCCGAGCCATTACCGAGCGTGAAGGTATCATTTGCAGAAGTGCTGACTGCAAGGCTATTCAACTCTTGACTTAAGTTAATGGTTAATGTGCTGGTAGACTCAGCACCAGTCACAGAGACCAGTTTGTAGTTAATTGAGTCAAAGGTTGCATTCGCGGCACTATCCAATGCTTTGTAGTAATACGAACCATCATTGTAAAGATACAACGTACCTTCACCTGTATTGATCGCTTGACCTGCTGCAATTTGGTAATTGCCCGGTGATACTTCCACATACAATTGCGAAGCATCTTTGATATCTGCCACGCCACCGGTTGTATCGCCTAACAAGATATTGCCGTGAACCCAATCTGTTAAGCTGTCTGGTGTATAACTATCCAAGTGGGTTGCTTTAGTTGTAACCACAGAATCAAGCGTAAGTGTTCCAAGGCTTGCTCCTGCTAAACTAAACTCGACTCTATATGTGCCAGCTGATAAATGTGCGATATCTGCAGAGAATGCTGAAGCACCAATACCACCAACTAAAGCTGTTGCAGAGCCTGAATAAACTGTATTTACCCAGACTCCTCCCACGAACTGTTGAATTACATATCCAGTAGTTGGTAAGACTGATATACCTGCTGCCGTATAATTCAACGCAACATGTACATCACTCACCGAATTTGCAGCAATAACAAATTGGTTCGATGTGACCGTACTACTCAATACAGGAAGTGGAGGGAAACCAGTTAAATTACCAATGGTCACATTACCACTTGGAACATCGACAGCCGCTGCATCAGTGACTGGCTTCATACTAATCGTTGCATCATTGGTATCGGCATTCGCCACTGGTGCAGGGATAACAGCATCTGCGTCAGGATTCGCAACATTCCAATTAATATCCACATCTGGCGAACCAATTTGGATATGTAAGTTTGCTGTATCTGTTCTACCTGTGACTGGGTCCACCACGGTATAAGTAAAGCTATCTACTTTACCAATATTCAGAGTATCCGCGGTCGCTTGATAACTATAGCTACCATCTGAGTTAATGGTTAAGGTACCGTATGCACCGACAATAACAGTCGCTAAGCCTGTACTTACACCCGCTGTATTACCATTTTCAGCTGTCACCGAAGTCACAACCGTTGTGGTGGTAATATAGTCTGGGGTATAGCCAGGGCCATACACACCTGAATTATTATCTGCAAGCACATTACCTGTGATTGGATCTACCACCAATGTCGGTACTTGAGTAATGTCACCATGATTCAAGGTGATATCAGCAGTGACGTTACCAAGCGCTGTAAGAAGTGTATTACTCTCCATAAACAACTCATAAGTACCCGCACCCAGATTATCCACTTTGAATTTCACTTCAGAGCCAAAGATACCGAGTAAATCAAGGATGCCCGTATTAGAGCTATCCGCAATCACGGTACGCGTACCGTCTGGATTGACTCGCGTTAACACCACATGTAAACCATCGACAACCGTTGCAACTGAACCAAAGTTCACTGCAAAGATTGCTTCAGTGACATGCCCAGGAGTAACCGTGAAGGTTGCCGTACCCTCTTTGGTTCCGATCACAATACCGCCGACACCGAGTAACCAGTTGTAGCTGATTGCATTATCAAAGAACTGAGTAGTCGTTGGATAAACCAGATCAATCTCTGCTGAAGCAACATTATCCATTGCATCTACAGGCACTGGACCAGTAATCACAGCAGGTTGTGATGGGTCTGCTGGATTCCATGTCATATCGACACCGTTACTATCCAAGTGGACATATAGAACCGCTTGTGAGGTATTGCCAGTAACAGGATCACGTAAGGTATATGTAAACTCGTCAACCTGACCGAGATTTAAACCATTGGCATTTGGTGTGTAAGTGTAATTACCATCTTGATCAATCACCAAGTTACCGTATGTGCCCACAATAGTGGTTGTACCTGTTGCACTTACTGGATCACCATTCACCATTGAGATGACAGCATTGCTGCTAGCCGCATCAACTGCCCCATTAATACCCACATCTTTGATGACATTGCCAGAGATTGGTTCAACAGAATATCCAGCAATAACATATGGATTATAAACATCCATTGTACCTGTTAATGTTCCGCCCAAGCCTACACCCAACAAGCCTTCATAACCGATAAAGGCACGATATTGACCAGCTTCCAAACCTTCAATCACCGCAGTTGCCACCCCACCAATGAGGGATAAATCAACCAAGGTTGCTTGTGGATTAGTGCCACCAATAGAGACCCACTGTCCTGTTGTTGCATCATATTTTTGAACAACCAGCGAGTAATCACTCAAGAGGTTCGCAGTCAATAATCCGCTGAAAGTAAATGTTGCTGTACCTTCACGATCAGCATCAACATTGAATGCGACAGTGGCATCACCAAGCAATTGTAAGTTCAATCCAGCCAAAGAAACTGCAGCGACATAACTTGCACTACCAAGGGCTACATCATCAGCAACAAGCAAGGCTTCTGGATTAATTTCCGCAACAGCAAGGTTATCTGAAGCTTTCACAGAACTTAATTGGATGTTCAATGTCGCTTGAGCCGTATCACCTGTTACAGGATCTCTTAAGGTATATACAAACTGATCAGTTTGACCAATCCCTGTAGCATTTGAGTTCGGTGTATAGACATATGAGCCATCGAGATTGATAACCAGATCACCGAAGGCACCAGTAATTACAGTACCATCTGCTAACACTGGCTGACCATTCACTGCATTAATCACAGTTGTTGGTGTGACCACATCAGCTTGACCACTATCATTGATGTCTACAATCACGTTACCAGTAGCAGTTTCTGTGTAGAATCCGCCAATTTGAGTGGTATCGTAGATATCCATTGTCGCAGTTAAAGTACCAAGTAAACCAATACCCGCAAGACCGGTATACGTCATAAACGCACGATATTGACCTTCTTCAAGACCATCTAGGGCCACACCTGGGGTCGAGCCTAGTAAAGTCAGTTTAATAATATCGGCTTGGCCACCACCATACACTGAAGTCCATTGACCAGTCACAGGATCCAATTTTTGAACCACAAGTGAGTAATCGGCCAATGCGTTCACACCGATGAGGGCGCTATAGGTAAATGTTGCATTACCTTCATTATTTGCTGCAACGCTAAAACCAATGGCTTCAGAACCTATCTGTAAATCAAGTCCTGCGAGTGAAACAAGCGCTAAGTATGTTTTACTACCAAGTAGTGCATCATCTGAAATCAGCAATGGCTGTGGAGCAAGAACTGCTGTATCAAAATTATCGAATGCAATGATTGAGCTAGCAAGCGTATAGGTTTGTGCGTCTTGAAGTGTACTACTATTACCTGCTGTATCGGTAAAGGTTGCTGTCGCCTCAATCGTTAAATCTGTATCGGCGGCAAGTTGACTACCTAGAACACCAATGCTCCAAGTACTAGTTAAAGGATCAACCACTGCTGTGTAATTGGTTCCATTTACATTCACTTGAACTGAAGTTATTACTGCATCAGCTGGAATCGTCAAGGTACCGGTCAATGTGACTGTACCTGATACTTCCGTTGCATCGAGAATATTGTCTCCAGTGATTGCATTAATTGCGATTGCAGCAGTTGTGATATCTGGAGGTGTGATATCAATGGTTACTGATGAATCAGCGCTGTCAATGTTACCTTGAGCATCCACCGCTTCTGCATGGATCGCTAATGAGCCATCCGCCAAGACTGCAATCGCTGCAGTAATAAAGCCATTCACCAAGTCCGCTGCTGTTACTGTGTAGTTGCTACCATTTACGGTTACCACTGTTCCCACTGCTGCATCTGGACCTAAGGCCACGCGAGCATCAAAGCTACCATCCGCACCTAACTCAGTCGCATTCAAGATGCCGTCACCGTTTAAGTCATCTGGAACTGTGATTGCACCAATCAAGTCAGCTGCAACCGTATCCACCGTGATGGTTACATCGGCATCTGCACTGTCAATGTTACCTTGAGCATCCACCGCTTCTGCATGGATGGTGATTGTGCCATCTGCTGCAACCGCTATCGCTGCAGTGATGAAGCCATTCACCAAGTCCGCTGCTGTTACTGTGTAGTTGCTACCATTTACGGTTACCACTGTTCCCACTGCTGCATCTGGACCTAAGGCCACGCGAGCATCAAAGCTACCATCCGCACCTAACTCAGTCGCATTCAAGATGCCGTCACCGTTTAAGTCATCTGGAACTGTGATCGCACCAATCAAGTCAGCTGCAACTGTATCCACCGTGATGGTTACATCTGCATCTGCACTGTCAATGTTACCTTGAGCATCCACCGCTTCTGCATGGATGGTGATGCTGCCATCTGCTGCAACCGCTATCGCTGCAGTAATAAAGCCATTCACCAAATCCGCTGCGGTTACTGTGTAGTTGCTACCATTTACGGTTACCACTGTTCCCACTGCTGCATCTGGACCTAAGGCCACGCGAGCATCAAAGCTACCATCCGCACCTAACTCAGTCGCATTCAAGATGCCATCACCGTTCAGATCATCTGGAACTGTGATCGCACCAATCAAGTCAGCCGGAATGGTATCAATCGTAACTGCACCCGTATCTGTTCCCACATTGCCTGCCAAGTCTGTGGCAGTTACTGTGACCGTATGTGGACCTTCACCTAACACTGGTAATACATTGTCTGCAAGGGTCCACGTACCATCACCATTGTTCACCGCTGGATAGTCAACACCATCCACATTCACCACAATCGTGGCATTTGGATCGTTGATCGTACCTGACAACTCAGGAGTGGTGTCATTCGTAGTTTCATCTGTAAATGTTACAACTGGTGGTAAGCCATCTCCATCAACAATCTCTGTACCCGGCAATGAAACGTTTCCTGCCAAGTCTGTTGCTGTTGCTGTAACGGTATCACCATCAACCAGATTACCTGGATTTGGTACTGTCCACGTACCTGTGACTGGATCCGTTGGCACTTGAACTGTGGTGCCATTCGGGAAGGTCACTGTCACCGTTGAACCTGGTTCTGCTGTTCCTGTAATCGGATCAACTGCATTGATTGGATCAATGTCTGGCGCATTCGGTGCAATCGTATCGATTGTCACTGTACCTGTATCGGTACCGACATTGCCTGCCAAGTCTGTGGCAGTCACTGTGACCGCATGTGGACCTTCACCCAACACTGGCAATACATTGTCTGCAAGGGTCCAAGTACCATCACCATTGTTCACTGCTGGATAGTCAACACCATCCACATTCACCACAATGGTCGCATTTGGATCATTGATCGTACCGGTCAAGTCTGGTGTTGAGTCATTGGTGAATTCATCATTCAACGCGACGACTGGTGGTAAGCCATCTCCATCAACAATCTCTGTACCCGGCAATGAAACGTTTCCTGCCAAGTCTGTTGCTGTTGCTGTAACGGTATCACCATCAACCAGATTACCTGGATTTGGTACTGTCCACGTACCTGTGACTGGATCCGTTGGCACTTGAACTGTGGTGCCATTCGGGAAGGTCACTGTCACCGTTGAACCTGGTTCTGCTGTTCCTGTAATCGGATCAACTGCATTGATTGGATCAATGTCTGGCGCATTCGGTGCAATCGTATCGATTGTCACTGTACCTGTATCGGTACCGACATTGCCTGCCAAGTCTGTGGCAGTCACTGTGACCGCATGTGGACCTTCACCTAACACTGGCAATACATTGTCTGCAAGGGTCCACGTACCATCACCATTGTTCACTGCTGGATAGTCAACGCCATCCACATTCACCACAATCGTCGCCGTTGGGTCATTCACCGTACCGGTCAAGGCAGGCGTTGCATCGTTGCTTAAGTCATCATCCACGGTCACGATCGGTGCAGTCACATCAGTGGTCACTGTGCCGGTGCCTGGTAATGAGGTGTTGCCTGCTGGGTCAGTCGCTGTTGCAGTGACGGTTTCACCATTGGTTAAGCCACCT
>Ga0209958_1001925_pt1 | contig 13374 bp, 9 predicted proteins | sample ThiBio_inoc_plan_FD_183942 | JGI IMG/M metagenome (GOLD analysis project Ga0209958, IMG submission 183942) | Wastewater bioreactor microbial communities from Cape Town, South Africa - Thiocy_inoc_plan (SPAdes) | ecosystem: Engineered > Bioremediation > Thiocyanate > Unclassified | place: South... | reverse complement strand
AAGCCATGTGCGTCTACGGCGGCGCGGTGCAGAACGCCAAGATGGATCACGCGGTCGACTACACCATGCACGCCACCACCGAGCGCTGGAATGAAATGGGTGCGGGCGAATACGGCCCGATGAAGGCGATGATGTTTGGCCGCCTCAAGTTCACCGGCCCGAAAATGGAAGCCATGGGCGTGATGGGGCCATTCGAGGCCTTCCTGCGGCTGCCGGGGAAAATTCCCGGCGATCAGGCCTGCCCTGCCAAGTAAGCTTGCCGCAGTCGTAAAAAAGCCGGGAAGACCCCCGGCTTTTTTTTACGTCGCCACATCAGAGGATGTTGCCCGGCAAATGACCGGCAACCGGTTCGGCAGGATCCGCCGCCGTTCGCTCAGCTTGAAGGGGCCGCATTCACCAGCTTGGTGAGTAGCGAGGCCAGTCGGCGGGTTTCGGCATCCGTCAGCGACCGGCGCATCCAGTCGCCTATAACCGCGTGCAGTTCCGACATCGCCTTCTCCAGAACGGGCATCGCCTGAGCGGTGAGCGCGACGGGTTTGACGCGGCGGTCGGCATCCTGCATCGAGCGGGTGACCAGGCCCCGCGCTTCCAGTTGCCGCAATACCTTGGTCAGCCCGCCGGAGGTGATCAACACCGCGCGCTGAATCTCCGATGGCGTCAGCGCATGGGGCGGCGGGGTACGGCGCAGACTGGCCAGCACATCGAATTCAGCCGGACTCAAGCCGTTGGCGGCCATGATCTTGGTCGCACGGGAATGTTGCGCCGTGTAGGCCTGCGTAAGGGCGAGCCCCAATGGCAGCACCTGCGCATCGTAGGATTCGGGCCAGTGCTGGCGGTGCATATCGAGAGGATTGGCGATTCTGTCGGCCATTTCGGGAGGTTTGCTGATGGAGCGGTTACACGATTAATTATCTTGCTAGATAGATAATAATGCAATATGCTTTGTCGGTTGAAGCTGCTATCAATGCCAAGATCATAGATCATGCAGGCACGCCGTTTCGCCGCTCTGCTTCAGGCCCTGCAGCACGAATGAACGAATGCGCTCCATCCTATCCAACGTCCACCAAGGCCAAGACCGATGACTACCCGTCCCGAGCCCGCCCTCAACCCTCTCCAACAAGGATTATTCCTGTCCAAGCCGGCCGGCCTCGTGCTGCTGAGTGCCCTGTTGCTTGCGGCCTGCGGCGGCAAGACGGAACCTGGCGCCGCCCCCGCTGCCGCAGCCCCTGCCGTGACGGTGGTGACGGTGCAGCCCGAACCGGTGCCGGTGACAGCCGAACTGCCTGGGCGCACGTCGCCTTATCTGGTGGCCGAATTGCGGCCGCAGGTGAGCGGCATCGTCAAGCAGCGCCTGTTCAAGGAGGGCAGCGATGTCAAGGCGGGCCAGGTGCTGTACCGGATCGATCCGGCGACGTATCAGGCGGCCTACGACAGCGCCCGCGCCAATCTGGCGCGGGCCGAGGCGAATCTGGAGGTGGCGCGGCTGAAAGCCGGGCGCTACGCCGAACTGGTGAAGATCGAGGCGGTGAGCGCCCAGGCCAACGACGAAACGCAGGCCACGCAGAAACAGGCGCAAGCCGAAGTGGGCGCGGCGAAGGCGGCGCTCGACAAGGCGCGCGTCGATCTCGATTTCACCCGCGTCACTTCGCCCATCGCCGGCCGCATCGGGCGCTCGGCGGTGACCGCGGGCGCGCTGGTCACCGCGAACCAGGCCGCGGCGCTTGCCACCGTGCAACAACTCGATCCTATCTATGTCGACCTGACACAATCCAGCGCCGAGCTGCTGGGCCTGAAGCGCAGCCTCGATTCCGGCAGGCTGCAGCGCTCGGGGGGCGGCACGGTGCCGGTACAGCTGGTGCTGGAAGACGGCAGCCTCTACGGCGCCGCAGGCAGGTTGGCGTTCTCCGAGGTGACGGTCGACCAGGCCACTGGCAGCGTGACGCTGCGCGCGGTGTTCCCCAACCCCAGGGGCGAACTGCTGCCCGGCATGTATGTGCGCGCGCGGCTGACGCAGGGCGTGAACCGCGATGCCGTGCTGGTGCCGCACGCGGCGGTCAGCCGCACGCCGCGCGGCGAGGCGCAGGTGATGGTGGTGAACGGCGAGGCCAAGGTCGAGGCGCGCAGCGTCAAGGCGGAGCAATCGATCGGCGACAAATGGGTGGTGACCGGGGGCCTGGCTGCCGGCGACCGCGTCATCGTCGAAGGCTTGCAGAAGGTGAAACCGGGCGCACCGGTGCAGGCACAGGAAGCCGCCGCTGCAGCGGCGCCCGCAGCGGCCGCGGCGAAGTGAGGTAACGGACCATGGCCCGCTTTTTCATCGACCGGCCCATCTTCGCGTGGGTCATCGCCATCGTCATCATGCTCGCCGGCGGGCTGTCCATCCTGACGCTGCCGGTATCGCAGTATCCGGCCATCGCGCCGCCCACCGTCGCCATCAACGCCTTCTATCCCGGCGCCTCGGCGAAGACGGTGGAAGACTCCGTTACCCAGATCATCGAGCAGAAGATGACCGGGCTGGACAACCTGCTCTACATGAGCTCGTCGTCCGACTCCTATGGCCGCGCCACGACCACGCTGACCTTCGACGCCGGCACCGACCCCGACATCGCCCAGGTGCAGGTGCAGAACAAGCTGCAGATCGGCCTGCCGCTGCTGCCGCTGGCGGTGCAGCAGCAGGGTGTGCAGGTGGCGAAATCGACGCGCAACTTCCTCATGGTGCTCGGCTTCGTCGCCAAGGACGGCAGCCTGAGCCGGGAGGATCTCGCCGACTTCCTCACCGCCACGGTGCAGGATCCGCTGTCGCGGGTGACCGGCGTCGGCGAGGTGCAGGTGTTCGGCGCCCAGTACGCCATGCGCATCTGGCTCGACCCGGCCAAGCTGACCAATTTCAAGCTCACCCCGGCCGACGTGCAGGCCGCGCTGCGGGCGCAGAACGCCCAGGTCTCGGCCGGCCAGCTCGGCGGCACGCCGGCGGTCAAGGGCCAGGGCTTCACGGCCTCGGTCACGGCGCAGAGCCGGCTGCAGACGGTGGAGCAGTTCGAGCAGATTCTGCTGCGCAGTTCGGCGCAGGGAGGCGAAGTGCGCCTCAAGGACGTCGCCCGCGTCCAGATCGGCGCCGAGAACTACGGCATCGTCGGCCGCTACAACGGCCAGCCCGCCTCCGGCATCGGCATCAAGCTCGCCGCCGGCGCCAACGCGCTCGAAACGGCGGATGCGGTGCGCGCCAAGGTCGAGCAGATGAAGCCCTACTTCCCCGCCGGCATCGAGGTCGTGGTGCCTTACGACACCACGCCCTTCGTCAAACTCTCCATCATGGGCGTGGTGCAGACGCTGGCCGAAGCGATTCTGCTGGTGTTCCTGGTGATGTATCTGTTCCTGCAGAACTTCCGCGCCACCGTCATTCCGACCATCGCGGTGCCGGTGGTGCTGCTCGGCACCTTCGGCGTGATGGCGGCGTTCGGCTTCACGATCAACACCCTGACCATGTTCGGCCTGGTGCTGGCCATCGGCCTGCTGGTCGACGACGCCATCGTGGTGGTCGAGAACGTCGAGCGCGTGATGAGCGAGGAAGGCCTGTCGCCGAAGGAGGCGACCAGGAAATCGATGCGCCAGATCACCGGCGCGCTGGTCGGCATCGGCCTGGTGCTGTCGGCCGTGTTCATTCCGATGGCCTTCTTCGGCGGCTCCACCGGCGTCATCTACCGCCAGTTCTCGATCACCATCGCGGCGGCGATGGGGCTGTCGGTTCTGGTGGCGATCGTGTTCACGCCGGCGCTGTGCGCAACCATGCTGAAGCCGATCGAAAAGGGCCATGGGCACGGCGAGGGGGGCTGGTTCGCCGGCTTCTTCCACTGGTTCAACCGCGCGTTCGCCCGCAACACCGCGCGCTACGAATCGGCTGTCGGCAAGATCCTGCAGCGCAGCTTCCGTTTCCTGGCGATCTACGCCGCGATCATCGGCGTGCTGGCGCTGCTGTTCATGCGCATGCCGACTTCCTTCCTGCCGGAGGAGGACCAGGGCGTGATGTTCACCCAGATCATGCTGCCGGCCGGTGCGACCCAGGAGCGCACCGTCGAGGTGCTGAAGAAAGTCGAGCATCATTTCCTCGTCAACGAGAAGGACAACGTAAAGTCGATCTTCACCGCAGCCGGCTTCAGCTTCGGCGGCAGCGGCCAGAACATGGGCCTCGGCTTCGTCGGCATGAAGGACTGGGACGAACGCCATGAGCCGGGGCAGGACGTGAAATCGGTCGCCGGCCGCGCGATGGCTGCGTTCTCGCAAATCCGCGAAGCGATGGTGTTCGCCTTCGTGCCGCCGGCGGTGATCGAACTCGGCACCGCGAGCGGATTCAACGTCCAGCTGCAGGATCGCGCCGGCCTCGGCCACGACGCGCTGATCGCGGCGCGCAACCAGTTCCTCGGCATGGCGGCGCAGGACAAGCGCCTGGTGGGCGTGCGTCCGAACGGCCAGGACGATGTCGCCGAATACCAGCTCGACATCGACCATGCCAAGGCGGGCGCGCTCGGCGTGGCGGTGGCGGACATCAACGACACCCTCGCCACCGCCTGGGGCGGCACCTACGTCAACGACTTCATCGACCGCGGCCGCATCAAGAAGGTGTATCTGCAGGCCGACGCCGAGGCGCGCATGAAGCCGGAGGATCTGGCCAAATGGTACGTGCGCAACAAGCAGGGCGACATGGTGCCGCTGTCGGCGTTCACGACCGCGCACTGGACCTACGGCTCGCCGCGGCTGGAGCGCTACAACGGCCAGCCGTCGGTCGAGCTGCAGGGCCAGGCCGCGCCCGGCCTGTCGTCGGGCGAGGCTATGGCGGTCGTCGAGGAACTCATCGCCAAGCTGCCGCCCGGCATCGGCTACGAATGGACCGGCACCTCGTTCGAGGAGCGGCGCAGCGGCTCGCAGGCACCGGCGCTGTATGCGCTGTCGCTGCTGGTGGTGTTCCTGTGCCTGGCGGCGCTCTATGAAAGCTGGTCGGTGCCGTTTGCGGTGATGCTGGTGGTGCCGCTCGGCGTGCTCGGCGCGCTGCTCGCCGCGACCGGGCGCGGCCTGTCGAACGACGTCTATTTCCAGGTCGGCCTGCTGGCCACCATCGGCCTGTCGTCGAAGAACGCCATCCTGATCGTGGAATTCGCCAAGGCGCAGATGGAACAGGAAGGCAAGGATCTGATCGCGGCAACGCTGGAGGCGGTACGCATGCGGCTGCGCCCGATCCTGATGACCTCGCTCGCCTTCGGCCTCGGCGTGCTGCCGCTGGCGATCGCCACCGGCGCCGGCTCGGGCAGCCAGAACGCGATCGGCACCGGAGTGCTCGGCGGCACCATCGCCGGCACCCTGCTCGGTCTCTTCTTCATCCCGCTGTTCTACGTGGTGATCAAGCGGATATTCAAGGACAAGCCGCAGGCGGCGGGCGCCGCCCCCGCTGCCGCCCCGCTGGAGGCCGAATGATGTTCCCGTTACGCACCCTGACCGTCGCCCTCGCCGCCGCCCTGGCGAGCGCCTGCAGCCTGATCCCGGATTACCAGCGGCCCGCGGCGCCGGTGCCGGCAAGCTTTCCTGACGCCGCGCAGGCTGCGGCGGCAACGCCGGCGGCCGATGCCATCGCCTGGCGCGATTACTTCGCCGATGCCCGCCTGCGCGAGGTGATCGCGCTGGCACTCGCCAACAACCGCGATCTGCGGGTCGCCGCGCTCAACATCGAGAAGGCGCGCGCGCAGTACCGCATCCAGCGCGCCGACCTGTTCCCTGCGATCGGCGCCAGCGGCAGCCAGAACGCACAGCGTCTGCCAGGCGATCTGACCTCCGGCGGCGAGGCCGACGTCACCCGCCAGTACAGCGCCACGATAGGCTTTGCTGCCTACGAACTGGATTTCTTCGGCCGCATTCGCAGCCTCAATGCGCAGGCGCTGGAGCTTTACCTTGGCACCGAGGAAGCGCGCCGCAGTGCGCAGATCAGCCTGGTGGCGGAAGTCGCCAACGCCTGGCTGATCCTCGCTGCCGACCGCGAGCGCCAGGCGCTGGCGCGCAGCACCTATGAAACTCGGCAAAAATCCTACGATCTGACCCGCCGCAGCTTCGAAGCCGGCGCGGTCTCGGCGCTCGATCTGCACCAGTCACAGACGCTACTGGAAAGCGCCCGCGCCGACGTTGCGCGTTACCGCACCTTCGTCGCGCAGGACGAGAACGCGCTCGCACTCGTCGCCGGCGCCCCGGTGCCCGCCGAACTGCTGCCCGCCACGCTCACCGACAGTGTCAGCGCGGTAGCCGAATTGCCGGCCGGCATCCCTTCCGACGTGCTCGCCCGCCGCCCCGATATCCTGCAGGCCGAACGCGCGCTGCGTGCGGCCAATGCCAGCATCGGCGCCGCCCGCGCAGCCTTCTTTCCACGCATCACGCTGACCGCCGCGGGCGGCAGCGCAAGCAACACGCTGGACGGACTGTTCGGCAGCGGTTCCGGCACCTGGAGCTTCGTGCCGCAGATCCGCATCCCGATTTTCGAGGCCGGCCGGCTGCAGGCGAACCTGGACGTCTCCACGGTGCAGCGCGACATCAACGTGGCGCAGTACGAGAAGGCCATCCAGAGCGCGTTCCGCGAAGTGGCCGATGCCCTCGCCGAACGCGCCACCCTCGCCGAGCAGCTCGACGCGCGGCGGCGCCTGGTCGAGGCCACCGCAGCCGGCTTTCGCCTGTCGGAAGCGCGCTACAAGGGCGGCGTCGACAGCTACCTCGGACTGCTCGACGCGCAGCGTGCACTCTACGGCGCCGAACTGGATCTGATTGGCGTGCGCCTGTCCGAGGCCGCGAATCGCGTGGCGCTGTACAAGGCGCTGGGCGGCGGCTGGCAGTAAGCTCCGCCCTCGCCAGCGCCGCCGTGCCCGGCTCAGCCGGCGCGCCCCGCACATGCGCGCCGTCGCGAATGCGGCCCCCATCCTGTGCCGAAAGGAGTTCGACATGAAACGACTGCCCAGCTACTTCCTGTCCCACGGCGGCGGCCCGTGGCCGTACCTCACGGGTGAGTTCCGCGCGCACTATCGCCTGCTCGAAGCGTCGCTGCAGGCGCTGGCGCGGGAACTCGGCGCCAAGCCGCGCGCGGTCCTGATGGTGTCGGGCCACTGGGAGGCGAGCGAATTCGCCGTGATGGCGAGCCCGCGCCCGCCCATGGTCTACGACTATTACGGATTTCCGGAGCACACCTACCATGTCCGCTACGACGCGCCCGGCTCGCCCGAACTGGCCGGCCGCGTGAAGGGCCTGCTCGAAGCGGCGGGGCTCGGCGCCCGGCTCGATGCGAACCGCGGCTTCGATCACGGCTGCTTCACCCCGATGGCCGTGATGTATCCGGAAGCCGACGTCCCCGTCGTGCAGCTATCGCTGAAGACCGGCTACGACCCGCAAACCCATCTTGCTGCAGGCCGGGCGCTCGCGCCCCTGCGCGACGAAGGCATATTGATCGTCGGCAGCGGCTTGAGCTATCACAATCTGCGGGAGTTCGGCGAGCAGGCCAAGACGGCATCGGAGGCATTCGATGAGTGGCTGCAGGAGACCCTCGTGCGCACGCCGCCGGGCCAGCGTTCGCAACGCCTGCTGCAATGGGAACACGCGCCGTCGGCCCGGCGCGCCCATCCGCAGGCAGACCACCTGATCCCGCTGATGGTGGCAGTCGGCGCAGCCGAGGACGAAGCGGCCGCCTGCATTTACCACGAGCAGGGCTTCTTCGGCGGCGTGACGGCATCGAGTTTCCGCTTCGGCCACACGGCGGAATGACGGCGCGTTAGCCGATACCCGCCGCTGCTCGAAGATACCCGCGCAATAAAGCGCCTCCGGCCCGGCCGGGCCGGAAATCCCGGACGAGCTTTCCCGCCTCGCCCCGTCGCCTCAATGCATCGTACCCGGGGCCGCGTCGAGCGGACGGCCATTACGGATTTCCTCCGGCGTGGCATCGCGGATGTCCATCACATTCACCAGGCAGGTCACGCTCTGCCCGGCCAGCGAGGGATTGCCGTCCAGCCTGAGCTTGCCGTCCTCGATCGAGGTGACGTAAAAGGCCTTGGTCTCGCCCGACTCGTTTTCAAACAGGACCTCGGCGCCAACCCGGCGGAACTGCGGCGGCACATTATCGAGCTCCTCGACAAACACCAGGCTCTCGTCGCGCAACCCGTACCCCTCTTCGGGCGCCAGCGTGATCTCGACCCGGTCGCCCACCTTGCGGCCCGCTACCGCCGATTCGATCGCCGGCAAAATGCCGCTGTTGGCGCCGTGCACAAAGCCGACCGGAATGTCGTGCTGCTCGACGACCATGCCGCGCGCATCGAGTATTGAGTAGGTGATATATACAAGTTTGTTGTGTGTCACGGTAACCATGCTGTCCCATCCCGAACCGTCAAAGAAAGCGCCACGCCATGGCCTGACTGGCGCCTACGCCGCCTGCTGCTTATGATACCTTCGAAGCCTGCCCCGCACACCGCCCGCCATGAAACCACTCAAACACCTGCCCGCCTGGAAAACGCTGGAACAGCACTTCAAGGACATGCGCGCATTCGACATGCGCAGCGCATTCCGCGAAGACGCGCATCGCTTTGAGCATCTGTCGCTGCGCTGCGGCAACCTGCTGCTCGACTACTCGAAGAACCGCGTCACCCCGGACACCATGCGGCATCTGATGCAACTGGCGCGCGAATCCGATCTGGAGGGCATGCGCAATGCCATGTTCAGCGGCGAGCGCATCAACTTCACCGAGCGGCGCGCGGTGCTGCACACCGCCCTGCGTGCGCCGGTGCGCCCGCCGCTGGTGGTGGAAGGCATGGATGTCGAGCGCGAAGTCGCAGCCGTGCTCAAGCGCATGCAGCGCTTCGTCGAATCGATCCACAACGGCAGCTGGCGCGGCCATACCGGCAAGCCGATCCGAGACGTGGTGAACATCGGCATCGGCGGATCGGACCTGGGGCCGGCGATGGTGTGTGCGGCGCTCGACCATTACGCGCTGGAAAGCGTGCGGGTGCATTTCGTCTCCAACCTCGATCCGGCGCATCTGGCCGGCACGCTCAAGCAGCTCGACCCCGAGACCACGCTGTTCATCGTCGCCTCGAAAACCTTCACCACCCTGGAAACTCTGGCCAACGCCAACTCGGCCAAGGCCTGGCTGCTGGCTGCGCTGCGCGCCCCCGCCGCGGTGGCACGGCATTTCGTGGCGCTGTCGACCAACGCGCAGGCAGTCGAGGCATTCGGCATCGACCCCGACAACATGTTCATCTTCTGGGACTGGGTGGGGGGGCGCTACTCGCTGTGGTCGGCAATCGGCCTGTCGATCGCGCTGCAGATCGGCTGGGGCAATTTCCAGGCGCTCTTGGCCGGCGCGCATGCGATGGACATCCATTTCAAGGAAGCCCCGCTGGAAGTCAACATGCCGGCCATCCTCGGCATGCTCGGCATCTGGTACGCCAACTTCTGGGGCACCGACACCTACGGCGTGTTCCCCTACGACCAGCGCCTGCGCCTGCTGGTGCCCTTCCTGCAGCAGCTCGACATGGAGTCGAACGGCAAGAACGTCAACCGCGGCAACAAGCTGGTCAACTACAACACCGGGCCGATCCTGTGGGGCGCGCCCGGCACCAACGGCCAGCACGCCTTCTTCGAGCTGGTGCACCAGGGCACGCGCCTGATCCCCACCGATTTCCTGGTGGCAGCGGTCAATCCCACGCCGCTGGCCGACCAGCACGAATGGCTCCTGGCCAACTGCCTGGCGCAGACCGAGGCGCTGCTGAAGGGCAAGTCGCGCGCGGTGATCGAGGCCGAACTGATCGCCCAGGGCATGAGCCGCGAAACCGCCAAGGCGCTGGCGCCGCACAAGGTCTTCCCGGGCAATCGCCCGAGCAACACCCTGCTCTACCAGAAGCTCGACCCGCACACTCTGGGCATGCTGCTCGCGCTCTACGAACACAAGGTGTTCGTGCAGGGCGTGATCTGGCAGATCAACAGCTTCGATCAGTGGGGCGTCGAACTCGGCAAGCAGCTGGCGCCGCCGATCCGCGCCGCGCTGAGTTCGGTGCGTGCGATCGGCGAACACGACGGCTCCACCCTCGGCTTGATCACCGACATCCGCCGGCGCCGCGGCCTCAGCACTTAGCGCATGATTTCTACTGCATCAGGCTCTTGACCCGCACGCGGTAGCTGAGCGTCGCGCTGCCCTCGGCGGGCACCCGCACCCGCCATTCGGCAATGCCGGCAGCCACCCTGGTGTGCGGCTGCGATTCGGAGAGCATCGTCCAGTCGCCCGGTATCGGCTCGCGCACCGTGATGCTTACCGCTTCCGGCTTGGCATTCTTCAGTACGATTTCATACGCCGACTCGAACACGTAGCCGCTGCGGCCGCTGCCGGCCAGCTTCTGGAAGGCGGTCTGTTTCTTGTCCGCCGTCAGCTCGAAGGCATTGCCGAGATTGAGGCGCACCGTTTCGTTCTTTGGCGTGTGATCGATGCGATCCTCGCCGACAAACTGCGCGTTGCCCTGGCTGTCCTTCTTGTAAACCCGGACGACGCCCCTGGGCAGCGGCACGCCCAGACCTTCGCCCTTGTTGTCGAATTCGACGAACACGCCCACCTTGATTTTCTGCCCCAGCTCGCCGTGCTGACCCGAGTAGTAGTAGGCCGCACCTTCGAGCAGGAACGTCTTCTTCAGCGGCACCCGGCCGGCCGACAGCAGCGCCACCTGCTTGGTCTGGTTTTCCGCCAGCGTGGTGGGGCGTTGCAGCGTGTAGAGGTGGTATTCGAACAGGGGCTCCTGCTGCAGCTCGGCCGCGTCGGCCGCTTTCGCCGCCATCGCCATCGTCGCGCGCGGCATCGGCTGGGCGTCGCGCACCCGGTTGAGATCGCCCGCCACCAATTGCAGTTTGGCATTGGGATAGGCTGCGCCGCTCTGGTTGGTCAGCGTCACCCAGCCGTTGAGATCCAGCCGGTCGTCAGCGGCATTCAGTTCGGCGACATAATCGGCCCGCCACGACAGCCCGCCGGTCAGATAGGACAGCTCCAGATCCTGTGCCCCCGCCGACGGGTTGATCAGCGAGATGACGAGCGTGGGCTTGTCGCGCAAGCTGTCGGGCACGCCCGCAAACGCCAGCCGCCCCGGCACACCGGTTTCGATGCGATCGGCGAACTTGAGCACCACGCCGCCGTTGGTCGCCAGCACCTTCGCCGTTTCGCGGGTTTCCGCGCCGCTGGCGGGGTGGGTGCGAATAACGCCGACCTCGCGTCCGACGTATTTTTCGAGCAGCTTTTGCGGCGTCAACAGGTCGAAATCGAAGTTCTGTTCCAGCAGGCGGAATCCGGCGGGACTCGACACATTGCGCAGCTGCGCCGTCTCCGGGTGCATCTGCGCCGCGACTTCGCGCCATGCCAGCCGGTTGAAGTCGCGCGTGAGCCCGACCCGCCGCGCATCCCTCACCAAAGCCAGATTGTCGTTGTAGATGGTGACCGCGACGCCTTGCTGGTCGGCTGCCGTGCTGCCGGTCTCGTCGCGCGGCGCGCCCCAGCCGGGTTGAGAGGCAAAGAGCAGACCGGCCATCAGCGCATTCAGCAGTTTCTTCTTCGTCATGTCGTCTCCTTCGCGTTTTGCGGCAACGGGCATGATGCCCGATGCACGCGAAAAATGGTTCGCGGCGCTAGAATGGCCGAACCCATTTTGCAGTGACTGTCATGAGCGCAGACGACCTCCATCCATCCCGCATAGTCGGCGGCGGCATCAATACCCGCGAATCCGATCAGCCCGTGGTGGTGACGCAGATGCTGGGCATCGCCAGCAGCAACCCGGTTCGCGAGGAAGTCCTGCGGGAGCGCTTCCTGTCGTTCGATCCGCTGTTCGACGCCGCCTCCAGCCTGGTCGCCCACCAGCTGGTGCTGCGCGGACGCACCGCTGCCGCCGATGCGCCACCCGAGCTTCGGCAAATGGACGAGGACATGTTGCTGACCGGCCTGTATTCCCTGACGCAGGACGGCCTGACGGGTGAGCTGCCCTTGCTGGTGCGGATCAGCGCCGGCGTGCTGTTCAGCGACATCCCGCAGCAACTCGATCACCGCCAGCTGATCTGGTGCGTAAGCCTTGATAACGAACAGCATCTGGCGCGCGCCCTCGCGCTGCAGGACGCCGGGCTGACGTTCTGCCCTGCCTTCGACAGCAACCACGCGGTGATGCAGGATAGCGTCTCCGCCTGGCGCTATCTGGCCTGCCGCGCCGACGACATTCCACCCGCGGTGTCTGCGCGCCTGATCGTGGAGGGGGTACGGCACGCCCATACCCAGGCACGCTGGCCTGCCAACGCCTGGTTCAAAGGCAGCCTGTTTTCGGGCGACACCCAGCCGGCCGCCAATACCCGCGAGCAGGCCGTGCAGTTCGACTTGCTGGCGATCGCGCTGCGCCAGTCGCTCGACACACTGATCCAGTTTTTCCGGCTGAACCCGGACATGGCGCCACGCCTGCTCGCCATCGCCAACTCGCCGATCGGCGGCCTGAGCCGACCCGCCGAATCGGCCGCCCACGCCCTGGTCATGCTGGGCCCCCAGCGCGCCGCGCGCGTGGCGATACTGCTGGCCCTGGCCGGCACCCATCCCACCGAGGCCACGCGCCACTATGCCGTGACCGCGCTCACGCGCGCGCTCTTCATGGGCAAGGTCACGCGTCTGGGCGCGCCGGCCGAGAGCGCCGCCGCCGCATTCGAGATCGGCCTGCTGTCGGCCGCCCCCCATGCGCTGTCGCTACCGCTGGAGGCGCTGATCCGCAAGCTGGGGCTGCCGGCGGCCAGTGCGCTGGCCTTGAGCGTGCATCCCTCCCCCGAAGGCGCGATGCTGCAACTGGCGCACGCCTGCGAAAACAACGATGCCGGGGTACTGGCCCGCTATGCGCAGCAGCTGGATATCCCGCTGCACCAGATTTCGGTGGCCTACCTGGATGCCCTGATCGCAGCCTCGGCGCTCGACGCAGCATTGCATTGAAGCAGCGTAAAATGGCGGTTTTTGTCCGCGCGCCCGTGCCATGCATCCCACCCTGGTTTTCGACATTGAAACGATCCCCGACCTCGCCGGATTCGCCGCGGTCAACGGCATAGCCGAAACAGCGCTCCCGCACGCGGAACTCGCCGAAATGGCGCTGTTGAACCGCCGCCAGAAAACCGGCAGCGACTTCATGCCGCATCACCTGCACCGCATCGTCGCCATCTCCTGCGTGCTCAGGAGCGGCGACCAGTTGAAGGTATGGTCGCTCGGCGAGCCCGGCAGCAGCGAGGCCGAACTGATCCAGCGCTTCTACGACGGCATCGAGCGCTATACCCCGCAGCTGGTGTCGTGGAACGGCGGCGGCTTCGACCTGCCGG
>Ga0209958_1001922_pt1 | contig 13389 bp, 11 predicted proteins | sample ThiBio_inoc_plan_FD_183942 | JGI IMG/M metagenome (GOLD analysis project Ga0209958, IMG submission 183942) | Wastewater bioreactor microbial communities from Cape Town, South Africa - Thiocy_inoc_plan (SPAdes) | ecosystem: Engineered > Bioremediation > Thiocyanate > Unclassified | place: South... | reverse complement strand
CCGCTGTCGAATTCGTGATTGCCCACCGCGTTGAAGTCCAGCCCGATGCGGTTCATCACGCCGATGGCCGGCTCGTCGAGGAACAGCGAGGAGGCAAGCTGCGAGGCGCTGATGAGGTCACCCGCGGAAACCACGGCATTGTTGGCATATTTCGCCCGGATCGAATCCACCGCCGAGGCAAGCCAAGCGGCACCGCCCGCGGGAACCATCGTGACGCTGCCCTTGCCGTCATCCACCAGAACAGACTGGTTGGGCGGTTCCAGTGCGCCATGGAAGTCGTTGATCGCCAAGATCCCCACAGTAACGGTCGCCGCCGGTGCTGCCTCGGGCGCTTTTTCCCGCAGCGAAAAGACGCCGTGATCGTAACTCGCGGCACAGCCCGAAAGGGTGAGAGCGAAGACGGCGGGAAGAGCGATTGCGCGGAGGTCGAGGCGCTTCATACGCGAATCCTGAGAGCCAAGCATGACAGCATCATGGCGCAGATGGCCCGAAAGGGCGACTGCGCATTGCGGCAAGTCACCGCCGCCGGGCGCCCCAGTCAAGCAGCGCATCCAGCGCAGGGCACATCTCCTGACCCCATTCGGACAGGCGATATTCCACGCGCGGTGGCACCTGGGGGTAGATTTCCCGCTCTACGATCCCATCCCGCTCCAGATCGCGCAATTGCTGGATCAGCATTTTCTGGGAAACTGCGGGGATAGCCCGCTCCAGTTCCGAAAAGCGCAGCACTCCCTTGTCGAACAGATGGAAGATGATGACCAGTTTCCAGCGCCCTTCGATCAGCCGCAAGGCCGCCTCCGCGCCGCTTGCCGCCATGTCAGGCGTTACATCCTCAATCTTACCCGTAGGTGAGTAGCTTACTTTTTTGTGGGTACTGGCCATAAGGAAGGTTGGAACCTACCCTGGCAGGCAAGGCAAGAGGAGATGAGCAATGGCCCTTGATTTACCCGCCCCGCTTGGAACCTATTTCAACGCCGGCAACGGACCGGATATCGCCCAGCTCACCCAATGTTTCGCAGAGGATGCGCGCGTTCTGGACGAAGGCGAATGGCGCCAGGGGCATGAGGAAATCACCCGCTGGGCACAGGATGCGCGGGCGAAGTACAACTTCATCTCCACCCCGCTCGCCATGGAAGGGCCTGCGCAGGAGCCCATCGTCACTGCACGGGTGGAAGGAAACTTCCCCGGCAGTCCGATTGAATTGCGGTATCGCTTTGTACTGGCGGAGGGGAAGATCGCTTCGCTCAGTATTGCCTGAGCGAAGCGCGCCTTCGTCAGATATCCAGATTCGCCACGTTCAGCGCATTTTGCTGGATGAAGTCGCGGCGGGGCTCCACCACGTCGCCCATCAGGCGAGTGAAGATTTCGTCCGTGACGTCGGCATCTTCCACCTTCACCTGCAGTAGCACGCGGTTTTCCGGGTCCAGCGTGGTTTCCCAGAGCTGTTCCGCATTCATTTCGCCCAGGCCTTTGTAGCGCGAGATGGACAGGCCCTTGCGGCCCGCTTCCATTACCGCTTCCAGCAGTTGCGAAGGCCGCGTGATGCCGCCATCGGCCACCACGGAGGACGCGACGGGGGCTTCCTCGCCCTCCTCGGTCGTTTCCGGTTCCGGCTCCGGTTCGGCGCTGCCCTTGGTCAGGCGGGCAGGAGCATCGTAAAACTCCGAGGTCTGCACGGCCAGCTGATGCATCTTGCGCGCTTCAGCGCTGGTGAGGAAGGCCGCGTCAATCTCATGCGCGTCGGTCACGCCGCGCCAGATGCGCGCGAACAGCACTGTGCCGTCCTCGCGGCGCAGCACGCTCCACCGTGCTTCGGGATCGCCCATGCCGAGATGGCGAGCGGCCTGTTCCAGTGCGGTAAGCCGCGCCGCATCCGCCAATGCGGGATCGAGCGCACCGGCCATGCCCATGGCTTCCACCACCGCGGAATCATATTTGCGGGGCACGAAGGCCATCAGGTTCTTCATGCGCAGCGCGTGCTCGACCAGCCCTGACAGATCTGCCCCGCCGCGCACGACGCCCAGATTGTTTTCCAGAACCCGGCCCTGCAGGCCCGCTTCCACCAGATAACGGTCAAGCTCGCCCTGGTCCTTCACATAGACCTCGCTGCGGCCCTTGCTGACCTTGAACAGAGGCGGCTGGGCGATGAACAGGTGCCCGGCCTTGATGATCTCGGGCATCTGGCGATGGAAGAAGGTCAGCAGCAGGGTGCGGATATGCGCACCGTCCACGTCGGCGTCGGTCATGATGATGATCTTGTGGTAACGCAACTTGTCGAGATTGAACTCGTCACGCAGGCCGGTACCCATTGCCTGGATCAGCGTACCCACTTCCTTGGAGCTGATGATCCGGTCAAACCGGGCACGTTCCACGTTCAGGATCTTGCCGCGCAGGGGCAGGATCGCCTGATACTGGCTGTCGCGCCCGCTCTTGGCCGAACCGCCTGCGGAATCGCCCTCAACCAGGAAGAGTTCGCACTTGCTGGCATCGCGTTCGCGGCAATCGGAGAGCTTGCCGGGCAGGCTGGCGATGTCCATCGCGCCCTTACGCCGGGTAAGCTCGCGGGCCTTGCGCGCCGCTTCGCGCGCGGCGGCGGCATCCACCACCTTCTGCACGATTTCCTTGGCGTTGGCGGGGTTTTCCTCCAGCCACTCGTTCATCTTGTCCGCCATCAGGCTTTCCAGCGGCTGGCGCACTTCGGAGGAGACCAGTTTGTCCTTGGTCTGGCTGGAGAATTTCGGATCGGGCAACTTGACCGAAACGATCGCGGTCAGCCCTTCACGCATATCCTCGCCGGTGAGATTCACCTTCTCCTTCTTCAGCAGGCCGGATTTTTCGGCGTAACTATTGAGCGTGCGGGTCAGCGCGGCGCGGAACGCAGCCAGATGGGTGCCGCCGTCGCGCTGGGGGATATTATTGGTGAAGCACAGCACGTTCTCGTAATAGGAATCGTTCCATTCAAGAGCGACGTCGATCCCGATCCCGTCCCGATTGGAACTGATCGCAATCGGATCGGGCAACAGCGCTTGCTTGTTACGGTCGAGATACCGGACGAAGGCCGCGATGCCGCCTTCGTAATAGAGATCGTGTTCCACCGGCTCGGCAGGGCGACAGTCCCGCAGCAGGATGTGAACGCCCGAATTGAGGAAGGCGAGCTCGCGATAGCGATGCTCAAGCTTCTCGAAATCGAATTCGGTGACGTTCTTGAACGTATCGGTAGAGGCGAGGAAGGTAACCCGGGTGCCCTTCTTGGGCAGGCCGCCTTCAAGAACCGGGGCATCGCCGGTGATCTTGAGCGGCTCGACCGGATCGCCATGCTGGAAGCGCATCCAGTGTTCCTTGCCGTCACGCCAGACGGTCAGTTCCAGCCATTCGGACAGGGCATTGACCACACTGACGCCCACGCCGTGCAGGCCGCCCGAAACCTTATAGGCGTTGTCGTCGTTCGTATTCTCGAACTTCCCGCCCGCGTGGAGCTGGGTCATGATCACTTCGGCGGCTGAAACGCCTTCTTCCGAGTGAATGTCGGTTGGAATGCCGCGCCCATTGTCCTCGACGCTTACCGAGCCATCGGGATTGAGCTCGATCAGCACCAGATCGCAATGACCGGCCAGCGCCTCGTCAATGGCGTTATCCGATACTTCGAACACCATGTGGTGCAGGCCCGAACCATCGTCCGTATCGCCGATATACATGCCGGGGCGTTTGCGCACCGCGTCCAGGCCCTTGAGGACCTTGATGCTGTCAGCGCCGTAGGAGTTGGAGTTCGGGGTGTTATCGGGTGTTTCTGCCATAGCCATCATATAGGCAGGACCGCCCCGGTTAGGAAGCATTGATGGCCATGTTCCAACAGGCTTGTGGCAAGGCTGTTGAAGTAGTGAGCCCGCCGCCAAGGGAGAGGGTGCGGCGGGCCACCGATTGGCCGCCCCGCAGGGCGGCGAAAGCTCAGTCAGCGGCGGGAAGCATGGCTTCGAGTTCGTTCATGGCCTTGGCCTTGCCGTCGGCAACGCAATCGTCAACCGCCTGCTTGCCATAGAAGCGGAACATTGCCGGCATGCGGCAGGCGCGCGAGACGGCGGTGTCGATACGATCCTTGGCCGTGTCGACAGCGCTCGGATTGCTCAGGTCCAACCCGGCCATGCGAACGCGGATGGTCACTTCGCCGGCAAGAGCGGGGGAAGCTGCTCCGGCGACAGCGGCGGCGGCGAGAAGGGGGAGGATGAACTTACGCATTGCACATTCCTTTTCGAGGTTCGACCGGTGCGGGCCTGGCGACCCTCTTGTGGTTTCTCGCCAGGAGCAGGCTGTGTTTGTCGAAGCCATGCTGCAGTGCAGCAGGAAATTGTGCAAATGCAAAAATTTCGCCGGTTGTTGCGTCTGCGACAACTACCGCAGCACAAGATACGGAAACGAAAACAGCCGCCCTATGGGCGGCTGTCTACTATTCCGCGTGAATGCGTTCTTGGAGGCTCAGAGCGTCCAGATAAACGGCATCGGATACCTGGCGGCACCCCGAACATAGAGTTCGACAACGCGCTTTGCGAAAGCGGTCATGACTAGGCTCCTTGGAAGGGATCGCGGGCAGCTAAAGGGGGGGAGAGGAGCTGCCCGCGAAACTGTGTAACTGTTTGCTGAGGGCGCATATGGTGGCCTACCGCCGATGCTGCAAGTGCGAAAATAGCGACGTCCATTGCGCCCAATGCAACTGCGATAACGGATGCTACATAACGAAAATGCCGCCCCCGCTGAGCGAGGACGGCATTCGAATTAACTGGCGGCCGCGGCTTAGATGCTTGCGAACGCGAAACTCTTGGCCAGCTGTTCTTCAGCGCCGGACTTGGCTGCCGACTTGCAGCTTTCCCAGGCCTGCATGGTCTTGAGATCGCGGCTGTCCGGCTTGACGCAGGCGACCTTGATCGCGGCGGCAACACGGGTTTCGAGGGCCTTGCGGCCAGCTTCGGTGGTGAGGTCCAGATCGGTGTGCGGCACGGAAACGGACACTTCTTCAGCCGCGGCGGGGGCGGCGAAAGCGCCCGAGAGGCACATGGCGGCAAAGGCGGTTACGACAAGGCTACGCATTTCGAATTCTCCGTTAAGGTGGTCCAGGCCGCCTTCCTTGGTCATCCTGTACTTGTCGTTCTAATCGTTCTGTGAGCCTCATGGTGCACTGCACAAGCAAACTGTGCAAATGCGAAAATTGCGAGGGGCGTTGCGTGAAACTCAACGCTGCTTGTCATGGAAATGAAATGGGAACAAACGCCCTTTGGGGCCGCCCCCTCTTGGGTGGGGGCGGCTTGCCTTGGGGGTCCAATTGAGAGCGTGATCAGATGATCGCGGCGCTCAGCAGCAGGCCGCTGGTCGAAACCGCAGCAAGCAGCGGAAGGACATGGGTTGCGAGGATGCGCATAGTGTCCACCTGTCGTTTGTGTTTTCTTTGGGTTCGCCGGAAGGCTTCGTGCCCCCTCAGCTTCCGGGGGCGCAAATGGTCGCGATGTGGAAATGTTGCAAGTGCGAAATATGACAGCGGTGTTGCATAATTTTCACCATTGATTGCCCGGGCGGAAACTCTCGTCATGCTCGGCCTTGCAATCCCCCGATGCTCTCCGCGCGGGGTTGCACGCGCGCGATGGCTGGACAGCGCGGCGTGCTTGATACTAACGCGCCGGGATGGAACCATCACATCTTCCCGACTCCATCCTGATTGTCGACTTCGGCAGCCAGGTGACCCAGCTCATTGCCCGCCGCGTGCGTGAAGCAGGGGTCTATTCCGAAATCGCGCCATTCTCGATGGCGGAAGAGGCGTTCCATCGCCTCAAGCCCAAGGGGATCATCCTTTCGGGATCGCCCGCCTCGGTCTGCGACGAAGACAGCCCGCGCGCGCCGCAAGTGTTGTTCGACAGCGGACTGCCGATCCTGGGCATCTGCTATGGCCAGCAGGTAATGAGCCATCAACTGGGCGGCGAAGTCCGCCCCGGCCATGAAACCGGCGAAGGCGGCGAATTCGGCCGTGCCTTTCTGACGGTGACCGAGCCCTGCGTGCTGTTCGACGGCCTGTGGCAAGTGGGTGACCGGCATCAGGTGTGGATGAGTCACGGGGACAAGGTAACGAAATTCGCTCCCGGCTTCCGCATCGTTGCCACCAGCGATGGCGCGCCCTTCGCCCTGATCGCGGACGACGAGCGGCGCTATTACGGTACGCAGTTCCACCCCGAAGTGGTCCACACGCCCGACGGCGCCAAGCTGATCGCCAATTTCGTGCGCCATGTCTGCGGCCTGAAGGGCGACTGGACGATGGCCGAGTTCCGCAAAACCAAGATCGAGGAAATCCGCGCCCAGGTGGGCAGCGGCCGAGTGATCTGCGGCCTGTCCGGCGGGGTCGACTCTGCCGTTGCCGCCGTGCTGATCCACGAGGCGATCGGCGATCAGCTCACCTGCGTTTTCGTCGATCACGGGCTGATGCGGATGAACGAGGCCGAGCAGGTCGTCACCCTGTTCCGCGACCATTACAATATCCCGCTGGTCCATGTGGACGCGGAGGAGATGTTCCTTGGCGGCCTGGCAGGTGTCACCGATCCGGAAGCCAAACGCAAGTTCATCGGCAAGGCCTTCATCGATCTGTTCGAGGCGGAGGCCAAGAAGATCGGCGGGGCGGACTTCCTTGCGCAGGGCACGCTCTATCCCGACGTGATCGAGAGCGTCAGCTTCACCGGCGGGCCTTCGGTGACGATCAAGAGCCATCACAATGTCGGCGGCCTGCCTGAGCGCATGAACATGCAGCTGGTGGAACCGCTGCGCGAATTGTTCAAGGACGAGGTCCGCGCGCTCGGTCGGGAACTGGGCCTGCCGGAAATCTTCGTGGGCCGTCACCCCTTCCCGGGGCCGGGCCTGGCCATCCGCATTCCGGGTGAAGTGACCAAGGAACGCTGCGACATTCTGCGCCGCGCCGATGCGATCTATCTGGAAGAGATCCGCAATGCGGGCCTCTATGACGCGATCTGGCAGGCCTTCGCCGTGCTGCTACCGGTCAAAACCGTGGGCGTAATGGGCGACGGGCGAACCTATGACAGCGTCTGCGCACTGCGCGCCGTGACCAGCACCGATGGCATGACCGCTGACATCTATCCCTATGATGCGGCCTTCCTCAGCCGCGTCGCCACGCGCATCATCAATGAAGTGCGCGGGATCAACCGGGTGGTCTACGATTATACGTCGAAGCCGCCTGGCACTATCGAGTGGGAGTGAGGGCGAGCGAGAATTGGTCGGATTGGGTGCGCTCCCAGAAGCGCACCCATCTCGATAGGCCGAGTCAGATAATCCCGACGGCCTTCCCGGCACGCTCGAACATGCCGAGGATAGTCTGCACCTGCTCGGCCGAATGTTCGGCGCAGAGCGAGCAGCGCAGCAGGGTCATGTTCGCGGGGGTTGCCGGCGGGCGAGCGAGGTTGACGTAGAGCCCTTCGTGCAGCAGCGCTTCCCACATGGCCGCGCCCTTCTGCAGGTCGGGCATAATCACCGCGATGATCGCGCTCTGCGGGGCGTCGGTGCCCAACTGGAAGCCCAGCTGCTTCAGCCCGCCATGCAGCGTGCGGGAATTTTCCCACAAATGCGCGCGCTTTTCCCCGCCATGCATCAGCTTGCGGATGCTGGTTGCCGCCGTCGCCACCACGCTGGGCGGCAGACTGGCGGTGAAGACATAGGGGCGGCAGACAAGGCGCAGCACTTCGAACTTGGGATGGTTGGACACGCAGAAGCCGCCCACCGTACCCACGCTCTTGGAAAAAGTGCCGATCACGAAATCGACATCATCCAGCACGCCCTGGGCTTCGGCCACGCCGCGCCCGTGCTCGCCGATGAAGCCCATCGAATGGGCCTCGTCCACCAGCACCATGGCGCCATTGGCCTTGGCGACCGCGATCATTTCCTTCAGCGGGGCGATGTCGCCCAGCATGGAATAGACGCCTTCCAGAACCACCAGCTTGCCTGCGCCTTCGGGAATGCGCTTCAGGCGCTTTTCCATCGCCTCGATGTCATTGTGCTTGAAGGGCACTACCTCGGCGTTGCCGAGCGCACAGCCATCCCAGATGCTTGCATGGCTATCGATATCGAGGACGATGTAATCGCCCTTTCCGGCGACCGTGGATATGATCCCGAGATTGGCCTGGTAGCCGGTGGAGAACACCATGGCATGATCCATGCCATAGAACTCTTTCAGCGCCTCTTCGCATTCCTTGTGGCCCTGATAGGTGCCATTCAGAACGCGGCTGCCTGTGGTGCCCGCGCCATAATTGTCCAGCGCGTCCTTGCCCGCCTGGATCACGTCCGGGTCGAAGGTCATGCCCATGTAATTGTAAGTGCCGAGCAGGATCGTGTCCCGCCCGTTGCAGATCGCGCGGGTGGGGGAGAGCACTTTCTCCATCACCAGGCTGAACGGATCTTCACCCCCGCCGGCCAGCAGGCTCTGGCGCAGGGCAATGATGTCGTCGAACTTGCTGAACAGGTCGCCAGTCATTTCCGGGCTACTCCCTGATTGCCCGCTCAATTGCCGCTGAGCTTGCAGACGGCATCCACCAACTGGCCGAAATTCTCGATTTCCGCCTGCTGGTTCATGCTGATGATGATGTCGAATTCGTCTTCGATCGCGGCGACGAAATCCATCACGGTCAGGCTGTCGAACTCCAGATCGCCAGCAAAAGTGGTGGCGTCGGCAATGTCTGCGCCCTTCTTGTTGAAGGGGGCGATCAGCGAACGGATACGGGTTTCGACTTCTGCGCGGTCCATGTGGGGCTCCTAGGGCTCGATTGCGGCGCAAAAGCGGCGCGGGGGGAGGATGTCAAGCGAAGCTGGAGCTATGCCTCTTTCTCCCGGTCCGGAACAGGGGATGGTTGGGCAAGCGGGGCCTGACATCCTTCGCCTCCCGGCAATCCCTCTTCGCACTCCGCCAAGCGGCTTGGCAGGCCCAGGGTCTATCGCCCTACCAGGCATGGGAGAGATGCGCGGGATGAGTGGTACCGAATTCGATTACGTAGTGGTGGGCGGCGGAACGTCAGGCGCGGCGCTGGCGGCGCGGCTGGGGGAACGGGAAGATCGGACGACCTGCCTGCTGGAAGCGGGCGGCCCGGATATTCATCCCTTCATCCATGTGCCCAGCTTCGTGGCGGCGGCGATTCACACCAAATCGCTCAACTGGAACTTCGCGACAGTTCCTCAGCCGGGCATGGCCGGGCGGCAGATTCCCGTGCCGCGCGGCAAGGTACTGGGCGGTTCGGGCAGCATCAACGGCATGGTCTATTTCCGGGGCCATCCCACCGATTATGACGATTGGGCAGATGCCGGGGCAACCGGCTGGTCCTATTCGGAAGTGCTGCCCTATTTCACTCGCACCGAGAATAACGAGAATTTCCCGGCCAGTGTGTTTCACGGCAAGGGCGGGCCAATCAACGTCAAGGTGGTCGATAATCCCAACCCGCTGAACTATGCCTTCATGGACGGGCTGGCATCGCTGCAATTCCCGGCCTGCCCCGATTTCAACGGCGCCAATCCTGAAGGCTATGGCCGTCGGCAGGGCCTGATGCGGGCCGGGCGACGCGAAACAACATCGGTCAACATGCTGCGCCCGGCGCTGAAGCGCGGCAATGTACATGTGCAGACCAATTCCCCCGTCCGCCGCGTGCTGGTGGAGGAGGGCCGCGCCATTGGCGTTGAACTGCTCGACGGGCGGATCGTGCTGGCCCGGCATGAAGTAATCCTGAGCGCGGGCGCGGTGCAAACGCCGCAAATCCTGATGCTGTCAGGCATCGGGCCGGGCGCGCATCTGCAGGAGATGGGTATCGAGGTGATCCGTGACATTGCCGGAGTAGGCGGCAATTATCAGGACCATGTCGCCTCCCCCATCCATGTCGAAACGAAGAACACCACATCCTATGGCCTGTCGCTGCCGGCCCTGCCGCGCGACATTTTCCAGCTGTTCCAGTATATCCTGACCCGCAAGGGGCCGCTGGCGGGCAATGTGTTTGAAAGCGTGGCCTTCCTGCGCACGGACCCTTCGCTGGCCCGGCCCGACGTCCAGTTCGTGTTCCAGCCCGCCAAGCGCCTGACCACGAAGATTCCCTTCCCCATCGGCCATGGCTACGCGATCAGCCCCGTGGCGCTTTATCCCAAGGGGCGCGGCACCTTGCGGCTGGCCAGCCCCGATCCGGCAGCGCCCCCCGCGATCGATCCGCGCCTGCTGGCGGAGGATGGCGATATCGACTGCCTGATCCGCGCCATCCGCATCGCGCGCAAGGTCTTCGCCAGCGAAGCCTTTGCCCCCTATGGCGGGGTGGAAGTCGCGCCCGGGCCCGATGTGCAGAGCGATGCTGAGATCGACGCCTATATTCGCGGCACCGGCTATACCGTGCACCACCCGGTCGGCACCTGCCGCATGGGCGGCGACAAGGACGCGGTGGTCGATCCGCAATTGCGCTTAAACGGCATTGCCGGGCTGCGCGTGGCCGATGCCAGCGTGATGCCCATCATCATCGGCGGCAATACCAATGCGCCCTGCGTGATGATTGCCGAGCGTGCGGCCGATTTCATTCTGGGCAAGGCACCCCTTCCGGCTGCCGATCTGCCGCCGGAATCCGTGGCCCGTTACAAGACCGCCCCAAAGAAGGCGGCCCCGCGTTCGAGGAAGAAAGCCGCCTGAGGAGAGGCATTGCATGGCCAAGGAACACGTCAAGAGCTGGAAGGTGGGTGACGTCACCGTCAGCCGGATCGTGGAAGTGTGGGATTTCCATGACGACATCCACATGACCATGCCGGATACGACACCGGAGGAAGTGCTCGCGCTGGAATGGCTGCATCCCCATTATGCCACGCCCGAAGGCCAGCAGCGGATGAATTTCCAGGGCTTCGTGGTGCAGACCCCGACCACGACCATCGTGGTGGACAGTTGCATCGGCGCCGGGCGGGAACGACAGTTCGAGGTGTTCAGCCACCTGCCCGAAGGGTTTCTGGAGGACCTCGCCAGCCTAGGGATCGGCCGGCACGATGTGGACATTGTGATGTGCACCCATCTGCATTTCGACCATGTCGGCTGGAACACTTACAAAGACCCGGCAACCGGCGAGTTCAGGCCGACTTTCCCTAATGCCCGCTATCTCTTCGGCAAGACCGAGTTCGAAGCGTGGAAGCATATACGCAACGATGGCATCCACCACCCCGGCCACATGATCGAATGCGTCGATCCCATCGTGGAAGCGGGCATGGCCGATTTTATCGAGGCCGATCACCGCATTTGCGAGGAGCTCTATTGCGAGCCCAGCCACGGCCATACACCAGGCCATGTGCATGTCTGCATCCACTCCAAAGGTGAGCGCGCCGTCATCACCGGCGATCTGATGCACCACCCGATGCAATGCGCCATGCCGGAACGCGACGCGACCTTCGACATGGACAAGGATGCCGGGCGCGCCAGCCGCATGCGCTTTGCCGAGCAATATACCGATAGCGGCGTGCTGATAATCGGGGCTCATTTCGCCGATCCCACGGCGGGCCACTTCACCACCGACGCCAAAGGCGAGCGCTGGTTCAAGGGGCTGGGGCTGTAAGATGGCGCGCGCGATCCCCGATTACCCGCTCGACATCTTCACCCCCGATGCCGTGCGTAACGCGCGGGAAGTGGACGATGCCCTGCGCGAATTCGCCCCCGCCGTGCGGCTGCATGATGGTGTGGTGATGATCGCCCGGCATGAGCATGTGACCAAGGGCCTGCTGGACTGGCAGACCTTTTCCTCCGCCTCGCGCCCGTGGCACGATCCCAATTCGCCCCGACCCGAAATCCTGCTGACCGACGATCCGCCGCGCCACACGCAGGTGCGCAAGGTGGTGGCCGATGCCCTTTCCCCCCGCGCGCTGGAACGCGTGAAGACGATTTTCGAGGGTGCCGCACAGGAATTCGTGGACGAGCTTCGCGCGAAGGAGGGCGAAGTGGTGGATGCCGTGGGTGACATTACCCAGGCCTATATCTTCCGCGTGCTGCCCGACATTCTGGGCCTGCCCAAGGAAGGGCGGCACCATATGCACGGCTTTTCCCAGATGGTGTGGGCCACGATGGGCCCGCCCGGAGAGCTGTTCGACGAAGCGATGGACCAGGATTTTTCCGGCGTCATCGAATGGCTGGAAACCACATGCGAGCGCGATGCGATCGATCCGGAAGGGATCGGGGCGGAATTCTTCCGCGCGGCCGATAGAGGCCAGGTCACTCTGGCCGAAGCCAAGCTGCTGCTGCAAACCGTGCTGAGCGCGGGGGCGGATACCACCTATCTCACCATGGCCAATGCCATCCGCGCATGGGCAATGTTCCCCGGCGAGTACGAGAAGCTGCGCGCCGATCCAAAGCTGCTACGCGGGGCCTTCGATGAAAGCCTGCGCTGGGACAGCCCCAGCCGCATGGCCGGGCGCATCGCGGTGAAGAACGTGGAGGTGGACGATATCCTGATCCCCGCTGGCACGCGCTGCGGGCTGATGTTCGCCGCGGCCAATCGCGATCCGCGCTTTTGGGAAGCTCCGGAAGAATATCGGATCGAACGCGATACCAAGCACTCGCTCGGCTGGGGTTATGGCGTGCATGGCTGCGTGGGCCGCGTGCTGGCGCAGATGGAAGCGCAGGCGCTGCTCGGCACCATCGTCCGTGAGGTTGAAGGCTTTGAACTGGCCGGCCCTTACGAGCCCTGGATGACCACGGTAGGCCATGGCCCGATCCGCCAGCCGGTGCAGCTGAAGTTTGCATGAGACCATGACCGCCCCCGTCACCCGTATCGACGCGATCCTCTATGCCCGGCACGAGCGGGTGACGGCGGCCAACTTCACGCAGCCGGTGGACGATCACGATCTGCCAATGCCGCTGGATTACTTCGTCTGGGCAATTCACCGCGAAGACCATCCGCCTGTGATCGTCGATACCGGCTTTGGCGAGGCGGCGGCGATGGCACGGGGGCGCACGCTGATCCGCCCGGTGGCCGAAGGGCTGCGCGATGCCGGGATCGACCATCTGCTGGTGGAGCATGTGATCCTCACTCACCTCCATTACGATCATGCCGGATCGCTGGGCACATTCCCCAACGCCCATTTCCATGTGCAGGATGCCGAACTGGCTTTCGCCACAAGCCGCGCCATGTGCGACCATGATATCCGCGCACCCTTCGATGGGGAGCCGGTCACCCAACTGGTGCGCAAGCTCTATGCCGACAGGGTGGTTTTCCATACCGGGGATAGCGAATTCGCCCCGGGAATATCGCTGCGGCTGTGCGCCGGACACACTGCCGGGCTGATGGTGGTGGCGTGCGAGACCGCGCGCGGCACGGTGGTGCTGGCCAGCGATGCGGCCCATCTCTACGCCAATATCGCACG
>Ga0209958_1001921_pt1 | contig 13390 bp, 9 predicted proteins | sample ThiBio_inoc_plan_FD_183942 | JGI IMG/M metagenome (GOLD analysis project Ga0209958, IMG submission 183942) | Wastewater bioreactor microbial communities from Cape Town, South Africa - Thiocy_inoc_plan (SPAdes) | ecosystem: Engineered > Bioremediation > Thiocyanate > Unclassified | place: South... | reverse complement strand
CCGGGATAGGCTGGAGATCCTCTCCACCCGTCCCATCCCGCCCCGCCGACCGCGCGGGGCATGAAGAGGCTCCGAGGAATCCGCGGCGATGCCATTCTCGTCGATCCTGCTGCTGGCGCTCGTCACCCAGGCCCCCGTCCCAGCGGGCGACCTGGCGACGGTCGCCGAGACGTCCGATTACAAGGCCACGGCGCGGCATGCGGACGTCGTCGCCCTCTGCAAGAAGATCGCCGAGAAGTCGCCGAACGCGATCTGCACCAAGCTCGGCGAGACGACCGAGGGCCGCGAGCTGCCGCTGCTGATCTTCGCCGATCCCCCGGTGAAGACGCCCGCCGAGGCCGCCCGCTCGGGCAAGCTGGTCGTGCTGGCCATCGGCAACATCCACGGCGGCGAGGTCTGCGGCAAGGAAGCCCTCCCCATGCTCGCCCGCGAGCTGGCCGCGGCGCCGCATCCCGAACTGCTCAAGAACCTCATCGTCGCCTTCGCCCCCATCTACAACGCCGACGGCAACGAGCGCGTGTCCAAGGACAACCGCCCCGGCCAGGTCGGCCCCGAGGACGGCATGGGGACGCGCGGCAACGCCCGCGGCCTCGACCTCAACCGCGACTTCATCAAGCTCGAAGCCCCGGAGACGCGGGCGCTGGTGAAGTTCCTGAACGCCTGGGATCCGCACGTCTTCATCGACACCCACACGACCAACGGCGCGCACCACCGCTACACCATCACCTACGACGGCCCCCGCAACCCGGCCGGCGACGCCCGCCTGATCGATCACGCCCGCACCAAGCTGCTCCCGTCCGTGACGACGGAGTTCGAGAAGGCGACGGGCCTGCAAGCCTACTACTACGGCACGTTCGGCGGCGACTTCGCCCGCTGGGATAGCTTCCCCGCGCTCGGGCGGTTCGGGACCAATTACGTCGGCCTGCGGAACCGGATCGGCATCCTGTCGGAAGCCTACGCCTACGCCCCGTACAAGGCCCGCGTGCTGGCCACCCGCGACTTCGTCCGCGAATGCCTCAAATACGCCGCATCTCACAAGGACGAGATCCGGAAGCTACTGGACGACGCCCGCGACGCCGCCGTCGCCAAGTCCCCCGCCGAGCCCCGCAAGGTCGCCCTCCGCAGCGAGGCCCGGCCGCTCAAGGACGCCGAGCCGATCCAGGGCTTCGTCGAGAAGGACGTCGACGGCCGCCGCGTCGCCACCGACGAGCCCAAGGACTACCCCGCGCAGGTGCTCGTCGACTTCGAAGCCGTCGAGTCCGTCGACCGCCCCTTCGCCTACATCCTCCCGCCCGACCGCCGCGAGGCCGTCGCCCTGCTCCAGCGCCACGGGATCGACGTCCAGGAGCTTCGCGAGGATCTCGACCTGGACCTGGAAGTCGACAAGGTGGACGAGGTCGTGAAGCCCGTCCTCGGCGGCTGGGACCGCCAGGAGGTGGTGGAGCTGAAGACGACCCGACGCACCGAGTCCCGCCGCGTGCCGGCCGGCTCGCTCGTCGTGAAGGACGCGCAGCCTCTCGGCGCGCTGGCGGCGTACCTGCTGGAGCCGCGCTCGGAGGACGGCCTGGCGACGTGGCGGATCGTCCCGGCGAAGGCCGGCGAGGACTTCCCCGTCGTCCGCCTGCCAAAGCCCACGGCCCTCCTGACCGCCGCCGCCGAGGACCTGGCCAATGCCCCCACCGCGCCGAAACCGATCACCTTCGAGGCCGCCGGCGGCATGCGAGGACCGGGGTTCTCGGGCTCGCCCGTCGCCGTGGAATGGATCGACGCCGACCACTGGGTCCGCAACACCGAGGACGGCGCCGTCAAGGTCGAGGCCCGCACCGGCCGCTCCGAGCCCTTCGGCCCGTCGCGGGAGAAGCTGCTGGAGTCGCTGAAGCGGATCCCGTCGATCGACGAGAAGGCCGCCGACGAGCTGGCGCGACGGCTGCCCCGCGGCGGCACGCCCGACCCGGGCCGCAAGGGGCTCCTCTTCGACCACGAGCACGACCTGTACTACGTCGCCCTCGACGGCTCCAGCGGCGTGCGCCTGACCAACGACCCGGCCGACGAGACCGACCCGCGGTTCAGCCCCGACGGCAAGCGGGTGGCGTTCGTGAAGGATTACGACCTGCACGTCGTCGACCTGGAAGGCCCCGCCCCCCGCGCCCTGACGACCGGCGGATCGACCGACCTCCGCCGCGGCCGGGCCGACTGGGTCTACTTCGAGGAGATCTTCGACCGCTCGTGGTCCGCCTACTGGTGGAGCCCGGACTCGCGCCGGGTCGCCTTCCTGGAGTTCGACGACGCCCAGGTCCCCACGCTCACCATGCTGCACGACGAGGAGTCGCCGCGGCAGGTGGAGGTCAACCGCTACCCGCGCTCCGGTGACCCCAACCCCAAGGTGCGGCTCGGCATCGTCGCGGCCGAGGGGGGGCCGGTGCAGTGGGCCGACCTCTCGGGCTACTCGGCCGACGCCTCGCTGATCAGCGGCGTCTTCTGGAAGCCCGACTCCGCCGCCGTCCTCGCCTGCGTCCAGGACCGCGTCCAGACCTGGCTCGACCTGCTGTCCGTCCCCGTCGACGGCTCGAAGCCGGCCGTCCTGTTCCGCGACAAGACCGGCGCGTGGATCGCCTCGCCGAAGGAGCCGAACTTCCTCGCCGACGGCTCGTTCCTCTGGCTCAGCGAGCGCGACGGCTGGCCCCACCTGTACCACTACGCCGCCGACGGAGCGCCGAAAGGCCGGCTGACCGAGGGCGAGTGGGAGGTCCGCGACGTCAAGCACGTCGACGCCCAGACCGGCGAGGCGACGTTCCTCGGGACGAAGGACGCGCCGATGGCCACGCAACTCTACCGCGTGAAGCCCGGCGGGCCCGTCGAGCGGATCACGTCCGGGGTCGGGAGTTATACGGTGAACCCGTCGCCCGACGGCAAGCTGTTCCTCGCGAGCTGGTCCGACCTGGCCACCCCGACCCGCGCGACGCTCCTGGACGTCGACGGCTCAACCGTCCGGACGGTCGACACCAACCCCGTCCACCGCATCAAGCAGCATCGCTTCGGTCCCCGCGAGCGCGTCCGGATCCCGGCCCGCGACGGATTCACGCTGGAAGGCGAGGTCATCCTGCCCCCCGACCTCGACCTCGACCCGAGCGTCAAGCATCCCGTCTGGTTCACCACCTACGGCGGCCCGCACACGCCCGTCGTCACCGACACCTGGTCGGGCGGCCGGGCCTGGGACCAGGCGCTCGCCTCGGAAGGCTTCATCGTCTTCCGCGTCGACCCCCGCCCCGCCAGCGGCAAGGGGGCCGTCTCGGCCTGGACCGGCTACAAGAAGCTGGGGCTCCAGGAGTTGGAGGACATCAAGGACGCCATCGCCTGGCTGAAGAAGCGGCCCTACGTCGACGGCGATCGCATCGGCATGACCGGCCACAGCTACGGCGGCTACATGACCGCGTTCGCCATGACCCACTCCGACCTCTTCGCCTGCGGCATCGCCGGCGCGCCCGTCACCGACTGGCACGACTACGACTCCATCTACACCGAACGCCTGATGGGGCTCCCCCAGGACAACCCCGACGGCTACAAGGGCTCCTCGGTCGTCGAGGCCGCGAAGGACCTCCGCGGCAAGCTCCTGATCGTCCACGGGGCCGTCGACGACAACGTCTCCGTCCGCAACACCATGCGGCTCGTCCAGGCCCTCCAGGCCGCGAACAAGGACTTCGAGCTGATGATCTACCCCGGCTCGCGCCACGGGATCTACAGCCCGCACTACAACAGGCTGATGATCGACTTCATCCGCCGCAACCTGGCCGGGCCGAAAGCCCCGGCCGCCTCGCCCCCGCCGGCCGCCGCGGCCCATCCGTGAGCCCGGGCCGATCGGCCCGCCATTCGCACCACCGTCGCCCCGGCGGCCATCGCCGTAAGAATCCCCGCGCCCCCGACGTATTCCATCCGGGCTCTGGACGAACGACCCCAAGCATCATACCATGCAATTGACCCTCTAGAGGAATTGCCCTCGAAGGGGTGCGGGGATTCGAGTAAGTTGAGCGCGGGCGACCGATCCCATCCGGGAGGTCGGCGGCCTATGGTGTTGAGGAAGGGACGTCCCAGGGCCGGAAGTCCCGAGACTCAACGGAAGAGGAGCGGCGATCGTGGCGGGAGGAACGGGGCGAGAACGACGGGCGCATCGGTCGTATCGGCCGGCCGTGGAGGGGATGGAGGCCCTGCGCCTGCTCTCCGGGGCCGCGCACGCCGCGGCGCTGGCGGCCTTCCCGACCGACGCCCAGGGGCTGATCGAGGCCCCTTCGGCCTCGCCGACGCTGGCCCCCTCGCCCGGCCTCACCGCCGAGAGCTGGGACGCCGCGCTCCTGGCCGGACGCCTGGACGACCTGCTGACGGACCTCCAGGGGGCCGAGCCCGCGGTCATCGCCCCGGTCGACCCGGAGGCGGCGGCCTCGGGGCTGAACCAGCTCGACCGCTACCTCGTCCGATCATGGCAGCGGGCGGGCCTCTCGGCCCAGAGCTACGAGGACGCCTCCCAGGCGGTCTACGCCACCCTCCTGCAACAACTCGGCCGGGGCCGCTTCGACGTCATGCTCGGCGACGTCGGCCGGTGGGGCGTCAAGGAGGTCTTCTCCAGGGAGACCGCCGAGGGCATGGACTTCTTCCGCGCCGTCGACATGGTCAAGAAGCGCGTCCAGCGCGAGCGGACCTATCAGCCGCTGGACGACCTGACCGCCTCCCCCGACGACGCCGAATCCCGCGCCCGGCTGGACGCCCTCCGCGAGGTCATCGACCGCTCGCTCACCCCCCGCGAGGCCAGCCTCATCCAGGATTCGCTGATGGGCCGCACCCCGGCCGAGATCGCCGACTCCTGGGGCGTCGCCCCCAAGACCGTCAGCAACGAGAAGACCCGCGTGCTGAACAAGCTCCGCGAGGCGCTCCTGACCCAGACGGCCTGAGACATCCCGTCCCGGTCGTCGGAATCCGGGCCACGCCCGCGACACGACCGTCCCGGATTTGGGAGGCGGCACGGACACGAACGGTCTTCCCCCCTCGCGGGGGAAGACAGACGCCGAAGGCGGCAGATGAGGGGGACGCGAAGCACGAGGACCATCGGGCTCCGAAAGCCCGCTCGATCGGCTCGGGATCCCGACGGCCGTCCGGCGCGTCCTCCCCCTCATCCGGCCCTGCGGGCCACCTTCCCCCACGGGGGGGGAAGGCCGTCATGATGGCCGTCCCAAACTCCGCGACGATCGGGATGATTCGCCAATCCATCCCGCGTCGCGATCCGGAGAGGACCCGACGATGGCACCCGCGTCGCCCCCCGATCTGATCCTGGCCAGCACCTCGGCCTATCGCCGCGCCCTGCTGGAGCGGCTGGGCGTGCCGTTCCGCGGCGTCGCGCCGGAGTTCGACGAGGAGGCGTTCCCGCGCAACGGCCTGAGCCCGCGCGCGTTGGCGGAGGCCCTGGCGCGGGGCAAGGCCGACGCGGTCGCCGCGCGCGAGCCGGCGGCCGTCGTGATCGGCTGCGACCAGCTCGTCTCGCTCGACGGCCGCATCCTGGGCAAGCCCGGCGACGCGGCGCGGGCCGCCGACCAGCTCGAAGCGATGTCGGGCCGGGCCCATGAGTTGATCACCGCGATGGTCGTCGTCGCGCCCGGCCGCCGGTTCGAGCACACCGACGTCGCCCGCCTGGCCATGCGCCCGCTCGGCCGCGCGGCGCTCGAACGGTACGTCGCGCGGGACCTCCCCGTCGATTGCGCGGGGAGCTACAAGCTGGAACGAGGCGGGATCGCGCTGTTCGAGCGGATCGAATCCGACGACCACACCGCGATCACCGGGCTCCCCCTGCTGGCGCTGGCGGGGATCCTGGCGGGGCTGGGGTTCGACGCCCCGTAGGTCGGGGCGGGGGCGGGGTCAGGCCTCGTCGTCCATGCGGCCGGCGTGGCGGGGCTCGACGCCCAGGATCTTGTCGATGGAGCGGACGAGCTTCTCCATCGCGAACGGCTTGCGGATGTAGTCGCGCACGCCCAGCATCTCGGCGTAGGCGCGGTGGCGGCTCCCCTCGTTGCCGGTGATCATGATGGTGGGGATCAGCCCGCCGGGCCGGCTGCGCAGCTTCTCCAGGACGAGGAAGCCGCTCTTCTTGGGCATCATCATGTCCAGGATCAGCAGGTCGGGGTTCTCGCGCTCGGCGACCATCAGGCCGGAGTTGCCGTCTCGGGCGACGAGGATGCGATATCCGCGGTTCTCAAGGATCGTCCGCATCGACTCGACGATCTCGTGATCGTCGTCGACCAGGAGGATGGTCCGCTGGTGAGGATTCATGGCGATGGTGTCCCGGCTCGGTCGAGGCTGCGCACGATCCCGCGTTCAAGGGCGGGGCCTCCAGTCTATCCCGCGCCCGGCGGGCGGGCAAGTGGCGGACCGCCCGACGGGTCAAGGGCTGGTCTCGTGCGGACATGTCGAAATCACGAAACGATCGGGCCGTCGCGAGGCCGCGCGGGCAGCCCCTTCCACGCCGCGGCGGCGGGGGCCATAATGAGGGTTGGCGACGGCCCACCGGGCGGCGACGGGCGCCGGCCGGGCGGGCCGCGAGCGGAGGGCGGGACGCCATGAGACCGTGGAACACCTGGCTGTACGGCCTCGGGCTTTCGGGGGCGCTGGCCCTCGGCCTGGCGGGCTGCGGGGGCGGCGACGTGCCCGACCCCTCGTCGGACGAGCTGGCGGCCGACGACGGCGGCGACGCGCCGTCCGAGCCGTCGCTGCCGCCGCCCCCCGCCCCGGCCGCCGCCCCCGCCCCGGCGGGCGACGCCCCCGCCGCGCCCGCGGCCGGCGCCCCCCCGGTCGCCACGGCCTCCGCGCCGGGCGACGCCCCCGTCGCCCCCGCCGTCGCGCCCCCCGGCGTGCCGCCGGCCGCCCAGGAGTCGACGACCGCCGCCGCGGCCGACGCCCAGGCCGCGGCCAAGTCCGAGACCGCCGAGTTGCTCGCCGCCGCCAGCGGCGCCGCCGCCCCGGCCTCGGCCGTGGCCGACGCCCCCGAGACCGGCTCCCCGGCCGGACCGGGCGCCCCGGGCGCCGAGCCCGACGCCGGCATGCTCGCCTACCCGGGCGGCGTGAACCCCGCCGCCCTGAACGGCCCCGGCGGCGAGGCCGCCGCCCGCGGCGCCTTCGGCCCCATGGGCCCCGGCGGCGAGCGCGACGGCTCGCTCGGCATGCCGACCCTGGGCGGCCCCGGCGGCACCTCCGAGCTGAAGCCCGGCGACACCAACTCGCCCCACGGCGCGGTCGAGGCGTTCCTCTACGCCCTGTCCAAGAAGGACCGCGACCGGCTCCAGGAGGCCACGGCCCTCCGCTCCACCACCCTCGAGGAAGGGGGCAAGTTCCGCGAGCTGTTCTCCCGCATCCTGGACCTCAGCATCTCCGACTCCGAGCTGGACGACCTCGCCAGCAAGCTGGAAGGCTACCGCGACGCGGGCGACAATCAGGTCAAGAGCACCGGCCGGCTCGGCGTCACGATCCGGAAGCAGCTCAAGGACGGCGGCTGGCTCCAGCGCACCGTCACCGTCCGCAAGGAGAAGAAGGGCTGGGGCGTCCTGGACATCTCCGGCGCCACCGAGTTCGACAACATGCGGGCCCGCAACACCCAGCAACGTCGCTGACCCCCGGGACGTCCTCATGGCGTTTTCTTCAACGCCCGCCCCACCTGCCGTGTAAAAACGCCACGGCCCGCCCCGGAAATTCCCGACGGCGGGCCGATTTTTCTTCAAGTTCTCGCCTTGAACCGCCGGCCCCGGCGCGAGTTTCGGCCTCGACGGCCGTTTGGTACGGCGCGTGCTCTATCCCAGGGTGAAAACTCCCCCGATCCGGCACCTCCGACGAGCTTCGCCCATCTCCGACGACCCGAAACAGGAACCAAGGAAGGAGCCTGTCAGGCATGTCCCTCGCGCACTTCAATTCGTCCGGCGTGTTCGAGATGCTCGTGATGTTCTTCCAGACCTTCGGGGTCGCCTGCCTCTTCCTCCATCGCCTCACCGCCCATCAATCGTCCTGGCACGCCCTCGGCAAGGCCGGCGTCATCCTGGCCCTGTTCGGCCTGGGGATCGCGGGTGCCCTCTGCGGGCGGCACGATTCCGAGTTCGCCCTTTTCGCCGGCGGGACCATGACCGTCCTCCTGATCGGCATGACGATCGGAGAAGGCAATATCGATGCCGTCGACGTCATCCGCACCCTCGGCGAGGCCGAGGCCGCCTGATCCCCGGGGATTTTCTTCGGCTGCAATCCTCGATCCACAATCCAGTTGCATCTCACGGGGCCGATCGGCCCCGTTTTTTTTCGGGCCGCCGTTTGACGGCCCTTGAAGCGTGCGCCATAGTTCGGGCGAATCGGTTTCCGGATCGCTCGGATCGGTGTGCTGAAGCCCCACCTCGATACCCATCTCCCCCACCTCGGGTCCGTCGGTCCCCGGGATCCGCCCTGGCTGCCGGGCGAGGCTCGCGACTGTCTTCGGACGAGCGGCCCGCCTCGCCGGTCGTGGGCTGACCATCACGGAAGGATTGTTCACCGACCCGAACGGGCGCCCCGCTCGCCGTTCGCCTCCAGGTCGAGTCGGATCCACTGCGGGAGAAGGACATGCCCACAATGGTTGGACTGAAACGGATTTCAACCGTCCTCGGTCTCCTGGCCGCGACGGCCCCGGCGGCGATGGGCCAGGCGTCGATCAATCCGAACCAGCAGGTCGCCGACTCGGTCGCCGGCGCGCTGCGGACCAGCAAGGCGCTGGCCTCCACCCGGATCGAGATCGAGGCCCAGGGCGGCACGGTGACGCTCAGCGGCGTCGCCACCAGCCCGGAGATCAAGGGCGAGGCGATCGAGCGGGCCCGTCGGGTCGCCGGCGTGACCGGGGTCGTCGACAACATCACGGTCGGCGACCAGTCGGTCCGCCCGGCCCAGTACGTCCCGCAGCAGGTCGCGATGGGCGGCCACTTCGGCCACGGCGGCGTGGTCGGTGGCGGCCCGATCGGCGGCGGCGCCCCGATCGGCCTGAACGACGGCCAGGTCGTCTCCGGGCCGGTCGCCGGCCCGGCCGGCGGCTTCATCAACGACGGCGGCCCGCTGCCCGAAGGCCCGGCCGGCGGCACCGGCGGCGGTGCGGGCGCCTCGATGGCCCAGCCCGACTACGCCTGGCCCAGCTACGCCCCCCCGGGCAACTTCTCGGCCGTCGGCTACCCGACCGCCTACCCCTGGCAGGCCTGGCCGAACATCGGCCCCTTCTACCCCTACCCGGAAGTCCCCCTCGACTGGCGGGCCGTCACGCTCCGCTGGGACGACGGCATCTGGTGGCTCGACTTCAAGAAGCACTACACCCGTCCGTTCTTCACGCCCTACCCGTTCGGCATCTTCGCCTACTGAGCCGGCCTGAAGAGCGACCCGCCCGAATCCCGACGGCCGGCCGGAGCCCACTCCGGCCGGCCGTCCCCTTTTGCGCCCGCCCCGCGCCCGATCCCCCGCCCCGGGTGGTATGTTCTCCCTGGGGGGCGACGATCCGCCCCCGAGGCCCGGCCCACCTTTTCGAGGGCGAAGCATGCCAGAGGCGCCGACTCGCGACGAGGTCGAACGGCTTTTGCTGGCGGTCACGGGCGTCGAGCAACTGTCCGCGGACCTCGCGACCCGACGCCTCGCCATCCTGGAAGAGATCGCGAGGATCGGGGAGGCCCAGGCCGGCTTCTGGGGCTGGGGCCGGGGCCACCCGATGGACAGCACCATCGCCCCGGTGGTCGGCCTCCCGTTCGGGTTCACGCCGTCGGAGTGGGCCGTCATCATGGAGACGTCGCTCGACGAGGACGGCCGGGCCATGTCCGGCGAGCCGATCGCCGAACTCCTCAAGACGTCCCCGCAGGTCACGGCGGCCCGGTCCACGTTCTGGACCGACGATCAGTGGCACTCCACCCCCAGCTTCCAGCGCCACCTGGCCCCCATCGGCTGGGACGACTGGCTCACCTCCGTTCGCTACCTGGGCGACGACACCTGGTGCTGCCTCACCCTCTGGCGCCGCGCGGGCCGCCCCCCGTTCGGGCCCCGCGAGGTCGCCTTCCTCGACCTGGCTCTGGCGGGGATTCGCTGGCTGCATCCGAAGATCAGCGAGGCGATCCCGCCCCAGGCGTTCGTCGACCTCACGCCCCGCCAGCGGATGGTGATGGTCTACCTCCTGGACGGCCTCTCGCGCAAGCAGATCGCCACAAGCCTGGGGGTCAGCTTCCACACGGTCAACGACCATGTGAAGTCGCTCTATGAACGGTTCGAGGTCAACTCCGCGACCGAGCTGGCCGCGCGGTTCCTGAAGGCGAGGTGAGATCGACCCCGGAATTGGGGATACGACGTCGCATGCAGGGTCCCTAGGTTGTACCGATCGTTTCCGAGCGATTGGCGACATCCTCCATCCGAGAAGGACCCCCCTGATGCACGTTGCCGCGACCATGATTCGATTCCTGAGATCGGCGAGGGTCCCCGCCCTCGCGTCGGCCCTGATCCTCGCCGCCGCCTCCGCCCGCGCCGGCGGGTACTACAAGGTCACGCCCGTCGGGAGCGACAACAGCCTCGGATCCGGCATCAACAATTCGGGCCAGATGGTCGGGTCCGATCGCAATCCGCAGGGGTGGGGCATCCCCTTCCTCTACGACTCCCGCACGGGCGTCACCACATACCTGAACGTCAGGGGCGGGCTCGGCCAGGCGGCCGCGATCAACGACGCCGGATCGATCGTCGGCTCGACCTCGCCGACCCTGACGGCCTTCCTGTACCGCAACGGTTCCTTCGCCTACCTGGACGGCGCGGCGGTCACGGCCAGCTCCGCCGCGGCGATCAACGGGTCGAACGCCGTCGTCGGCGAGGCGCGGAGGCGCTCGGACGGCAACATCCACGCCTTCCGATATCAGGCCGGCGTGGTCACCGACCTGGGCACCCTGGGGGGCGATTACAGCGGGGCGTTGGGGATCAACGACGCCGGCCAGGTCGTCGGTTACTCTCGGACCGCCTCCGGCCCCATCCGAGGCTTCCTGTATGAGAACGGCGTGATGAAGATTCTCGGCACGCTCGGCGGAGACTACAGCAACGCCCAGGCGATCAACGAGGCCGGCGACATCGCCGGGGGGTCGACGACCGCCTCGGGCGACAACCATGCGTTCCTCGACCGCCAGGGCGTGATGTTGGACCTGGGGACGCTGGGCGGGACCTACAGCTTCGCGAGCGGGCTCAACGACGCGGGCCAGGTGGTGGGGATGTCGAGCGTCGCATCCGGGGCCTATCACGGCTTCGTCTACAGCAACGGCATGATGCTGGACCTGAACTCGCTGATCGACCCCGACTCGGGATGGGTCATCTACTCGGCGAACGGCATCAACAACTCCGGCCAGATCGTCGCGAACGCCTCGCGGGTGGGAGACCCGACGTTCCCGCTCCGGGCGGTGCTGCTGACGCCGACCGCCGTGCCGGAGCCGTCCGGCCTGGCCCTGATCGCCGCGGGCGCGAGCGGCCTCGCCCTGGCGGCTCGCCGCCGCAGGGGCGGCCGGGCCTGATGTTCGAACGCGCCGGCGACCCGGCCCGCCGCGGACGCGGGGGCCGTGGCCGCCGGGATAGGTCGGCTTACTTCCCGAGGACGGGCCGGGCCTTCGCGGGCGACCCGTCCACGTCTTCGACCACCGCTCGGAAGCCGTCGGGGCGTCGGGCGGGGTCGAGGCCGACGTGGAGGGCGTGGACGCCGCGGTCCAGATCCAGCGTCAGGGCGTCGGGGGCCTTCGGGTCGGGCTCGACGCGGCGGCCGTCGATCCAGAGGGCCAGGTCGGCCGCGGAATCGAACCTCACGCGGACCGCGCCGGGGGTCGTGACCTCCAGGTCGGTCCGCAGCAGGGCGATCGGCGGCGCGCCGCCGACGCGGGGGTTGACGGGGACCTCGGGGGCGAGGATCCGGCCGCCGACCGTCGCGTAGAACATCTTCCACGGCAGGCTCTCGCCGGCCTGGATGACCGCCTCCGGGCTGGTCCGGATCATGGCCGTGGCCCCCTCCTTCGTCGCGGCGAGGGCCCGCCAGCGGCGGAGGATCCGATCCTGGCTCACCGCATAGTCGCCGATCTTCCCCAGCCGCGACAGGAAGCTGACCAGGTCGACCAGCTCGCCGCGGGTGAGCGGCTCGACCAGGCCGGCGGGCATGATCGAGCCGGCCGTCTTCTGCTCCTCGATCGTCGCCAGCGGGACGGAGACCTGCTGGTCGTCGGAGTCGCGGAGGACGAGTTCCGTGTCCGTCTGGCGGACCTTGATGCCGGTGACGAGCCGGCCGTCGTCGGTGGCGACGACGGTGGCGTGGAAGTTCTCCTTCACGGCCTTGTTCGGCTCCAGCAGCGAGTCGAGCAGGTAGTCGGCCGGGGCGCTGGCGCCGATGCTCTCCAGGCTGGGGCCGACCTGCCCGCCGGCGCCGGCGACGGCGTGGCACTTCAGGCAGGTGAGGTCCTCGCGGCGGAAGATCGCCTCGCCGCGGGCCGGGTCGCCCTTGGAGAGTTCCGCCAGGAGCGTGGCCTTCTCCTCGGGCGTCCAGGCGCGGTCGGTGTCGCCGATCGAGCCGGCCTTCGCCAGCGCGTCGATGAGGTCCTGCGCCTGCCGGCCGCTGGCGCGGATGTCGCGGACGGCCAGCTTGGCGAGGTCGCCGTCGAGCTTCTTCGCCGCCAGCGCCTTCGCCAGCGCGGCGGGGCCTTCCTTGCGGTCGAGGAAGCTGTTGAGGACGGCCTTCGCCTCATTCAGCCGCGCGGCGTCCAGCTCGCCCAGCCACGCCGCGGCGCGGTCGGCGACGGCCGCCGGGTCGTGCGAGGCCAGGACGGCCAGGGCCAGCGTCCGGCCGATCGGGTCGCCGTTCGGCTCGGCGAGCTTGGCGACGATCGCCGCCGCCTCGGGGTCGTCGGCCGCGACCAGGCCGCGGATCGCCTCGATCCGGATCGGGGCCGAGGCCGCCGCGTCGCGGGCCAGTTCCGCCAGCTTCGGCCGCAGGGCGGAGACCTTCCACGCGCCGGCCGCCGCCACGGCCGCCGCCCGGACCGACTCGTCGGCCGAGGCGAGCAGCGGGGCGATGGTCGCCAGGTCGCCGGCCGGGACCACCTTCCGGTCCCTCGCCGCGCGGACCAGGGCGTTCAGCAGCGCGGCGTGCCGGGCGGGGGTCGCGCCGTCGGCCTTCTCGACCGCCCCCAGCAGCAGGCCGAGTTCCGCCGGGCCGCCGAGGGTCGCCACCAGGTTCAGCACGGCCGGCTCGGCGTCGGCGGGGATGTGGCCCTCGCGGTAGAGCGCCAGCAGCGGCTGGAGCGCCCCCGCGGAGCCGACCGCCTGGAGCGCGAACGTCAGCTTGCGGGCATCCCCCAAAACGTCGAGT
>Ga0209958_1001913_pt1 | contig 13473 bp, 15 predicted proteins | sample ThiBio_inoc_plan_FD_183942 | JGI IMG/M metagenome (GOLD analysis project Ga0209958, IMG submission 183942) | Wastewater bioreactor microbial communities from Cape Town, South Africa - Thiocy_inoc_plan (SPAdes) | ecosystem: Engineered > Bioremediation > Thiocyanate > Unclassified | place: South... | reverse complement strand
CCGCCGGAATGGCCGGCGAGGTTCACCCGGCACGACATGCACGTCGGCGGCCGCAGCCACTACGCGATGCACGGCCCCGACGGCGAGACCTCGCGCGGCTACTGGGAGTTCCTCGCCGTCGACGCCGCAGTGGATGATGAGCTGGGTCACGCCCGGCGGCAGCCCGCGCAGGGCCTTCATGTAGGTCGCCAGCCGCTCCTCGTGCGAGTCGCCGCCGTAGAACTGGAGCAGGTTGTCCAGAACCGGCAGCTTCTTCGCGTCGAGCTGGGCGAGCAGATCCTTGCCCCGCTGGCGGATGGCGGGGTACTCCTCGCCGATCGCGCCGTCGACGTCGCGCAGGAACAGGACGGGGAGGTCGTACTTGATCCCGACGCGGACGTAGGCGTCGAGGATGTCGGGCCGGACGACCAGCGCGCCCATGTGGGTGTCCAGGTGGCTGAGGGGGATGCCCAGCTCGCGGGCCCGCTCGACCTGGGCGATCAGCTCGATCTCGACCTCCTCGGCCTTCGCCCCCTTCGCCACGGCGTCGACGCCGCGGGGGAGGTAGCCGTCCTGATCCACCAGGCTCGGCACCTTGTCGCGGCCGGCGACCGGGCCCCAGCGGTAGACCTGCCACTCGGAGTTGAGCGTCAGGTGGACGCCGTAGTCCTTCTCCGGGTGGGCCTTCGCGTACTCGGCGAACTCCTTCACCCACGGACAGGGGATCATGATGCTGCACGACGAGACCGACCCCTCCTCCATCGCCTCGATCGTCCCCCGGTTGGCCGAATGGCACATCCCGGCGTCGTCCGCGTGGATGATGAGGTAGCGCTTCCCGTCCTCCGCGGCGGCGACGGTGGACAGGAGCATCAGGACCAGGGCCGAGGTCGTACGAACGCGCGACATCGCGGGTCTCCGACGGGAATGCGAACAGAATGGGATGAGCCCAGCCTGCCGCGCCAGAGCCGCCAGTGCAAGCAGAGGGCGGCATCATCCGAATCGGCGTCCCCCTGGCATGCGCAGGGCGTGGAGAGTCGGGGCGATGTTAAGATAACCTCAACGACCCGGTGGATTCGGAGGTTCTCGCCAGACCTTTCACCAGGAGCGTGCATGACCTCTCTTTCGAAACCGACGGAAGACGCGAGAGGGCCGGATCGCGCCATGATCACCCGCATCTATGTCAACAATTACAGATGCTTTGAAAATCTCGCGGTCGACCTCGCCGACTTCCGTTCGGCGCTGCTCATCGGCAAGAACGGGTCGGGGAAATCGACCTTGAGACAAGCGTTCCGCGTCTTCCAGAAAATCTGTCGCGGTCCGAACCGGGTCAAGGAGTGGATCAATGGGGGCGACTTCACTCGGTACCGGACGGAGCGCCCGATGCGATTCGAGCTGGACGCCGTCCTTGGCGGCAGGCGATATCGCTACGCCATCGTCTTCGAATCGTCCGACGACGCCGACTTCGGCCGGCCCGTGGAGGCCGGAGACATCCGCATCGCCGAGGAGTCGCTCATGGTTGATGGCGTCCCGGTCTTCACCCGTCGGCATTCGCAGGTGGACCTGCCCGGAGGTGCGACGTTCGGGCTGGATTGGCACGTCGCCGCGCTGCCGGTGATCCAGGATCGCAAATTCAAGGGCGAGTTGCAGACGTTCAAGACGTATTGCGCCTCAATGATCCTGATCGCGCCCGTCCCTCAGCGTATGACCGGGCTCTCCGAGGGGGAGACGTTCGAACTCCAAGAGGATGCGGGGAACATCGCGGCCTGGTTGATCTCCCTTCTAAGGCGTAAGCCCGAAGCCTACACCTTGATTCACAACTACCTCAAGGAAGTCATGCCGGACTTCCACTCTTTCGAGAACGTGCCGAAAGGCGAGCGTCGCGACGACCTCACGCTCACGTTCCAAACATCGAAGTTCCCCGAATGGTTCACGGTGATGTTCGACAGGCTCTCCGACGGCGAGAAGTGCTTCTTCCTCAGCGCCGCCATCGTGGCCGCGAATCAGGTCGCGGGGCCTGTCTTCTGCTTCTGGGACGAGCCGGACAACCATCTCTCGCTCGACGAGGTCGGCCATTTCATTGTCCGACTTCGCAAGCTCGTCAACAGCCAGGGCCAGTTCATCGCGACCTCCCACCATCCCGAGACGATCCGGAAGTTCTCGGACGAGACCACGCTCGTCTTCCAGAGGGCGTCCCATCTCGAACCGACGGTCGTCCGCCCGCTCTCGGAGATCGGTTACGACGGCGACCTCATCCTGTCGCTCCTCCTGGGCGAGGTCGTCGAATGAACAACAGGCACAAGCCTCACGTCATCGTCGTCCCGGAAGACGACGCGAATCGCCAGTTGGCCGACGGCTTCGTCCGCCACGACGCCGTCGTCTCCGGGTCGATCCAGGTCGTCCCGCCCGCAGGCGGCTGGACCGCCGTCCTCGCGAGCTTGCAAAATCAGTACGTCGCACGCCTTCGTAAGTATCCAAAGGGCCATGTGGTCTTGCTCATCGATTTCGACCGTCAGGCCGATCGCAGGGCGTTGTTCGACCACGAGATCCCCGACCCCCTTAAGGGCCAGGTCTTCGTCATCGGGTCGTGGGACGAACCTGAAGAGGTGAGGCGCACCACGGGCCGGACCCTGGACGGGATCGGCTTCCAACTCGCCGACGAGTGTTTCCGGGGAGGCTCCGCGCTGTGGGACTCGCAGCACTTCGGTCACAATGCCGAGGAGCGGGCGAGACTCTCGTCGGCCGTGGATTCCTTCCTGTTCAGGCGTTGACAGGTGGTTCGCGCCCGTCGCGCCTCACCCCTCCGCCGGCTCGATGTAGCAGCGGAGGGGGCCCTTCGATTCCTTCATGCGGGGGTCGGCGCCGTAGGAGACGACCTGCTCGCGCTTGAGCTCGGCCTTCTCCTTGTGGGTGGTGTAGACCACGGCCCGGCCGCTGTTGTGGATCGCCCAGGTGAGGGCCTCGGCCGTGCGCAGGGGATGGGCGAAGAGCTTGGTCAGCAGCTCGATGACGTACTGGAACGTGTGCTCCTCGTCGTTGAGGATGATCACGTTGTAGGGGGGGAGCTTCTTCGTCCGGGTCTGCTGCTCCTCCTCGACCGCCACGGCGACCGAGGTCTCCGGCTCGTCGACGGGGGCCGATCCCTGCTCGTCCGACATCGTGCTTGGCTCCTGCCAGGTGGCTTTCTCGCGCGAATTCCCCGGAACTCGTTATACTATTTCCTCGCAAGATTGGAACCGAAAACGCGCCGGGACATCCACCCCGGCGGGGAGAGACGCGGAAATGGCGGAGATGTCACCGGGGACGGCCCTGCGGCAGCTGAAGCAGGCGCACGCGACCCTCAAGAAGGCCCGACAGGCCCTGCGCATGGCGAGGGAGAACCCGGCGTTCGGCCCCAAGGCCCTCGACGCCGGCTGGGACGCCCTGTTGCAGGCCCACCGGATCATGGCCGAGACGCCCCGGTCGGCCGTCGACGAGGAGGTCATGACGCAGCAGCTCGCCGTCCAGCGGTACGCGACCTCGCTCCTGGTCCGCCTCCGCCGCCTGCTCCGCAAGGGCGAGGTGGGCGACGACCTGGACGACGACGGGGACGACGAATGAGCCGGCCCCCCTCCGGACCCCGCCCCGGGCCCAAGGGGCGGCCCCGCCCCCCGGAGCCGACGACCGCGGCGCCGGTCCCGGACCGCTCGCTGGAGCCCGAGATGCCCCTGCCGACCGTCGCCATCCGGTCGCCGGGCAACCACCCGTTCATCTTCCGCAAGATGATCGACGGCGTGAAGGGACCCCTCGTCGCGCGCCCCGGCGACCTGGTGCAGGTCGTCGACCGCGACGGCCTGCCCATCGGCTACGGCCTGTGGAACCCGCGGTCTCAGATCAGCCTGCGCATGCTCTCGCGCGAGCCCCAGGCCCCCGGCCCGGACTTCTGGGCCCGCAAGGCCGACGAGGCCGCGCGGCTGCGCGTCGACCTTTTGGAGATCGAGGAGCAGTCCAACGCCTATCGGGTGATCCACGCCGAGGGGGACGGCCTCTCCGGCCTGATCGTCGACCGCTTCGACGACGTCCTCTCCGTGGAGGTCTTCAGCCTGGGGATGTACCAGCGCATCGGGCCGATCCTGGACGTCCTGGCGAGGCGCCTGGGCACGAAGCACTTCCGCGTCCGCGTCGACGAGCGCGTGGCCATGCAGGAGGACTTCGCCGGCCGCCCCGTGGCGAGCCCCGGGCTGCCCCCCCGCGTCACGATCGCCGAGCACGGCGTCCGCTACCGCATCCACTTCGCCGAGTCGCACAAGACGGGCTTCTTCTGCGACCAGCGCGACAACCGCCGCGAGCTGGCGAAGTTCTGCAAGGGCCGATCCGTCCTGGACGCCTGCTGCTACACCGGCGGCTTCGGCCTCAACGCCCTGATCCGCGGCCGGGCCAAGGACGTGACGTGCGTCGACCTGGACGAGAAGGCGATCGCGCTGGCCAAGGAGAACGCCAACGCCAACAACGTCCGGCTCGACCTAATCCACGCCGACGCCTTCGGCTACATGCGGCAGATGGGCCTCAACGGCCGCGAGTACGGCGTCGTCGTCCTGGACCCGCCCAAGCTGATCCCCGACCGCGAGGAGGTCTCGGCCGGCAAGCGGAAGTACTTCGACCTGAACGTGCTGGGCATGGGGCTGGTGGAGCCCGGCGGGCTGCTCGTCACCTGCTCGTGTTCCGGCCTGCTCGACCCGGCCGAGTTCCAGGCGCTGCTCAAGGCGGCCTCGCGCAAGGCCAACCGGAGCGTGCAGCTTTTGGCGATGACCGGCGCGTCGGCCGACCACCCCGTCGCGCTCGACGCGCCCGAGGGCGCGTACCTGAAGGCCGCCTGGCTCCGCGTCGGCGAGCGGCTCCCCGAGCCGATCGCGCCGCCGTCGCCCGACGAGCCCTGATTTCGAAGACCCCCGAGACGACCCGGAAGCCGAGACGATCGCCGTGCCCAGCCTGACCGTCGAGAACTACGTCAAGACGATCGCCCTGATCTCCGACCGGAACCCGCCCGGGGCCGCCGTCGCCACGGGCGAGCTGGCCCAGGCGATGGGGGTCTCGCCGGGGACGGTCACGGCGATGCTCAAGTCGCTCTCGGAGGCGGCGCTGGCGACGTACACCCCCTACGAGGGAGCCCGCCTGACCGACGCCGGCCGGCGGCTGGCGCTGATGGTGATCCGCCGCCACCGGCTGCTGGAACTCTTCCTGGCCCGGACCCTGGACATGACCTGGGACGAGGTCCACGAGGAGGCCGAGCACATGGAGCACGCCGTATCCGAGCGGCTCATCGACCGCATCGAGCGGTTCCTCGGCCACCCTGCCGTCGACCCCCACGGCGACCCGATCCCGGCCGCCGACGGCTCGCTGAACGAGCCCAAGGGGGTCCCCCTGGCCCGCTGCCGGCCGGGGTCGACGTTCCGCGTGGTCCGGGTCATGGACCAGGACCCCGCCTTCCTCCGCTACCTCACCGAATGCGGCCTCGACCTCAACGCCGAGGGCCTCCTGCGCGAGAACCGCCCCGAGGCCGGCGCCGTCGTCTGCCGCATCGCCGACCGCGACGTCGCCCTCGGCGTCGCCGCGGCCGACAAGGTGCTCGTCGAGTCCCGCTGACGCTCACGACCGGAACACGTCGTCCCCCGCCGGGGCGGGGTCGCGGTCGAGTCGGAAATACGAGACGTCCAGGCGCGGCGGTCGGCCGAGGACGAGGTCGGCGACCAGTTCCGCGGTGGCCGGCGAGAGTTGCAGGCCGGCGCGCTTATGGCCGGTCGCGACGAACAGGTTGCGGAAGCCCGGCGCGGGGCCGATGTACGGCCGCGTGTCCAGGCTGCCGGGGCGGAGGCCGGCCCAGGTCGCCTCCACGGGGGCGTCGGCCAGCGCGGGGCAGAGCGCGACGGCGACGTCGAGCAGCCCGCGGAAGGCGACGGCCGTGGGGAGGACGTCGAAGCCCGCGTCCTCTTCGGTCGCGCCGATCAGGATCCGGCCGTCCTCGCGCGGGACCATGTAGTGCTTGCCGTGCTCGACGATCCGCCGCAGCATCGGCCGGGCGGGGTTCAGCAGCACGATCTGGCCCTTCACCGGGGGCGTCGGGGCCCGGACGCCCAGCCCGGCGAGCAGCCCGCCGGACCACGCCCCGGCGGCGACCACGACCGCGTCGGCCTCGATCTCCCCCGCCGCCGTGCGGACGCCGGTCGCGCGGTCGCCGCGCGCGAGGAAGCCCTCGACGCCCCGGTCGGCCAGCACGACGCCCCCGCGGGCCTCGACGGCCTCCGCCAGCGCGCGCAGGTGCCAGGGGTTGCGGACCTGGGCGCGGTCGGGGAGGAAGTAGACGGCGCGGAGGGTCGGGTCGAGGGCCGGCTCGACCCGCGCGAAGTCGCCGGGAGCCAGGCGTTCGTAAGCGATCCCCTCGACCCGCCAGCGGCCGGCGGTGGTGCGGAGCGCGTGCTCCTCGGCCTCGGTGCGGGCGACGTCCACGCCGCCGGTGCGCCGGAAGCCGTTGTCGATCCCGGTCTCCTCGCGAAGCGCGGCCGACCACTCGGGATAGAGCCGGGCGCTCCAGGCCCGCAGGGCGAGCGTCGGATGGGAGGGGCGGCGGTCGGGGTCGCTCACGGCCGGCAGGAGCCCCGCGCCGGCCCACGACGCCTCAAGGCCGGGCTTGCGACGGTCGAGCACGGCCGACCGGAGCCCCTCGCGAGCCAGGGCGTAGGCCACGGAGAGGCCGACCACCCCGGCCCCGGCCACGATCACGTCGAAGCGTTCGGCCATGCCTCAGCGGTCCTTCTTCTTCGCCCGCGGCGCGTGCGCCCGCCAGGCCGATTCCGACAGCCGGGCCACGCCGCCCCCCTCGCCGACGAGGATCAAATCGCCCCCTTCCCAGGTTACGCCCTCGAACTGGGCGTCCCTCTTGAGGCGGACCTCGGCGATCATGCGAAGGTCGTTCCACGACGGCGGCGCGGGGCGCTCGTAGACCCGGACCACGTCGACCCCGCAGGCGACGAACAGGCGGCCGTCGGGCGTGAGGTCGGCCCCGGTGACGGGGTCCTTGCAGCCGGGGAGCTTGCCGAGCTTCCTCGCCTCGGCCGGCCGCAGGAGGGGCGCCGGCGGTTCGAGGGGGACCTCGCGCAGCTCGGCGTCGCGGCCGTCGAACCGCTTGGTGACGATCACGGCGCGGTCGCCGTCGACGACGAAGCCCTCGGCGTCGAAGCAGTCGCCGGCCGGGCGCGCGTAGAACGTGGCGGCGGTCGGCTTGAGGGGGCCCGTCGGGGCCCGGCTCAGGTCGGGCTCGTCGAAGCGGTAGATGGCGCGGAGCCGCAGCAGGCCCTTGTTGTCGCCGATGTCGCCGACGTAGACCCGGCCGCGGTCGTCCACGGCCGCGTCCTCCCAGTCGAGGTTGGGGGCCGCGAGGCCGAACGTGCGGAGGATGCGGCCGTCGCGGCCGATCGCGAACAGGGCGGGCGGGTTGCCGGAGTCGTTGTGGACCCAGAAGACGCCCGGCCGGGTGCGGCTGCGGGCGACGCCGGACGCCTCGGGGATGAGCCGGGCGTCGAACATCCCGAGCGGCTCGGGCCGGACGCGGGGCTCGTCCCACGCGAGGAGGAGGCAGGCCAGGAGCGGGTACATCATGGGGCGGAGACCTTTCGGGCGAGACCTCCCCATCCTACCAGCAACCGGCCCCGGCTTGCGACGCCCCCGCCGCGGCGTCAAACTGTCCGTTGAACGTCGACGGCGGCGTCGCGCGACCGCCCTCGGCCGGCCCCCGCCCTGACCCCATGCCCGCGCCCCGGCCCCCCACGATGGAAACCCCGCTCATCCGCCCCGGTGCGGTGCAGAGCCCGGACTCGCCCCTGCGGCTGGTCGTCCACTTCGACGACGCCTCCGGCGGCAACCTGGCCGTCCAGATGCTCCCCACCCTGGGCGTCCCCGGCGACCGCGTCGGCGTCGTCGACCCCGACCGCATGGAGCGCCGGCGTGGGATGATCCTCGCCGTCACCTGCCCCGACGAGCCTACCCGCTCCCGCGTCGAGGACTACTGCCGCAAGATCGGCGGCCGGGTCCATCGCTGGCGGGGGTGAGGGAGTCCCAGCAATAGAAGTCCGTCCATAACCATCCCCCCTCGAAAGGCGGCCTCATGCCCGCGACCCGAACGGCCCTCGTCCTGGCGGCCCTGCTGATCTCCGCCCCCGCGCCCGCGCAGGATCCGGGGCCCCTGCTGAAGTTCAACGGGAAGGACCTGGACGGGTTCTACACCTACCTGCACGACCACAAGTACGAGGACCCGGACGGCGTCTTCAAGGTGGTCGACGGCGAGATCCGGGTCTCCGGCAAGGAGCTGGGCGGGTTTATCACGAAGGGCGAGTACGAGAACTACCGGCTGATCGCCGAATGGCGGTGGACGGGCGAGGCCCTGCCCCCGCGCGACAAGGCGGCGAGGGACTCCGGGATCCTGGTCCACTGCGTCGGCAAGGACGACGCCTACGGCGGCCACTGGATGCAGTCGATGGAGTGCCAGCTCATCGAGGGGGGCTCCGGCGACTTCATCGTGGTGTCGGTGCCGAAGGGCGAGGATCTTCGCCTGAGCAGCCGCGTCCGCAAGGGGGGCGACGGACAGTGGTACTTCACGCCCGACGGCTCCGGCCAGCTGCGCGAGTTCGACGGCGGCCGGATCAACTGGTGGGGCCGCGACCCCGAGTGGAAGGACGTGCTCGGAGTCCGCGGGCCGAAGGACGTCGAGAAGCCGGCCGGCGAGTGGAACACGATGGAGGTCGTCTGCGACGGCGACACCATCACCAACATCCTCAACGGCCAGGTCGTCAACGTCGGCCTCGCTTCGAGCGTCCGCAAGGGGAAGATCACGTTCCAGTCCGAGTACGCCGGCATCGCCTTCCGCCGGATCGAGATCCTCCCCCTGGCGGCGAAGTAAACCGCCGCAACCCCTGGCCGTGCAATCCATTTCACACCATTAGGAGGAACTTACGGCGGCGTAACGGCCGCCTAAGGTTCACGGCCTATCCTTCCTGACGTCGGGCGGGGCGACGAGCCTCGCCCTCCGGCGTCGCACTCGCACGAGAGGAAGGAAAGCCATGACGACGACCGCTTTCACGCTGCTGTTCCTGCCGGCCTGCCTGGCCGTCCCCGCCGGCCTCGCGCTGGGGGCGATCGCGGAGTGCCTGATCGAGAAGATCGGGGCGGCGATCATGCCGTCGACGCCCCGCGCCGAGCGGCGCAAGCGCCCGCTCGGCCTCCCCGCGCCCGCCCGCCGCGACGAGGCGGCGCTCTCGAACGCGCGGCGGCCCATCGGCCTCGCCCCCTGGATGTGAACGCCCGGGCGGATAGAATGCCCCGAGGGGGAATGGCAGCATGGGGATCCGAATCCTGGTGGTCGAGGACGACGAGACGATCGCCGCGTCGCTGGTGCGGGGGCTGCGCGAGGAGGGCTTCACCGTCGAGCGCGAGGCCGACGGCGAGGCCGCCTGGCGCGCCATCAAGCCCGGCGGCTGGGACGTCGTCGTGCTCGACTGGTGGCTGCCGTCCCAGGACGGGCTCTCGCTCCTGAAGCGCCTGCGCGAGCGCGACCACGAGACCCCCGTCCTGTTCCTCACCGCCCGCGACTCGGTGCCGGACCGGGTGAAGGGGCTCAACGGCGGCGCCGACGACTACCTGTGCAAGCCGTTCGCGTTCGACGAGCTGCTGGCGCGGGTCCACGCCCTGGTGCGTCGCCGCGAGGGCCGCGGCGGCGGCACCCGGCTGGGCTACGCGGACGTCGAGGTGGACCTGGCCACCCAGCGCGTCGCCCGGGTCGGCAAGGCGATCGACCTGACGGCCAAGGAGTACGCGCTCCTGGTCTACTTCGTGCGCAACCCGGACCAGGTCCTCTCCCGGACCCGCATCTACGAGCACGTCTGGGACGAGCGCTACGACGGGCTCTCCAACACGCTGGAGGTCCACGTCTTCGAGCTGAGGCGGAAGCTGGAGGCGCACGGAGATCGGCTGATCCACACGCTCCGCGGCCGCGGCTACTCGTTCGGCCGGCCGCCGGGCTCGATCCCGGAGGACGAGCCGTGAGCCTGGCGTCGCGCCTGCTGCTGTTCTTCCTGGGGACGTTGGCGGCGGTCCTCGTCGGCTTCTCGGCGACGATGTACGGCCTGGGGTGGTCGTACCTGCACCACCGCCTGGACGGCCGCCTGGAGAAGACCCTGGCCGTGCTCGAAGCGGCCGTCCACTTCGAGCCCGACGGGCTGGAATGGAAGCCCCGCGAGCGCCGGATCAACATCGGCGTCGATCCCGGCCCCGACGAGATGCGCTGGGCCATCCGGGACAAGTCCGGCCGCATGATCGACCGCTCGGCGAACTGGGGGGCCGGCCAGGGCGAGCCGGGCCCCGTCGCGGCCTGGGTCGCCGGGAGGAACGCCCACGTCGAGTACGGCGACGCCCCGGGCTGGCGCCAGGCGCGCACCCGGCTGATCCTCTCCGAGATGGTCCATCCCAAGAAGGCCCCCGCCCCCGGCGACCTGGACGCGGACGAGTACGACGAGCTGATGCTGATCGCCTCGCTGTCGCGCGAGCCGGTCGACGCCAGCATCGCGTGGCTGGGCATGGCGCTGGCGGCGGCCTCGGCGGCCACCTGGCTGCTCTGCGCGGCGATCGGCCGCCGGCTCTGCCGCCGGGCCCTGGAGCCGATCGCCAGCCTGGCCGCCTCGGCCCGCGAGAAGGCGGAGGCCGACGACGAGGACGGCCTCCCCATCCCCGAGACGGGCGACGAGCTGGAGGAGCTGGGGCGCGCCTTCAACGCCCTGCTGGAGCGTCGCCGCGAGGCGCTGGAGCGGCAGCGGCGGTTCTCCGGCGACGCCTCGCACCAGCTCCGGACGCCCATCGCCGGCGTCCTCAGCCTGATCGACGTCGTCCGCCGCCGCTCGCGGCCGGCCGAGGACTACGAGCAGGCGCTCGACCAGGTCCGGGCGGAGGCGGTCCGCCTCCATCGGATCGTCGAGTCGCTCCTGTTCCTCGCCCGCGCCGAGTCCGAGGCCGAGCCCCTGAGCGGCGAGCCGATCGACCTGGCCGCCTGGCTGCCGGGCCTGCTCCGGCGCTGGGAGGGCCGGCCCCGGGCGGCGGACCTGCGGTTCGAAGGGGAGGCGGGCTCGGCCTGGGCCCGCGCCCACCCGCCGCTGCTGGCCCAGGCGGTCGAGAACCTCGTCGACAACGCCCTGAAGTACAGCGACCCCGGCACGCCCGTCACGGTCCGGCTCCGGCGCGAGCCCGGCTCGGCCCTCCTCTCGGTAGAGGACCGGGGGTGCGGGCTGACCGAGGAGGAGCGCGAGGCGGCCTTCGAACCGTTCTACCAGTCCCCCCGCGCCCGCCTGCTGGGCCGCGGCGGGGTCGGCCTGGGGCTCTCGGTCGTCCGCCGCGTCGTCGGGGCCTCGCGGGGGACGATCCAGGTCGAGAGCATCCCCGGCGCGGGCTCGCGCTTCACCATCCGTCTCCCCGAGGCCGAGGCCGCCGCGCCCGCCCTCGCCTGACGACGGCGATCGCGCTCCTTGCGACCCGCCCGCGCGGCCGCCAGAATGGTGGCTCCCCCATCCCCGGGTCGAGCGAGGAGCACAACGTGGGCGTCGAAGAACCCTCCCTGGCGAAGCGCTGCGCGGCCGAGTTCGCGGGCACGGGCCTCCTGATCTTCCTGGGCCTCGGCGTCGTGATGACGTCCGTCCTGACGGGGGCCCAGAGCGGGCTCTGGCAGGTGGCCGTCGTCTGGGGCGCGGCGGTGACGCTGGCCATCTATGCGGTCGGGGGCGTCAGCGGCGCGCACATCAACCCGGCCATCACCGTCGCCCTGGCGACCTGGGGCCGGTTCCCGCGCCGCGAGGTCGTCCCCTACGCCCTGGCGCAGGTCGCCGGGGCGTTCGTCGCGGCGGCCCTGCTGTTCGTCCTCTTCAACCCCTACCTGAAGGAGCGCGAGCGGACCAAGGGCGTCGAGCGCGGCGGGCCGGGGAGCGAGGTCACGGCCATGTGCTTCGGCGAGTTCTTCCCCAGCCCCGGGCCGCTGTCGAACTCGGAGGGCCCGTACTCGCTGGACGAGCACGCGAGGCTCAACGCCCTGGTCTCCGAGCCGTCGGCCTTCCTGGCGGAGGTGCTGGGGACGATGGTCCTGGCCGTCGTCGTCACGGCCGTGACCGACGGCCGCAACCCGAACTCGCCGAGGGCCGGCATGGCCCCGGCGTTCATCGGCCTGGCGGTCGCGGCCCTGGTGTCGATCTTCGGGCCGCTGACGCAGGCGTGCTTCAACCCGGCCCGCGACGTCGGCCCGCGGGTCTTCACGATGCTCGCCGGCTGGGGGACGGCCGCCCTGCCCCGCGGCGCGGGCGTCGTCACGGTCTACGTCCTCGCCCCGACCCTGGGCGCGATCCTGGGGACGGGCCTGTACCTCCGCGTCCTGAAGCCGGCCGAGGCGGGGACGATCGAGTGACCGGGCCCGCGAAGCGGAAGCGGTTCGACTGGTTCCTGCCCGGGATGGTCGTCGCGGTGGCCCTGGCGGTCGCGTTCCCCGACCCCGGGGCCGACGGCGGCTGGATGCACCCGGAGCTGCTCACCAAGGCCGGCGTCGCCCTGATCTTCTTCCTGCACGGCGTCGCCCTGTCGTTCGACGCCCTCAAGGCCGGGGCGTCGCGGTGGCGGCTCCACCTGCTCGTGCAGCTCGCGACGTTCCTCCTCTTCCCGGCGCTCGGGCTGGTCCTGCTGACGCTCGCGGGGGGGGCCGTGACGGGGCCGCTGCGGACGGGGTTCTTCTACCTCTGCGCCCTCCCCTCGACGGTCTCGTCGTCGGTCGCGATGACCTCGGCCGCGAGGGGGAACGTGCCGGCGGCCGTGTTCAACGCGACGCTCTCCAGCCTGATCGGGGTGGTCGCCACGCCCGCGCTGATGGCGTGGTTCCTGGGGACGTCGACCGGCCGCGGCCTGCCGCTGGGCGCGGTGCTGCTGGACCTGCTGCTGTGGCTGGTCCTCCCGCTGGTCGTCGGCCAGCTCTCGCGGCGATGGCTGGCGGGATGGGCGTCGCGGAACAAGGCGACGATCGACGCCGTCGATAAGGGGACGATCCTGCTGCTGGTCTACACGTCGTTCTGCGACTCCGTGAAGCTGCACATCTGGGGCGACCACCTGGGCGACGCCGCCTGGACGCTCGTCGGCACGCTGGTCCTGTTCGGCCTGGTGATGGGCCTGGTCCGGTCGGCGTGCGACCTGCTGGGGTTCTCGACGGAAGACCGGATCGCCGCGGTCTTCTGCGGCTCGAAGAAGACCCTGGCCTCGGGCGTCCCGATGGCCTCGATCATGTTCGGCGACTCCCCGGAACTGGGCGTCATCCTGCTGCCGATCATGATCTACCACCCCATGCAGCTCGTCATCTGCGGCGTGCTGGCGGGGCGGTGGGGGAAGCGGACGACGGCTCCAACCGAAGTCCCCTCTCCCGCCGGGAGAGGGTCGCCGCGCAGCGGCGGGTGA
>Ga0209958_1001910_pt1 | contig 13490 bp, 10 predicted proteins | sample ThiBio_inoc_plan_FD_183942 | JGI IMG/M metagenome (GOLD analysis project Ga0209958, IMG submission 183942) | Wastewater bioreactor microbial communities from Cape Town, South Africa - Thiocy_inoc_plan (SPAdes) | ecosystem: Engineered > Bioremediation > Thiocyanate > Unclassified | place: South... | reverse complement strand
GCCGAACTGGTGCCAGTCAGTGGGGAAAATGCCGTTGGTGGCCACTGTGGTGCCGGGCCAGATTTCGGTTGCCGTGGGGATGCCCGCCTTCTCCGCAGCTACCCAGATTGGCACCGCCTCATTCCACCACCACGCATCGGTTCCGCCCACCCAGAAATCGGGCGAATGGCTCGGATCGCTCATGGTGTTGCCGATGATTCCATGACGGTCGGGGCGCAGGCCCGTGGCGATGGTGTGATGGTTAGGGAAGGTGAGGCTGGGAAAAGAGGGGATCATGTCCGCCTTCACGCCGCCCGCTGCCAGTTGGACGAGGTTGGGCGTCAGCCCGCGCCCCAGATAATCGGGGCGAAACCCATCTAGCGAGATCAGAATGGTGATCGGTTCGCGCTGTTCCGCCTGATGGGTCGTTGGCGGCGCGGACTGCGCCGCGAGGGGCAGGGCGAATGCGGCACAGGCCGCGGCGATCAATGTCTTGAACCAGCGCATGGCCGGACCTTTGCCGGGCCATGCGTCTATTTGAAGACCCCTTGGCGCTCCATGCGCCCCGGGTAACGAGATAGGGCGTTCGTCGCAAAGGCGCGGCGAACGCCCCGCAGCTTATACGTTGAACTTGAACATCATTACGTCGCCGTCCTGCACGACATATTCCTTGCCTTCCTGGCGCAGCTTGCCGTGCTCGCGCGCACCGGCTTCGCCGCCTAGGGTGACGTAATCGTCAAAGGCGATGGTTTCCGCGCGGATGAAGCCCTTTTCGAAATCGGTGTGGATTTCACCGGCTGCCTGCGGTGCCTTGGCGCCCTTGTGGACGGTCCAGGCGCGGGCTTCCTTGGGGCCGACCGTGAAGAAGGTTTGCAGACCAAGCAGTTCGTAGCCTGCGCGGATCACGCGGGCGAGGCCGGTTTCCGAAAGGCCCAGCGATTCCAGGAACTCGCCGCGGTCTTCAGGAGCCATGCCGACCAGTTCCGCCTCGATCGCAGCGGAAACGATCACAGCCTGTGCGCCCTCGGCCTTGGCCTTGGCGAAGACCAGCTCGGTCAGTGCATTACCGGTGGCGGCATCGTCTTCAGAGACGTTGCAGACATAGAGCACTGGCTTTGCCGTAAGGAGCTGCGCCTGTGCGAAGACGCGGGCTTCCTCTTCATCCTTCGGCTCGGTCAGTCGGGCGGGCTTGCCTTCGCGCAACAGCTCGAGTGCCTGGCCAAGCACGCTGGCGGCGATTTTGGATTCCTTGTCGCCCGTTGTGGCGCGCTTCGCAGCGGCGGGTACCCGTTTTTCAAGGCTTTCGAGATCGGCCAGCAGCAGCTCGGTTTCCACCACCTCGGCATCCGCGATGGGATCGACCTTGTTAGAGACATGCTGGATGTCGTCATTCTCGAAGCAGCGCAGCACATGGACGACCGCGTCCACTTCGCGGATATTGCCCAGGAACTGGTTGCCCAGACCTTCGCCCTTGCTGGCGCCCTTCACCAGACCGGCAATGTCAACGAAAGCGAGCTGGGTTTCGATGATCTTCTGCGATCCGGCGATCTTCGCCAGTTCATTGAGCCGTGCGTCCGGCACGGCGACCTGGCCCACATTGGGCTCGATCGTGCAGAAGGGATAGTTCGCAGCCTGCGCGGCCTGCGTTTCGGTAAGAGCATTGAAGAGAGTCGACTTGCCGACATTGGGCAGGCCGACGATCCCGCAACGGAAACCCATGTGATGATACCTCGATCTGGAATTGCGCGGCCATTAGCGGGGGTAGGGCCATAGCGCAAACGAAACGCCCCTCCCGCTGGGGAAGGGGCGTTCGATTGCGTACACTTGGACAGGCCGTGCGGCTTTCGCTGCGCGGTCCTGAACAGGCAAGATTATCCGCGAGCCAGCTTGCGGCGGCGGTTGCGGATCACGGCCAGGCCAATCAGCCCCGCACCGGCCATGCCCAGCATGCCGGGTTCGGGCACCTGTGTGCCGCCGCTGGTGGAGCCACCCGAAGTCGAACCGCCCGAGGTTGAGCTGGTCGGCGGCTTGGGCTTGGGCCAGCCACCCGAGGTCGAACCCCAATTGCCTGCCATGGCAGGAGCGGATGCGGCCAGTGCGCTGAGAACGAAAGTCGAGATAAGTACCTTGCGAAGCATAATGGTCCCCCTTCTTGCTACCGAATGGTTACCGCGAAGTAACGCAAGGGGCGTGCCATCGTTGGATATCAGCCATTATCTTTAGTTAACGTACAGGCGGGGAGGGGTGGTTTGTAAAAGGGGCCGACGTTTTTGCTGAGGCGGCGCTGAGGAATGCCAGCGCACAAGTTTGGCCGCCGCCGCGAATGAACTGCAATTGGGGCAATGCGGAATTGGGGTGGAAAGCGGACGAAACCCTTACCCCGATCACCACACCCGTTCGTCCTGAGCCTGTCGAAGGACGCGCGCCAGCGCTTGCCGCACCAAGAGTTATGGGGCTGACTGATTCCCGTGTCCCTCGACAAGCTCAGGACGAACGAAGGTTTGGGAGGGCGGTTCCAGACAGAAACCATAGATAGCCGCCGTCATTGTGGCATATCCAATCTGCCTTGCCAGCCTAATCCTGCTGGCGCAGCGCGACGTCGCTCATGAAACGGACATCGTCGCCCTTGGCCAGCCAGTCCGCCTCTGCGCTGATAGCGCCCAGCATGGTGGCCAGATCGTCTTCTTCCGACTTGGCGTAATTGCCCAGCACATATCCGGTCACCCGGTCCTTGTGCCCAGGATGGCCGATCCCGATCCGCACGCGGCGGAAATCGGCGCCGAGATGCTGGTCGATGGAGCGCAGGCCGTTGTGGCCCGCAGTGCCGCCGCCGGTCTTTACCTTCACCTTGAAGGGGGCGAGGTCCAACTCGTCATGAAAGACGGTGAGGGCCGAAAGGTCCATCTTGTAGAAGCGCATGGCTTCACCCACCGAGCGGCCGCTTTCGTTCATATAGGTCGCGGGCTTGAGCAGGATGACCTTCTCCGTGCCGAGCCGCCCTTCCTGAACCCAGCCCTGGAACTTCTTCTGCACCGCGCCGAAGCCGTGCATGTCGGCGATCACATCCAGCGCCATGAAGCCGACATTATGCCGGTTCATCGCATATTGCGGTCCGGGATTTCCAAGGCCGACCCAGAGTTGCATCGCGTTTTCCTAAACTTTCAGGGACCACAAAAGCAAAGCGCCGGCGGTGCCTTTGCACAACCGGCGCCTGCTTTGGCTGCAATGCCGGGCGATTATTCGCCTTCGGCTTCGCCCGCTTCGGCTTCACCGTCGCTCGACTTCAGGGCCGAGGGCGCGACGATGGTCGCGATGGTGTAGTCGCGGTCAGTGATGGCGCTGGCCGAACCCTTCGGCAGCTTGACGCTGCTGATGTGGATGGAATCGCCCACTTCGCGGCCGGTTACGTCGATCTCGATCTCCGAGGGAATCAGTTCCGGATCGCAGATCAGGTCCAGTTCGTGGCGGACCACGTTCAGCACGCCGCCACGCTTGAGGCCCGGCGAGGCTTCTTCATTGGTGAAGACCACCGGGACGAGCACTTCGACCTTGGCGTCCTTGCCAAGGCGGAGGAAGTCCACGTGCAGCGGACGGTCGGTGACCGGATGGAAGGCAACGTCCTTGGGCAGGGTGCGCAGCGACTTGCCGCCGACCTCGATGGTGACGATCGAGTTCATGAAGTGACCGGTGCCGAGCTGGCGGCGCAGTTCCTTCTCCTCGACGTGGATCGACAGGGGTTCTTCCTTGCCGCCATAGACAACAGCGGGAACACGGCCTTCGCGACGCAGTACTCGGGAGGCTCCCTTGCCAGCCCGTTCGCGTGCTTCGGCCGGCAGGGTCAGAGCGTCGCTCATGGTACGTGCCTTTCGAAATACAGTTGGTTCGCTTCTCCCGCCACGCCTCCAGGGATGACCATGACGGAGAAGGGCGGGCCCCTATGGCAAAAGCCGCGCATTTGCAAGCATTGCCTCCCGAAAGAGGCGTAGGTGCGATCAGCGGGGCTTACTGGACCCGCTTCACCTCATATCCCCGTTCTGCCAGCAGAGCCGCCAGCCCTTCGCGTCCCACCATATGAGCCGCGCCCGTTGCGATGAACAGGGTTCCGCCGCGATCCAGTTCGCGGGCGATCTTTCCTGACCATGCGCGGTTGCGCGAGAGGAGCAGGGCCTCGCGCAGGCCCGGGTCGGCTAGCATCCCTTCCTGCGTTTCCTTTTCCAGAGCGGCAGTGTTGCCGGTGAGCCAGTCCATCAGCCTGCCATCGCTGGCATCCTCGCCGTGGAGGGCTTCCCGTGCCACGCTGGCCAGCAGAGCGCGCTGCCTTTCCTCGGGCAGTGCGTCGAACAGGCGCAATTGCGGTTCCGGGCCCTCAAGCTCGATCACCCGGCGCTTGCCGGCCGCCTTGATCAACGACAGGTCCACCCCTTCGCCATCATCATCGCCATCGTAAGCCTGGGCGAGGACGAGGGCTGCGGCCCAGCTTTCCATCCCTGCGAAATCCTTGTCGGACAACCCCTTGGCCTTCATCGCCTGCCGCAAATCCGCCTGATCCTGCCCGGCAAGGCGGCTGCTTAGCGGGGGAAGGCCCGGTGTGCGGGAAAGCCCGGTGAATATTTGCGCGATGGCTCGGCCTTGCGTCGCAAGGTTCACTTCCACCATCAGCCGGTCCGAGGACGAGAAGGCCCGATCAAGCGCGTCGGTGCGCCAGCGATAGCCTTTCGGCAGGGAATGGACTGTGCCGAACAGATAGCCGTGTTGCCCCTGCGGGCCCGTGATCTCCCACAACGCGGGGGACGGTTCAGGCTGTTCCGGCGCCTTGCTGCAAGCGGCCAGAAGGGCAAGCGGCAGCAGGAACGCGGCGAACAGTCCGGCCAGTCGGCGCAGAAACGAGATGGGCAGGCAGGTCAATTGACGCGCTTGGAGCGGATGCCGCGCTTTCTGAGCTGTTCGATCACGCTGCCCTTGCCCGCCAGATGCCCCGCGCCCACCGCGATAAACACGGTTCCCGGCTTGCGCAGCCTGTCCTTGATCCAGCCCGACCAGATGACATTGCGGTCAGTCAGCATGCGCCGGTTAAGCGCCGGGTCGCCATCGGCGGAATTGATCAGTTCGCCAAGGGAATCCGCATCTCCATTCAGCCAGTCCTTCAACATGGCGGTCAGATCTTCCTTCAGCGTCGGCGCGGTTTCCACGACCTGATTGAGATAGGCGATCTGCTGCGCCTCGGGCAGGCCCGCGAAGAGGTCGACCTGAAAATCCACCGTTTCCAAAGCCCCGCGCCGGGCATTGGGCGAGCGATGGGTTTCCACCACCTCTTCCGCGCCCTTATCGGGATCGAAACCGGCGCGCTTGGTCATCAGCACCGACAGAGTGAGCCCGGCGGCCCACGGCTTGTAGCGATCGAACTGCTCGATGGGGATGCCGAGGGTTATCAGCAATTCCTCATATTTCTTGCGGTCGTCGGGGGAGAGCATCTCGCGCAGTATCTGATCTTCCGGAAGGAACGCGGTCTGCTGCATCAGGCCTGACAGGCGCTGCGCATCGCGCGGATCGAGTTCGGTGACGATCTCGTTCGAGGATTTGAGCGCGGATTCGATCGGGCCGGAAAACCAGTCCACATCGCCCGGCAGGAAATGGATGGTGCCGAACAGATAGATTGTCGTATCCTTGTCGGATACCTGCCAGAGAGCCGGTCCGCCCGAGGCAGACTGCTCCACTGGGGCGGCAATGGGGTGCGCGCTTTCAGCCGCGGCAGCGGCGGAAAATTGCAGCGCAAAAAGCGCTGTCGCAAGCGCGATGATTCGCCGTGTCCCCGTGATCATTCGTGCCTTGTTGCGGTAAGCCGTGCAAAGAGCAAGTTACCCTGATGTTAAGCAAATGATTGTTGTGTTGATGTGGCATAGGTGCAGCGCACCATTGACCGAGTAGGAGCCATCCGCCATGGGCCCCGGCATGAGCAGCGCCACTTCTTCTGGGGAAGTTCTGAGCTTCCAGGACATGATCCTTGCCCTCCATAATTACTGGAGCGCGCAAGGCTGCCTTATCCTGCAACCCTATGACATGCGCATGGGCGCGGGCACGTTCCACCCGGCCACTACCCTGCGCGCGCTTGGGCCCGAGCCTTGGAACGCCGCCTTCGTGCAGCCTTCCCGCCGCCCGACCGACGGTCGCTATGGCGAAAACCCCAACCGGCTGCAGCATTATTACCAATATCAGGTGATCCTGAAGCCGAGCCCGCCGGATTTGCAGGAGCTCTATCTCAAGAGCCTGGAGGTGATCGGCATCGATCCGCTGAAGCACGATATCCGCTTTGTGGAGGATGACTGGGAAAGTCCCACGCTGGGCGCCTGGGGCCTTGGCTGGGAAGTGTGGTGCGACGGGATGGAAGTCACCCAGTTCACCTATTTCCAGCAGATGGGCGGGTTCGATTGCAAGCCGGTGGCCGGCGAACTGACCTACGGGCTGGAGCGCCTCGCCATGTATATCCAGGGCGTGGACAATGTGTACGACCTTGCCTTCAACGGTCGGGGCGTGACCTATGGCGACGTGTTTCTCGAAAACGAGAAGCAGATGTCCAAGTGGAACTTCGAAGTGGCCGATACGGAGGCTCTGTTCGACCTGTTCCGCAAGGCCGTGGCCGAGTGCAAGAACTGCCTCGCCAACGATGTCCCCATCGCCGCTTACGAGCAGGCGATTGAGGCCAGCCACGTCTTCAACCTCCTCCAGGCGCGCGGCGTGATCAGCGTGCAGGAGCGTGCGAGCTATATGGGCCAGGTCCGCGATCTCGCCCGGGGGAGCTGCGAAGCCTATATGGCCAAGGAAACCGAGCGGTGGGAAGCGAACTTCCCGGGGTGGTCGGCATGAGCGATTTCCTGCTCGAACTGCGCTGCGAGGAAATCCCGGCGCGCATGCAGGCCGGCGCCCGTGCCGATCTGGAAAAGCTGTTCCGCGCTGAAATGTCGGCGGCGGGCGTCACCCTTGGCGAAGTCACCGTATGGTCCACGCCGCGCCGCCTTGCGCTGATCGCGCGCGGCCTGCCGCAGGCGACCGAGGCCGTCAGCGAAGAGGAAAAGGGTCCGCCCGAGGGCGCTCCCGATCAGGCCATCGATGGCTTCTGCCGCAAGAACGGCGTGACGCGCGATCAGCTCGAACTGCGCGATGTGAAGGGCCGCCAGACCTGGTTTGCCGTCCGCAACATCCCCGGCCGCGCCGTGAAGGATGTGCTGGCCGATGCGATCCCAGCGATCATTCGCGCCTTCCCCTGGCCCAAGTCGATGCGCTGGGGCGCTGCCTCGCTTTCGACCGAGAGCCTGCGCTGGGTGCGCCCGCTTTCCGGCATCGTCGCTTTGTTCGATGGCGATGTGGTGGAATGTGAAATTGGTGGCGTGGTTTCGGGCCGCAAGACCAAGGGCCACCGCTTCCACTCCAATGGCGAGATCGAGATTGCCGGGGCGGACGATTACGCCCAGCACCTGCGTGTTCATCACGTGATCGTGGACCAGAGCGAGCGCGAGGATATTGTCCGCAAGGGCGCGAAGCATGTCGCGCATGAAGCTGGTCTTGTGCTGGTGGAAGACGAAGGGCTGGTGGTCGAGAACGCGGGCCTCACCGAATGGCCCGTGCCGCTGCTCGGCCGCTTTGACGAGGCATTCCTCGAAGTGCCGCCCGAAGTGATCCAGCTCACCGCGCGCACCAACCAGAAATATTTCATCTGCCGCACGCATGACGGCAAGCTGGCTAATGCCTTCATCTGCACCGCCAATGTGGTGCCCGCCGATGGCGGGCTGGCCATCGTGGACGGCAACCGCAAGGTGCTGGCCGCGCGCCTGTCCGATGCCCGCTTCTTCTGGCAGCAGGACAAGAAGGTTCCGCTGGAAAAACAGGCCGAGAAGCTGGCGCGGATTACGTTCCACGAAAAGCTCGGCACGGTCGCCGACAAGGTGGAGCGTGTGGCGAAGCTGGCGCGCTGGCTGGTTGAGGAAGGTATTGTCACCTCGTGCGCTCCTGCGAAAGCAGGAGCCTCTGGCGAGGGCGTGCAACCGGGCTCCGAGCCCCTGCCTTCGCAGGGGCTCACGAAAGAAGAACTGGCCGATCTCGCCGAACAAGCCGCGCGCCTGTGCAAGGCAGACCTCGTCACCGAAATGGTCGGCGAATTCCCTGAATTGCAAGGACTTATGGGTGGTTATTACGCCCGGGAGGAAGGTCTGCCCGATGCTGTAGCCGACGCCATTCGCGATCATTACAAGCCGGTCGGGCAGGGCGACGAGGTTCCGACTGCTCCGGTGACGGTGGCGGTGAGTTTGGCCGACAAGCTTGATACTTTATGTGGGTTCTTTGGGATCGAAGAGAAGCCTACAGGTTCCAAAGATCCGTTCGCACTTCGGCGTGCATGCCTCGCGATCAGCGCAACGGCAGTTAGCGACGACCTTCGCTTTTCGCTTCGTGACGTTATCAACAACCAGCCCGTTCTATCATCATCGACGGACTCATTTGCGATCTTTGAACGCATCTATGGGCAAGGTTTGGGCGATGCCGTTGACGGGCAATCCGCTGCCGGTGCCGACAAAGTTAAGCTTCAAAAGCTGGCAGATGAAATCATCGGGTTCATAATTGACCGCCTCAAGGTCCAGCAGCGCGAGGCGGGCGTTCGTCACGATCTGATCGACGCCGTGTTTGCGCTTGGTGGGGAAGACGATCTCGTCCGCCTGCTCGCTCGCGTCCATGCGCTGCAGTCGTTCATCGGCACGGAAGACGGCACCAATCTGCTAGCTGGCTACAAGCGCGCCGCCAATATCCTCAAAAAGGAAGATTGGCAGGGCGTCGAAGGTGAAATCGCCCAGACTGGCGAGGAAGATCCTCTGGCCGAAGTTGACGACCCCGATCTGAAGGAAGTGGTCGCGGCCAAGATGGCGCTGCGCCGTGGAAAAGAGCTTTCCTACACGCCCGAACCGGCCGAAAAGGCACTGATCGAGGCGTTGGACGAAGCGGAGCCGCGTGCTGGTGCGGCCATCGAAGCGGAAGACTTCGAAGGCGCCATGGCGGCCCTCGCAACCCTGCGTGCACCGATCGACACTTTCTTTGACGAGGTGACGGTGAATGACGAGCAGCCAGAAAAGCGCAGCAGCAGGTTGGACCTGCTTGCCCGTTTCCGCGCTGCGGTGCAAAAAGTCGCGGATTTCTCGAAGATCGAAGGGTAGGGAATTCATCCCTCAGGACAGTGTCAACATTGTCAACTTCGACAGGTAACGGCGGAGTTAGATGAACAAATCGGTCTATACATTCGGCGGCGGTGTGGTGAGTGCTGATCCCCGCGCGAAGGACAAGACGATCGTAGGCGGCAAGGGTGCAAACCTTGCCGAAATGGCCGATATCGGCCTGCCGGTTCCGCCGGGCTTTACGATCACGACCGAAGAATGCGTGCGCTATCTGGCGGGCGGTTCGGACTTTTCGGCCGAGCTTCGCGCCGAAGTTGACACGGCGCTGACCCATATCGAGCGAAGCGTGGGCAAGAAGTTTGGCGATGCCGCCGATCCGCTGCTCGTCTCGGTCCGTTCCGGCGCGCGCGTCTCCATGCCGGGCATGATGGACACGGTGCTCAACCTCGGCCTCAATGCCGAAACGGTGAAGGGCCTTGCCGCCACTTCGGGCGACGAGCGTTTCGCCTGGGATTCCTATCGCCGCTTCATCCAGATGTATTCCGATGTGGTGCTGGGCCTCGATCACGGATTGTTCGAGGAAGCGCTGGAAATTGCCAAGGAAGACAATGGCTACCTGGCCGATGTCGAGATGGGTTCTGAAGACTGGAAGGCGCTGGTCCGCGAGTATGAGGGCATTGTCGAGCGTGAGCTTGGCAAGCCATTCCCGCAGGATGTGACCGAACAGCTCTGGGGCGCGATCTCGGCCGTGTTCGACAGCTGGGATTCCGACCGCGCGAAGGTCTATCGCCGGTTGAACGACATTCCGGGCGATTGGGGCACTGCCGTGAATGTGCAGGCCATGGTGTTCGGCAATATGGGCGATACTTCCGCCACGGGCGTTGCCTTCACACGCGATCCGGCCACCGGTGAGAAAGCCTATTACGGCGAATGGCTGGTCAACGCCCAGGGTGAGGACGTGGTGGCGGGCATCCGCACGCCGCAATATCTGACGAAGAAAGCCCGCGAATCCGCCGGGGCAAAGCCGCTTTCCATGGAAGAGGCCATGCCCGAGGCCTATGGCGAACTGGCTCGCGTGTTCGAACTGCTGGAACAGCATTATCGTGACATGCAGGACATTGAATTCACGGTGGAACGTAGCAAGCTGTGGATGCTCCAGACCCGCAGCGGCAAGCGCACCGCCAAGGCCGCGCTCAAGATGGCGGTGGACATGGTGGGCGAAGGTCTGATTGACGAACGCACGGCGATCCTGCGCGTCGATCCCATGGCGCTGGACCAGTTGCTCCATCCCACGCTGGACCCCAAGGCCCCGCGCGACATTCTCACCACTGGCCTGCCTGCATCGCCCGGCGCGGCTTCGGGCGCGATTGTGCTGGATGCCGACACGGCGGAACATCGCGCGGCGCGGGGCGAGGCTGTGGTGCTGGTGCGCGTGGAAACTTCCCCGGAAGATATTCACGGCATGCATGCGGCCAAGGGCATTCTCACCGCGCGCGGCGGCATGACCAGCCACGCTGCCGTGGTGGCCCGCGGCATGGGCCGCCCCTGCGTTTCGGGCGCCTCTGCCGTCCATATCGACCTTGCGGCGCGCACGCTGCGGATCGGGGATCGCCAGTTGAAGGAAGGCGACCACATCACGCTGGACGGCTCGACCGGCCAGGTGATCGCGGGCGAAGTGCCGACTATCGAGCCTGAACTGGTGGGCGATTTCGCCATTCTGATGGAATGGGCGGACAGCCACCGGCGCATGAAGGTGCGCACCAATGCGGAAACCCCTGCGGATTGCCGCATGGCGCGGCAGTTCGGGGCGGAAGGCATTGGCCTGTGCCGGACCGAACACATGTTCTTCGACGATGCGCGCATCACCAATGTGCGCCACATGATCATGGCCGATACCGAAGCCGGTCGGCGGGAAGCTCTGGCCAAATTGCTGCCGGAACAGCGCAAGGATTTCGCCGAGATCTTCGAGGCGATGCCGGGCCTGCCGGTGACGATCCGCCTGCTGGACCCGCCGCTGCATGAGTTCCTTCCCCATGCAGAGCATGACTTTGTGGAACTGGCCGATGCCACGGGTATTGGGCTGGACCGGCTGAAGCGCCGTGCGGAGGAATTGCAAGAATTCAACCCCATGCTCGGCCATCGCGGCTGCCGCCTGGGCATTACCTTCCCGGAAATCTACGAAATGCAGGCCCGCGCCATTTTCGAGGCGGCTTGCGACGTTGCCACCGCGCGCGGAGAGGCTATCGTTCCGGAAGTGATGATTCCGCTGGCCGCCACCAAGCGCGAGCTGGATATCCTTAAGGATGTGATCGACAAGACTGCGGCAGCGGTATTCGCCGAAAAGGGCAAGGTGCTGGACTATACCGTCGGCACCATGATCGAGCTGCCGCGCGCGGCGCTGATGGCGAATGAGCTGGCCGAAACGGCGGAATTCTTCAGCTTCGGCACGAACGATTTGACCCAGACCACGCTGGGCCTCAGCCGTGACGATGCCGGACGCTTCCTGCCGGTCTATGTCGATAAGGGCATCTTCCCGCGCGATCCCTTCGTCAGCCTCGACATCGATGGCGTTGGCCAGCTCGTGCGCCTGGGCGTCGAACGTGGCCGTTCATCACGCGGGGATATCAAGCTGGGCATTTGCGGGGAGCATGGCGGCGATCCGGCCAGCATCGCCTTCTGCGAGGAAGTGGGCCTCGATTACGTCTCGGCCTCGCCTTATCGCGTGCCGATCGCGCGGCTTGCCGCAGCGCAGGCGGCGTTGAAGTAAGCGATGCGATCTGTGTGAGCCCCTGCGCAGGCAGGGGCTCACTCGTTAGACGTTAGAGGCGCCACCCGCTGAGGGTGAGGATTTCGAAATGCTCGGTCGCGCGATCCTCGCCGCCCATGAACGCCTCCTCCGCTTGCTGCAAAGCCGTGCGGGTGAGGGGCGGAGCGGGGGACGCCAGCACCTTGCCGAGCCCTTGCGCCCGCAGGTCCGCCAGCAGGCTGCCCAGCGAACCGAACCGGGCATCAAGGCCGCGGCTGTCCACCACCGGCCGGGCAAATCCGCAGCGTTGCAGCAATTGCCCGCCCGCCCGAACATCCACCATGGGGTGCATCCGGGCGGCAGGGCGATCTCCATCGGCGGCGAGGATTGCTGCGCGCAGGCGCGGCAGGCTGCCCGCACCCATGAAGCTGGCGATCATCAGCCCGCCGGGAGCCAGTGCTTCGCGAATGTGGATCAGCGCGCCGGGAAGATCATTCACCGTGTCCAGTGTTCCCAGGCTGGCGATCAGGCCATATCCGCCGCTGGGGAAGGGGGCTTCCTCTTCGAAGCCATGCTCGGGCGAAACGGCGGTAACCGCGCATCCCATGGCGCGGAGTTGCCGGGCAAGGTCGCCGGTATAGTCCCCGATCACGAGAGCGGATTGAGGCTCATGCCGCAGGAAGCCGATCCGCTCCACTACGTCCTCAACCATGTCATCCATCAGATAGCGCGCCGCGCCGGGGCGCTGCTGGAGAGCATTCATCCGGCGGCGCAAGGCGAGGCGGCGATTGGGGGCGAATATGGTGGGCGGGGCAGAACTCATCGGCATTGTCCGTGCACTGCTTGCTCCTGTCACGCAAGCAAGGCAGCATCGCAAGCGTGACTCTCTTTCGGCAATTCTCCAACGCACTCGCGCCGCTGGTCGATTTCGTCTTTCCGCCGCGCTGCCCGCTCTGTGGGGAGGGATTGGCCGCCCAGACGGGCCTGTGCGCCTCCTGCTGGAGCGAATTGGCCATTCCCGGCGATCCTGCCTGTGCCAGTTGCAGTCGCCCTTTCGGGGAGGGGAGCGTGGGCGAGGGGGCAATATGCGCGCCATGCCTTGCCAGCCCGCCTCGCCATGACGGCATAGCGGCGGGCACCTTGTATAATGACGCGTCGCGCCGTCTGGTGCTTGCCTTCAAATATGGCCGCCGTATCGCCCTGGCGCCGATGCTTGCCCGCCTGATTACAGCGCGCCTTCCTGGGATGGACGGAGACTGGCTGATAGTGCCGGTCCCGCTCCACAGGATGCGGCTGTGGCAACGTGGTTTCAATCAGGCCGCGCTACTCGGGCGGGAGTTGGAGAAAGGCGGGGGAGGCCGGTTGCAAGTGGATGTGCTGCGTCGTCGCAAGCGCACTCCACCGCTAGGCGGGCTGGGCCGTAAGGCCCGAGCGCGGGTGCTACAGGGAGCCATAGAGGTCAACCCGGCCTGGCGCACACGCCTGAAGGGATCGAAAGTCCTGCTTGTGGATGACGTGCTGACCAGCGGGGCCACAAGCGAGGCCTGCGTCAGTGCGCTCAAACGGGCCGGGGCTGAGCGGGTAGTGATCGCCTGTTTCGCGCGAGTTTTGGA
>Ga0209958_1001909_pt1 | contig 13492 bp, 9 predicted proteins | sample ThiBio_inoc_plan_FD_183942 | JGI IMG/M metagenome (GOLD analysis project Ga0209958, IMG submission 183942) | Wastewater bioreactor microbial communities from Cape Town, South Africa - Thiocy_inoc_plan (SPAdes) | ecosystem: Engineered > Bioremediation > Thiocyanate > Unclassified | place: South... | reverse complement strand
GCACACTGTCCTCCGCTCTGAACAGTGTGCTGTGGTCGCCGACCGGCCGATGGGTGGCCTTTACGATAAGACTGCCGAATGGGGCCATGGGCGTGTCGCTCCGGCGCTTCGACGGCGAGCGCTGGTATGATCCGCAGTTGGTGACGCCGCTGAATGAAGGCGAGCACGTCAGCGTCATCGGATGGTCTCCGGCGCATGATCAGCTTCTCTATACGAGCCGGACCCTCGACTCGGGCTACGTGACCGTCGCCGTCGCTACGCCGCGCGACGACGGCTCGATCGCGACGAACGTCATCGGATCGCGCGATTCGATAAGAGCAAACTGGGCATCGAAAGGCGATCGCATTTGGCTCCTCCGAGGTCACGAGACGAATGCGCGCATCGTGATGGTCGACGTTCGTACGGACGACCTCGACAGCGCATGGTCGTCGCGCGAGATCTCCCCTCCCGAGGGCGCAAGTTTCGGCGACTCGCCTTACTCCCACGGCGGACCGGGTTGGACGCTTTCATCGGATGGGCGGTGGATTGTCGTGCCGGTCACGACCGAAGATGGCGCGCCGACCGTCCTTCGTGCGGTTTCGACGATGGGGGAAGATGCGCCTGCCGCACTCGACGCTTGTCCGGTCGGGCGGCGCGCGGCGGCCACTGGCGATCGCTGCAGCCCGTCCGGCTGGCTTCCGCAGGGGGCGACGCTCCTCATCGATCGCTGGAAAGTAGATGGCTCGGCGTCCATCGACGCCTGGAGTCCGGCGACGGGAGCGGTCGTCTCTTTGGGAAACGTGAAGTACGAAGGTTGGGTCGGACAATCGGGCATGCGGATTCTATTGCGCGACCTAGTGTCGAACCGCCTCTCGATTGTCGACATGGGAGACGGCTCCAAGATCGAGGTGCCGACGACGGACCAACCGACGTTCACGGCAGCGACGAGATCGTATGACGGACGCTGGCTCGTGCTCGACCACCGAGACGACCGAGCCGGCTGGTTCGGGGTACTCGATTTGTGGAGTGCACCGCCTTGGCAGCCGCGAGAAGTCCACGCGGACGGCTTGGGCTTGACGTTGATGCCCTACTGGTCACCCGGCGGGCGCTTCTTGTTTCTCGTTCGAGAATTCTCGCCGAAGCTCCAGAAAGGTGTCCGGATCGATCTCGAAGCGGCGGCGGCGCGCACGATCGACGTGAGCGTACCTCCCGATCCGACAGTTTGGCGATGGGACGCGAAAGTGGCTGACGACGATCGCTCGGTGGCTATCGATCGCGACGGTATGCTCGCCGTCTGGCAGATGGACGCGCCGGTGGAGAGCGCCATTGTCATCGACGGCGTGACGTCGTCCATGGAAGTGACCTGGGCACCGACGAAGTAGGTCGGCTGCTCCCGACGCGCGGCGGACCGACGACCGTGCGCATCCCAATCCCGGGGGACGTCCAGAAGGCGAAGGTCGTCCTCCTGCGAGGCGGCGTCCCCCACGGCCAGCAGCGCGCCGCCGAGCTCGATTAGCCCGGCAAGCGCGATCAGGTGCGGTGCTCGATCTCGGGGGCGACCTTGAAGAAGGCGTTGCGCTCGGGATCGTTGTAGCTCCGCCAGTCGGGCACCCACGGGACGACGCGCGCCTCTTGCCCGTCGTGCGTGATCGTGAGCGCCATCGGCGTCACGTCGCGGTACGTGCTCTCGGTCGGGAGGTCGTTGTTGTCCTTGCCGCCGGCGGAGAAGACCGTGACGAGGCGGCCGAGGTCGTCGTCGTACGCCGCCGAGAAGCCCTCGATGATCTTCTCGTGGCCGCGCACCATCGTGGTCGTCCCGAGGCGTTGCATGAACGCGCGGAACTGCATCCGTCCGAACGCGAAGCGCGCCGCGGCGTCCTGGAGATCGGCGGGGATGACGTCGGCGGTGCTGGGGTCGCTCCACATCATCTGGAAGCGCATATCCGGATCGTTGAGCGACGAGAGGTCCTTCCACCGCTCCTTGATCAGGCGGTCCTTCGGGATGCCGCCATGGACGAACATGAAGCGATCGAACAAGAAGACGTTCGGCATCTGCTCGAAGAGCGTGCGGTAGTGACGGAAGACGTCGACGGGCAAGAGCGGCTTCAGCGTGTTGATCGCCTCCGCCGGCTTCACGCCGCCGTACATCGTGCCGTTCACCTCGACGTAGTACTCGTGGTTGCCGCGCAGCATCACGACGTGGTCGGGCGCGGTGACGAACAGCTGGAGCACCGTGCGGAGGACGCCGTTGAGGCTGAAGCGGCCGCGATCGATGTAGTCGCCGAGCAGGACGAGGAGCGGGTAGGGGACGTTCTTCGGATCCTTGCGGTAGGCGTCGACGCGCTCGAAGAAGCGGCTCTGGAGCACCGTCGCCTTGAGGATGCTGTAGCAGCCGTGGAGATCCCCGAGCACGGTGAGCTCCGTCCGCGTGCCGGGCTTCGGCATCCGCACGTAGGTGTGCCCGTCGAGGAAGGGCTCGGTGCCCGCGAGCTCGGCGATGTTCTTCTTGCCCGTGAGGCGACCGTTGCCGGACCGGCGCTGCGTCTCGATCACGCCGAGCGCTCGATCGATCAGCGCGCGATCGGCGCTGACCTGACGAGCGAGGGCCTCCGGATCGCGCGAGAAGTGGAACTCGAACGGCTTGAAGAAGGGATGGTCGATCTTCGAGGGGCCGGCGTCGATCGGCTTTGCCACCGCGATGCGCGCGCTGTCGCGGGTTCCGGCGCTCGAGTCGTCGAGCTCGATCTCGACGTCCGCCTCGAGCAGCTGCGCGAGCTCGCTCCGGAACTGCACCTCCGCGGGGTGGGCGACACCGTCTGCCATCAGCAGGGTGTCGATGAGCCGCATCAGCTCGCCCTGACCCTTCTGATCGAAGCTCTGGAAGATCTCGAAGCAACGCACCTTGAGCTTCGAGTGAACGAACGCCTTCGGGTCCTCGTTCTCCGAGACGCTCTCGGTGAAGAGGTCCTTCACGTTCTGATCGATCCCCTCGAACACCTCGTGGAAGTGCTTCGTGAACTTGCCGACGATCTCCGCGCGGACCGACTCAGCGGCGTCCGGCATCGCGACCTTCGCGCGATGCTCGATCAGCTTCCGGATGATCTCGCGGACGAAGCTCTTCTCGGCGGCGTCGAAGTCGCCGTCGATGTAGCCGAAGGTCACGAGGTAGAAGATGATCGCGTGCATCTCGTGCTCGGCACGCTTCGGATCGTTGCTGAAGGTGATCATCGAGCGCCAAGGCTATCAGCCGCGGGAGCGTCGGCGGAAGCGCCGAGATCGGTCGATGTCAGGGGATGCGCAGCGCCGCGAAGAACGCGACGCGTGGCTCGACGAACCACGATGGCTGTTCGACGACTCCGTTCACAGTGGCGTACCAGAAAGCTTGCGCCGTGCGGTATCGCGAGTGCTCACGACGGCGCCCCAGCCTCGCCCGAGTGTGCTGCGTACGGGCGCATCGCGACGGGATGGCGACATTGAGCTCGCGTCCGGCGTGCACGTCCTCTGCCTCGAGCAGAGCGTGGACCACGCTCGCGTCGTCGTCGTCGTCGTCGTCGTCGTCGTCGCGCCGCTCTGCGTCCGCGGAGAGCGTAAGCAGTGCCGCGGTTCGGGAGACGTGGGCCCTGCGGTGGAAGGGTCGAGCGCGCCGGCGGCGGGCAACTCGAGCAGCGGGGCAACAGCCACGTTTGGCTTCCGACGCGTTGCTTTGCGACGGCGCTGCGGAGTTGCGGCAGCGGGTGGCAACACCGCCGACTTCGCGGTCGGCGAGGACGGCTCCGCGCCAGGCGGCTGATCTCCGGCGCCTTGTGGGATTCCACGTGCCCCCTCCCGTTCATCGAGCGGGCTCTACTCTCAACGTGCGCGTCCACTTCCATCTGCTGGTCCTCGATGGTGATGGTGGAGACGTCGTCGACGACGCGAGCGAGCACGGGGGACATCGCTTCGAGGAGGCTGCGGCCGTCGCGTGAGGGCTCCAAGCGGTGGTGGAGCACATCGACGAGCACCGCGCTCTCCATCCAGGCCGCGCCCCGAGAACGACGCCCTTGACCTCCAACACCGTCTATGATGTCCGCTCCCCTACGCACACTGGTCTTCGAGGATTCACTCGTGCCTCCGCGCGAGGTTCCGAAACGGCCGAGGTCGATCGGCCAGTTCGCCCGGCGGGGGACTCTCGCGTCACCACGCATGCTGCGAACGGCTATCCTCGCCACGTGGCAGCGCTTCGACGTGACGATGGCTCGTCCCACTCTCGAGGCCTTGCGGACGCCAGGCCGGAGTGGTGGGGGCCGGCGCCTTGCCGTTCCTCGAACGCTCGTGCTCTCCGTCTTGGCGGAACGAGCGCCGCGGGAGCGGCCTTGAGGCGATGCCGTCGATGACTGTGCGGCGCACGCCGAAACGACTGTTCGGCATTGCCGTCGTCGCCGTGTCTTGGATGGAATCCGCGCCGGTGCGGGCCGCCTCCGACGAGCTCGAGCCGATCGCGCTCTCGTATGAAGCGACGAAGAGCTGTCCTTCGGAGTCGGAGTTCGTCGCCCGAGTGCGAACGTACTCCGACCGCTGGGTGCAGGTTCCGGCGGGCTCGTCACGGAGCATTCGTATTCGTCTATCCGGAGGCCGGTCCGAAGCCTCCGGCAGCTTCGTCCTGGCGAATGCGATGGGAACGGTGTCGGAGCGCGAAATCGCCGGTCCGGATTGCGCGGCGGTATCCCAGGCGCTCGCGATCATGGTCGCGGTCGCGATCGACCCTCGGAACGACGAATCGCCGCCGAGCCCCGAAGTGTCGCTTGCGAACGAGCCGAGCTCGAACGAGCCGAGCTCGAGGCCCGATGCTCCGACCGTTCCCCGTGCGGATCGTGTCGCGGAGCGGCCCTCTGTCCCCACCGCTCGGCGTCGGCATGCTCCGGAGGAGGGCGTCCACGCGCACCTCGCCTTCGACATCCGCGCCGAGACGACCTCGGCCGTGATCGACGGGCCACTCCCGCTCCTCGGCGGCTCGATGAAGGTTGAGATCTCCTTCGAGACCGGGCCTCGCTGGATGCGTGGTTGGCGTCCGAGCCTCGGGATCGGCATCCGGCGCAGTCTCCCGAGAGAGCGGGCGCTTCCTTCTGGAAGCGCCGAGTTCGTCTGGACGGCCGGGAATCTGCGCCTCTGTCCGTTCCAGCTTTCGTTCGGAACGGTCGCGTCGCTCTCCCCATGCGCCGAATCCAACCTCGGTGTCCTTCGGGCATCCGCCGAACGATTCGACGATGCTCGACAGGGTTCGATGACCTGGCTCGACATTGGCGGATCGCTCTGGGGAGCGGTGACGCTCTCCCGCCATGTCTTCTTGAGCGCGACCGTACTCGTCAGCGCCGCTCGCTTTCGGCACGATTTCACGGTGGCGAGCGGCGCACAGCTCGCCACCGTGCCCATCTTCGGCGTCCTTGGAGGCCTCGGAGCCGGTATCAGAATGTAGGGCCTGACCCCGAAAGAAAAATGGATCAGAACCGGTGACTGTCGTCACTACCCGGCGTGCTCACCCCGTCTGTCTCGTCGACGGCTGTTCCAGTCGGCGATCCGAGGGAACGCGACGGCTCTCCGTTGGATCGTTCGCCAATGACCGAGGACGAGCGCACCGAACGTCTTCACGAGATCGTACGCGCGCACTTCGACGGTGTGTGGAAGTTCCTGCGGCGTCTCGGCTTCGATAGGGACACCGCCGACGACGCGACGCAGGAGCTCTTCTTGGTCGTGCGCCGTCGCCTCGACGAGATCCATCCGGAGCGCGAGCGCGCCTTCCTCTTCGGGGCGGCGTTCCGAATCGCGACTCATCTGAAGCGAAAGAGGAGCCGCGAGGTGCCGACCGGGCAACTCGGCGACGACAGCGAGTCCGACGAAGGTGACACGACACCGGAAGAGCGCCTCGATGACGAGAGGGCACGTGCCCTCCTTTACCGATTGATGTCCGAGCTCGACGAGGCGCATCGCGTCGTCTTCGTCATGTTCGAGCTCGAACGAATGACGATGCAAGAGATCGCCGACACCCTGGACGTGCCTCTTGGAACCGTTGCGTCTCGTCTCAGGCGCGCGCGGGACGACTTTCGAGGACGCCTCGAACGGCATCGGATGCGAACGAGGCGAGGGGAGAGTACGTGATGCACGACGAACCGAAGCGCCTCATGGACGAAGATCGCGGGTTTGCGCGTCTCGTCGCGGCGACGGACACCGAAGCTCCCTCGCCCGGCCAGTTCGAGAAGGCCATGTCGTTCGCGACCGCAGGCCGCCGGAACGGCTGGCGCTGGGCAGCCCCACGCCTCCTCATCGGCGCATCCGTCGTGGCCGCGGTGTCGCTGCATTTCGGTGGGCCCCGCGTCGAGGCTCCGCCGACGCCTCCGAAGGACGACGTCGTCTCTCCGGACGCGACCGCCTCGCACGCGACCGCCCCGAGCGCGTCGCTCAGGACCGTTTCCGTGAACGACCTTGCTGCACCGTCGGATACGGTGTCGCCGAGCAACACGCCCCCTACGGTGCCCCCTCCGGCGCGCGCGAGAGCGAACACCTCCCCGTCTGCCAGGGCTGCCAACGAGCGCGGGACGACGTTCGGCGAGGAGCTCGCGCTCGTCTCGACGGCGCGCTCGACCCTCCGCGCGCGTGACCTCGCGTCGTGCCGAGAGGCTGTGGAGAACTACCAAAGGCGCTTTCCGTCGGGACTCTTCGCCCAAGAGATCGCCGTCATTCGCATCGAGGCGCTCGCGGCCTCGGGTGAACGCGAAAAGGCAAATGCGCTGGCAAAGGACTTCCTGGCGTCGAACGCCACGAGCCCTTACACGCAGCGCGTCGGTTCGCTGCTCGAGCGCACTGCTTCCGGACCGTGACGGCGCGACAGACTCGCACGAGGCTTCCATGACTGAACACCGACATCATCGTCCTCCCTTCCGTGGAGGGCGCGTTCGAACGCTGCGCGGCTGCCTCATGGTGTCCTTCGTCACGACCGCGCTCGTGTCGATCGCGTCATGCTCCACGACGAAGGGGGCCCCCATCGTCCTTGGCAGCGATCTGGTCGACGGCGGGCCAGGCTTCATTCCGACCGAAGACGCTGCCACGACGAGCGCTCCGACGCTCGTCAGCTATTGCGCCTCGAACCGCTGCCCAGTAGGTCGCACGACGTGTCCCCATTCACGCTTCGCCTGTGACATCGATCTGCAGACGGATCGGGACAACTGTGGAGCGTGCGGAGTGAAGTGTCCGCCTGCCACGGAGAGGGAGCTCTTCGAATGTATCGAGGGGCGCTGCCTCATGCAGTGTCAGAGCGGCGCGTTCGACTGCGACGGAGTCCCCGACAACGGATGCGAGGATAACGCAAGAAGCAACGACAACTGTGGCACCTGCGGTGCCAAGTGCACGGACCCGGCGAAGCCGTGCGTAAAGCGGGGGATCGCCAGCGGCGACATGGGATGCGGCTGCCGCGGCGACGATGTCATCTGTCTTGGCAAGTGTGTGAACCCCTGGACAGACGACCAGAATTGTGGCGCGTGCGGTAACGCCTGCCCTCGTCTGGTCGATGGTGGTCCGCCACATCCGAATATGTACAACGGATGTGTGGACGCCACGTGTGGCCACGCGAAGTGCGATTCGCTTTGGGCCAACTGCGACGGGGACATCGAGAATGGATGCGAGACGACTCTCCTCTCGCCCGACAACTGTGGTTCGTGCGGAAATTCGTGCGCGCCGGGACAGGCGTGCAGAATCAATAGCTCTACCCAGATGCCAGAGTGTATGTGTCCGGAAGGTCAGACTTTCTGTGGGGAATGCGCAGGCGACACCTGCTATGGCAAGTGCGTCGATCTTACGGCCGACCACGAGAATTGTGGTAGATGCGGCTTTGATTGTACCGCGGTGGTTGGTTCCGCCTGGGAGCACCATGCTCTGGGGGCTTGTAGATACGGCGTTTGCGTCGAGCGATGTGTCGAAGGTCACGCCGATTGCAACGGGAACACGTCGGATGGTTGCGAGACGAATACGTATAGCGATCCCATGAATTGTGGTGATTGCGGAACCATCTGCGACGCCGTCGCGGGACAGGCGTGCGTCGGTGGCCGTTGTGTCGTCGAGCCTTGCGACGATATCGCCGACGCTGGCGGAGGTCCGAAATGAAGACGCGCTGGCTGGTTTACCTCTCCGGCATCGTCGCGGCGTGCGCGGCGACGGAGCCAATCGGCGATCAAGCCGACCCTGCTCCGCATCCGCTCGGAGCGCCGGACCCGATGCCGACAGACGCTGGGGCCGACGCCGACACGAGCTCATGTGACGACTGCGAGTATTTTCCGGAGGCCTGCTCCCCGGACGTGCTCTGCTCGAGCGGCTTGTTCGACCCTGCGCCATCCGGTGCTGGTCTCGACTACCGAACGACCATCAGCGTCATTCGCGGTCGTTCACGGACCGACGTGTGGGCGACGGGCTCGGGTGGAGCTCTGGCGCATTTCGACGGGACCTCGTGGACCCGCGTGAACCTCGGCATTCAAGAGACGATGAAGGCGCTCTGGCTCCGCGAGTCTTCGGAGGTCTCGCTGGCGGGGTTCGATCGCCTCTACGCGCGTGGCGTCGACGTTCCGGACGGGGGCGTGGCGACCGTCGACAACGCGTGGGCTCGCTACGCCCCATCCTATGCTATTGGCGAGGAGCCGGACCTCTACGGCGGCGATATCTTCTCGGCCGTGTGGGCCGCTCGAGGCGCCGAGTGGCTGTGGTGCGGCGCGCAGGGGAATCCGACGTACGGTTCGTTTCGGCTCGGCGGACTTTGGCGTCTCCGTCAACGGGCAGCCGAGCCTTTCGAGGGTGAAAGTGGCATTTCGAAGGCTAGTTGCGTCTGGCCGTCCTGCGCGGACCCGGCAGCAGACGCGAAGGTGACTAGCATCCACGGCTGGTCGGCGAACGACCTCTGGGCGGTGGGGCTCTCGGGGGTGACCGTACGCATCTCGGAGGCGCAGGGCGCTGCGCCGAATGCCACCACCTACAATAGCCAGACGCTGAACGCGCTCACCGGAGTCTGGGCTGCTTCGGCGACGGAAGCCTGGGCCTTGGGGCGGCCGGAACGATTCGTCGCTATACGGGGGATCCCCTGCTCTGGGATGTCGTGCCGGATGTTCCGACAGCGGTGAACCTCAACGCGGTCTGGGGTAGCTCCAATACGGATGTCTGGGCCGTCGGAGAAAACAGCGTCGTTCTTCATTTCGACGGCACGAGTTGGTCACGCGTGAAGGTCGCTGGGCTCGGCCGACTCCGTCCTCAATTGACGACGGTTTGGGTCGCCGAGTCAGGTCATGTTTGGATTGGCGGTCACGGAGTGCTTCTTTCGCTCGGAGGACGACCATGAGGAGCGCACACGTCATGGCGTACGGGGCGGTGGTGCTCGCGGCGGTCGTGCCGATGGCCTGCATGGCTTCAGGGGACGAAGAGCCGTCCGTGCCCGTCCGTCCAGACGAGAACGCGACGTCTGTCTTGGACGGTGAGGCTCCATTGCCGGACGCGGATCCCGGTGACGAACCGGACGGCTCGGTCGAAGCGGCTCCGTGCAGCGAAGCGGGTTGGTGCACGACCGTCCTGCCGGACGTAGACCTGGTGATGAAAGATATCTGGGTCTTTCCCAGCCGCGCCGTCGCCGTCGCGGAGAGCCCGACGCTCGGGATCAAGGTCCTGGAGTGGCTCGATGCGGAGGCCCGCTGGCGGTACATCGACGATGGTACTCAGAACGATCTGGGTATCTCTGCAGCCGAACAATTCGTAGGCAAGATCTGGATGCCGAACGAAAATGAGGTCTACTACGGTGTCTCCAGGGCACGTGGTTTCGAGTCTATTCCCGGATACATCTATCACGGGACGCGGACTGCGCAGGGGACGTGGTCTTGGGCGCGCGATTTGGTTGGCAATGGCAACGCTGGCAACGCGGGGAATCCCTCGATTGGGGTCTGGGGAACGAGCCATGATGATGTCTACGCGTGGTTCAACGACACGATCTATCGCCGGACGAGCGCCGATGGCGCACCACCGGAATGGATCGCGGAATACGCTGCGGCGGACCCCGATTTTGGAACGGAGAAGTTCTTCTTCTTCGGCGCCGCCGGAACGAGCGCAGATGACATTTGGTTCGCCGGTGCGCGTGTCCGCTCCGGCTACGGAACTTGCGCGCTGCTGGTCCGCAAGACCTCGAACGTCTATGGGAGAGTCGCGGACGGCTCCAATGCACAACTGAATCGGTGCACGGAGCGCGCCGGAGCTCAACTGATCGGAGGAGCCGAGGGGGGACTTACCGATATCCACGCGCTCGGGCTTGGCGATCTCGTCGCGCTCAAAGGCGGTCGCGATGTCATAAGGATCAAAGCTGAGGGCGAGCCGTATTCCACGGCCATCGCCTCCGTCCCGATGACTGTTTCCCCTGGCGCCTTGAATTCACTTGCGGCCGTCGGTGGGGATCTGTGGCTCGGCGGTACCGGGCGCGTCGTTCGCGGCGGCGCCGTCTGGGATGGTGGCGCCTTCGGTCTATCCACGATCTGGGCGGGCGGTACGCCGATGACGCAAGCGATATGGCAAGTAAAAGGGACGTCCAATGGCAACTTGTGGGCGATCGGTGTTCGCAATGCGCTTCATAAGACGACTCTTTGAGCGACGTTCATCCCTTGCCTGGGTTCTCACGCCGAGCTTGGCGCTCGGAGGTGCCGTCGCGAGCTGCGCGAGCGACGACGAAGGCCGGAACGGCGGGGCGGACGACGGCGGCGCGGGCGATGCCGCCACGCTGGATGACACGAGCGCCGACGCTTCGTCGATCCCCGACGGCTGGTCGCGGCCTGACGCTGCACCGTTTGATGGTGGTCCACGCTCCGTCGTCTGCACCTCCGCTCCGTGCGCTGTCTCGCTCGAGCGGGCGAGCTCCAGCGCAGAAGCCTATTGCGCTCTGCTCGACGACGGTACGGTGGCGTGCTGGGGGGCGAACGTCACTGGCGAGCTCGGTCGTGGCTCTTATGATCCCCCGGAGAGCGCGACAGCGAAGCGGGTCGTCGGTCTGTCGGACGTTGCGCGACTGTATCCCTCGTGTGTGACCGACAAGAGCGGCGGCGTCTGGTGTTGGGGGTGGGGAGGCTTCCCGGCGGAGGGGCCGGAGGGGCCTGTTTGGACGTACGTTTCGAATGTACCGCTGAAGCTCGCCCTGCCCCCTGTGCGGAGCATCGCCATCGGTCGCGTTGTCGGATGCGCCTTGGTCGAGGACGATGTTCTCTGCTGGGGGGATAACTCGAACGGGGTGGTCGCGCCAGCTCCGCGGACGCCTGGGACCTTGCTCGGTCCGCAGCGCGTAGCTGTCGGTTCCGGCGTACCGATCCGCGAGCTCCGCGTGGGTGCGGCGGCCCTCGCCGTCCGTGAGGATGGTGTCACGTCGAGCTGGGGGGCGAGCCCGACGCTCGGGCGTATTTCCTCGCTCAGCCCAGATACGAATCCGATGCCGATTCCACTGGCGGGCATTTCCTCGATTGATCTCGCGTATGACAGCGCATGCGCCACCGCAGGCGGGGTCGGCTACTGCTGGGGGAACGCGGACGTATCGCTATCTCCGCCATTCGTTCGACTCGTTCCGCAGTCGGTGGCGACCCCCGAGCCCATCGTACAAATCGCGACGACCCAGAGCATCAAGACGATTCAGAACGGCGATTCGCTAGAGCGGCCACAGCGGTGGTGCGCGGTTGGCGCATCGGGTGCCGTGTACTGCTGGGGATACAACGCAGGCGGTCAGGCCGGTGATGGTACGAAGAACCATGCATATGAGGCCGTGAAGGTCGCAGGACTTCCCGAGAGCGCGGTCGAAGTGAGAGCGTTCCCCGACTCGACGTGCGCGCTCCTGTCGAATGGCAAAGTGTATTGCTGGGGAACAAATCTTTACGGACAACTCGGTAACGGAAAGATGCGCCAGCCGAGCCTCGTGCCGCAGGAAGTGATCCTCCCATGAACCGTCTGCACCTGTCGAATCGTCTGGTCCTCGCCATCGCGGGGGCCGTCCTGTCGGCGGCATGCGTTGGCGCGTGCGCGGGTGACAGAAACGTGTTCGAGACCATGCCGCTGGATTTCGATGTCGATAGGGACGCGGCAGGGGGTGATGGCCCCGATTGTCGGCTTCAGTGCTCGCTCGACGGTTGGTCGGTGATCGATTCCTGCACGGGCAGCGTCGTCGAGGCATGTCCGCCTGGCCTCGCGTGTGGTGCCGGGGCTTGCCTGTCCCCATGCGCGGCCGCAGCGGCGGATCGCACCTCGAACGGCTGCGAGTTCTATTTTCAGGCGACGGCCTACAGCAAGGTAACTCCGCCGGTCTGCTTTGCTTCGTACCTGGTCAACACATCGCGAGAGCCGGTCGAGTTCTCAGTCGAGCTCGAAGGCAAGCCGCTCGACCTGTCGCGAGCGACGTTTCGGACGAACCCCGGAAGTGCAGACTTGATCCCGCACTCCGGACCGGTTCAGCCCGGAGAGAGCGTGATTCTGTTCCTCTCGGACGGGGCTCCGACGCTTCCGTATTCTCATAATATGGTGCATTGCCCACACGGCGTGGTGGCCCCGTTGCTCCTCGACAAAGCAGCGAGTGGGACGACCTTCGGGTCGTCGTTCCGATTGCAGGCGAGCGCGCCGATCTCCCTAGCCACCATCTATCCGTTCGGTGGAGCTGGGAGCTACGTGCCCACGGCGATGCTCCTGTTGCCGGTTTCGTCGTGGTCGACGGAGAACATCATCATCAATGGCTGGGGCGATATATCGGCGTTCGGTGCGCCTGGTGCGCAGATTGTCGCCTCCGAGGACGATACCGAAGTGACGATCGTTCCAACGCGAGACATCCAGGACGGAGTTGGTGTCAAGGGCGGTGGGGCAGGGCGCCCAATCCAATATCGACTCGACAAGGGCCAGTTTCTTCAGCTCAACCAAGCCGAGGAGCTTACCGGGAGTATCGTCACGTCGACCAAGCCGACCGCGATGTTCGGCGGCCATGCTTGTTCCAACGTCCCTACGGAAGCTTCCGCCTGTGATGCGCTGGGTCAACAGATCCCTCCGTTCGAGCAATGGGGATCCGAGTACGTCGGCGTCGGCTATCGCCCGCGTCTAGGGAATGAGCATGAGCCCATACCGTATCGGATTGTCGCTGCGCGTGACGGCACCATCCTCGACTACGATCCGGCGATCCCTGCCGGAGCGCCGACCACGATGAACGCGCGGGAGGTCGCGTTGTTCTACGCGGGGACCGGCGACGCGTTCGTCGTTCGAACGCAGGATGCCGAGCACCCGATCTATGTCGCCGCCTACATGACGGGGGCGGGGGGAGGGGGTGTCGCGAAGCCGATGGGAGATATTGGAGATCCAGAGTTCGTGAACGTCGTACCGACGGGGCAATACCTGAGCTCCTACAGCTTTTACGCCGATCCGACATACGAGGATACGTCACTCGTCCTCGTCCGCGCGAAGTCCGGACCGGACTTCAAGGATGTCTGGCTCGAGTGTGCAGGCAATCTCT
>Ga0209958_1001904_pt1 | contig 13513 bp, 6 predicted proteins | sample ThiBio_inoc_plan_FD_183942 | JGI IMG/M metagenome (GOLD analysis project Ga0209958, IMG submission 183942) | Wastewater bioreactor microbial communities from Cape Town, South Africa - Thiocy_inoc_plan (SPAdes) | ecosystem: Engineered > Bioremediation > Thiocyanate > Unclassified | place: South... | reverse complement strand
CGCCTGGGGTCTGTTCTCCGCGGCGGCGCTGTCGTCCTGGCTCGGAGCTGAGGCCGACCGGCGGCTCGCGCTGCTGCAGGCGCCGCGGGACGTGCTCGGCGCACACAGCACTGGCTCCGCGTCGCAAGCGATCCGGCAGCAAGAGCAACAACCATGGCAGCAGAATAGGGACTCTGACCCACATTCTGGTGTTGTTTCTGATGCTGTGATTGGCGCTGAGAACGACATCGACGCCTTGTTCGAGTCGGTCATGGGTCGCCCGATGAGCGCACATTCGAGCAGTGTCAGCGCCGCTGGCGCGAACGCAAGTGTTGAACACGCGGCGAGGAGTGCGAACGCGACCGTGACGACTGGGGCTGAGGGCGATGTTGACGCAGAGGTTGATGCAGAAGCTGATGCTGAGGCTGCAGCAGCCAAGGCAGAGGAAGCAGCGCTGAGTGAGGCTGCAATCCGTGCGTTCGCTGTCATGCTTCCGTCCAACACCTCCGTAGACGACAATGGCTACAACACGAACATGAACAACAGCTATCTTAGTAACCCCGGTGATATCGACGCCAACGCGGCTGCGATCGACGCTCTCGCGAGCCGCGCAGGCGACACGACTGAGAACGACATCGACATGGATGTCTCTGCACTCATCTCAAATAGGTTCGCCGGTTTGTACGCTAACGCCCACCTCGGGCCGCTCACGCCGCCGCACAACAGCCCCCTTAGCCCTCCCAAGCGTCAGCAAGAGCAGCAACAGCACGTCGATTCCAGTCACGCGAGCCTTGATGGCGCCGCAAGCGCAGCTGCTTCCTCCACTGTGAGCGCGAATGCTAGCCCGAGCCCGGCCGACGCCGCGTTCTCGTACGCCGACAAGGCGATGTCTCCGCTGCGCGCGCTCGCGGCGCATGGCCCGTCGCCGCTGGCGGAGCTGGATGCGGCGGCGCGGCTGCTGAGACAGGTCCTCACGGCCGCCGACGACAGCAACTACCCGCAAACCAGTCACAGCCACGGTCAAGAGCAAGAACAAGAGCGAGACGGGCCGCGTGATGTGGCTCCTGCTGCGAGTTCTGCTACGAGCGTTGGCAGTGATGGGATGAAGGCGACATCGTTTGCCTTTCCTGCCTTTGCCTGGCAGCCGCACAGCAACAACAACACAAACGCTAACATCAGTCTCATCACAGAGCCGAACACTAGCGGCAGCAGCGCCCCCGCCGGCAACAACACCAACTCGAGTCTGGTGACGAACGCGAGCAGCGACCTCGCCGTGGCGGCGCTGATCGAGGCGCACCCCGACGCCACGACGGAGGAGCTGATCGCCCTGCTCACGCAGCAAACGCTCCGGGAGCAGCAGCGAGCGCCCGGGCAAGGGCAGCTTATCACCGATAGCAACATGACGGCCGGTCTGGATGTAAACAGCGCGAGCCCGTCCACTTCTCAGTTTGCCCACCGGAATAATACCAATATCACCGAGGATACTCGCAAATCGACGACTGACACCAGCTCAATCTCTCCGTCTCCGTCGAGCACGAGCGCTCTCGCCAAGAAAAGCGCGAGCGTCCCAGAGGACCTCGCTCCAGCCTCATCTGCCCCCGCCTTGCAAGATCCCGACGCAATTAATTCCAAGCCGTCGTCCCTGCGCGCCGAAGACTCTTCCCTGCGCAGCGAAGCCTCCTCGCTGCGGCTCGCGCTCGCCTCAGCCACGTCCCTGTCCTCGTCCTCCCTGCGCGCGCGCGCCCGCGCCGAGGCTCTGGCGCAGGACCTCACTGCGCGCTTTGCCGCCGCGGGCCGCGAGTGGTCGCAGCTGCTCACGCGTCTCGCCCGCGCGGAGCAGGAGACGGCCGCGGTCACCGCGCGCGCCAAGCATGACATCGGCACGCTGTTGCGCCGCCTCGGCGCCGCCGCGCGCGCCGCGAACGCCGCCGTGGACGTCAAGGCGCGCGCTGAGCAGGAGAGTCAGCGGCTGCGGGCCGCGCTGGCGGCGCGCGACGCTGCGCAGGAGCAGGAGCGCGAGCGCGGGGCGGCGGCCGCTGCGGCGGTGGCGGCAGCCAAGGAGCACATCGCGACCCTCGCGCGCGCGCTGGCCGTCGCAGAGACGGAGCGCGCCGCGGAGGCTGAGGCCGCGGCGCGGGCGGCTGCGCGCGCGGCCGCGGCCGAGGCGATGGCGGCGGGCGCTGGCGTGCGCGCCGCGGCTGCGGAGCGCGTGGGTAGGGCCTCGCAGGAGCAGGCGCAGCGGCTGCAGCGGGAGCTGGACGCGGCGCTGGCGAAACTCGCCTTCTCGGGCACCAGCCCTCTGAGCGCCAGCAGCGCTGGTGCCACGGGTGGGACGGCTCCGCCGCCGGCCCCGCCTGCTGTCAGCGGCGTGATCAGCTTTGTCGCAAGTGATAAGAACGCGAAGGGCAATGCCGCTTTTAGCTCGCGTGTCAGCAGTGCTGCAAGTACCAGCGCGAGCCACAGCGTGACGAGCGGCGATGTGGTACGTTCATACGCGATGAAAACAAATCTACTTTCGGAGTGACGCATTTGAAATGAAGCTGCACTTGTAAATGCGATGCTCTAATTATTCTTGTTGTTTCGTGTCACACTATCATATTATGATTGACATACTCACCGCTCCAACACCTCAATCATGTTCTTTTTGCTCATTTGTTGACATCAGGTCACCGGCCTGGTGTCGCCGGCCGGCCTCATCGCCCTCGCCCACGCCTGGCGCGCGCGTGCCCTCGAGGTCGAGTCCGCGGCGGCCGCCGAGGTCGCGCTGCTGACCGCACAGGCCGCCAAGGCCAGCGGCGTCGCGGCGGCCGCGGAGGCCAGCGCGGCGGCCGTGGCGGCGGCGGCGGAGACCGAGGCCGCCGAGCGGCGGCGGCTGCAGGGCGTGCTGGCCGTGACGGAGGCGGAGCGCGACGCGCTGCTACACTACAGCAATAGCACGAACACGGGCAACGGCGGCAACGCGATTGCTAAGTCGGTGACTGGCAGTGCTAAGAGCTCTGTCGTGAGCGGCACTTGTCTGATGAAGTGCGGCCGCTGTGGCCACATGAACGCTGACGCCAGTAGCAACCACGACCACGACCGCGACCACAATAACAGCAGCCGTGCGAGCTGTAATCACGGCAGCGCAAATGCAAGTGTGAATCGGAGCAGCGGCAGCAACGTCGCGAACGCCAGCTCAATGGCGGCGTCTGGTGCGTCTCCTGCCGACTTGACCACGCGCGCTGTGCCATGCTCGAACGCCAACGCCGTTCCTGCCACGACCCCGAACGGCGGCACAGTGCTGGTTGCGACGCTGCAGGCGCGCGTGGCCGCTCTCACGGCGGCGCTACGGGACCGCGACGACGCCATCACGGCGTGGCAGCGCCAGGAGGCCGCGCTGGCCAGCGAGCTCGCGCGCCGCGGGGACCGGCTGGGTGCGGAGCGGCGCGAGAAGGACGCGCTGCGGAGCAAGTGCGAGGCGCTCGTGGCGCAGCTCGCGCACGCCAATGCCATGGCGAAGCCGTAATACCGACAGCGGTGAGCGACGAGAGAAACAATATATTTTACATGAAGAACCTGTGTGTGGAGTATTCTAAAAATCGCAATAATCCAGTGTTTTGTTTGCCAATCGAATGAGAATCTGTGCTGTAATACAATTTGATTGTGCATATGTACGTGAAAATATCAATATAAGAAGTTTTATTGGAGACTACATAGGCGATTCGTATATAATAACATGTAACGCTGCTTCTCATTGTGCAGCTTATACCTGTCTAAAACAGCAAGTGTGTTCTGGCCACTCGTTAGACCATTAAACATGATCCGAGTCAAAGACAGTCAGCCAATAGCAAATAGACGGCAAAAGTCCTCACACAAAAGCCTTGGGAAGACGGTCCTGGGAGATCGGCAGCGGATGTTCGGTGAAAAAGCGGTGATTCATTGCGTCCTTGAGGCTGATGCGGCGCGCGGGACACAGCACCAGCATCTTAGACAGCAAGTCACGGGCCGCCTCACCAGCCTATAAAGAAATGAGCAAGCAAAAGGTTGAATGTTGGTCAGACATGTCCGAGAAACACTTAATGTCCAGAGCAAAGTCAAATACTCCTTGGACTAAGCTGCAAACGCCGGTGTCGTTGTCGTCAAGTCACGGCGCTCTAGAGTGTGACGTACCTGCGGGAAGAGCGCGTACCACGACACGGGCTGCGTGGGCTTAAAGGGCACGTAGTGTGGCAGCGAGGTCACGCCGGGCCAGTTCCCCTCGTTGGCGTCGCCCATGACCGTGATGATCTTGGTGAGCTGCGAGAGCTCCGTGGTGACGCCAGGGAACAGCGCGCCGCGCAGCAGCATCTCGGCGATGATGCAGCCAAGGGACCAGACGTCCGAGGCGGGGCCGTACGAGTGGCTGCCAAAGAGCAGCTCGGGTGCGCGGTACCATAGCGTGCACGCGGCAGGGCTCAGGTGGCGGCCTGGCGAAGATACGTGCTGTGGACGTGTGCGACGGAGCGAAGAACGAGAAGATGAGTGTAAGGCTTTTAAACTTGGACGGATTGTGTTTGAAAATAAAAGCATACTTTCACACGAGTTCGGCTTTGAATGTGAAATACACATTATGATATAACAGTGGCAATTTCGTACCTTGGCGCCACCGAAGTCGGCCAGCTTGAGCGTGTTGTCGTTGTCGATGAGAAAGTTATCTGGCTTGAGGTCGCGGTGCAGAATATCCCTGTCGTGCAGCGCCGCAACGCCGCGCATAGCCATCAGCGAGAGCGTCTTGACTGCGGGAAGGTCGAGCGTGATGGACGAGTTTGTGATGAGCTCGGTGAGCGTGTACTTGAGGCGCTCCATCACGATGCAGATCTCCTGCGACTGGACGTAGATATCAAGCACGCGCACAATGTTCGGGTGCGAAATCTCCGCCAAGAGCGAGAGCTCGCGCATCGACTCGAGGTTGAAGCCGAAGTTGCTGTCGCGCAGCCGCAGCCGCTTGATCGCCACCTCGGTGCCCGCGGGGGGAAACGGCGACAGCACGGCGGGCACCACGGGGGCGCCGCTGGGACCAGCGCCCGCGTCAGACTTGGAGTCGGAGCTAGAGCTCGCGTTCGTGCTGGAGCTAGAGCTAGAGCTACTGTGAGTGTTCATGACGGGCCTGTAGAGCGCGGCGGTGGTGCGGTAGGCGGGGGGCAGGGCGAGGGGCGTCGGGTCGAGCAGCAGCGAGGCCGCCCAGTCGTCGTCGTCGTCGCCAGCGCCGTCGCCGCTCGCACTCGCAAGGGCGGCACTGTGGCCCAGGTCAGCGGCGCTGAGCTCTGACTTGACGCGGACTTCGGCCCCACTGGAAGCAAGGGCGTCAACGAGTTGCTCTTGTTTGACGGCGGTCTGCTCGAGCTTCACAACGACATCACTCGCAGTCGTCTCCACAGGAGAGGCAGCAGCAACGGGTGTTGCAGCGTCGCTCATGAAGTGCGGCGACATCATGCCTTCGCTCACACCAGCTCCAACGGCAGCACGTGAAGAGTCAGAACCAGAGCTTGTGGTCGAGTTGGCGCTTGCACTGTTGGTGTTGGCGTATCGTGCGCGCTTGTTGCTGTAGAGCACCCGCGCCGCCTCCTCAGCTTCCTCGCGTGTGGGCAGCACGGCCAGCGGTGGTAATAGCTCCGCCGGAGCCGTGGTCACGCCGCGGATCGCGAGCGAAGTCGCAGCCAGCAAGCCCACCGTCGTGGGATGTGGCGGCGGAGGCAGCTGGACCGTCGCCAGGAACACACCACCGTGCGCGCCTTCGCCAAGCTTCGCATTTGAACGCTTGTAGCGGGCATGAGGGTGTGATGATGACGCCGGAGGAGATGCCTGGGGTGCTGGGAAGAGATGTGAAGGCCGGGTGAGCAGGCCTGACGAGGGAGGGACTGCTAGGCGAACGGACACGTCCATCTGAGGAGGGATAACACAAGAAAAGCGAAGTCAAAAAAGATACACAAATACTCTATAAAGTGATTTCAATATTTAAGCTTGTAAAAATAGAGGTGACTGATTATGTGAGTCACTGCAAACACTCTCTATTTGGCTCTTCTTCTCCCAGCCGTTGGACTTTTTGCAATTCTCTATTTCTCGTTCGTCTTCCGACCATGAGACCCTTGGTCGAACTTGCGGCTGGAGGACCAACTGCCGATTGAGAGTGTGTGTAACAAATCCACGCCAGTCATTGCTTCTTTTAAGCATTACCATTCTTCTGGTTGCTTTATGTTTGAAGCAATAACTGAATGAAATATTCGCTACAAAGACAACATCTCGCCATCTGCGTTTGCTCTCTATGGAGGCTTCAAGTCCAAGAGCCAACCATGAACGACGATTCTGGCTAGCAGACTTTGTGCACATGGCATGGTGTCAGAATTTCTTGTGTAGTGTGTCCAGATTGGAAGACTGTGTGCCATGATGTCTCGTATGTGTACAATCACTCCAGAAACCTGCGCCATCAACAAAATGAGCTAGGCAACCATATAAATATACATTGTACGAGTATACCGCAGTCTTGCAAATAATATACAAGCCACAGCAACACTGGTACACATAGATTAAATGACAAGTGGCGTCAATTGTCCTTTCTAGAGCAACAAAATTGCATCCCTCTCTCCATGTCACACAAGTTTATTTTATGCTGCAAACTTCCTCAAGCTGTGAAAGGCTTTGAACAAATGACATTTACTGCTGTATACAAATGAATAAAAACATCCTGAATAAAAACACACAAAAATGTGCTTCAAAATGATACTGTATATTTACTCATTGGTCGAGCAAGCTGACCCGGTAAACCAACACAAAAAAACAAAGACTCAAACTACCATGTCATACTTATGCGTGAATGGCGTCCTCCTCACATGAACTTGGCCTGGCTGAAGTCCATCTCCGGATGCAACTTCTGGAACTCGGCAAACGCCTTCTGCTGCTCCTCTGTCATCCCCTTCGGCGCCCCGGCCTGACTGCCCGCGGCCAACGCAGCCTGGCTTTGTTGCTGCTGCTCCTTCATGAGCTGGTAGTGGTCAGACCCCACCACGGCGGGCGGCGGCGCCTTGCTCTGGATCGCCTTGAGGCGCTGCTCGTACATCATCTTCTCCACCATGGCGCGTGTGTGTTTGTCCAGGTCGTTCAGCTTCGCGTTCTCGGGGCTGATCTCGGCCGTGTTGACGCGCGGGTGGGTCTTGAGCGCGGCCGACCACCACGAGAGCTGCTTGCGCTTCGGCAGGAAGATGCTCAGCACCTTGCCCGAATTCACAGCGCCCGCAGCGGTGCCCGTAGGTGCGGAGCTGTCGGTCTCGATGGTCCAGGTGAAGTCGTCGCTGATGATGCAGTGCGTGAGCGCGGCGTCGATATACACCTCGTCGCAGATCTTGACCAGCAGGTGGCCGGCGTCGGCGTCGTCGTCCTCAGCGCCCCCGCTGGCGGTGCCGCCAGCGCCGTCGCCGCCGGCGGCGGGGGACTTGGTGTTGCTGGGAACAGATGTGCCGGGGGTGTAGATGACCTCGCAGTCCTTGGCGCGGACGCTCGCAGCGATCGGAATCGTGATCGTGGTCTGGAGGCAGTCGCAGTAGCGAACGAACAACAACGCGAGTCAAAAATATGGTTAGAAATCATGTTTCGTTGGAGAGGACAAGAATCAAATATCAAACTGAATAAAGCGGTGCATAAAAATAAAAGATATAAAACGACATAATAGAATTCAACAGATATAATCGATCACCTGGTGGATATAATCGCGATATTGTATGTTTGCGTACCTCGAGCAGGGACTGGGTCCAGGTGTAGCCGGGGCCGGAGCCGCCGTTGCCGCTGCTGGGCGCCGCCAGGTGCGACGGGCGCGCGGCCGCGGCGTCGGCAAGCTCCTTGGCGGAGGCCGCCTTGGCCGCGGCGGCGGCGTCGGCCTGGACGGTGTCCATGGCAGCGAACGCAGTCTTGGCGGCGGCGGCGGAGGCGGCGGCCGCGGCGGAGGCGGCGGCCTTGGCAGCAGCGGCGGGGGAAGCAGTGACGGGCTTGGGCGACGCGGCGGACGCGGCGGGGGCAGCGGCGTTGGCGGGGGTGCCGGTGCTGGCGTCCTTGCCGCTTTCGACGTTGAGGCGGACCTCGTTGAGGGCGAGGTCGGCGTGCTTCTGGGCGATCTGATTGATCTCGTTGATGCTCTCCACAGAGGACATCACGGAGGTGTGGCGGCGCAGAAAGCCAAAGAGGGTGTCAACAAGACGCATCTCGCCGGCCTTGCCGAGCTTCGCGGTGTGCGCTGTGGTTGGTGAAGCAGGAGAGAAGGGAAGCGGGAGTGAAGAGTGAGCCGAAGTGGTGGGGGTTGACAGACCTGCGGCAATGAAGGATTGAGAAGGAAAACGTACCATCAAGGAGCTTCTTTAAATGTGCGTCGTAAACAGTCGACATTTTGTTTCTGTGAATAGTACCAAAACCGGTGTTGACGGAAGGATGACACCAGCTCGATGTAATTCCGTTCTCCTCACTCCAGAGACTTCCGCCACCAACTAACCGACATACCGTGAGTGCCGTTACGACATCCGGGCGTATATCACGCAGATAGAATATTAATGAAAAAGATATGTGATATTGAGACCGTGTGAAAGAATCTATAACGAATAATTGTGTTTATAACGTGTAAGTATCCAAATACTAGTACAAATCATCATTGACGCGGCGATCAACATAACGACCGTTGATTTTAACCCATAAACAAACCAAAACAAAACCAAATCGAATATATTATAATACCAAAAATCTTCAGACGTCACAAAGACATCCCATGCGTGCGTCTCTCGCTTAGTGGAATACGGGAATGAGCTCGTTGGCCTGCAGCCGCGCGTGCGCGAGCAGCCCCGCGACGGCGACGAGCACAACCACGACGCCGTTGTAGTTGACGCCCGAGCCGCGGGCGCCCGCGGTGGCGACCCAGGCCAGCGAACTCGCCGCCGCGGCCAGCAGCGGGCCCGCGAGCCCGGTCTTGGCCCACTGCGCGCCAGTCACGGCGACCGTGAGCGCGGACGCCAGCGCCAGGCTCACCGCCACCGCGCCGCCGCGGCCGCTGCTGCTGCTCACGGCCGCCAGCCTACCCTTGCCCGACTTGCCGCCGCCGCCGCAGAGGACGGCGAGCGCGGCGGCGAGCGCGAGCGCGGCAACTGGCAGCAGCACGAGCTCCGCGGGCGCGAGCAGTAGCGCGGCCGTGTTGCTTGTGGTCACAGTGAAGGCTGAGACGGGGGTGGGCACGGCGCCAGGGGCCGCGGCCGACAGCGCGGACACCGCGGCGGCGACGACGGCGCTGGCGCCGGGGGCGGAGGCTGCCGCGGCCGAGTTGGTGTAGTCGTAAAGGGAGCTGGCGCTGGTGCTTCCGTAGTAGTGTAAGTGACTGCCCTGCACAGATGTGGCGGCAGCGGCCGCAGCGGCAGCGGTGGTGGGGGAGAAGCGGCGCGCCAGCGTGAAGGGCACGAGCAACACGAGAGGCGTGAACAGGGCGTCGACCAGAGCGATCAACACGCTGACAGCGGAGACGATGACGCCGGGGCAGCCCGCGCGCGCCCTAAAACCGCAGCAGCACGAGGTGAAGAGGCTGAAGAGTGAGCGGATGGCGACGGGCGCGAGCACCAGCAGAAGTGTAAGGGGCAGGACTAAGGGGCTCGACAATGCGGAGTCAGAAATGCGGACCGAAGTCAAGCTGTCGACAAACGAAGTGACGCCGCCGTTGCTGCCGTTGTTGCTGCTGGTCACCGAAGTGAAAAGCGAGGACCAGCTCAGGGAAATGGATGGGGCGTTGCCCGTTGTCGTCGCCAGGGCTTGCAGGGAGAACATCGCGAGCGCGAGCGATGTGATGAGCAAGAACAAGTTCGCAACAACCTGCTTAGCTGAGCATTTCGCCGATGACGCATCAGCGGACACAGCATCACCCTTCAAAGCACGCTTGCCACTGGCGCTAGCGCTCGCGTTCGCAGCGGCGACAACAGCAGCGGCAGCAGCAGCAGCGGTGACCGCAGGGGTGTTGTTTGTGGCCGCGCCAACGCCGCCCAAACTCACTGTGCCACTGGTGCTGGAGTATTTAGAGAAGCTCGAGCCAGCACTCGCGCCATTACGAGTGCTGCTGCTGTTGCTGTTGCTGTTGAGCAGCGCAGCCTGGCTGAGCAGCGCGACCTTGAGTTTAGCCGCATCCACAACCGCGCTCAAACTCTTGACACTGCTGACACTCGAGCTAGAACTAACAGCAGCAGCAGCAGCAGTGGGGCTATTCTGAATGTGAGCGCAAACGTTGTTGCTGCTGTTGATAGGCGTGAGAGCCTTGGTAGAAGCCCTTACAAACTGTAAGTACACGCGCTCAGCCCGCTCGATGATGCTGGTGCGCACACCGCAGCTCACAGTCACTCCGCTCACAGCTCCACTCGCACCACTCGCGCTCGCGCCAGCGCTGGCACTCGTGCTCGTTGTGTTGTTCGTGCTAAAGGGGGCGGCAGCGAGCGCGAGCGACGCCGCCAGCGCCGGCAGCGACCGCTGGCCGAGCGCGCGCAGTACCTTAGTCTCGACAAAGGCGACGCGATCTAAGTACCCGTGTGCGAGGTCTAAGCAGCCTGCAGCGGCGCGGCACGCACCCACCAACCGTGCAACGGCCGCCGCAACCGGGTCGTCGCCGCTGCCATTGCGCTGCTGCTGCTGCTGCTGCTGCTGCTGCTGTTGGTGATGGTGTTGCTCACCGCGGTCGAGGATAGCGAGGGCCTGGGGGCAGCTCTCGGAGAGCGCGTCGGCGCGCGGGCCCGCCTGGTCCAGCAGCCGCGCCAGCGCCGTGGCCGTGGCGTGGATTTCGCTGTACTCGCCGCACGCCGCGCCGCCAGGGCGCGAGCCAGAGAGCACGCCAGAGAGCGCGCCAGCAACGGCAACAGAGGTCGGCGGAGCAGCGGGTTTGCTAGTAGTTTGCGGCAGCAGGTGCGTGAGCACCGCGGTGCCCGCGGCGAGCGCGGAGGTGAGCAGTGGCACGGGCGTCATCGTGAGCATGTCGCTCTCGATGTCGTACGCGTCGTCCTCGCCGCCGGCACCGCTGTTCTCGTCGGCCGCCGCCAGGATCGACTGCGCAATCGCCTTCATCTCACTACTGCTACTAGCACTGTTGCCGCTGATGTTACGGGCAGCGGCCGCCGCCGCCGCGATCTCCGTGCGCAGCGCCGTGTGCGCGAGCGCGGTGAGCGCGAGGGGCGAGTCGGCCTGCGCGTCAGGCGCGAGCGGCAGCGAGGCCGCCCAGCCCCGAGAGACTGCAAACGGGGACAGGGGGCCACGCGCCGCGTCCGCCTCTGCTGCGCCCGCCGTCACCGCGTCCGCCGCCGCCGCGGGGGCTGCGGAGGGCAGGAACCAGGCCTGAGCGAGTGCCTCCGCGGCCGAGCCCGCGGTCGCGGGGTCAGCCTCGGCCACCACGGCGGCCGCCACAGCCCCGGCCTGTGCCAGCGCCGAGACGGGGGCCGCGCCGGTCGGTGAGGAGGCGGAAGAGAGGAAGGCGGCAAGGCCGAGCTCGCGGCGTAGGAGCGCGCGCGCGGCAGCCAGCGAGGCGGCCGTAGCGCGCGCCCACGAGAGGGCGCGGATCGAGGACAACGTCGGCGGGGACGAGTGCCTGTTTTGGGAGATATACGCGCAAAGGAAACGTGTTTAATAATAAAGACAAGAGATAAATGTGTTAGAATTTGCTAGTTACATAAATTCTGAGTATCTTGTTTGATATGAAGATACAATCGAGATACACACAGTTTAAGTCCTCTTCAAGCTGAGGTTGTGAGAGAAGTGGTAAAACGTACGGTAGCTGCAGCGCTTTGTCCCAGTGAATGCCGGCCCAAGCGCGCGTACAAAGCATCAAATGTGCGCCAGAGCCTGGCATGTTGGCGAACGGAATCAACAATGTCCCAGTCTGACTCATATCACTCGCACTGCTGTTGTTGTTATTGTTGTTGCTGCTGCTGCCACCGCTCTTGGCGCTGTCAACGCGCGCGCTGCTGTTGTTATGTGTGAGTGCAAGGAGCTCCGACGCGTTAATGCTCGCCTCCGCAACGACAACGCCGCCCGCCGCGGCAGTCACGGCCGCCGCAGCCGTCGCGACTGCCGCCGCCGCCGCTTTGCTGCTGCTGTTGGACGGCGAGCTCGAGTTACTGCTGTTGTTGTTGCTGCTGTTTGTGGGTGACGGGAGCGTGGTCGTGACAGTAAAAGTGACGGTGGCGTCCGGGGTCAGGACGCCCTCGGACAGACTGAGGGGCTGCAACCACGCAACACCGCTGACAGTGCTACTATTACTCCCAATGCTTGAGCTGCTGCTGCTGCTGCTGCTGTTGCTGTTGCTGTTGTTGGCGACTGGCACGGCCGTGGCGGCAGGGGCGACGGCGGCCAACGCAGAGACGAGCGGGGCAGTAGCCTCCTTCACGGTGACTGTGAGCGTCAACGGGGGCGCAGCGGTAACGGCTGTGACAGCACTGCTCACACTGGCACTGGCACTCAAACCATTGCTGTTGCTGCCGCTATTGCTGTTGCTGGAGCTGACAAGCGCGAGGGGGAAAAGCGACTGTGGCAGCCGCAGCGCCGCAGCGCCAAAAGTCAGGCCGCCGCTGAGCGCGAGCGAGGGACCGTGGGCCGTGCGCACCCGCAGCACCAGCTCGGGGCTCGTGACGACCATGCTGGCGCTGTCATTCGCGCTGCTTGCCTTGCTCTTGTTTTTGCCGGTCTTACCGCTGGAGTAAGAGCTGGCGTTGGCGTTGGCGTTGGCGTTGGCGTTGGTGTTGGAAAGCGAGAGCGGCAGTGAGAGCGGCTGCGACTGGAACCGCGCGTCCGAGAGGGCGGCCAGTGGGGTGGGCAGCGACGACGCCAGCAGGCTCAGGTCCGCGACGGAAGCCGCGAGCGGGCGTAACAGGGGCGCGGCCGCATCGTAGATGGCAAAGAGACACTCGCCGCCGGTCGCGGGCAGCGCGGCCGAGGCCGGGGGAAGCGGGAAAAGGAGCTTGTGGTTGAATACGCCGTCGGTGGTCTCGCTGTGGGAAGGACAAAGAGTTTTGAACATGTAGGATTTGAGAGATATGACGAGAGTTCGCGAAAGTAGCAACACAAAAGTTAATTAGTCAGGCTTCCATGTTTGAGTGATAGTTTTGTGACATCTTACGTTATATCCATGGAGCAATGTGATGAGACGTACGAGAGGAACTCTGTGCGGTCGACGAAGATGCGGGGCTTCGAGCGGTCGGCGGGCTGGTAGTAGAGGTACACCACGGGGTTTGGCAGCGTGGACCAGTCGGAGCACGGCAGGTGCCTATGTGAGCAAAATGCAAGAGTGAATAGAGTTCATAGAGAGAGTTAGAGTCAGGAAGAGAGCAAATCACATAGTTGGTTGGTTTTAAGTGAAGAGGTGAACAGATAGCGGGGTGCAGATGAGGGCGTACCTGGCAGAGACGGAGATTTCAAGGAAGTCAGTGCTCATGGTGCGTGCGGGCGCGTGCGTGGCTCGCGGTAGCAGCGGGAAACAGTAAGACGGGACCGCGGGCAGGCTGTGTTTGTAGCGGCGCGAGCGAAGTGA
>Ga0209958_1001902_pt1 | contig 13525 bp, 14 predicted proteins | sample ThiBio_inoc_plan_FD_183942 | JGI IMG/M metagenome (GOLD analysis project Ga0209958, IMG submission 183942) | Wastewater bioreactor microbial communities from Cape Town, South Africa - Thiocy_inoc_plan (SPAdes) | ecosystem: Engineered > Bioremediation > Thiocyanate > Unclassified | place: South... | reverse complement strand
ACGCCACGAATCGCAGATTTGAAAGTGAACAGGAAAGTCAATGAAATCAACGATCTACCAACACCACCTCCGCGCCAGTGCTAGCTTTTCGTACCGTCACTTATTGCACTGAAAACGAGGAGACCCCAGGAACAGGGTGCCGCCGCTTGCCTGCTCGAAATGCCCGGCACGGTCTGCCCCGGCGCCAGTGAAGGCACCTTTTTTATGGCCAAAGAACTCGGACTCGACCAGCTCCGAAGGGATCGCACCACAGTTCACGGTAATGAACGGCTTTCCAGCGCGTGGGCTGGCGGAATGAATGGCACGGGCGAGCAACTCCTTGCCCGTGCCGCTCTCACCCTCTATCAGGACGGGCACGGACCGAATGGCCACACGCTGAGCCTGCTCGATCACCCGCTTCATTTGCGGGCTGCGATGAATGATCGCGGCAAACTCTGGGGCCTCGTCCGCAACCCCCTGCGCCAGCCGAGCCATGCGCTCGTCGCTTCGGCGCAGCAAGTCAGGGATGAATTCGGCCGAGATATCAAAAGGGACCTGCGCCGTTCTGACGCCCTGCTCCCTGGATGACTCGATCAGTTCCGCTGGAAAGCGGGTTTTAGCCAGGAGTATCCATACGGCCGCCATGGCCGGAGTGCCGGGACTCAAATGGAACGTCAACTCGACGTTCGCGCCATGAGCCTCTCGCAGGCCGGCAAGCACGTCAGTGGCCGCCCGGTAAATCTCACCAAAATCCGTAGGTGCCGGAAGCCTATGCTGCCGCACTTCAATGGCTGACTGGGTGAAACCCGTCAGCCACTTTTTGTATGTCGCGGCGACGTCCTTTGAGTGATCACAGAGGAGAACGATCGAGTCGAACTGGCGTGCCTGCACCGCTTGGGCGATAGGCCCCAGACCTACATCCCCCTTCCCCTCGGCAGCCTTCAAGTCAGTATTTCCAATCCAGCAGACCAGAATACGCGTAGCCGGCATCACAATTTTCCTTATTTATTGGCAATTATTCTTATACATCAGTAACGACAACATGGAAAGCCACGCCGTTTACCGCGCTATCAAGTTGATGTTTTAAATAACAAGTATAACTTTTCTTACGAGCTGGCACGCCCTCTGCTGTAGGTGGGTTATCTCCAACCACTTGCAGGACGCCATGAGCAAGGACACGAACAACGAAGGGCTGGAACTGAAGGACGTCTTTGCACGGGTACGTGGGCAGGTTAAGCGCCTGCTGGAACGCGACGCTTCACCGGCAGACATTTCCTACGTGCTCTCCTTTGTAGCAATCGAACTGGGGTTGAGCCTCGCCGAAGACGCCGCACGCGTTTTCCCGGTTGTGTTGAAAGGAGCCAGTCACGCCGCGTCCAGTTACGCGGACCAGAAGCAGGGCAAAGCGGAGAGTGACGCGCTCCAATCGCCTCCCGTCGGCGCTTCCATCCACTAAGGAAAGGCTATCCCATGACCCGCCCGCAACTCGTCCGTGAAGTCTATTTCGAACTGTGCCGCTCGATGGCCGGTAGCGCCAGCCCGAGGGAAATTCTGGAGAGCGCATCTGCGCTGGTTGAACTGTTCACGCAGCCCGAGGATTCCGGACCGCAGTTCAATCTGAGAACCGGAGGGCTTCCATTCGATCAGTGGGCACTGGATGCCGCATTTGCCGATGGCGGTTGGCGGGTGATGGGACATGAAACACACCTGCAGGAAGAGTTGTTGGATGAGGAAGATCATGAGCGTTGGATACATAACGGAATGGCGCGTTTGGCCAGGGAGATGAATGCATGAGCAAGATGAAATATGGACTGGCACTCGCCGCGCGCGAACACCTGGCTTCAGGACAACCCATCACTCGACTTGAAGCGCTGGTTTTATACGGCGTATCCAACTTCCCGGACATCATTTCCGAGATGCGCAAGCAGGGCTGGGTCATCCAATCGAGGACGGGTACCTATGCCGCAGCCATGGCCAGAATCAACCAGTATGCAGTGCTGCAACCACCGCCCAATCTGCCGGTGCGAGAGGTCATGCTGACCGAGTATTGGGTAAGCAAATGAAGCGTGGATTTTCCCAGCGGCAGCGTTCGATATTGGCCTGGGTTGCGGGAGGGCGCTGCATGAAATGCGGTGCCTCCCTCGGCAAAGACTTCCATGCCGATCACGTTATCGCCTTCTCGAACGGCGGCGCGACAGTCACGAATAACGGACAGGCTCTCTGCAGAACCTGCAACCTGAGAAAGGGCAACAAATGAACCTGAAGTTGCGTCCATGGCAATCTGAAGCATTGGCCAAATCTCTTAAATGGCTGGTCGAAGACCGGTCAGATCGGCGGTTCCTCATTAATGCCGCCCCGGGAGCAGGGAAAACCCTGGCCTCCTGTGCCATCGCTCAGGCCCTCATTGAGCGTAAAGAAATCGATCGTGTAGTGGTGATCGCCCCCCGTGCCGAGGTGGTCAGCCAGTGGTCGGAAGATTTCCGCCGTGTGACGGGCCGCTTCATGGGCAAGGTTACAGCTAGGGACGGGGATATCAGCACCCTTGGTATGGATGTCTGTGCCACCTGGTCTGCTGTGCAGGGACTCATGCCAGAGTTGCAGTCCGTATGTCGTACCTCACGAGTGCTGGTGATTTGCGATGAACATCACCACGCTGCAGTGGAGGCCGCATGGGGCACAAGCGCAGACAGCGCATTTGCGGACTCAGCCTTTGTGCTGGTGTTAACAGGCACACCAGTTCGTTCGGATGGCGCCCAGTCTGTATGGCTTGCCTATGACGACGCGGGTGCGATCGACCATCCGGATGCGGGAACCTACACCCTTACCTATGGCTTGGCGGTGGATCTGGGTTACTGCCGGCCGGTAACTTTTCACCGGCATGAAGGGAAGTTTACGGTCGACCTGGAGGGTGGCCATTCTGTGCAGGTTTCCGGCCACCAGCCGGCGGAGCTGCCAAAGGATTTGGTAAGAATTCCTGGCCTGCAAACGGCCCTGGATTTTTACCGGCTGGCACGCACCCCCCAGTTCGAGCCGGACAAAATCACCCCGAAGCTCAATGGCTATCAAGCCACAATGCTCGACTGGGGCAGCCAGAAGCTAACCGAGTTGCGCCAGCGCATGCCTGAAGCCGGCGGCCTGGTGATCGCCCCTTCCATTGAGATGGCCGAATACATGGTCGATCTTATAGAGCTGCTGGAAGGGGAGCGGCCGCTGTTGGTGCACAGCCAGATGCCCAACCCGGAATCCAGAATCAAGGCTTTCCGCAATACGGACAAGCGCTGGCTGGTATCGGTTGCCATGGTCTCAGAAGGCGTGGATATCAAGCGGCTTCGGGTGCTGGTGTATTTGCCCAACGCCCTGACTGAACTGGCATTCCGCCAGGCCATCGGCCGTGTTGTGCGGACAGCCGGCCCGGATGACGACACCCGGGCCTACGTGGTCATGCCGTCCTTCGAGACCTTCGAGGTTTACGCCCGCCGGGTCGAGGAGGAAATGTCCGCGTCCACTCGCTCGGGCAAGGATGAGCCGCGAACGAAGCGTTGCGGCGTGTGTGGCCATGAGTGCGCCTTGGGTGCTCGAGAATGCCCAGGCTGCGGCCATGAGTTTCCTGTCGCGCCGCAACGTCTCAAAGCATGTGAGAAGTGCGATGCCCTGAATCCTGTGACGGCATCCAGCTGCCATGCATGCGGTGCCTCATTCAGCCAGACCTTTACGCTTACCCTGGACGAAGCCTTGAGAGCGGGTGCCATTGTGCGGGGAATGGACCTGGATGAAACCGAGGTTCAACTGGCGGAGCAGATGGCCCCGAATGTACGCAATCTGATCTTGCGTAGCGGCGATAATCGTCTGGTGCGCATCCTTAAGACTTTGCCTGACGAGAGCTGGGCGCGACTGAAGACCATCCTGGTTGCCGAAAGCTGAGGTGGTACATCGGCTGGACCACATCCGCAACCACTGAGTTTTCATGGGCCAGAAGAGCAGCATATCAATCCACCAAAACAGGGAGAGTTACATCCATCATGCAAGCACAACAATTTGAGCACTTCGCACCCATCATTCGCTCCCTTACACCTGCCGAGTTGGCAGGCGCGCCTACTCTTTATGAAAAGCTACTGTTGGCCACGGAAGGTAATCTGGATGTTTGCTATGCGCCATTCGAGCACATCAACCCAGCAGCCCGGATGGTTATTGTGGGCATTACACCCGGCCGAACTCAGATGCTGAATGCGATAAAGGAAGTCCGCAGACAACTCGATCAAGGCGCCGGTTCGCATGAAGCTCTGAAGGCCGCAAAGCAGACCGGCGCCTTCAGCGGTGCGATGCGCCCTAATCTGATCAGCTTGCTGGATGGTGTCGGGCTGAACCGCTGGCTCGGAATAGCGAGTTGCGATGCCCTGTTTGACTCTGCTTCCCACCTCGTGCAGACAGCCTCAGTACTTCGGAATCCAGTTTTTGTGGGTGGTGAAAACTACAACGGGGCTCCAAACATGACGAAGCACCCCTTACTGCAAAGACAGTTGCTGTCCCAGTTTGGCGAGGACATTAAGGCCCTACCCAACGCTGTATTTATTCCGCTGGGAGACAAGGTCGCAGAGGCTTTGCACTATTTGTCGTGTAAAGGGTTGCTTAGCCAGGACCGAATTTTGGATGGCCTCCCTCATCCTTCTGGAGCCAATGCAGAGCGGATCGCCTATTTCCTGGGAAAGAAAAACAGGGAGTCACTTTCGTCAAAGACCAATCCTGAGAAGCTGGACAAGGCCAAAAGCTTAATGATCAGCAGGGTCCTTGCGCTCGCGTAGCCTTCGTCATTGCCAACTTCCCGGACACGCCATGCCAAAGAAAACGCTGCCTTCTGTTGCGAATAATCCGAATGCAACGGATAAAGTTGCTAACGCCATCCTCGCGTTCATAGGAAAAATTCCCGACACTGCGAGGCATCAGGACGCTAATCCCTCAAAGGTTTCGCGTGAGATCACAAGCAATGCGGCAGCGAAGGCGGCGCGAACCGCAGGACTCCTAGCATTGCCTCCTGGGCCGATTGGCTGGCTGACAATTCTTCCTGAACTCGTAGCGGTTTGGAAGATTCAGGCCCAGATGGTGTCCGACATTGCTGCCACATACGGAAAGAAGTCCACCTTAACGCAGGAACAAATGCTCTATTGCCTGTTCCGGCACACAGCGGCGCAGGCAGTGCGAGACATCGTAGTGCGCGTTGGGGAGCGCTTCCTCGTTAGGCGCGCTTCCCTCAAGACGCTTCAGATGGTTGCACAAAGAGTAGGAGTACACGTCACTCAGCGCGCTATCGGGAAAGGCATATCCCGCTGGCTGCCGATAGTCGGCGCTGCCGGCGTTGGCGCTTACGCCTACTACGACACTGGCCGAGTTGCCGCCACTGCTATAGAACTCTTCGAGAAAGAAATCACAATCGAGCCGAAAGCGGGCGAAGTTGCCTAGATACCGGTTTTATGGGCTTCGTTGGCCTTGAATTCAACACAAATCACGGATGACAGGTAAAGTCTTAACTCCTACGAGCATTAAAAAAAAGCCACCCCGAAGGGTGGCGACAGTAAGTGATCAAGCAAGCAGCTGCTTGGCCAGGGCAACCTCGATGCTGTCCCCTGACTGATTCAGAACGTCCAGGCCGGAATCCGGCATGTCGCCTGATGTCGACTGAGACACGGCGATCTTTTTTGCCATGAGTTCCAGGCATCCCATCTGGGCCGATCCTGCATAGCCCAGAAAGTGCACATCCACGTCCTGCTTCTGGCCGATCCGCCAACTGCGGCGGGAGGCTTGCTGCAGGGTATAGACGTTGTAACCACTTTGCATGAACACGATGGTCGGGAATTCCAGCATGTCGAGCCCGGTTTTGACCAGCTCAGGGTTGGTAATGATCACCTCCACACCGCGGTCAACCTGATCGAACAGCCAATCTTCCCGCTTTGACGCATCGACGCTTGCCCTCAACACCGCGGACTTGAAACCTTCCTTTTCAAGAAAGTTTTTCAGTCGGGTGGTGGTGTCACGAGTGCCGGTGTAGGTCGAGTACACCAGAATCCTCCGGCCGCGTGCCTTCTCCGATTTGCAAATACGCAGCAGTTCCAGCTCTTTCGGACTTGCCTCGGTGCCGCTCATCAACGCCGGCACGAAAGCGAGTTGCTGCTTTGATCGGGGATGGCGAACCAGCTCGTCACGGAAGCACGTATCCGGCCAGGCAAGCAGCACGTTCAGGACAACGCCCAGCAAGCTGGTGTCGCCCTTCCTGAGCGCCTCACGGAGATCTTCGCGCAAGCTCATGCTCAACTCACGGTAAATCCCGGACATCACCTCCGTCATCGGGACTTCCGTGAAATGCTCTCGGTAAGGCGGCAGAACATCACCGCCTATATCCTTGAGCTTCAGGAACACCGTCTGAGGCAGCACATAACGCATGATGCCCTTCGGGCCGAAACCTGGCCCCTTGGAGGTGCGGTGCGTGATGTTCTTGCCCCGCGCTGTGCGATGCGACTCGCTTTCAGTCTCCTTGAACACGTCCTTCAGGATGCCGTGATCGCGCATGAACGACATGCCGGCAGGTCCCAGTGAGTTGCGGTTGCTATAGCCGAACCCGTCCTCAATCATCAAACCCGGGTTAAGCCGGTGCAGGAGATAGAACAGATCGTCGGCATAGCCGCCCATCAGGGTGCCGGTCAGAAGCAGGGCTTTCTGGCACTTGCGTGCAAGAACTCCCATCGCCTGTCCTTGGGCAGATCCCTCGTTCTTGTACTCGTGCCCCTCATCAACCACGAGAAGGCCGAAGTACCCCTGCGGAAGGTAGCGCTTGATGAACTCGGTTGCCTGGTACCCGCCCTGCCCGAAGGAGAACTCGGTGTTGGCCATTGCACGCTCCATTCTGCGTGCCTGCCGGTCTGTAAAAAACAGATCGCCTTTGTCGTCCATCAAATTTATGAACTCGTAGACGTTGTCCTCAAGCATCCCGGACAGCATGTCCTCGCCGAAGCGATCCAGCAACCTGTCGGCCGTTTTGGAACCGATGGTAGGTATCTGACGCAGGCTCTCCATAACCAGCTCACGCCGGGATTGGGTGTTCCCACGTTTCGATACCAGCGTCCAAAGACGTTCTCCGCATGGCACCCTGTCTTCTAACAGCGCTCCATCCACTACCCGCTTCACCGACTGCTGATTGGTGCAATAGGATCGTGTCTGATTGAGCCTGCTTTCAGCCAAGGTCGCTGGCAAGGGGTTGCCCTCGTCATCCACCAGCAAAGCGCCGCACTTCGGACAGGCTGCATAGGTTCTCACGTGCTTGTCCTGTCCTTCACTCACGATAGTCCGTTTATGGGTGTAGGCCGGCTTCCAGTTGAATCCCATGCGCATGCGCACACGTCCCATGACAAAGAACTCTGGAACGACCGGCTTCTCACGCATCTCCCGTAGCTGCAGGAGTTTGCGCAACGTGTCAGGGCCGTTGAGAATCCAGACCCTGGCATTAGGCACCGTCGCCTTGATTTCGCGCCGCCACTTGTAGACTAGATGCGGTGGCGCGATCACCAGGGTGCGGCGATAGCCCTCCTCGTGCATGACTGCCGCGGCGGCAATCGCCATCATGGTCTTACCCGTACCCATTTCAGCGTTGATAATCGCTGCGGGCTGGGCTTCGTCGACCAGAAGGCGCGTTACAGCCTGGACTGCATCCTGCTGAGGCGGAAAAGGTTTGCGAAGTAGCGCTTCCATCAGAATGGCATGCTTGGAATTCGGCACCCCATCGTAGATTGGCGGATTCTGCTGCTGAACTGCGCTCAGCAGTCCTTCCCCGAACTCGTGAATGAAATCGCTCAAAGGAATGACTTCCTGCTGCGATACTTCAATGACTGCTTCCATGACGACTCTCCTGAAAAATGCGGAGGCAGCCGTCCCCTTGCGGGGTGGTTGCACCCCGCTGGGTTGAATTGAATTGAATCCCGGCCTCCATGTCCTTGTGGGGACATCGATGCGTTCCGGTCTCAGGGACTGACCGGACTCATAAGGCGATGCATGACGCGCATCGGTCGGGCTGAAACTGACAGCCAGCAGTGAAACACTTCAAAGGTCCGGGCCTTTCTCCAACACGCCGGCCGCAGCCCGCGCGTTCGAGAAAAGCCCCCGGAGGGGGGCAGTTAAGGATCAGAACATTGCCAGCGATGAATCATCCATACCGATTCTCCAGCGCCTGCTTGATCTGAGCCATGGAGGTGGGCTTAAAGTGGAAATCCAACTCGGCGCCGACACCTGTATCAACAAGCTCCGTGATCGGGATATATCCATACTCGGCATTGATCAGGTCACCGTGCAGGATGGCATATCCGAAAGCCTGCTCGACCTCCCCTTCCCTGTCCTTCTCGGTGATGTACCAATGGCAATCACCAAGAAAGTAGTGAAGGTGTGCAATGGCCTCGTCGCCCTTGCCGTCTTGCTGGTACGTGACCGGCATACCTTCGACAGTGGCCGCAATCTCGATCATTTTGTCGAAGAAATACTGCCGTTCTTCTCCATTCATACATGTGGCCACGATTTGCTTCTGTCTCTCTGGCATGAACAGCCGAAGACGAAGGAATGCTTCAACTGCATCACGTCGACTGACAGAGTTCACTTTTCCGTCAAGGCTGGGTTCTGCCTCGGGAGAACGGGCCGATGGAGTCGGCCGTCCGGGTATTTCAATCTGAATGTTGTCTTCAAATAAACGCATGGTGTTTCTCCTTGAATATGCCAAGAACGGAACACCCCTTGCGGGAATGTTCCCCGCAAGGCGATTTGATAAAATTCAACGAATCGAAACGACTTTCCCAAAACCCGGACCCGGGCTGAAGTCGATGCCGGTGATGCTTGGCACAAACTTGTCCGTATAGGTCAGGATTTCTGACACGGAGCCATCGGCCCGGGTCTCGAATGTCGTCTTGAGATCACGCTCCTTGAAGGTGTCACCTTTGATCAGGAGACGCCTTCCATTGCCAGACTTCACGACACCCGAGATTTGTCCCGCTGCCAGCGCCAGCGCCAAATGCCAGTCCGAAAGTGCACGCAAGGGCCGGCGGTGAGTATCGTCAGCACGCACAAAGTGCGTCCCGAACATCGGCCAGAGCGTATTCTTGCGAACACGCTCAAGCTCAGCCTGGAGCTGAGGACCGTCAATGCGAATTGACGTGAAGCGTGCTTCGGCCTCCTTGATCTGTGGCACCAGGTACTGCTCACCTTGCCAATATTCCGGCAATACGACGGGCTCTTCCCCGCGACCACAGGCCTCCAGCAGCTTCTGCACGCCTGGATCCGCTCCGTCTGCACGACGCTTCACGCCAAACACGACGCACTGCCTGAACCGTGTTTCCGGCGCCATGAAAACCTGAACCTGCTCGAAGTGCCGGGCAATCATTCCGGAGAACTCCTTGTCCAGAACGTAGTGCGGAACGATGAGCACCATGACACCGCCGAACTGCAGCCAGGCAACCGTCTTGCGATAGAACACCTTCTCAAGACGATCACCTCGGGAACGGTCTCCCGTGGCCGCCTTGTCCGATACAACATCGCCATACGGTGGATTCAGGAACAGCAGCCCCTGACTGCGAGCCGATACAAACACGTCGTTCACATCGCTGTGCGCGACTGTGTCGAGTATCCCCTTGGCATGCCACGCGCGCTCTGCATCGAACTCGATGCCGTTGGCCACGACAGACGCTCCGCACTGAACCAGGTGGTGCTTAAACTCAGCCAATGCCGTTCCTTCGCCGCAGCACGGGTCAAGAATACGCAGTTGCCCACCACCAATGTCGAGCGCCTGGAGAATCCGGGCCAGCGTTACCTCATCCGTCGGGAAATATCCGTTCTTGATAAAGTTCTGGGCCAATCGCGGAAAGATGAGGCTCATGCCGACACCTCGCTTTCCGGCTGGTCCCACTCCGTAACTTCCAGTGTTTTTAACAACATGCTGCTCTCCTTATATATTGCGGAGGCAGCCAAATCCCTTGCGGGGTGGTTGCACCCCGCTGGGTTGATAAATCGATGACGCTAAGCTGCAATGGCATTGGCGCTTCTAGCCTGTTCGAGGTATACAGCTTCCTCGCCATTCAGGCCGATCATGCCCGCCTGAACCATTCTCGACACGTCGTCCGAAAATGATTCCGTCAACATGACTTTGGCAGCCGTTACCTTTCCGATCGGTGGATGGTCGCTGTCTTCCAGAAAACTCACGCACTCGGCATGGGTTGCCCGCATGACTACATCCCTCCAGCTATCGAGTAACGGCACAGGTGAGAGGGTCTTGTACAAAGACCATACCCCCTGCAGCAATCGAGGCCTTGCTTCCGGTGTGAATGGCTCGTCCAGCATGAACCAAGCGGTCTTGGTAGACCTGTCAGGCTTTAGCAGGACTGCATCGTAAATCCAGGTATGGACAAGGTTCCCAAAGAGGGTGTCCCTGGGTAATCGTCCACTGAATTTTGTGAGCCGGTCCGGACTGCGTACATGGACTTGCTCGACCGAGCGGCCATCGCCGTCATTGACTGGCGTGAGGCGGAAGCCAGACAAGCCTCCGCAGCTTTCCTTCAGGGTGAATGCGGCGAGAAGCTGCTGAATCGCAGTGTCCCGACCGTACAGGGAGAGGAACATCAACTCGCCAGATTCGTCCCGGATGCAAGCATCCGCATACAGGTCAGAGAGTTCCGATATTTTGTAAAGCATGGCGTGCTCCTGGGAAAAAAGGGGAGCACTTTCCCGGAGGGGAGTCGTGACTCCCCATGGGGTGGTTGAACTGCGATGGAATTCCAGGTCAGAAGACCCGCCGTTTTCAGGAACTGAACGGCATTCAAGGGCAATGCATGACGCGCATCGGTCGAGCTGAAACTGACAGCCAGCAGGCACAACTGCGTTAATTATGCGCGTTTCAAGAGCCTTTACAAGCCTGGCTCAGCCCACATAATCGCCAGCGCCTGCATCGATAATTTCCTCGATATATGCCGCCGCGCTGTGATTGTCCGCACACCGTAGACTGGCTGCCACGGTGATCCAGTCACTCCGAATCAAGGACACATGGGTACATCCGGAAAAGTCCCTCAGCTTTCCTTGAAGAACGCCACCTTGACCAGGTTCAACATCATCTGCGTAAAAGGACACAGCCTCTTCCAGGTCGTCGAGATGGAGGACATGGCGTTTCATCTCGATGGATATCAAGCTGTCCCTTTCTGCGATCACATGTTCAGCCCGCAAGGTTCTGGAACATGCCTCATCAAGAAGCCTGGCAATGAACCCGCTTTCTGATTCCAGTGGCGCGATGTCACCCGGAATGCCGTACTTCGCCATCACTTTCCCGATCAGTTCCCAGTCGAGCTTATGCTGCGCTTCACTTTCGCAAGCCCCCATCGCTACGATCAGTGCGCTGACCTGCTGCGCCAGTCTGGTCGTGTCGGCGATCAGCGGCAACAGCACAAGTGCTTGTACCGCGTTGGCGTCAGCCAGTGCTCCACGCAGATCATCGGTCGCAAAGCGCAAACAGTCGTTTGCCTTGGTCAGTTGTTCGTTAATACATCTCATTGCTGCTCTCCTGAAAAACGCGGAGGCAGTCGTCCCCTTGCAGGGTGGATGCACCCCGCTGGGTTGATGAATTGAATCCCGGCCTCCATGTCCTTGTGGGGCCATCGAGGCGTTCCGGTCTCAGGGACTGACCGGACTCATAAGGCGATGCGTGACGCGCATCGGTCGGGCTGAAACTGACAGCCAGCAGTGAAACACTTCAAGGGCCCGGAGCCTTTCTCCAACACGCCGGCTTCAGCCCGTGCGTTCGAGAAAAGCCCCCCCGGAGGGAGGGCAAAAACTAACCGCAAGCAATCAGTGCTGCATCGCCTTGTTGGCAGCCGCTTGGCCCCTCGATTGCCCAGCGCTTGAGCGCGCTTGCAATCAAGGCGCCGATCGCCATGAACGGCCCATAAATCACCGACTGGCCAAGGACTTCATGAGCAGTTGTTTCACAAAGCCCATCGATCAGACGCTCGGGAATTTGCTTTACCCGGGCGTGCTCGCCTGCGGTCAACTGACGGAGCAGTTCAGGGTTGCGGGGGTGGCGGATCTTCGGGTCGGTGCTTCTCACCTTGGCGTAACCCTTGGTGATAGTCCCGATCCGGGTAGAACCGCCATCGAAAACCTGCATCATGAATCCCTTGCCGGCCTCCTTGTCGCGTTCCTGCTTGGCTTTCAAACCTGGCATGGTCGACCACCTTGGGTCGTCGTCGTCGACCTCATCCAGCGCATCTCCAAGGGTGATCGTGATTCTGTCCGGCACCGCCAGGTCGTTCATCGAAAAGCTCACCCCATTGGTCACGGCCACCATGCAATAGCGTTTGCGGTCCTCTAATGCATTGAAGGATTCGCCAGACAGCACCACTTCATGGACTGCGTAGCCAAGGTCCCGCAACTGCGATCGGATGATGGCGCCGCTGGCCGTATCCCGATACTGGGGCACGTTTTCCAGAACCACCACCAACGGGTTGACCGCTGCGACGATCGCCAGAAAGGCAACAGCCAGATGGCCTACCTCGGGATGATCCTCCGGCACGCCAAGCTTGCGCTTGGAGCGTCCGGAGAGGCTGGCACCAGAACATGGAATCCCGGCCTCCAGAATATCCACGTCTGGAAGCTTGGCCATGGCCCAGCGATCAAAGGCCAGTTCCTGCATGGGAGCCGCGATGCCTACGGTGTCGGATTCCCAGCAATCATTGGCTTCCCTGGCATGATCGAGCAGCTCAGGTCTGATCTCATTGGCAAAAATCAGCCTTGAGTCCAGCCCCTCGCGGTATAACCCCGCATGAATCGCATGGCACATGATGCCGCCGCCATGGGAAAGCGACCCGATTTCCAGCGGGTCACCCTGCCCCATCCTGGCGGCAGTTCGCTCGACTCTCTCCTGGCGACGCATCTCGGATGCAAGCGGAAGGATATGGATTTCCTCCTCCAGCATCACCACCCGTACCGCGCTCATTCCCTCGAACATCTCCAGCAGTTCCCTGCTATTGATGTCGATGACCGGATACTCGCTTTCGCCTCGCCGTTTCCGCGAGACCACACGAATGCCCTGATCAGATCGAGTGAGCACCAGTCTCGCGTCATCCAGCTTTATGTCGAATCGAGTGCCGGGCTTGAATCCAACATGATCCAGATTGGAACCTTGAAGCCACACCCGCGGAGCACCTTTGTTTTCGCCGATTGAGGTGATGAGATAGTGCTTCATTTGAGCACCTCATCCATCCCGAGCGCTTTCCGGCAACGCCTGCGATGCTTCACAATCGCGTCCTGCAAACTTCCCGGCTGAGCCGTGGCCTGGTTTGGTGTGCTGATCCCCGGCGCATTACTCAAATCCGCAGGCAGGGTATCCAGATCACTGTAATCAACCGGCTGCCACGACGTCCCCCCGATTTGAGTAGCACATAGCTTTGGAGTCCAATTCCATCATTCAAGGAGTTGGACATGAAGAAGCGTTTCACCGAAGAACAGATCATTGGCTTCCTGCGGGAGGCGGAAGCCGGGC
>Ga0209958_1001901_pt1 | contig 13525 bp, 17 predicted proteins | sample ThiBio_inoc_plan_FD_183942 | JGI IMG/M metagenome (GOLD analysis project Ga0209958, IMG submission 183942) | Wastewater bioreactor microbial communities from Cape Town, South Africa - Thiocy_inoc_plan (SPAdes) | ecosystem: Engineered > Bioremediation > Thiocyanate > Unclassified | place: South... | reverse complement strand
AGCCATAGCCCCATCATCGGTGCCGACGTCAGCAACCGTCATCGTCATCTCAGTATTGGTCCGTTCTCGCCCCGTGCAGTGCGAAGGTCAGCAGTGCTGGTGTCTCACCCCATCCTGACGCACAGGGGGGAACCGTCTGCGCTCGTCGGATCACGAGAGTGAGCGCGACGATGAAGGTGAGCACAACGGCGATGATCACTACCGGGCTCGGCTCCAGCGCCAGCGAGATGCACTGCGGCGCCACGTCAGTCGGATCGCCATTCGCGTCGATGTAGCCGCCGTCAGCGCCGACCCCGCCGACGCACGTGCCAGCGCTGCCGCGCGTGAAGGTCATGTACGCAAGGAGAGCGAGGGCCGCCACCGTCGCGACACGACGGATGGCAGCGACGATCTCAACACCGGGGAGCACCGAGTTTCCGGCGACGGATGCCTGGGTGTCGGTATCCGTCATGACATCGCCAATCGGTCGAGAAGCGTGTCGGCGGCGGACGATATCGCGCTGATCTGGAACGCGACGACCGCCAGGGTTCCGAGCGTGTACCAGAACAGGTACGGGCTGCGGCGTCGCAGGAAGAAGACCCCGAGCCCAACGACGGTCACGATGGCAACCGTGGCACCGATCACCGTGGCGAAAGCCATGCGAACGTAGTCCGCATCATCCGGCGAAGTCCGGGCAGTGGTCGCTATCGCGAGAATCGTCGGGATGATCACGACACCGAGCAGGAAGATCGCCGACGGCGAGTTCCAGGCCCGATTCCGACGCACCCCGACCTGCGTCTTCGTATCGGTCATGGCCCCACCGTTACCCGGTTGACCCGGGGCACCGCAAGACACGGAAGAATCAGGATGTGAGTTCGTCGCTGTTTGCGCCACCTCGGTTTTCCGACCTCGCCGCTGCGGCGGCGGGCGAGAAGCCCCTGACCTGGCGACAGCGTCGTGCCCGGTTCCGGCAGATCTGGGGGCTCGCTCGGCGCCATGGCCTCCTCCCCTTCCGCAAGCTCGACTTCAGCTATGGCCCGGCGACTGCCGATCTTCGTGCGCGCCAGGCACGAGGGCTTCGCGAAGCGCTCGAAGAAGCAGGTGGCGGCTTCATCAAGGCCGGACAGCTCCTCTCGACACGCGACGACATCCTGCCGGCCGAATGGGTTCGCGAGCTCTCGCGCCTGCAGAAGGAAGTCAACCCCGCGCCGGCCGCGCAGATCGAAGAACTCCTCGAGCGCGAACTCGGCGAGCGTCGCGGCCGCTTCGCAACCTTCGACGTGGAGCCGCTGGCTGCCGCATCCATCGCTCAGGTGCACCGGGCGACGCTGGATGACGGCACCGTCGTGGCCGTGAAGGTGCAGCGCCCCGGCATCCGTGCCCTGCTGGACTGCGATATCGACATCATGCTGCGGCTTGCCGGCTGGGCGACCCGTCGCATCAAGCAGGCCCGCCAGTTCGGCGCGCTCGACATCGCCAAGCAATACGCCCAGGATCTGCGCAATCAGGCCGATTTTGCGCGTGAGGCAAGCAACCTCGAGAGCCTCGCCCAGTCGGCGCGGTCGGCTCGTGACGAGGTGCGCATCCCGCGGTTCTTCCCCGATCTGTCCACCGACCGCGTCCTCACGATGGAGTTCATCGACGGCGAGACGATCACGGCGCTGCGGCGCGAGGGGCAGAGCGACGAGATCGAGGATGCCCTGCGCACCGTTCTGCGCAGCTTCTTGCGCCAGCTCGTGATCGACGGGGTCTTTCACGCCGACCTGCATCCGGGCAACGTCATCATCGACCCAGACGGCACGCCGGCACTTATCGACTTCGGCTCCGTCGGTCGGCTCGACCGGGATCTGCGCCAGACGGTGCAAGACCTCGCGATCGCGTTCCTGCAGGGCGATACCCGCCGGGTCGCGGATGCCGCGCTGGCGATCATGCCGCTGGCAAACCCCGCCGACGAGCCCAGCTTCCGGCGTGCGCTCGCGGAGTTCGTCACCCACGATCTCGGCAGCGGATCCCGCATCACGCTCCGCACGATCGATAACGCCAGCGACCTCTTCACCCGGTACGGCACCGCACTTCCGCCCGATCTCGTGGCCGCGGGTCGTGCCTTCGCGATCCTTGAGGGAACCCTCCGCACCGCGGCACCGACGATGGATGTCATCGGCGAGTCCCGCGACGCGGCGCAGGCGCTCATCCTGTCGCAGTTGCGGCCGCGCGCCCTCGCTGGCGCGATCGGGCGCTCTGCCCTGGGCGCGTTCCCGCGCCTGCGACGGCTCCCCGATCGGATCGAGACCATCGTCGGCGACCTTGCCGACGGCAAACTCACCGTCAAGATCCGCCTCTTTGCCGACGATCGCGATCGCCGGGTCGTCACCGGCGTCATCCGTCGCGTCTCGACCGTGATCCTCGGCGGGATGCTGACCGTCGCGTCGTTCGTGATGTTCGTGCTCCCGCCGTTTGAGGGCGGCTCGCTCTCCCCCGTTGCCGCCGGTGTCGCGCTGGCGATTGGCGCCGCGGCATCCTTCGTCACCGCGACGGTCGATGCGCTGCTCGGGCGCCGCCCCTGACCTCCTGCTGCCCGTGAGCCCCCGCACAGTGCAGAATCAGGGCATGGAACGCTTTGACACCGTCGTCATCGGCGCCGGGATCGCCGGTCTCACCGCCGCGCGACTGCTGGTTGCGTCCGGCCGGACCGTCGTCATCCTTGAGGCCAGGGACCGCGTCGGCGGTCGCCTGCAGACCGACCGCACGGGCGGTGAGGTGACCGATCTCGGCGCATCCTGGATCCACGGCGTCACCGACAGCCCCGTCGCCGCGGCGGCCGAAGCGTTCGGGATGCCGATGGTCGAGTTCACCGTCGGCGGGTACCAACCCGACAGCCAGCCGATCGCCTACTACGACCCAGACGGTCGGCGGCTGTCGGATGCCGAGGCTCGCGCGTTCGCCGACGATGTGCATACGGTCGATGCAGCTCTGCTCGCCGTGATCGCGGCATCCGCACCCGACGCCTCGTATCGCGATGTCACCGAACAGGCACTGGCCGAACAGGGCTGGGATGCCGAGCGAACCCAGCGCGTGCGCGAATATCTCGAACACCGGGCGGAGGAGCAATACGGCGCCTGGATCGAGGATCTCGCCGCGCACGGACTCGACGACGACGCGATCGAGGGTGACGAGGTCGTGTTTCCGGACGGGTACGACGTGCTCGCCACGCGGCTGGCCGACGGGCTCGATATCCGTCTCGAACACGTTGTCACGGACGTGGATTGGTCGGATGACGGCGTCGTCGTCTCGACCGATCGGGGCGTATTCGGCGGCAGCTCTGGTGTTGTCACCGTTCCCGTGGGGGTGCTCAGATCGGACGAGTTCGTCATCCGTCCCCCGCTTCCTGAGCCCGTCGCCGGTGCACTGTCGCGCCTGACGATGAACGCGTTCGAGAAGGTGTTCCTGCGCTTCCCGACGAAGTTCTGGGACGAGGGCGTCTACGCCATCCGTCAGCAGGGACCCCAAAGCCGCGCGTGGCACTCCTGGTACGACCTGACGGCGCTCCACGGAACGCCGACGCTGCTGACCTTCGCTGCCGGCCCCACAGCGCGTGAGGTCACCGGGTGGGATGCCGAACGCGTCGTCGCCGACATCCTCACGCAGCTGCGCCGGCTCTATGGCGACCGCGTCGTCGAACCCACGAGCGTCGCGATCACGTCGTGGCACGATGATCCGTTCGCGCGAGGGTCGTACGCGTACATGACGCTCGGTTCGACGACCGCCGACCACGACGACCTCGCGACGCCGATCGGCGGCGTGCTGCACCTGGCCGGTGAGGCGACCTGGACCGATGATCCGGCGACGGTGCCCGCGGCGATGTTCTCGGGCCACCGCGCCGCCGAGCGGATCGTGGGCCGCGACATCCCGATCGAGACTCTCTGGAGCTGACGCTCACGCAACAGTTGGCGTGTGGACGCATCGGCCTCGCACGCGAGGGGTCGCAACACGCCGCAGCGACGCGGGCATGAACGGCGTGTTGCGACCCCTCGGGCACAAGCTCAGGACTCGGGGTCGTACTGGAACTCACGCACTTCCTGCGGGCAGCGGCACGCCACCGCGATCTTCGCGGCCCACTCGTATGCCTCGGCGGCCGTCGGCACCTCGATGATCGTGTAGCCACCGAACATGTCACCGGTGCTCGGATACGTGCCCTCGGTCACGACTCCCTCGCCATCCACGCGCACCGGTGCGACTCTCTCATTGACCCCGCCACCGAAGACATACACGCCAGCCGCCTTCGCCTCGCGAATCACGGCATGCGCGGCTTCCCCCACCGCTTCCCACTCGTCGTCAGGAACCACCATGGCCGAGCTCGGGAACGAGATCATGAACTTCGTCATGCGAGCAGTGTGACACCGGGTGCGGTCTTGATCCAGCCCCTTCGCCGCGGTGTGCGCCCCTCAGGCTCCCGGCTCGGCGCCTGTCGCGACGGGGCGGCCTCGCGTGTTGGACCACTGGCTCCATGAGCCGGGGTAGACGACGACCTCCACGCCTGCCACCGCTCCGGCAAGCGCCGTGTGCGCGGCGGTCAGGCCCGAGCCGCAATAGGCAGCGGCGGGGGTGAGGTCGCTCACGCCGGCACTCTCGAACGCTGCGCGGATCGTCGCGGGCGATGCGAAGTTCGCTCCCTCGAGCACCGCATCGGCGGGCAGGTTCACCGCGCCGGGGATGTGCCCGGCAACGGGATCGAACGGCTCGGATTCACCGCGGTAACGCTCGGGTGCACGCGCGTCGAGCAGCACCCCGCGCTGCGGCCAGGCTGCGGCGTCATCGATTGAGATGCCCTCATCCATGCCGTCGAACACGATCGATCCCGGTTCGGGTGACACGTCGCCCGTCTCGAGCGGGAGTTCGGCCGCCCGCCACGCCGACAGGCCGCCGTCGAGAACGCGGATGTCTCTGACGCCGGCGCCCCGAAGCAGCCACCAGGCTCGCGCCGCAGAGACAGAGCGGTAATCGTCGTAGACGACCACGGCGTCACCCGCGTGCAGCCCCCAGCGGCGGGCGGCATCCTGCAGCGTCGCGCGCGATGGCAGCGGGTGCCGACCCTCAGACGGCGCACCGTGCGTCGCAAGTTCGGTGTCCATGTCGACATACACCGCACCCGGAAGGTGCCCAGCACGGTAGTCGTCCCGACCGTCCGGCTTGTCGAGGCGGTAGCGCACGTCGAGAAGGCGGATGTCGACCCCAATCTCGAGCAGCGTGAGAAGTTCGTCGGCCGAGATGAGCGGAGAGCCGGGCATAGCAGCATCCTCGCACGCGCGAGAAACAGAAGAGCCTCCTCGACCAGCGCTCACGCGCCGATCCCGGAGGCTCCCTCCGACAGTGTGACAGCGGCTTCGGCATCCATCTTCTGTGTGCCGTGGTGGAGATGGGGGGAATCGAACCCCCGTCCATCGCTGGGTCATCGCGCCTTCTCCGGGCGCATTCTGTGAAAGCGTTCTGCTCGGCTCCGACCTTTGTCACAGACACCTAAGTCGACAAGCCCAGCCTGGGAGAAGTCCCGCGTGACGTCCAGACGCCGTCACGCAGCAAGATCCCTTAGATGACGCTAGGAACCGTAGCGGGATCGCCTACGGGCTAACGGACTCGGGCTCGCTGCTTAGGCAGCGAGGGCGAAGTCAGACTGCTTCTTATTGGCAGTTATTTGTTTGCAGGGGGCGTTTACGAGATAACCCCGCATCCTCGGCCCGCTTCTCGCGAATTCGCAGACGATGTCGAAACCGATCATCCCCGTGAGTCCTTCTTGCGAAGGGCCGCTGTCACACTGTGGAGTTTCGAAGGTTCAGGATGCAAAGCACCCGAGCTCTACAGGATACAACGGATGCCGCATCCTACGCATTCCCGGCGCTCAGCCGCACGACGTAGAGTCACACCCATGCGCGATGTCATCATCACCGTCCGCGGCGACCACCAGACCCGGGTTGCCCCCGAAGAGGCCGTGGCGCGGCTCACGATCCGGACCGAAGGCGGCGAACGAACCGACGTCATGGGCAGAGCGACGGATGCTGCGAGCATGCTGCGCGCCGCGCTCACGGCCCGACAGGACGCGGGCGAGATCCGCGAGTGGTCGACCGGCCGGCTCGCCGTGCGCTCCGAGCGCCCCTGGAACTCCGAGGGCAAGCAATTGCCGCTCGTGCACCACGCGTCGCTGGACGTGTCGGCGACGTTCGCCAACCTCGACGCGCTCTCGGGATGGCTGGGTGAGATCGCCGAGCTCGACGCGATCCAGGTCGATGGGGTGCAGTGGATGCTCACCGACGCGACCCGCTCAGCCGTCGAAGCGGATGTCGCAGCCCAGGCGGTCCGGGTCGCGATGACCCGCGCGACCGCCTACGCTGCGGCCCTCGGACTCGCTGAAGTCACCGCCGTCGAGGTGGCCGACGTGGGCCTGCTCGGAGGCGGAGCCGCGGGTGCAGCACCCGGCCCGTCTCCCCGAATGATGATGGCGGCAAGCTCGATGGACGCGGGCGCCCCTCTGGAACTACAGCCCGCCGAGATCGTGGTCAGCGCGGCCGTCGAAGCACGCTTCAGCGCCCACTGACGGAGGCCGGCTACTCCCCCAGGCGGTTCTTGGTGCGCATGGCGCGTTCGGCCTCGCGCTTGTCCTGGCGCTCGCGCAGCGTCTGACGCTTGTCGTACTCGGCCTTACCCTTGGCCACCGCGATCTCGACCTTGGCGCGCCCGTCCGAGAAGTAGAGCTTCATCGGGATGAGGGTGTAGCCGCCCGCCGAGACGGCATGGCTGAGCTTGATGATCTCGTCCTTGTGCAGCAACAGCTTGCGTACCCGCTTAGCCGAGTGGTTCGTCCAATGCCCCTGCGAGTACTCGGGGATATGAACCGAATCCAGGAACGCCTGACCGCCATCGATGTAGGCGTATCCGTCGCTCAGGTTCGCGCGTCCCTGGCGCAGCGACTTCACCTCGGTGCCGGTGAGCACCAAGCCTGCCTCGTACGTCTTCTCGATGGAGTACTCGTGGCGCGCACGACGATTGGTCGCGATGACTTTCTCTCCGCGTTCGCGTGGCATGGCTCCTCCTTTCGACGCAGCCCACCAGTGTACCAAGCGCTGGCTGCGCGGCAGTCGGCGGGTCAGGCCGGCCCGTTGCCGAACTGGATCGCCAACAGTGCGAGGAAGAACCAGAGCAGGTAGCCGACAACGCCGGCGAAGATCGTCACGGCAGCAACCGTGTAGCCCCAGCCGATCTGCCGGGCGCGCAGGAGGCGACGGATGACAAGCACGGCGAACACCGTCGTCGCGAGCACCGGAAGCCCGAACACTGCTACCGAGATCAGCGGGCCACCGAGATTTGCCGCAGCGGCCACCGCGAACAGCAGCAGAGGGCCGAGCCCGAGGATGATGCCCGCAATCCCCCAAGCCGGCGCGGACCCCACCGGCTGTGGTGCTCGCGGATCCTGCGCCATCGCTGTTCTCCTCGCTCCCGCCGACTAGGCCCGAAGCCAGCGCCGGATCGCGAAGCCCGCCGAGAGCGCGGCGAGCACGATGCCGATCCCGATGAGGACGGGAATGACCACCAGCACATCGGCGGTATCGACCCAGGTCGCCACGAACGGGATGCGTGAACGCAGGTAGTCCTGCACACCGAACTGCACTCCGGCTACAACGGCGACGCTCGCCAGTACCGAGCCGATGAGCGCAGCGAACACACCCTCGAGGATGAAGGGCGTTTGGATGAACCGATTGGATGCTCCGACGAGCCGCATGATGCCGAGTTCGCGTCTTCGCGCATACGCCGACAAGCGGATCGTCGTCGAGATGAGCAACACGGCCGCGATGAGCATGAGCCCCGCGATCCCGACGGCGACGTATGTCGCGACGGTCAGCGCAGAGAACAACGGCTCGAGGTACTGCAGCTGGTCCTTGACCTCTTCCACCCCATCCGATCCCGAGAACGCCTCGGAGATCACTGCTGACTTGGTCGGGTCTGCGAGCGTGATTCGGAACTGCGCACCGATCTGGTCGGCGGTGAGGATGCCGTTGTACTCCTCTCCGAGCAGATCGATCGCATCCTGGTAGGCCTGCTCGGCGCTATCGAACTGCAGGTCACTGATCAGTGGAGCAAGCGAATCCGAATCGAGTTTGGCTCGGACGCCGTCGATCTGCTCCTGCGTCGCGACTCCGTTTGCGCAGGTGGGAACCTGCGACAGGGAGCTGCACATGTAGATCTGCACCTGGGCGCGATCGGCCCAGAAGGTGCGCATCGTGCCGATCTGCAGCTGCATGAGCATCGCAGCGCCGACGAAGGTCAGAGAGACGAAGGTCACCAAGACGACGGAGATCACCATCGATGCATTGCGGCGCAGGCCGCTCAGCGCCTCACCGAAGACGAGCCCGGCCCTCATGAGGTAGGCCCGACTTCATCATCGCCGCGCTCGCCGGCCAACCCCAGCCGCTCTGCCAGCCCCAGCTCTTCGACCTCGACTTCGGGGATGTCGATGACAGGCACAGGCTGCGTCGTGGGTCGCGGAGCGGCTGCGGACTGCGCCGCGGAGACCTGCCATTCGGGCGGCACCGACGGTGCATTCGGCGCGGATGCGGGTCGCTCTTCGGGTGACGGTGCCGGAGCCGCCTCCACCGGAGCCTCTGCGACAGCCGGGGCCGGCACATCGGGGTCGACGGGAGCGGGTCGCACCTCAGCGAGGGCGGAGGCTACAGACGCCGTCGATGGGTCGTCGGCGATGTCGACTGCCGCGGCGACGGCGATCTCGGCATCCGTCACTGTCGGCTCGATGCCGACCTCACGCTGCAGTTCGAGGACCGCGGTGAGCGCAGCAGCCGCAGCCGCACCGCGCACCTGCTCGGGCTGAAGCCGCGGCAGACCTGACGTGTCGCCGTAGCCACCGTGGCGCTCGTCACGCATCATCTGGCCGCCGCGCAGCTCGATAACGCGCCGCTTCATCTGATCGACAAAGCCCGCCTCGTGGGTTGCCATCACGATGGTGGTGCCGCCGGCGTTGATCCGCGCGAGCAACTGCATGATGTCGATGGATGTCGCAGGGTCAAGGTTCCCGGTGGGCTCATCGGCCAGCAGCACCTGAGGGCGGTTCACCAGCGCGCGGGCGATCGCGACGCGCTGCTGCTCACCACCCGAGAGTTCGTGCGGCATCCGCTTCTGCTTGTCGGCGAGTCCGACCAGGGCGAGCGCCTCGGGAACCGCCTGCTTGATGAACCCGCGCGAGGAGCCGATGACCTGCAGTGTGAACGCGACGTTCTGAAAGACCGTCTTGTTCGGCAGCAGCCGGAAGTCTTGGAAGACGGCGCCGACGTGGCGGCGGAAGTAGGGCACCTTGCGGTTGGCGAGGGTGCGCAGGTCGCGCCCGAGCACGAGGACGTTGCCAGAGGTGGCGATGTCCTCTCGCAGAATGAGGCGCAGACAGGATGACTTACCCGATCCCGACGCACCCACGAGGAACACGAACTCGCCGCGGAGCACTTCGAAGCTCACCTGGTCGAGGGCGGGTTTCGCGGTGCCCCGGTATCGCTTGGTGACGTTCTCGAACCGGATCATGGCGATCTGAGCCTAAGCGCGCAGGTGATCACCGCCGGGTGCGACACCCGTGGCGGCGCAGTCTTCATCGAGAACGTTCAGGCTCCCCGCCGTCGACGCGGGAGCGAAGCATCAGTCGACGTCATCCTTGCGCTTGCGCCACCGGATGCCTGCGGCAATGAACCCGTCGAGGTCGCCGTCGAACACGACAGCAGGGTTTCCGACCTCGTGACCGGTGCGCAGGTCCTTGACCAGCTGTTGGCCGTACAGGAAGTAGGAACGCATCTGGTCGCCCCAGCTGGCGGTGATGGTGCCTGCCAGTTCCTTCTTCTTGGCCGCTTCTTCTTCACGCTTGAGTAGCAGCAGCCGGGTCTGCAGAACGCGCATGGCGGCGGCGCGGTTCTGGATCTGGCTCTTCTCGTTCTGCATCGACACCACGATCCCGGTGGGGATGTGGGTGATGCGAACGGCGGAGTCTGTCGTGTTGACCGACTGGCCGCCGGGACCGGACGAGCGGAAGACATCGACGCGAATGTCCCCTTCGGGGATGTCGACCTCGACCGCCTCTTCCATGACCGGGATCACCTCGACAGCCGCGAACGAGGTCTGCCGCTTGTCGGCAGCACCGAAGGGGCTGATCCGCGCAAGGCGGTGGGTTCCGGCCTCGACCGAGAGCGTGCCGTACGCGTAGGGGGCGTCGATCTCGAACGTCGCCGACTTGATGCCGGCACCCTCGGCGTAGGAGGTGTCCATGACCTTCACGGGGTACTTGTGCCGCTCGGCCCACCGCAGGTACATGCGCATGAGCATCTCGGCGAAATCGGTGGCATCGTCGCCCCCGGCGCCCGAGCGGATCGTCACGACCGCGGACCGATCGTCGTACTCCCCGTCGAGCAGGGTCTGCACCTCGAGGTCGCCGATGACCTTCTCGAGCTCGACAAGCTCACGTCGCGCCTCGGCCGCCGACTCCTCGTCTTCCATCTCGTTGGCAAGTTCGACGAGCACTTCGAGGTCATCGAGCCGCTGGGCGACGGCGGTGATGCGAGACATCTCAGCCTGTCGGTGACTCAAGGCGCTCGTGACCTTCTGCGCCTGCTCGGGGTCGTCCCAGAGGTCCGGCGCGCCAGCCTCGTCACTCAGCCGCGCGATCTCTGCGGCGAGCGCATCGACGTCGACGACGGACTGGATGTCGTTGAAAGTGGAGCGCAGGGCCTGGATGTCGGCGGATAGATCGAGTTCGAGCATGACAGTCCAGACTAACGTGGAACCGATGTCCGATCCTCCCGCCCCGATCCGCGCGCGGGATGTGCTGTGGCGATTCGGACCGATGGTCTACCTCCCGACGGTGCTCTTCGCTCTGGGTGAGGGCGCCGTCATCCCCCTCATTCCCGTGATCGCGGCGCAGTTGGGTGCCGATGTCGCAGGGGCAGCGCTCGTGGCCTCGGCCCTCGTGGTGGGCCAACTCGCGGGGAACCTCCCTGCCGGCTGGGCCGTCGCGCGTTTCGGTGAACGCATCACGATGGCGGTTGCCGGCACACTCGCCCTGCTCGGGGTGGCAGGCATGATCGTGGCTCCCGTGCTCGGCGTGTTCGCAGCATCCGTGCTGCTCATCGGGGTCTGCGCCGCTGCCTTCGGACTGGCCCGGCACTCGTTCATGACCACGCGCGTACCGCTGTCGTTCCGTTCCCGCGGGATGTCGCTGCTGGGCGGCACATTCCGGCTGGGCATGTTCGTGGGTCCCTTCGTCGCGGCTGCGCTTCTTGCCGCCTTCGGTGACGAACACGCTGCTATCTGGTTCTTCGGAGTGTGCCTGCTGGCCACCGTGCTGCTCGTCGTCTTCGGGGCGGACCCCGAACAGCTGTTCTCGGCGGTCGAGACGGATGCCGAATCGGATGCGGCTGCGGAGAAGACCCGAGAAGAACTCGATGAAGAGGACACGGGCGAGGCGATCACCGGCAGCATCCGGGTTCCGGGGAGCCGCGAGAGCGTCTTCGCCGTCGCCTGGCGCTACCGGGCCGTCCTGTCACGGCTCGGGGTTGCTGCGGCGTCGCTGGCTGCGGTGCGATCTGCCCGTCAGGTGGTTCTGCCACTGTGGGGCGTGTCGATCGGGCTCGACGCACAGACCATTGCGCTCGTCGTCGGCGTCTCGGGCGCGATCGATTTCGCCCTCTTCTATGCGAGCGGCCAGGTCATGGACCGCTTCGGACGGCTGTGGGCAGCCCTTCCCGCGATGCTGCTGATGGGCCTCGGATTCCTCGCACTCGCCTTCACGCACGACCTCGACTCGTCGGCGATGTGGTTCGCGATGTTCGCCGCGGTCCTGGGGGTCGGCAATGGGCTGTCCAGCGGCATCCTGCTCACCCTCGGCGCCGACGTCGCCCCGCGCACGGACCCCGCCCCGTTCCTCGGGTCGTGGCGCATGTTCACCGACGCCGGTGGGGCCGCAGCACCGCTGCTCGTCTCGGGGATCGCGGCGGTCTCGACCCTGTCGGTGGCGACCGGCGCGGTCGGTGTACTCGGGCTCCTGGGCGCGGCCGCCTTCGTGCGCTGGGTTCCCCGGTTCGTGCCGCGGTCGGGTCGCGCGGGCTGAGCAGGTCAGTCGGTGACGATCGGGATGCCGGTCGCAGCTGACGCGTCACTGACGCCGCCGGCATCGGTGACATCCGTGAAGCCGAGGTCCGTCATGATCGCGACGGCCTGTGCCGACCGGTTTCCGGTGCGGCAGTACACGATGTAGGTGCCGTCGAGGGGCTGCTCGGCAATTTGCTGCTCGAACGAACCCGACTGCAGGTTGACGTTGATCGCACCCTCGAGGTGCCCCTCGGCATACTCGTCGGGCGTCCGCACGTCGATGATGACAGTTCCCTCGGGAACCGCGACCGATGGCGTCGCCGAGCAGGCCGCGAGGCTCGTCGCGAGAACAACGGCGGCCAGTGCGGCCAGGGCAAGACGGATGCGGCGCATGAGGGGTCCTTTCTGAGCAGAGCAGGCAGTTCCCGACACGAACAGTACGGAATCCACCCGAGGGATATACCCCCTAGGGTATGATACAGATCATGGCAACCCGTGAGATCACCCTCGAGACGATCGAGACGACCATCAATGACTCCGGCATCGTGCTGCTCGACTTCTGGGCAGCGTGGTGCGGGCCGTGCCGCATGTTCGGTCCCGTCTTTGAGAAATCGTCGGAAGAGCACCCCGACATCGTCTTCGGGAAGGTCGACACCGAAGCTCAGCAGCAGCTCGCGGCGGGCTTCCGCATCACCTCAATCCCGACGCTCATGGCATTCCGCGACGGCATCCTCGTCTTCTCGCAGCCGGGCGCGCTGCCCGCTCCCCAGCTCGAGCAGGTGATCACCGCGGTCGAAGGCCTCGATATGGATGACGTGCGTCGCCAGATCGCGCAGCAGAACGCGACCCAGGACGCCACGAGCACCCCGTGAGCCTGCTCCGGGTCTGCACGATCACGCGCGGCGAGCGCATCGCACGGTGGGCGGCGGCCGTCTTTGTCGCAGTCATCGCCGGGAGCGCGGCGACCACGGGTGTGTGGGCTCTGGCTGTTCCCGCGTTGCTTGGCGCACTCGCCCTCGTGGCGATGGCGATCACCGGATGGTGCCCCGGGATTGCTTCAACCGAGTCAGCGGAAGACGGTCCGAACGCCTGGGATGTTCCCGAGGCGCGTCAACGCATCGACCTCGATTGAGGTCTGCCAGCGAAGACTCAGACCGCGCTCAGGGCTCGCGTCGGTGCGCGCAGCACATCCTCGAGAGCGTCGAGCAGTGCCTCAGGCTTGAGGAGTTGCATCTCGTGCCGGCTGAGGAACTCCCGCACATCCCAGCCATACGCCTTCAGTCGCTCGAGGTAGCGGCTCCGAAGAAGGCGGGACTTCGTCGCCTTCACGATCGTTGACGGCACAGGAGGCGGCGCGGGTTCGACGCGGTGGGCATCCAGCTCCTGCACGACCGACAGCGCCATAAACCGATCCCAGCGGCGG